>FLSK01000132.1_pt2 | contig 44087 bp, 61 predicted proteins | sample 1550541 | NCBI WGS metagenome assembly FLSK01 (sample SAMEA4031773, study PRJEB14383) | metagenome | biome: human; feature: oral; material: saliva | place: Philippines | collected 2014
ACTTTTAATTTTAATACTTCACTTTCAATTATTTGATTGCCCTCAATAGCATTAGTATTAAAAATAAAATAAGCCCATTGTTCATTAGTCATTTTTCTTTTTACCCTCCTTTCTTAACTTTTTTAATTTATCTAATTCTATAAAACCTAATTCTTCCCATATAATATTATTATCTAGGCTATCTAAATATTTTTTAGGACAAGGACATATACATACTAATTCATATTCTTTACCATATTGATACTTAAATATTTTCTCTTTTAACTTAAATTCTGTAGTTTTCATACCTTTTACATCTATTATTAAGTTTCCTATATTAAAGTCTGAAACATATTTTATAGGTAATATTTTTTTTCCTTTATATATAAAATTAGGTTGTAATATAAAAGTTTTTCTCATCTCTAATTTAATATTAAATTCTTTTGCTTTCTGATAAAACTTATATTCCATTTCAGAATCAAATTTAATATCATCTTGTTCTATCTTTTTATTTTTATATTTATTATATACCATATTTTGACCTCAAGAATAGAGTAGAATATATCTACTCTATTTTATTGCTAGTCTAGTATTTCTTACTAATCTAGCACCTTGAACTTCCTCTCCATTTTTTATTGCATTTTTAATATCTGTTTTAGATATAGTTTCCTCTATTTTAGTTTTGATAAACTTCTTATCTATAAGACTTTCATCATATATTTCTACACTTTCTGCATTATTAACTACTGATAGTTTACCTATTGGTGTTTCTATAGCTTTTATTCCATTAGTAATCATACACATCTTAATATAGTTACTTAGGTTTTCTTTTTTCTTTGTATATGATTTTTTCAATGCTTGTAATCTTTTTATCTCTTCATCTATAGCATCTGCATAATTATCCTGCTTTCTAAGAACATAAATTAAATCTTTACCTTTATTTACCACAAGAGTATTAATCTCATCTTTTAAATCCATAAGTTTATCATAATTCTCATCTACTTCTCCAGTTTCAAAATTAATACTTTCTTCTAGCATTTCTTCTATTTTATTCCCTTCTTCTGTTAAAGCCCATAATGTTTGTTTAGTTTCCATTTTCAATCTCCTTTTCTTGTTTAATTGTGTTCCAAAAATCTTTCCATTGTTTAGAGTTTATAATTTCTCTAGCTTGTTCCTCAGTTTCAAAATAATTACCTAAATAATAATAAGAATTTTTATATGGAGAATAATCATCATAGGTTTTAGATACATCAGAATTACTTGTTATATAATAAAAATGGTGTCCTTTTTCTGCTCTCCATCTAGTATTCTTTGAATACTGTTTATTTATGTAATTTACAAAATCTTCTATAATTAATTTTTGAGAATAATCTACTAAAGTATTATCATCTAATATTTTCCATTCAAAAATAGACTCATCAAATTTATATAATATATCTTCAAATTTAGAATATATTTTTAAGTTATTTAATTTTATTTCTCCACCAGTATTTTTAAAATCTATATTATTTTTAATTATTTTCCAAGCATATTTATCATCCCAAACTTCTTTAAATTGTATTTCAAATACAGTAATATAATTCATTATATATCACTAATCCTTAAATATAATTTCTGTATGTAAATATTCGCTAATGTAAGTATATTCAGTATATGCACTTTCTTCTATTGTTTCTCTTTTCATTATATAACTTTTGATAGAATCTATACAACCTTGTAGATTGAATTTCTCTATTATATAATTATTTATTGTTGCTAAAAATCCTTTATATTGATTATCTAGGAACATATCTTTAATAGAAGTATAACCATTTTCTGCTAAACTAATATGTGATATAAAAGTTGTATCTATATCTACATCAAATTCACAAAGATAAACTCCTTTATTATAACATTCTACCAAATAATTTTTTAAATCTAAGTCTTTACTCACTAATTCTTTTTCTATATGCTCTATTAAATCATTTATATATCTTTCTCTATAATCTGCTCTCATCTTTTTACTAAGTTCTATTCTGTTTTCTTTATTACTCATACTCTACCCCCAATATTTACAATAAAATTCTTCATCATCAGTGATTGATTTAACTCCATTATATTCTACCCAATCTAAGTTATCTGTTAATACATTCTTTATTCTTCTGCCTATAATATCTCTGAAATCTCTAAATAAACACCCTATATCTATAATTTGACTCATCTTTATATTAGGAATTTCATCTAATATATCATCTTGGTCTTGTTCTAAACAAGCTAACTCAGATAAAATCTCATCTTCTAACTCTTCGGTTATTTCTTTAATAGTTTTTTCTTTATCAAACTTAAATCCACTTTCTAATTTTGTACAATATTTTTCTTTAGAATCATAGTGTTTACACCATTTACAAGATTTTTCCATATGACCTCCTACAATACATATACATAAATTGTTATATCTAACTCTTTAAATACATATTCTAACATATTTTTAACGGTTTTCCAATTAAGTTTATCTAACCCACAAGCTATTCTAGGCATAGCTAATATTTTTATCTTTAATAGCCAACAATCATTAGCCATTGCTTTTAAAGATTTTTCTAAGCTCTCATAAGTAGGCTTTTGCCAATATTTATTCTTTGTGATAAGATTAAATACTTTATTATTGTATAAATCACAAACAGTAGTATTGCTAATTCTATTTTTCAAAGTATTTTTCATACTAGGAAATTTCTTATCAAAAGTTTTAGCTATTCCTAAACCCATTTCACAATCTCTACTAATACAATGAGCTAGATATATAGACTTGTCTTGTATATTCTCTTTTGTAAATAAATCCCCTTTAATTTCTATTATTTTCATAAAACTCCTTTAATTTAGTCCAATCTGTTTTAGTTATCAAATCAATCAACTGTTCCAAACCATAACATCTAAAACCATATACACAATAAGGAATACCTCGATTATAATGATAATAATTTCTTTCTATATGCTCTTTACATTCTTTTTCTGTAAGAAAAAATGTATTGTGATTTTCACTAGGTTTATAAACCCAATCAAAGTTATATACCTCAACTTCTATATCTAAAGCATTTAATATATCTAATATTGTTTCTCTATCCCAATAATCAAATTCTTCTTTTTCTCTTAACTCTAATAAAGTTTCATAATCAGTAATAAATATATCATCTTTATCATAATTATCTAGTATGTACTCAACAAAATCCATTAAATTCTCTGTTTGAATATCTAAATTTATACAGACATAATCTGTATAATCTCCATCTCCTGTAGGTCTATACTCTTTAATTCTTTCTGCTACTACCCAAAATCTAGGATTGGCAGTAAAATGTGTATCTTGTGTTAGCATTTCATTCTTTAAACTTTCTAAAAATTCAAAATCTTTTTCTGTCATCTACTCACTTCCTTTCAACTTTATATAAATCATTATAACATATATCTAATAATAAGTCAAGATAAAAATAAAAAAATACTAGGAAATTTATCCTAGTATTTTATATCTTCTATTCTTTTTCTTTAAATTGGTTGTTTTTAATAACTTAAATACACTTGTTAAATATAAATGTTCCATTTCATTTTGACTTATCTCATCATAATTTACAGTTTTAGGTATAATACTATCATCATACTTATAACTTAAAATTTTATATTTTAAGTTAGGTTGTTTAATAGATTCTAACATATTTTTTGTAGAATTAAATCTATACCATACTTCTAAATCAAATCTAAATTGTTGAAATCTATTATCTTGAGAATAAGTAACTGCTACATTAGGACTTTTATCGTTATTTCCATCATAGTTAACATACTGTATTTCAACCCCTAATTCTATTTTTTTAGTTGACTTTGATATGTTCTCATTCATATTATTGGATAAAAATATATTAGTTATATTTATTATAGGTTCTACTTTTCTACTAAATTTTATAGAGTATAGATAAACTCTAAAAAATGTTGTACAAAGTTCTATATCTAAATCTTTAGTAAAATAAGTTTTATTTCTCTCTACACCATCATTATCTATATAAGTAAAATGAGCATATTTATATTTAGATAATCTATTTCTTAAACCTTTTAAACTTGGTTGTAACTTATACATAATACCCTCCTTAAATAATTATTCACTAATTCCTATTAATTCTTTGAAGTAAGGAATAGTTAAACACCAATCACAAAATAATCTCCATTCTTTTAATTTATGATTTTTTCTTTGATTATACATATTTCTTAAAGACATCATAGAACAACTTACTCTCGCAGTTAATTTTAACCCTACAGGTGTACTATGTAATATTTGTAAATATTTTTCGTTTGTAGGATTTTCTTTATATTCATCTCTTAAAGTGTTCCATAAAGAAATAACTCTATTATCTGTATCTTCTGAAAAACTATCTAAATCAAAATGTAGAATTTTGTGCATACTACTGCTAGAACTTACTATAGGACTAAAAATGTACCTCTCCCATTCTGTCCAAACTTTAATAGGTAATGTTATATCTAAATTTACTACTACCCCTTTTAAAAAGTTATTTTCTCCTGCTCCTATTGGGTATTTGCCTAATTTTTTACCTCTATTTAAGAGTTTATCATCTACTTCTTTGTAATCTACTTTAGGTCGCATAGGAAAACCACTAGCTATTAAACTAGATTTTAAATCATACATTTTAGCATTAGATATGAACCCATCTATAGAGTTCAATTCATAATAATCTGATAGTTCTATTATTTTTGACATATTTTCTCCTTTTTCATATCTTCTTTTTTAAGTAAAATTATATCTTGACTAAATATATCTCTTGCAAAGTAAGATGTTTTAAAACTTAATTTATTACTAATATCTCTATCTTTATTAAAAAATTCCATTCTTTGATAAGGAACTAATAATTGTAATTTTGCATTATATTTGGTATATAAATCATTTATTAAAGCATCATTTAGAATTGTAGTTGGCAATAATAATGCAAAAGGTTTATTTAATTGTAAACATCTTTCTATAAACTTTCTTTTATTCTTATATGGAGGGTTACTTATAATAATATCAAAATTTTCAGGCTCATAAGTAAAAAAATCTTTATTTTCATCTATATGACTATAAACTACTTTAAACCCATTTTCTTTTAAAACTTTAACAAAAGAACTCCACTCCTTATCAAAAGGACACCATATAATTTTATTTTTAAAATTTTGTATATATGGTAATAATATCTCTACACCATACTCATAAGTATAATTTTCATCATCTTCAACAGATTGATAATATTGAGTATAACCATCTAAACTTTTCAAATAATCTCCTTTTATATTAAATATTTATAAAAACTTATTTTCTTATAATAATTTCCACTATTAAACTCTTTATCTATATTCTTAAATCTACATCTAACTTTATTCTTTCCATATTCTTTATAAAATCTTTTATGTAAATATTTTAAATATAATTTACTACCAAAAACTATATGTTTAATTTTTCTTCTACTCTTAGACATAAATTACCTCATTAATGATAATTAAAGGCTAGAACATATCTAGCCTTATTTCATTTACCCAAAATAAACATCTTTATATCTATCTATCATTACTGCATTTTTAACTACATCTAATGGTGTTAGCATTTCTGTATTTAATATAGCTTTCATAATAGCAGGACTATAACCACTTACATAGCATACACCATCTTTTTTAATTTCAGGGAAATTAGGTGTTCTTGTAGCAATATTCCAATATATAATTTGTGGAACATTATAACCATTTTTAGCATATTTATCTCTAATCTTTTCCATTAAAGTTTTAAATTTTTTATCAAAAGCATCATAATGTTCTGTAGCTTGGTCAAATTGCATATCTGAAAGTAAAATTAGATGAGTAGGTAAATCTTTTTGTTCTAATTTATTAACTAAAGCTAAATCTAAAATTACATCAAATACTTTTTCTAAATTTGTGTTTGCAACTTCATAATTATAACACCCTAATTTATCTCTTAGAGTATTTGCCTTTGAAAAATCTATGAATTTCACTGTATGTGAAAATTCTAAACATTTATTTCTATATGCTTCACTTGGGTTTCTTTCTGCTATATAAATACCTAGAGCAGTAGCCACATTCATAGGAGTTCCTTGCATTGAACCACTTGTATCTACAACACAAATAGCATTTAAAGGCTTATCCATATAATTAGGAAGTGCTTTCCATTGTTCCTCTAATATAGTATCTGCATCAGGATTAAAACCATAGTAGCTAGTATTTTTATCATAATATTTACCTGTTATATCACTAGGAAATAATACAGAAGAATTAATTTTTGTTTCTCCTTTTTCCAAACTATCTAGGTATTCTTTAAAATGTTTGTGGTCTTTTTCCATAAATAGATTTCTGTTTAATAACATACATCTACTAGGAACTGCACTATAATTAATTTCACTAAATGTTTGTTGAGCTATGTTTCTCTCTACAACTTTTAACATTTTTCTAGCATTAGAGCAGTAGTGTCTATAGTCAAAATCTAATTTTGGCATAAGAGTTAGTAAATTCTTTGCTTTTCTTTTTGTATGTTTAGATTTACTGTTAATAGTAGGTAACCATTTAGCTAATAGACTTGGAGTTTTACCCTCATTCATTAATTTTATATCCATTTGAATAGTATCATAAATATAACCTACTATATCTAATTTAGCTCTTGCTACATTAGTTCTATCAAATATATCTAACAAGTCTTTCCAAGAACCAAACTCTACTATATTAGCCATATTATTTTTAAATAATAAATAGCTTTCTTCTGTTTCCAAATCTAGTAAAGCTAACATAACATATCTAAATATTTCTTTTTCTCCCATACCTCCTCTACAATCTCTAGCATAAAATAAAGTTTTCATTGCTAACTCTTTATTTTCTTGCATAGCTTTAGAGAACATAGGTAAAAGTTCTTTGTTGACTTTGGCTCTACATTGATAAGTATACTCTCTCATAGAACCTATTGTACCAAATAAATCTACTACACTATCTAATGTAGATTTAACTGCTACTGCACCATTTTCAGTCGTAGTTAAATTACCCCATTTTTGTAATTCTTGCATAAATTTGTTTTCCATAAAATATCACTTCTCCTTATTTATTAATTTTTATAAAGAGAAAACAGAAGTCAATTTTGATTGTGCCGAATCATTTTATTGCTGTAAACTTCTGTTTTATCTTTTTATAGTATCATTATATCATATAAAATTTATTTTGTCAAATAAAATTTTATATTTTATTTATTTTCTTATCTTGTTCTATTTTACTGTCATCTGAGAACCATATATTTATTCTATATACAGACTCATCATCTCTAATATAGGTATCAAACCAATCAACTATTACTGCTATTTCTTGTTCTTGGAATATTTCTCTAAATATCGAAATTTTGTAATCAGGTAATTTTGCATATAGTTCTTCTAGTCTGTTTTTAAAATTTTCCTCTACAATGATAGAATAATTTGATTCCCCACTTATGTAAGCATTTATAATAACTTCCTTATGAGGTAAAAATATTACTTTTAACTCTTCTTTAAACTTTTCTTTTAATTCTTTTATTGACTTTTGTCTTTCTTTATAATTTTTTACTAAATCTGTACTAAAACTCATTCATTAATTCCTTTCTTATATAAGATTTCTTTTATTAAATTTTTTAAAAATACAAGTTGTGTTTTACAATAATTGTCCTTAGTTCTATCACATTGAGATATTTCATATTCTACATCATCTATTAGAGTATATAATAAATGAGGTTGTAAGTCTTTACCATAAGCTAAAATTAATTCTTTAGCATCAGATAGAGCATAACTTCTCCTAGTAATGCAATATCTTATAGAATACATCAATATTCTCTTTCTGTCCTCTAATATATCAAAATTAATCATAGGATACCTCTTTTCCTGTTTCTCTACAACAAATAAAGGTAGGAAATCTGCAAGAAACTTTACCTTGTTTATCTTGTGTTTCTTCAAAGTATTGTATCTCTACTACTCTACCTATAATCTCCTCTTGATTTTCCCAATAATAATCTCTTTGACTATCTGTAAAACCACTTCCTACCTTAACAGTATTTCCTTTGTATTCACATATAATAGCACCAAGAGTATTAGCATATTTCTTTTCTCCTTGTTCTACTCCAATACATTTCAAATCTACTGTATTAAATTTTTTAAATTTTAATATGCTTTTAACTCTTTTACTCTCATACATACCTTTAATATCATTTGCCATTAAGCCTTCTTGTTCTTTCGCTACAACTTCATCTAACAACTTAAAAACTGCATTATTTATTTGTCCTTTATATAAAACTTGACAAATTTGTTGATATTCTGTATTTTCTATGCTATCTATAAAATTTCTTCTTTGCATATAAGGTAAATCGTAGTCTATAATGTCAAATATATGATAAGTAATTTTATCTTTTGGTTTTTCTCCTTTAGTTCTCATAATAGAACTTATTTCTTTGTATTGGTCTTTTGAGCTTATACCATTAATATTTCTAGGTAATAGTTCTCCGTCATATATTTTACCTTTAGGTAGATTTAAAGAGTTTAAAAAGCTATCTAAACCTTTTATTTCTACTCCATTACGACTATATGCTTTTGGTACTCCAGTTCTATTATCTATTATACACCTATTTCCATCTAATTTTAAAGTAACATAATAAATTGTGCTAGTATCTAATTTATCTGCTACATTAGTATAATTAGTTGCTAACATAGGTTCAATAATATCTATACAATTAGGAATAACACTGTTTATGGCTTTTATATCTAAACCAATAGCTAATTCCTTACACATAAATAATTCTAAAAATTCTTTTGATTGTCTATATACATATAAATCTCTAAACGATTGTAGGTATCTTATATTCTCATCTGTACCTGTACAGTTATTTTCTAAATATGACATAATAGATTCAAGTACATCATTATCTAACCCTTTTATATCACAAGTAGTCCAAATATTTTCACTTAATATCTTTCGTATTTTCTTTGTAGACATATTAGTAACTATATTAGGGTTATAAAGAAAATTCATAACCCTAATACATTGTTGTTTATTGCTATTATACCAATCTTGTAATATATTTTTCTTTTCATTAGTTCCTTGAGTATTTTTTATATCCTCTAAGTAGTCTAATATCAATTCATTACTCATCTAATTTACCTGCAATAATCTCAGTTAGCATATCATTTAAGTCTGAAACAAATCCCATAGTATCTATAATATTAATCTTATTAGATTTTATACCTAGTTTAATATTGGCTAATATAGATTCAAAATCTATATCTGTATTTACATCTTTATTTGAAGAAGTTAAAGCAGTAGTATACTCTTCTATCAAATCTCTAAATAAATTTTCTAATATAGATATAGAAATACTTTCATCTTCATCAAGGTCTGCTTCTGCTTTATCTACAAGAAATTGTAATTTAGCAGATAATTCTTGCATATCTTGAGTATACTTTTCTTTAGCTCTTTCATTAGATATTGAAGTAAATATAGCTTCGTTTATTATATCTCTTTCTAAATCCCACTTTATATTATTTTTAGAGATAAAAACAGGATTTATCGCTTCTATATATAGTTGTACAACCATTTTTGTATAAATATCTGATTTTACCTTAAATTCCTTTTTTAAAGATTTAGCTTTACTAACTTCCTCCAATGTTAAATTTATTTTACCCATTAAACATCACTCCTTTTATTTTTAATTTTATTATAAATAAATTTTATAACTTTTACTATTATTTGAATTGCACTGAAAACTGTAATTAAATGAAAAGACCAATAGCCTAACTCATACCAATCTAGTCTTAAAAAGTCAAAATAATATGCTAATAAAATACATATAATTATTACACTTAATATAAAATCTCCATCAATTACTACTTCTCTATTCTTCTGTATCTTCATTATCATCTTCCTTTTTCCAAATACTATCTAATTTTTGAAAATATCTTTTACATCCTGTAGTTAATAAATTTATTAACTCTCCTTTACTTATTCTTCTATGTTTTTTATTCATTTCTGCTTTTCTTATGAATTTTCCCTCAAGAGTAGTATCTTCTATTGCTATTATACCAAATCTTTCAGGAATAAAATCAATACACTCATCTAAAATAGATAAAGGCACTGCAAAATATTGATATTTCAATCTATTATATATATCTTTATGTTCGTGTTCTTTTTCTCTATCTCTTTTACAATCTGAAACTGATACTTTTAATTCAATTTCATAAAGGTAATCATCATTTGTTACTACTATTATATCACATTCGTGTATTTTAAATTTTCTTTGTACTCTAGGAATTAAAGCTAAATAATTTCCATCTTCAAATAACTTAAATACTCCTAGTTCTAACATATCTGTTGTCATCAAATACCTCTTAAAAACTCTAATAAATTATCTAAATTTGTATATTCAACTCTTGTATATTTATCTTCTGTAGATTTATATAAATAACAAATATAAATTTTACTGTATATAAAATTTATTATTAGTATATTTATTGAGTTTATACAATATTCAAAAAGTAATTTATTTTCTAAATCTTTTTTAATTTTTATTGCTAAATTTTTATCTATAATCATTTAATTTTGTTCTAAAGAAACTTTAACCACCTCTCTAATCTCTCTCATTATGTCCATATACTTTTGTTTAATTTTTAGTTCTATTATATAATCTTTATACTCATTTTGAAACCAATTAATTCTTTTTTCCCAACCATTGCCATATTTTTTATATAGTTTTAAACTTCTAATATATTCTAATCTTGCTTGTACTAACTCCTCGAATACTTGTGGATTATTGTTGATAACACTTATAACTCTGTCAGATAATGAGTAATTCTCTAAATTAATTTCTTCATCATAATTTTTACATATTTTTTTAATTACTTTTATTGCTCTGTAGGGGTTAGTATTGTAGATAAAATCAAATATTAGATGTTTGGTAGCCAAATTATTAATTCTATGTAATTCATATTTATTGTATATTTTACTATATATTATTTCTTTGGCTTTATTTTCAGTTAAATTTTTTACATCATCTGTATAATATTTAGTCAAACCAAATTTAGAATAACCATCTTCGGCTTTTACTAAATTTCTACCTTCAAATTCAAATAACTGATTTACTATGATTTCAAAATGTTCTTTATCTTCTATTCCAAAGGTTATACAAGAACATACTAACATACATATAAATATTATTTTTTTCATAAATATCACTTCCTCTCTTTTACTATAGGAACATTATAACATATAAATTAATGTTTGTCAAGCAATAAAATAAAAAGTAGGTATAAACCTACTTTTAATCTTTATCTTCTTTAGAAAATTCAATAACTTCTGACTTTATAGGAAATTCTTTTTGTATAAGATTTCTCTCTTCTAAAGCTCTATATATATCTTTATGTTCTAAGAAAATATCTTTACCTTTCTTAAATTTACTTATATCAGTTTTAGATAAATGTACAAATTCTTGTACTAACTCCAACATTTTTTTATTAGTATCTTTTAATTTAGAATGTGCTTGATAGGTATAACTATCATTATCTTTTAAATCCTTTGTGTAGACTTTCATATAACCCTCATGAGCTAAGTATACAGGGTCATATATAGAACTAAAAGTAAAAGTACATAATTTTTCTTTTGCTAACAATAAAACTAAAAATACACCACAACTTGCCAAATCTCCAACTATATTTAGATTTACTTGTATATTTAATTTATTTAATTGTTTTATTCTATTATATAATGCTAATAGAACCATTAAATCCCCACCAAAACTAGAATAGTCTATATTAAGATATACTAATCTATTTTCTAAAGCTCTGTCTATAACTTCTTGAAAATCTCCCTCAATAGCTAAAAAGTTAGGTGTGAATTGAAAATCATCATTATAAGTGTCGAAGTCGAATAACATCATATTAATATTTTTAAATATAATCTCTGAATCAGGTACTACATAATCTTTCTCATCTTCTAACTCAACATTTTTTGGTAATTTATTTTTATCTTTCACAATATTTATTCTCCAATCTTGTTTATTTTAATTTTAAACTAAACATTACTAAATCTTTTGTATCTCTATTAAGAACTCCAAATAATTGACTAACATAGCTTTCAGGTATATTTAAACCTCTAGTAGCATATTCATCTGCCCCGACTAAACTTGCATTTCTACTATAACCATCTGTAACAACAGAGCTATGAATATGACCCATAACTACATAATCTATTGGTGTTTTTGTATCTTGATATATTTTATATTTAAGTTTAGCTAATTCACTATCTAATTTAGAATGATTTATTTTATCTCCATGTATAGCTAGTAAACGAAATCCATCTATGTTTACTACTTTTTCAAAATAATTATTAGATTTATGTATTATAACTCCTCTATTACTCTCATAAGCTAGATGTAACATTTCATATATCATATAATCTATAGAATTTTTTGCAACATCATTTATATTAGTATGAGGGTTATTACTATCAAATCTACTTTCATTACCAACTACACAATCAACATCTATTTTATTAAGATGATTATATAAGTTATCAATTAAATTCTTAATCAAATAAAAACATTTTAAACCACTTTCAATTTCTACATATTGCCCTTGATACTTCATATCGGGTCTACTTTGTGCATGAATAAAATCTCCTAGTAAAACTATTCTTAACTCTGTTAATTCGTGAATATATATTTGTTCTCTTATTCTTTCATATAGTTTTGTAATTCTTTGTATAGCTATATCTTCATTATATGTATTTGTATCTAAATTTACATACTTTCCTATATGCCAATCAGAAAGCACTAATATACCTATAGAGTTATTTGAAGTATCTTTTAGTTCTCTCTCTTTACCCCAATTCATTATAAAATCTACACCATTTAAATCTTTAGCCATAGAATATAATTTAGTTTTAAACTCATCAAAGATAACCTCTCCTCTGAATAATTCTCTTGCAGATTTTCTTAATAGAGTATTCTCATCTCTTAATTTTTGTATTGTTTTTAAACTTGATTGATACTTTTTAACTAATAAATCATCTTCATAATTTTTATCATTATCTTGTCCTAGACTAGAGAAATCATAAGTTTCTTTACTACTGTTAGTATCTGCTTGTTTTTTTTGTTCTCTCATTGCTTTTTTAATTGCATCCTCTAATTGTTCCTCATAAGGAATATAATAATATTCACTTAAATCAATTACATAGTATACATTGGGTTTTCCTTTTTCTGATTTAATTATCCTATCATCATTAAATTCATTTACAATCTTAAAACCTTTATGATAAGGTTGCCATCTCACTTTTTTACCCTCATTATGCAAAATGAATAATTTTGGGTGTGTATATCTTAATAATCTTTCTGTTAAGTCATTAAATTTGCAAAAATCAGATAAACTATGTACATAAAAAGTTTCTTTCAAATTTTCATTATAAATTTCAAATATTTTCATTATATTATCCTCACTTTATTTAGTTCCAGTGCTACCAAACCCACCTCTAACATTTGGGTGTTTTTTAGCATACTCTTCATTAGACATTAAATTTAGCTCTACTTCATCTTGTGCTTTAAATATTTCTATTTGTCCTATTCTAGTGCCTTTAGGTATAACTAAAACATCATCTAATATAGACTTATCTCCTACTGCTAGTTGTTGTAAGGCTACATAATCTAAAGGTCTAAATAAAGGTATTGCCCATTTATCTTCAACACTTGAATAACTAGGTTCAAACACGAATTGTTATCCTATAGGCTTTTTATCCTATAGCTCTTACAATTTACCATTTTGTAAGTCCAGCATACATTTTCTACCTTAAATTTTTAAGGTAGGTGGAAGCTCTTGGGAAAATTATTGCTTTCATTATATCGCTCATTTCCTATGCGTTACAAACAACATTAGATATTGTTGCTCTCGGTATTACCCAAAATTACTTGGAGGGCTTCACCGATACATCCCACTTATCATTATATAATTACTTATATAAGGGGCAGTTTTTAAAATAATTAATATGTTCAGTATATTTTACTCTTTGTTGACAATTACTCTCATATAATTCTATAAACATCTTAGCCTTAAAGTATTTTCTTTTTAAATAAGTTTTTTCATTTATATCTTTGTATATAAACTTTAAGAATAAATAAATATCAGAAGAAGTATTAAATCCCAATGTATAAAAAGGTTTAGCATATTCTAAATGAGTATCTTGCCTTACAAAAGTTTTTATACTATATTTTTCTAAAAATACTTTAAAATACTCCATTGTGAACTTATTTCCACATAATGAAACAGAGTAACTAGAAGGTAAGTCCTTATTATTGTTCTTAGTAATAGTACCATCTCCATCAAAATAACCTCTTAAAAAAGCAAAAAATAATCTATCTGATAATATTTTAGGTGGTTCATAACTCCAAGTCCTTTCTCCTGCTAGTACACCTAATTTAATCAAGGAATCTGTTAATTTTCTTCCACCTATTTGAATATTACTATATTGACTTATTGTTCCAGACTTATTTAATACTTCTCCTTGATAAATATATCTTCTAAATATTTTACCCATAGAATCATATAAATTAGTTAAATGGTATTCATCCTCTCTTTTAAGAGTTAATGATATAAATCCTTGTCCATTAGGTCTAATATGTACAGTACCATCTGCACTTAATAATCCTAGCCAATAGGCTTTATCAGGTGTGTCTATACTCTCAAAATAAGATAAATACTCTTGTTTTCTATGTATATCATATTTTAACATTATCTTAGATAATAAACTTTTACTACAATTTAATTTTTCACATATTTGTGCATTTGTTAATACTTCTATATTCTCTTTTATAAATTCTATTTCTGTATTTGTCAAAGGTTTTCTTATTTCTTTACTTATTCCTAATTGTTTATATTTATTACTTAGAATTTGTGAGTCAACTCCACACAGAAAAGCTATATAAGAAATATTTTTAAAGTTAAAATATAAATCCAAAAGTTGATTATCTGTAAAATTATCCTCTAAGCTATCTAATTTGGTTTTTGGTTTATTAACTTTTATTTTATTTTTAGTTCTTATAGCCTTTATTGTATTATAAGGTATATTTAATTCCTCACTCAATTCCTTAGAACTTTTATTTATTTCTGAACATATCTTAAATATAATATCATCATTATATTTCTTCAAGCTAATCACACTCCTACCCTATTGAGTTCGCTTGAATAACCCCCCAAGTTTTAAATGTAGAACTTCTAGGTCTTAAATCTGCCTTATAACCATCAGGTACTTTCATAGTAAATCCTAATGAACATATTTTAAATTCTCCATAATGTAACTCTACATCTTCTGATAAAGCTACATCAATACCTACACTATGTCCATATCCACCTTTAAATTCTAATTGATATGTTTGTCCATCTAATAATGTATAATCTATTTTTTGCATTATTTATTTTTCTCCTTATCCTCATCTAATACCATAACTTCTACACGAACTCTATAAAGTCTATTGTTATCTATTATAGGTATATCATAATATTTATTTTTAAATACTCCCATTTTAGCATTTAGATATTCAAGCATAGTTCTTTCAAAGTTGCTATCTTCAATATCTTCTGCTTTTTCTGATATAGTATAACCATCTTTTAAAATTTTACCATAAAATACTGACCCAGTAATACATCTACAACCTAATCTCTTTTTAATTTATATCGCCTTATCCTTTCTCTTTTTTAATATATCTTGTAAAATATTATTTATTGATTTTCCTTGTGGAGTATTAGATTGATTTATAATAGGACATTTTTCACGAAAACCACATAAATTATCACAAAAAAATTGTTCATTTACATAATCTCTATTAGTAAACTCATTCTTTTCTAAACCTAATTCCACTTCTTTGGTAGTATTCTCTACATAAGTAGTTATATCATCTATATCCTCTTGTGTTACAAAATAATATACATAACAATTTTGTACATTCAATAAATATTGATATTCTTTAGGTATTGTTTTTGTTTTAATCCATTTTTTTATCTCTTTTTCTTTTTCTTCTCCTAATTCTTCAATCAACTTGTCATAGTATGGCTCTATATAGTTATCTTTCCTAGATTTTTTTGAAGATTTACTATTATAATAAACATTGACATATTTCATAAAGTCCCAACCAACTCTCTCTACTACAATATTTGGAAAAGATTTCTCTAGTAATATCTTATATAATATTAATTGCCTAGCTTTTTCTTTCATCTCATCTTTTGTAAATATAGTTGAAGTTTTAAAATCTATAATATCTACATAGAATTTGCCATTTTCTTTTCTATTAATTTTAAGATAGTCTATATAACCTAGTATCCAATGTTCTCCTATTTGATTTAATACTTCCACTTCTACTCTAACATCTTTTGATATTTCAGTGTAATTGTGTCTAAAATAATCTTTTAAACACTTCTCATAATTCTCTTGAATAGTTAGTCCACCTTTTCTATCTTTAGGTAAAAGTACACCTAGTGTTTTAAGCCTTTCTAACCTAGTTTTAAACTGTTCTAACATATCCTTATATTCTATGTTACCTAACACATAAGACTCTTGTATATCGTGTGCTAGAGAGCCATAAAAAGAATATGAAGAATGTAATTGAGGTACTCTATCTATTCTTTGGAGTTTATAAGATAATTGACAACCATTCCATTGTTCTAATTCACTAAAACTCCATAACTTAACTTTATTAGCTCTTAATTCTTTTACTTTATCTGATTGTTTATTATTTACACCTAATTCAAATTGCCCTTTAAGAGTTAGCAAATAGCCTTGTACTGTTTCTGTAAAATAACCACTCTTTACTAAACCTCCCATATAAATTTGTTCTAATTTTGTAATATCATCTTTTAATATACCAAAATTAAACTCATCTAAATATTTACTAAGGTCTTTGAACCATTGTTTATGTTTTTTAATTAGTTCTACTTGTGGTGTTTGTTCCATACTTACACCTCAACTGCTAATTTATACCCTAATTTTTTTAAATAATTATATATAAATTGTTTTCCTTTTTCTGTCCATTTCAGTGTATGAAAAGTTAATTGTACACCCTCTTTAGTTGTTTGTTCTGTTGTAACTGTTTGAGCTAACCCTAAATCTTGATACTTAGAGTATAACACCCAAGTTCCACTTTGTTTATATATAATTTTTCCTGTATTTAAAATTTCATTAAGTTTTTTAGCACTCAACCCAAAGTCTTTTGCTATAATAGTTGTAGTTAATAAACTTTCAGAATTTAAAACAGTATCTACATATTTTCCTTTTGCTTCTAAAGGTTTTACATATTTTACTTCATATTCATTGATAGCACTTGCTTTTTCAATATCATTATTAGATAGCATAATGTTTAATAATAATCTTTCTTTTGAACCTATTTCTTGTAGTTGTTTTAAAGTAAAATAACTTTTAATTAATATATCTTGAATTTCCCAACTCAAATCATCTGTAAAAGGTTTTACTAATTTTAAATAACCCATTTCTGTAAATAAAGGTATTTCTTTAACATTATTAGGTATAAATGTTTGAACTATTTTAAATAGTTCAGAATATTTTTCTCTTGAAAGTATTAAATAATCTTGACCATCTATTAATTTATGTTTATTTCTATTAAATATATTGGTTACATCATTTACTTTTCTTTCATGCACCCTTGCAACATCATATAAAGTTATTACTCTTTGTCCTTCATATTCCTTTACTAATATTTCTTTTTCTTTAATTTTTACTATATTATTTATAGTAACTCATCTCCTTTCTATAATAAAATATAATTTTACCATTCCAACATATTATATCAAAAAAATTCCACCTTGTCAAGTGGAATTTCTAAAAATTTTCATTTTTTAAATATTTTGTAAATATTTCATTTATTTCTTCCTTATTTCTATCACAAATAGCTTCTTTTTCTCCTAGTAAATTATTTGGTATATTATTTACATCTATGTATTTAATTTTACACTCTCTACCATACTTCTTTAATTTCTTTATATTAGGTATTAAACTCTCATCATAATTTAAAGACTTGTCTAAAGCAAATATAACGGTATCTACTTGTAATAGTTTTAATAACTCTATATGATTCCTAGATAAAGCATTACTACCTAAAGCTAAAGTAGGTATTTTACTACCCATTTGCCACATTTTCATAACAGATTTTTCACTCTCAACTATCATAACTGTTTTTGTTTTCATTATTAAGTCATAATACACATCATAGCCAAAGAATACTAAAGATTTACTATATCTAAGAATAGGCATATATTTATTCTCTCCCTCTTGTAAATATTTAGCATTTCTTCTTCCAGTTAAACCTATTAATTCATTATTATAATAAACTGGTATTAATACTCTTCTAGTAAATTTATCATATCTAACTCCAAAGAAAAGTTGAGTTTCTACATTAATATTATCTTTTAAAAATAATTCAGAAATAGCTAAAGGGTACTCTTTTAATATTTCTTTATCATATATTTCAGGTGTTTGGAATATATAAGTATCATTCCAAGATTCTATTTCTCCACTCTCATTTATAAGTTGTTTATTCGTGGCTAGACTTAAATATAATTGAGAAATATATTTAGTTTTATCTACATCATTTAGTTTACTCAATAAATCTAAAATATTACCTTTATCATTATTTCTAAAATTATAATATCTCAAACTATCATCTAAAGATAATACATAAGCATTTGAATTATGGTCAATATCAAATCTTGCAGTCATACCATCAGAACTTGTTATTATTTTACCTACAAAATTATGTAAAAGATTATAAAGTATTTCTCTATTCAAATTGAGATTATGTAAAACTATGTCCTCTAATATCATAAATTAACCTACTTTTATTAAGATTTTTTTCTAACAGTATCTTTTGGCATATTTTGTATTACTCCTACTTCCTCATAATATAATGTATCTAAATCTACATAATAAAGCAATACATAATCATCTCGCCCATTTCTGTTTTTATCACAGAAAAAAGCATAATAAGGTAAATTTGTATTCAAAGATACTTCTTCATTTTCAAATGTTTCTTCATTATACTTAGTTACAACTAGATTAGTTAATTCTTCTTTATCTAATTTTCTAAACATAATTAAATTTTCTAATATCTCTTTTATTGCTTTAGCTCTAGCCAAACATCTATAGGTTAAATACTTTACATTTGATGATTCTCCTGCTATTTGTAATGTAATGGTAAAGGTAATATTAAATCTTTTAGTTAAATTATCTGCTACTTTAGATAATTCTATTATATCTTTATACTCCTCTTCATCTGCTTTAAATGTATCATATACAAAATGTCTATAGCCTTGTCTTACTTTCTTTTTTATTTCTCTACGAAGTATATTTGGTTGCATATTTTCAAAGTATATATGTGTAACTCTATCTTTATATCTATCTTTCCAATGCAACATAGCATTAATAAAATATTCCATATCCTCATTAGACAAACTATTCTCTCCATATTCTGCTCTACTTATTGTTTTTGCATTTTCATTTAAAAATACTAATACATTTGTTATATAAGCAAAAGTTAGTATTTGTATAAATGTTTCAAAAACTTGTTCATTACAAAATAAACATATTTTGTCTTTTGAGTTCTCTAGTAAAGATAAAATATAAACTGTTACTAAAAGTGTGGTCTTCCCTGACCCACTTGCCCCTGCAATTCCATTAACACCTCTGACTATACCTTTATTCCACTTATTCAAATAACTATATCTTAAATCAAAAGGAACACAATCTACTCTTTTACCTTTTCTTATATTTTGAGTAAACTCATCTGTAATCATATCTGTTAAATTTGTTTCTACAAAATTACTATCGGCAGTACCTACTGAGCAAATTTCACTTATCATACCTTCCATTGTAGTAGTTAAATCATCACTGCTAGTAAAATTAGTTAATTTACCTATAAATTCCTCTAAACCACCGTTATTCATTATTTTATCATATAATCTTAGAGGAACACTTATTACGGTATATTGCTCTAATACTCCTTCAAAATCTATAATATCGTTATTAGTAATTTCTTTAACTAGATAAAAGATATCCATACATTCTTTTTTTCTATTCTCTTGTATTGATAATGTATTTAAAAATGTAGATAGAGCAAACTCATCTATATTTGTATATTTTTGTTTAGTATATAGTATTCTACATACTTCATAAAACTTTTTATAATCAGATAAACTAAATAAAACATTTTTATTTGTTTTCTCTTCTAACATATTAAAATTTTCTATACTTTGTAATACTCCTGCTAACAATCTAGCTTCCAGTATCTGCATTATATCTCTTTTAGTATCTACTATACTCATTAAACAATCCCTACTTTCTTTTCTAAATCTAAGTAATTTTTCATAAGTTTTTCATCTTTATTTATATTAATTTTAGTTTTATCTGTCTTTAAATATTTAGGGTCAATACTATAAGGCATTAAAAATTGTTTATGTAAATCTTCTTTGTATAGATTTAATAAGTAAATTAACTGATTAAAATTACTATTAATATCAGAATTAATAGTATTCCACTCAAAATACAAATCTTTAATATAGTGTAGGAAATATACTCTTTTTGCATAAGTATCTACTTCTTTTTCAAAATCTTTCAATAATTTTTTATTTTTTGAATTTAAGTTTTTTCTATCTCCCTGAATTAGCATCTCTAACAAATTTTTATAAATTTCTTCACTTTGAATCTCTTTTAAATTGTCTTTTTTCTTTTTTGACATAAAACACCACCTCTCTTTTAGATTAAGTAAAATAAGGTAGGTAAATATTTACCTACCTTTAAGTATGTTTATTATATTCTTCAAAAGACACAGATTCTACTTTATATGTATTTCTTAATGTACATGGAACAGTTTTACTATTAATAAGACTATCTGATATATGTAAATATTTCCTAACATCTTTTAAACTTTTAAAATATAATATTTCTTTGGTTTTAATATTAGTTAATTTTACAAATATATTATTATATTTTAATCCTGACTCAAAAGCATGTATACTATTATAAGAATAAGAACACCATTCTAAATTACTTAAAGAATTATTTAATTTATTGCCATCCTTATGATTTACACACTTTAAATTGTTAGGATTTTCTATAAAAGTTTCGGCAAGTAATCTATGTATACAGTATTTTCTTCCACTTAAACCGACATGAAAATAACCATGAGCTCCCACACAAGTTTTTAAAATTCTTGTTCTACATCTTTTATATTTTTGATTAGGAGCTGTAGGTGTAATTTGTCTTTCTAAACTTTTTACTCTACCAAAATTGCTTATTTGATATTTTCCTTCAAACCCTTTTATATCTTTCCATATTTCATTTTCTAAATCTTCTATTTTTACCATTTTTAAATAATCTAATTCAACCCTACCCTCTAAAAAGGGAACTCTGAACTATTTACAGTTCCATCGGTATTTGTTGTATCCGTATTTTCTGTAGACTCTCCACTTTCTACATTAGTATTTAACTCAGTAGTATCTCCAGTATTTTCTACATTTTCTTCAACATTAGTTTCTTTTACCACTTCTACTGTTGTTTGTTCTGTACTAGGTGGTGGTGCTTGTTTTCCTACTTCACTTTGTCTTTTTTTAGCTAATTCTATAGCTTGTTGCATAGAATTTTGTGTAGCAGTTTTAACTGCCGAAGTTGAATTATTACCTGATATATCATGTAAAATAGGGTTAGCTACATAATCTAATTTATCAAAAGCTATTAAAGATATATTAATAGTACCTCTTTCTACAGGTATTAATCCTATAGATTTATATTCCTCTTGAAGTTTCTTTTGATAAAGTTCTTCATTATCTTTACTTATAGCTTTAAAGAACACTAATTTACCTTGATTTACATCTGATTCAGTAGGTTCTCTAAATGCTTTTCCACTTTCAAGTTCTATAGTAGCAGGAAGTAAGTAATATCCATCTGTACTTAAATTATCTGCACAATCTTCTCTCATTTTATCTAAAACATATTTCGCAGTATCAAAGTCATCTTTGACTTCTCCATTTAAGAAAACTTCTAAAGGAATTAATCCTTTTTGTTTAAAATATTCATTTTGAGTACCTAAAGGTACAAACATTTCTAATTCTTTATCTAAAGCCATATTTTCTATTTCAGTTTTAGAAAACAATAGATAGCAATGAGAACTTAATCTATAATCTGTTGTTTTTTGGTCAACATACTCTACTTTTCTAGCTTCTAATCCTAATTGTAAAAATCCCGAATTATTGACTTTATATCTACTATTTCCATCAACTTTTACTTTTTTACCTTTTAAAGTTTTTAAAGAATCTACAAAAGATTTAACTGTCAAATATGTTTTTGTTTCTTTTTGTCCTTTTATTTCATACTTAATAGCTTTTTTCTTCATTTCTTCTGTAGCATTTTGTTCAGACACTCTTTGTGGTTGTCCATTATCAAAATATTGTAGCTTATCCCATTCATTTGTAAAGAATGGAATAGATACTGTAGATTTTGTAGTTGGGTTTTCTATAACTAAATTAATTATAGAAGTAATATCTGTTTGAACTCCATTATCCATCTTTTTAGGGTGTTCAATTTCTTTTATCACTCCTAATATATCTAATTTACCTACCAATTTACTTTTATCTACTGCCATTACACATCATCTCCTTTTATTTTTTTTTAATAAGTAAGACTACATTTTATAGTCTTACTTATTATAGCATATATTTTTTATTATTGCAAGTATTTTTTTTATTATTATTATTTTTCCTTTGAAGTATCTTCTATTCCATAATATTCATTTCTTTTCTTTATAACATAAGCTAAATCATTATCAATCTCATCTGTTTCAAACATGCCCATAGGTGTTTTTACAACAGATTTACTATTATTAGTATTATGTACTTGGAATACATATTGTCCATCTTCATTTAATCTAGCTAAAAGTACCATCTCAAACATACCTTCTAATTTGACTTTTTCATCTATTAATTTTCCTATAGTTCTTATAGATATATTTCCCATTTCATTTATAGTTGCATGAGTTAAAAATGTTACTAAAATATCAGGTCTGTCTGCTAAAACAATATCAGGAATATCTTTAAAAGCTCCATATAAACCTGATGCCATATTACTAAATTTTTCAAAACCTTTTACATTAATAGTTTTCATAAACTCATCTGACATAAAGTAAATAATATCATCTATAATAATATTTTTTACTTTCTTGTGTTTATCTTTTTCTAAAATATCTACAACTGCACTTACTAATTCTGTATAATCATTTGGTGTATATACCTTAAACTTATTATCTCCATTTTTAAATGGTAATCTTTTATTAAAACACTTAATGATTACTGTATCACTTGGGCTTAGATTTCTAAGAGAACTAGACTTCCCTCCTGAACTTTCTCCTATAACTAATAATCTTTCTGCCATACTATCAACTCTCCTTTTCTTTTAATTTTCTCTTTATTTCTCCTAATTTTACTTTAGTTAAGCCAACTTTATTATTAATTTTAACTATATGTTTATCCTTAAAATATTTATTTGGGTAAGCTACATCATCATCTACAATAACATACATACCCTTATAATTATTTTTATCTAACCATTCTTTAATTTCTAATTCTCTAGTATTTCTTGCTTGACCTGTAACATCTATTACCAAGCTATCTAAAGAATTTACTCTTTTTAGCCAAGAATATTCGTGAAATATAGTATCAAAAAACTCATTAAATTCTTTTGAACCACCCATACATATTCTCCAACTAGATGATATTACTATCTTTACATTATTTTCTAAACACCATAATAATAATTGATTAAATACTCCTATGTTATCAAAACTCCAATCAGTTAATCTAATATTGCCATCATAACATTTAATTGGTATATTCAACCCCATACCACTTCTAGTACCAATATTATTTACCACACCATCAAAATCTAAAAATAATATTTTAGTCATATTTCCACCAATAATCTTTTATTACAAATAGCTTTTCTAATTGAGTATTCGTATCCAATCTTTTATTAATATTCTGTACAATTTCTTTTTCCCATATAGTTATAAAATCATTAGGTGCTTCATATTCACTGACAACTACTATACATCTTTTTGACATTTCTCTTACTAAATTCCAAAACTTTTCTGTATCAAACTTTTCTTTATTATATTGTTTTGTATTTTTATATGGTGGGTCTATATAAATTAACATATTTTTATTCTTCTTTAATTTATCTAAATCATCTAAATTAATATTAAATATATTTTCTATAGTGAGTGTAGCAGTTTTTAATGCTTCTTTTTGGTTTAAAAGATTATTATATCTTTCTCTACCCATATTTCTAGGGTTACCTTTAGCATCATTTCCTCTTGCATATACACCCCAAAATAATCCACCATAACTAAATAGAAAACCTACATAACCATAATACCAATCTTCATAAGTATTATTTCCTAACAAGAAATCTTGTTTGATTTTTTTGTACTCATTCTCATCTATATGTATGTAGTCTAAGTCATTAAACTTTATCTTATCAAATAAAGCTATTAAATACTTGTTATTATCAAACCCATACTTTTTATTACATATTATTGGGTATTTAGTATTAGCTATAATATTTGCTCCACCACAACAAGCATCAATAAATACTTCACAATTATTTTCTTTAATTAACTTGTTTAGTATAGGAATAATATATTTAGCTAATCTATTTTTACTTCCTTGATAAACTATAATAACCACCTACCTTTATATTTTATATTAACATTATAACATATCTACATATATTTTGTCAAGTGAAAATTTATTTATTTATGAAATCCTAAATCGGCAGGGTTATAATCTCCATTTATGTATCTAACATTTCCACCAAAACTTTTTCTATTTTTTGTTACTTGTTCTATCAATTTTACTGTTTCTTTAGGTAATTCATTATATGAACCTTTACTCCAATAGTAAATAACTAATTTTGAATCCCCATAAATATCTGTATACCCTAATTTTCTAGCTATTTCTAAGGCTAAATACATACCTAATAATTCTCCATAATTATTAGATTTATCTGCATCCAACTCTATATTATTAAACTCATTGATTTTCCAACCTTTAGATTTTAAAAATTCTTCAAACTTAGGTGTAATTAGATGATTTAATAAACTATTTTTATCTTTGTCTGTAACTCTAACCTCTGTTACTCCTCTACCTCTACCAGTCCCACTGTCAAAGTATACACCCTCATTTAATTCTATATTAGGTTTTTCATACTTAGCACCATTTTCTAGCCATAACTTAGCTTCCTCTAAAGTTTTAAATGACTTATATCTAAGTGCTTTTCTATTTTTGCAACTCTCCCAAGTAGTATCTATACCATTATCTACATTTGAATTATACCAAGCATATAGTTTACTCATCTAATTTACCCTCTAATAATCCTAATTCTTTTAATACCCATTCATCTTTTTCTGCTTGAGATAACCAATCTTGAATTTGTCTACGAGTTCTTTTAACTCTACTCTTATAAATATACCCTTTTTCTTTTTGTTCTTTACTCCAAGTGCTACAAGGTATTATTTCTGTATTTTTTAAATCTTGTAATAACTCAATACACTTGTCTATTTGTCTACATAAAAATTGGTAATTCGTTTCATTAGCTTTTCTCATCCTATCACTCTCCTATATTTAATAACTCAGTAAATTCCACTGCTACCCAAAAAGCCAATACCCAACTAATGATTAAACTTATAATCACTACAATAGTAGTTATTATATTTTTACTTAATATATCAAAATATTGTAAAGGTAAAAACATATAAATAATAACTATAGTAATTAACATAAATATTGGCAACCAAACAACAAAAGCTATTACAGTAGCTATAATTGATTTTAATATTAACTTTAACATACGACCTCCTTTGTAGGAATATTATAGCATATTTTTATATCTATGTCAATATTTAATTTATAAAAGAGTAGAAAATATATCTACTCTTTATGTTCTTCTATATTCTTTTTTATTAATTTAATCTCATCTTTACTCAAAAAGAAATCTGTTTTACTATATTGGTAAAATAGTTCTATTTCAGACCTAGTCAATTTATCTCCACACATAGATTTTCCTACAATTACTCTTAGAGAGATTAAAGTTTTATCAAAGTATCCCATTATTTTACCCTCTTTAAATATATTTCTAATTCTTTATTATAACTTAACCCTACTTCTAAGTCATCAAAAATATTTTCTACTTTCTTAATATAATACAATATTTTCTTTTGATAATTACTTTGTAATAAATCTATATACTCTTTTAATTTTATTCTATCATCATAGTATATACTCTCATCATATAACATATTTGTAGATAATACAACTCTTTTTAAATCAAATATATAATCAGATACTCCCAATCTAAATGAACACATAGGGTCATCTATATTAGGTACTTGTTCTGTAAAAGTTCTACCTAGATAAATAAATGTAACTATTTTATCCATTTTATCTAATAAATATTCATCATAGGAATATTTATCTCTATTTAATCCCATAGACTTATACTTATTAATTAACTTTGTTAATTGTATTTCATATTCATAATCTTTAGTATTGCTTAATAAATTATTTAATTTATATTTATTAATTATATATTCTGATAATTCTTTTATTTTCATTGGGTATCCTCCATTCTTTTAACTACAGTATCAAATAAAGCTAATAAAGTCAACATTCCAACACTATCCTTAGTATCTGTATACTGTATATTTGGTTTTGTAGGTTGATATTCATTAACTAATTTACCATTTAATACACAAGTTCCTACATTAAATACTAAAACAGGTTTTGTATCGCTTGTGTGAAAATCTCCTACACTACCTCTAACACCACTGGCACATATCAATATATCTGCATTTTTACAAGCATACATCATATAATCAAAACTTGATGTAGAACTTACACACATAACATCATTTTTATAATATCTTGTAAGTATATTCATTAAAGGTTTACCTACTGTTTTTCCTTTTCCTATAATTGTTATTTGTTTTTTATCAAAGTTTTCTATGTTTAAACAATCTAAAAATTGCATTATACCTTTAGGAGTAGCAGGAGCATATATATAGTTTTCTGTATCTAACCAAGAAGATATATCTATTCCTTCTGAATCTAAATTTTTAGATATTTTTTGCTTATAGACTTCATATATATTATTATCTTTACAAGGTAAGTCTAACATACAAGGGTATCTATTACTATTTATCTCTAATAAATACTTTTTTAAATCATGTACTGATGTTATAGGTGCTATGATTACTTCAATACCTAACATACTACCAAATAAACTTCTATGCTTAGCATATAACATACACCCTTTATCCTCTTCATTTGTAAGAATATAAAACTTCTTTTTTAGTTCTAATTGTCTAACTCTTTTTTGTAAATTTTCTACTTTTTCATTAAAATACTTTCTCATCATATCTTTTAATTTCAATTCTGAGAGCTTTAATTGACCCATTTTGGCATTTCCTCCTCTTGCTCTATACTTTGACTACCCTCTCTATAGATAGGTCTATTTTGGCTGTCTAAAGCCGTTAAAATTGAAGTGCCTTTGTAATCTATAAAAAATTTACTCAAAGGTATTTCTCCGAATAATTTTAACATATTTTCCAAAATACAAGCTATAAATATATCCTTCTCTGAGAGATTTAATAATTCTTCACGAGTGTAATCACTAAAATTTTTATCTTCGACCTCAACTGTATAAATTGCTAGGTAACCTATTAAAGTCATAAGATATAAAATAAATAAATTTTTATTTCTTAATTCCATTATTTCTTGCATTGTAAGTTTATCATCATCTTTTTCTCCACCATAAGCTAACTCTTGAATAAAATAAAATACTCCATCTATATCTAAATTGTTATCTAAATATATTTGTTTTAAAGTTTTAGGTGGTACTCCTTTTTCAAACCCACCCCATTCATATTTTTTGTTATTTACTACAAGTGAATCTAATTCTTTAGTTTTTTCATTCATTAACCCCATTACTGTAAACATTTTGTTTCACCTTCCTTTTTAATTTCTATACACATATTAATAAAATTTGTATAAGTATTATCATTTTCTAAAAGTTTAACATCTAATATATCTACATATTTATTTTCATCAAGATTAAATTTTATAAATCTATAACTTTCGTGTATAAATCCTAACTTTTCTTGATATGTTCTTCTAAATCCTTGACCTATATTAAATAGTTCTTCCATACTTTTTCTAAGATATAAATATAAACCATCTATATCTTTATCCTCTATTAATATATTCATACTTGCTTGTATAGTTGTTAATAATTCTTTTTTCTTATTCATACCTATAATCTACCACCTTTCTTTAATTTTACTATTTCTCCTAAAAATGTTTTTCTCTTATACTTAGTATCTCTTTTTCTTGCATTTTCAAATGTAAATCTATCATATAACACTGTTAATGTCTTACTAGCTCTTGATAATGCAGTATATACTAATTGTTTAGTTAGCATAAAGGTATGAGTTCTACTTGCTACAAATATTACATTTTCTGATGTACACCCTTGTAGTTTATGTACTGTTGAGCAATAAGCTAATTCCCAATTAACTTCTCCATCAGTAAACTCTACAATTCTATCATCATCTAACATTGAAATAGTATATTTATATATTAAAGATTTTTTCATTTTACCTGTTTCTTTATCTTTATAGGTATGTTCCTCATATAATTCTTTATTCTCCAGTCTGAATCTGTCGCCATTAAAAACCATTAAATCATAGTTATTTTTAGTAACCATACCTATAGTTTTGGCTTTAGGGTTATCTTTCTTGTATAAAGAGTCCAATATATCATTAATATTTTTAGTACCTTTATCTCCTACTTTTTGAGGTAACATTATAGTTGTATTCTCAAAAGTATAAGGTATATTTGGGTTAGCATTGTTCATTTCAACCATATATTCATATATAAACTTAGCTAAAGCATCTCCAGTTTCTAATTCCTCAGATAAAGGTATCATTAATACATTAGGTTCTTCATTAAGATACATACTATCTTCCATAGGAGAGTAGTCTATACAAAATTTATTACAAATATAAGGAATATATGTATCTGATTTTGCTCTCATTATTTCTGTTAGTTCTGTTAAATTAGCTTTTAAACTTCCTACTTTTATTAAATCTAAAATATCTCTAAAAAAACAACCACTAGAAATAGGTGCTAATTGGTTAGTATCTCCTACAAAAACTAATTTAGGTAATTTTGGTATTTCTTCTTTAGTAGCATCAGGATTTTCTATTAAAAATCTTTCTCTTCTATTCATAGCAGGAATTAGTATGTTATCACATATAAATTTAAAATGAACAATACTATACATACCACTTTCGTCAAAGTAATACACCATTTCATTTATGTTATTTGTCTGTTCCTCATAATTATCTAAATCTACTATTTCAGAACTTCCTACACCTCCCATAGCCATAAAATATCTATGAATAGTATATGCTTGTCTGCCTGTAAAATTAGTTAGAACCTTAGCAGATATACCCGTTGGTGTTAATAGTGCTACCTCATACCCACTTCTGACCATACTATCTATAGCAAGTTTAGAGGTAAACGACTTCCCTGTCCCTCCTAGACCAATCAAACAATTTAATCCATTATTTTTAAATTGTCTTATGAATTGGTTTTGTTTTTCATTCAATTTGGCTTTACTTTTCTTTAATACATAATCAATATTCTCATCAGTAACAAAATCATATTTTTCTTTTTCTAATAATTTTAAATACTTGAATAAGGTCTTTTCTATCCAGTAAGCTTCTCTACTTGTAATAAATTCAACTTTTTCTGCATAGTTCTCTAATGAAGTATCTAATACCTTACAATTCACATCTAATAACAATATATCAGATTCTCTTATTTTCTTTAGGATATTTTCTTTTGTTATCTTATCTACAACTGTTCTATCATATTGTTTTTTATAGTCATCTGTAACTTCTACAACATACTTAAAAAACTTACTAAAAGGTAAAATTGTACTACCCTCTGTACCATTAGAAATAAAATCATCAATTAATACATTAAAAGTTGTAATTGTGAAATAGTCAAAATTAAACCCATTAACTATTCTCAAATAGTTTTGTAATCCTATTCCTTTCACATTTTTAACGAAGTTGTCTAAGTCATCTCTAAAGGTTTTTAACCAAAGATAGTCATATTCTCTTGATGGAAATATATTTTTATTTAGCATATTATTTTCTAATAATTTAAGTTTTATATACTTAGACCATATAGATAAAGCTATACTATCTGTTATTTTAAACTCTGCTTTTAGGAAATTACACCACCTAAAAGCATCTTGACCCATATCTTTTTTAGTTATTGCCATATATTATCACTTCCTTTATTTATTATTTTATAAACTATTATAACATTTTTATTTGTTATTGTCAAGATTATTTAACTATTTTATTTGTAAGTATATAAATTCTTTTATTCTTAATATATTCTTGTTTCTCTATATATTGTTTATACATTAAATCAAAGAAAAAATCAGAATTATCAATTAAGCCCCTCATTCTCTCTGATGGTAAAAATAAATTGATAGGTTTATTATCTCTAATTGCACTTCTGAATACCCACTGAACTAAATCAGATAGTGCATATATATCTTCATTTAGTTCTGTTTTAAATAGCATTTTTAAATCAGGTTTCATATATCTATTATATATATACATTAAATGAGTTTTATACTTATAATCATTTGTTGCTCTCATATTCATAGGTATAAAATTAGATTTAAAACCTTGTTTAGATAATTCTTTTTTTATATTTTCATCTTTATTGCCTTTTATAGTAGTCCATAAAATTTCTTCTGTTCCTACTTTCCAAATCCGTTCCTTTATATTTCTCATAATTTTATTTATACTTTTTAAATCACATTTATGTAAATAAGTATAAGAATAATTAGTTTTTTTACCTATATCATTATATTTACCTTGATAAATATTCATTAAATTTTTATAAGAATTAAATTCTTGTTTTGCTTCCTCTACATCATAGTCTTTTAACTCATATCTATCTAAATTTATGTTATAACTCACTGTTTTTAATTCATATTCATTTAGTATTAATTTAAAGTATACAGATTGTAATTGAGCTTCAAACATATAAGTTAAAACATATATATGTTTAAAAGATGTAAATATTTTAGGTGGGAATATATATACTAACTCAAGATTTATTGTTTTATTATCTTTATTTTCTAATATAAATAAATATAAAGAATTATTTTCACATTTTGCTTTTAAATCATTGAATACTCCTACATAAGTAGTTTTTCTCGAAGTATAATTAGAATCTGATTCTTTCATACACTTATTATAATAATCAAAGTAATTTTCTTTCCAAAGTAACTTACTTTGTGTGTCATAACTTAAAATACCATTTAAAAGAAGTAAATATAAATCTCCAGTTAAAAATCTATAAGGATGAATTAAATCCATAACCTCATCTAAGTATAACACATAATCATATTTTTCAATTAAATTTAAAACATCTCCATTAATTATTTTAAATAATTCATGAGTCATAACTATATTACTACCTTGTTGTAGTAATACTCTTAATCCATTAGACTTATTTTTTGTTTTTGTATTTTTATCATATATTTCTTTAGGTGTTTGTATTTGTATTCCTTCTCTTTCACAAAAGTTAAGTAATCTTTGAGTTTCTGACATATATAGAGTTACATATATGAACTTTTGCGTTATATTATCTTTTATATTTTGATAAGAAAATTGTGTTTTACCTTTACCACAAATTGCATCTATTATTGTTATAGGTACAGTTTTATTTGTTAATCCTACTTTTTCAAAAGTTTTTAAAGACATTTTATTGTTTTTTAATCTTTGTTCTAATTCTTTAATTTTTAATTCTTTATTTTTTTGTTGCATAAATATATTACTCCTTTTTTTTCTCAACATAGCATAAAATCATCAGTTTTACTTTTTCCACAATTTTTTTGTTTTCTATTGGTATTAAACAAAAAACTCTTATTTTTAAAAAATTTTCTAAAAATAAATATTCCCATAAATTGAGTGTTTGCAATTCAAAATTTTTGTTCATTTTTCCACAACACCATTTTTTTACTTTGGTATCAAAGACTTTTTTTGGCATTTCCCTATAAAGAAAGATTCTAGGAGAAAAACAAAAAAAAGAAAAATAAAATATAAGAACAATATGAGGTGAATGAGTGGAACGAATGAACCGAGAGAACATATCATTCCCCAAAATTTAATGAACATAAGATAAAATGGTAGTTACAATATTCCACATTCAATTTACCTATATTATAGCATACACATTGATTATTGTCAAATTTTATATAAATTACTTGACAAAACCATTAAATTGTGTTATAATTACTTTAGTTTAAAAATAAATAGGAGGTAGTAAATGGAATTAAATAGTCTACAAGAGTATTTTGAAATAGTAAGTAGAGTTCCTGACAGAATTAAGAATAAAAAAGTTAATATTGTAGATATGTTGTTTTCAGAGCAGGAGCATAAAGTTGCTTTAAAAGTGAAAGTCAAAGATACTACACATGAAGTAGATTTACAAATAAAAGATAAAATTAATCTTGAGTATATTGGTTCTTATGAGTTAGAAGATGTAATATTTACATTTAAAGATAGTTCTATAAAAGAAATTATATTATATGAAATATTGAATTGTTTTAAAATTTTTGTAAAAAATTATAATGTGAGAAAGTATACTACAATAGAAAATAATGTACAAAAGATTATGCTATGTATGTTATATAAGGATAATTTATGAGTAAGAAAAGAAATCATAGATTAATTAAGAGTTACAACTACCATATACCTAAACAAATAGGATTAAAAAGATATGTTAGTTTCTTATGTAAATATATTATTGCTTTCAATATTCAATCTAAAGAAGAGAATAACTATAATAGTCTTACTCTATGGAATGATTTATATGAGAAAGGTATATGGAATATAAAAAGAACATCTGAAATAAGAAGATATTTTAGAAGTGCATACAGAAAAGGTTGCTATTGTGATATGCAACTTGAAAGAGTTGCTATTTATAAGACTGAAATAGGATGTCTACTAGTTATTAAAATGAATTATAAATGGGAATTAGAGCAAACAGATGAAGATGATTATAAAGAATATACTTTTATATATGTAATGTTAAATAAGGGTACTATAGAACTTGTGAAAGGAAGTGATGATATATCAAAGAATTAAACATTGTATTAGTTTTGCTATTAATAGTTTTTGGGATAATGATACTAGATTTTATCAGAATAAAGATAAAATTATATAAATTAAATAAGAAATTACAAGAACTAGATGGAGAAAGTTATGTAGAGTTTGTTAAGATAATTAAAGAAACATTAGAAAAGGAATTATAGGGGTAGAAGTATACTTCTATAACTTAGAAAGGAGTGGTTATATGAAAATAGAATTAAACAATATTGTTAAATTAGGAGATTATGAAGTTAAAAGTTTAAATGTAGAGGGTATTTCTTATATTGGAACAGTAGATATTGCAAGTTTACATAAGTACAAAGTCAAAGAAGTAGAGGAATTGATTAATTTATGTAGAGATAAATTTGAGGATAAAGAACTACTTGAATTAAATGAAGATAATAACTTGGAATTAAAAGATAAATATTTACTGTCTGATAGTGGGTATTTGAAATTTCTTGAAATATTAGAAGACACAAGAACGAAAGAAAGATATAATTATATGTGTTCTAATTTTTTCAATAAAGGAATAGAAAAAGAAGTCAAACAAGAAATTAGAGTTAAAGATACTATTACTAGCTTGGAATTACTAGAGCAGATAAATATATTTAGAAAAGAAGAAGGAAATAGAGCAACTTTACAACATTATGATTTATTAAAAGTAATTCGTGATGAATTTGAAGAAGAAATAGGACTAGGAGAAATTTCCTTGTCGTCCTATAAGAACTCTCAAAACAAGGAACAACCTATGTTTATTCTAACTTTAAATCAAGCTAAACAAGTTTTAATGAGAGAATCTAAATTTGTCAGAAAAGCAGTTATACTTTATATAGAAAAATTAGAAAATCAAGTTAAGGAACTACAAAATAAAATATCTACAAAAGACCAATATATGTTAAACATTGTGAACTCTAAGTCTGATGTAGAAAGAGCAATTAATATTTCAAAATTTAATGTAGAATATGTAGTACCCCTTGAAAATAATCTTAAAGAAGAAAAAGATAAAGTAACATTAAAAGATTTAGAATTAAAAAATCAAAAACATAAAGTAGATTTATATGATACCATAGCAGATAAAGATAAGACATTTACTATGTCAGAAGTTGCTAAACTAATAAATTATATTGGCATAGGTAGAAACAAATTATTTGAAATATTAAGAATTAATGAAATTTTGAGAGCTAATAATGAACCTTATCAACAATATGTAGATAGGGGTTGGTTTAAAATTATAGTAACAGAAAAAGCAGATAAAGTAGTACCTCAAACAGTTGTTTATCAAAAAGGAATAGAGAAGATATGTGAGTTACTAGATGAGTTAGGCTACAAGAAATCTGTTAGATAAAGAGTAGAGTTTTCTGCTCTTTTATTTTTTTTTATGAAAATATTTTAAAGTTTTTATTGACATAATAGATTTTATATGCTATAATGATTATATAAAGTTAAAAAGGAGTGATGAGTATGTTAAAAATAAGTTTAGGGACAATTAAAGGTAGACATCAATTACCAGTAACAGATTATGTATTTAATAATGAGATACAAGATGTTACAGATGTAGAAAAAATACAACAAGATGTAGACTATTATTTTAATGAATTATATAGTTTGAATGGAAAAGATGTACAAATAATATTATATGTAACAGGTCTTACTGTAGTAACCCTTGCTATAGTTAAAACTTGTGTAAGACTTGGGTATAAGTTAGTCTGCATGCACTTTGACAGAGATACAAATTGTTATTTAGGACAAATAATACTATAAAATTAAGTAAAGGAGTTGATATAATGAGAACAAATAAATTAAATTGGTTAAATATAGGTAAAGGTTATGAGAGTATTAGACTTATTCTTAATAAGAAGAAAGTAGAAGCTATGGGATTTGATAAATTAAATAATAACGAAGTATTAATAGAATATGATATTGAAAATAAAGTTATTACTATTAGACCTACAAAGGCTATAGATACAAGTGTAGTAAATATATCTACTATTATACTTTCTATTAAAGGAGAGTTTTCATTAGAAGATGTTTTAGTGAAAGTATCTAAAATTAATACCAACCTAGCTAACAAAGAAGAAATACAAAATAGATTAAATGCTCTTCTTGAACTTGGAATGTTAGAAATAAATTCTAAAGGATATAAAATTGTAAAATAGAGTCTAAAATAAATTTTGAGGCTCTGTAGTATGTCTAAAAATGATTTTAAAAAGTTTTTTGATAAATTATATGGCTAGGTTATAAAATCATTTTTAAATGCCTCTGAGAGCTTTTAAAAAATATTAAGAAAGGAGTGATATTTTGGCATTAACAAAACAAGAACAGTATGATAACTTTATGAAAACAGTGATAAATGAGCATTGTAATAACAATCTAACTTTTAAATGTACTTGGTTAGATTTAGAAAAGTTATATCAAGAAAATTGGAATAAATTTTTTAAGAAGAAGTATAATATGGATGTTATTTTTATATTTGTTAAAAGTATGAGAGTTTTAATAGAACAGTGTGATACTATATTTTTAGAAACAATAGGGTATAAGAAATTTGAAGATAGGATTACAGATATGTTTAAAAGTTTTATTTCACAATTAAGTAGATATTATGGTTATATAGCAGATTTCTTAGATAGTTATTGGTATAGAGATTTTCATACAATCAGAAATAAACTGATTGGAACTTATGAGTTTGAAAGATATATGAAGTCTTGGATTGAAATTGGATATTTAAAATATAGAGATAATTTAATAGTTGGTACTAATTATTATGAATTGTGGGAAATGATTAAGACTTTTCCTAAACATACATTTTTAAAATCTAAATATTTTATGAATCAAGTTGAATTGTATGTTGCAGAGTGTATAGATGTGTTTACTACACCACAAAAAGAACTATATGAGTTATTTAGAAATGATGTTTTTCAACAAAAACCTATAACAAAAGAATGGGTTTTAAATTCAGAGGTTAAAGTACCCACAATAGAAGAAATAAATAAAGAGTTTAGAGAGAAATTAGATAAAATTAAAATATAAAAAGGAGGAATAGTATGGTAGATATTGGAAATTTAAAAGATTTCGATGTGTTTAAAAATGAAATTTTAAGAAATTTAGGATTAGTAGTAAAAAATTTAAAAATTGAGTATATAGGTAAGAATAAAATACCTTCTCTGTTTTTAGAAATGTATGAGGAAGACAAAGATATTAAAAATAAACTAACTCAAGTATTAAATTCATTGAATATTATAGATGAGTTTGTAGATTTAGGTGTTAATATAGAAATATCTTATTTTAATGAAAATTTAATAATAACTGCTTTGGATGGTAAAGAAATTTTAAATAAAGATTTTGGTAGATATTTGATAACTCATCTATATTCTACTATAATAACTACAAAGGAGATGATTTAATGAGAACATTGTTATTAATGAGAGGAGCTATGGGGTCAGGTAAAAGCCACTTTATAAAAGAAAATAATTTGCAACCTTATACTCTATGTGCAGATGAGTTTAGAATAGCAATATGTAACCCTATATTGTCTTTGGATGGAGAATTTTCAATAAGTCAAAAGAATGATAGATTAGCTTGGGGTATGCTATTACAATGCCTTGAAGAAAGAATGAAAAGAGGAGATTTTACAGTAATAGATGCTACTCATTCTACTCAAAAAATGTTAAATAATTATAAAGCATTAGCAGAAATGTATAAGTATACTATATTTGTAAAACAATTAGATGTACCTTTAGAAATTTGCTTAGAAAGAAATAAAACAAGAGATAAGTACAAATTTGTGCCTGAGGATGCAATTAAAAGATGTCATACTTTAATCAGTCAAACAGAATTGTCAAAAGGTGTAAAGAAAATTGACAGAATAGAAGATATTAATAATTTTTATGTAGATAATATTACAGATAAATATAATAGAGTTATTATAATTGGAGATATACACTCTTGTAATACAGTATTAGAACAAATGTTTGAAAAAGAAGAATTTAGAGAGGATACTTTATATGTATTCTTAGGAGATTATTTAGACAGAGGAATAGAACATAAAGAAACCTTAAAAAGAATGATGTATCTATCTACTTTAAAAAATGTTATATTACTTGAAGGAAATCATTTTCATTTTGAACATTGGTGTCAAGGTAGAGAAGTTAAAAGTAAAAAGTTTTTAAATGAAACTCTTAAAGTTTTAATAGATGGACTTAATGATGAAGAAATAGAACAATTTAAGTCAAAAGGTAGACAATTTTATAAGAAACAAAGACAAGCCTATGCTTTTGAATTTGATGGTAAAAAATATTTATGTACACATGCAGGACTTCCATCAGTACCTTTGATGAGTTATATAGCAACAGATGATATGATTAAAGGTATTGGAGATTATGAAGATGATATAAGTGGTATTTATGAAAATAACTATGCACTAGGAAAATGTCAAGATTTTACTCAAATATTTGGTCATAGAGCTAATAAGTGTACTGAACATTCTATTAATTTAGAGGGTCAAGTTGAGTTTGGTGGAAATTTAATGTATTATGTACTTGAAAAAGGAAAAGAACCTAGATTAGAAAGCATAAAGAATGAAGTTTATGATAAAGATTATTTTAATAGAGAAAGAGAAAAGTATAATAGAACTGAAAGTAAGAATTTAACTCAAAATGAAGAAGTTAATAAACTTATATTAAGTAAATTAGTAAAGGTTAAACAATGTGAACCTAACTTATTATCTCTTAATTTTGGAGATAATGTATTTAGAAAAAAACAATGGAATGATATTACAATAAAAACTAGAGGACTATTTGTAGATAAGAATACAGGAGATATTAAAATCAGAAGTTATAACAAATTTTTTGGATATCAAGAAAGAGTAGAAACAAGAGATGAATATTTAATGGAAAATCTACAATATCCGATATTAGCTACCTATAAAGAAAATGGTTTTTTAGGACTTATGTCAGTAGTAAATGGAGAAGTGGTATTAGCCACAAAGTCTACTACACAAGGAGATTGGAAAAATTATTTTCAAGAACTATGGGATAGAGAAAATTCCAATGTAAAAATGTATTTACAAGAGTTTGCAAGTAAAGAAAATTGTACTTTTATATTTGAAGTTAAATCTTTCAAAGACAAACATATAATAGATTTTAATAAGGAAGAACTTGTGCTATTAGATGTTGTTAAAAACAGTTTAGAGGTCAATGGAGTTAATATTGATATAAATTATAGCTTAAAGTGTTTAGATGAGTTTAAAGACTATCTGAGAACCTCAGAGAGCAAAATTATAAGAATAGTAGATACAGTAGCTATATTAAATAATTTTGATGAATTTAAAGATTTATTACTAGGGTATAAATATCATCATTTTGAAGGATTTGTATTCATAGACCAAAAAGGTTTTATGTTCAAGTGGAAGTCTAACTATTATAATAAATGGAAAAGTGTAAGATATTGTTATCAATATTACTTAAAACATTGGCAAGAAACTTTCCCATTTAGAATATGTAAGGATAGTTTTGAAATAAACTTTATGAAGTGGATAACAGAACAAGATATTAATTGGTTGAAATCAGTGAATTATGTAGATGTGATAAATAAATATAAAAATAATATAGGTAGTTAAATACTACCTATATTTATTAAAGGAGGGATAATATGAATTATTGGTTTAGTAAGGATAATACTACTAAAATATATAATTGTGATTGTAATTTTTTATTAGATAACTTAATAGAAAAGAATATAAATATAGACTTAGTTTTGATAGACCCACCCTATGAACTAGATAATCATGGTAAAGGTAAAAAACCTTTGGCAAATAGAATGACAAAAGTAAAAGAAGATGTCAAATATATAGATAGTGGTTTTGACTATATTTCTATATTTGATAAATTTTTAAAATTACAAAAGATACCTAATATATTAATTTTTTGTAGTAATAAACAAATAAGTAGAATTATGAGTTATTTTGAAAATAAAAATTTATCTACTACTTTACTTGTGTGGAAAAAGAGTAATCCTGCTCCCCTATGTAATGGTAAATATATCAGTGATAGTGAATTTATTATTTATGTTAGGGGTAAAGGTGCTTATTTTAATAATGATTGTGATATTAGTCTAAAATATAAAGTAAAAACTTTTCCTATTTTGACAAATAAGAATAAGTTACATATAGCTCAAAAACCTTTAGAATTAATAGAACAATTAATAGCTTTACACACTAGAATAGGAGATGTTGTATTAGATTGTTTTATGGGTAGTGGAACTACTGCACTTGGTTGTAAAAACTTGAATAGAAAATTTATAGGTTGTGATATAGACCTAGAAAATTTTGAGAATACTAAAAAGAGGTTAGAATTATGAATTACTATTTTAGTGAAAATAAACAAATAAAATTATATAATGATGATTGTCTTATTATTATGCAAAAATTATTGGATATAGGAATGGCTAATAAGATAGATTTAATCATATGCGACCCACCTTATAAAGTAACAAGTAGGGGTAGTGCAGGTAATAGTGGTGGAATGTTACAAAAGAAAATAAATAGACAAGGAAAAGTCTTTAAACATAATGACTTAGATTGTAGAGATTGGTTTAAATATTGTTATGAGCTTTTGAAAAATGGTGGACATTGTTATATAATGTGTAATCATATTAATTTACATAATTATCTAAATGTAGCTAAGGATACAGGTTTTCATTTTATAAAATCTATTATATGGAATAAGGGTAATAAAATAATGGGTCAATTCTATATGAGTCAATTTGAGTATATTTTATTCTTTAGAAAAGGTAAAGGTGTTAAGATTAATAATTGTGGTACGAGTGATATATTAAATGTACCTAATATTAAAACTAAGGATAAAAATGGTAATAATATTCACGATACAGAGAAACCAGTTGAATTAATGAAAATATTAATAGAAAATTCTAGCAAAGAAAATGAAGTAGTATTGGATTTTGCTTGTGGTGTAGGTTCTACTTTATTAGCTTGTCAAGAGTTAAATAGACAAGGCATAGGTTGTGAAATAGATGAGAATTATTATAATATTGCAATTAAGAGATTAAAAGGAGAACCTTTATAAAATATTTTTATTAATAATATCAATGTAAAATAACAAAAATATAGAACTTTTATAATAAATTAAATAAAAGTGCTTGACAAATACTATTATTAATGTTATAATAAGTTATGCTATATAGCAGTTCATAAATCAATCGTGGGGTTGAGAGAACTATCTTTAAGAGTAGTAAGAATAAACTCTTGACATATAAAATTTTATGTGTTATAATACTAATGTAAGATGAATATTTGGAGAGATTGAGATTTCATTTACATTAAAACTTTTGACTACCAAAGTTACCTTTATTTTTAGTTATTTCAATAAAGGTTATAGGTAAGTAAAGGGTAAACACTTATGATAAGGTTTTGGAAATAACTCCTTACATTGTTTAGTTTGCCTAGTCTATAAGACTATAAAAGGAGTTTACTATTTAGAACTTAAAAATAGTAGGTTTATTAACTTAGTTAACCTTAATAACAGTTTGGGTAGGTTTAACTCATTTGTCCTACATAAGTAAAAATGAGTGATTAATTAGCTAGTCAATATTTTAATTTAGACCACTCCCATTTTTAGTATAGGCTATTGACTAGCTAATTAATGCAAAAAACTGATAGTAGTAGGTTTTATACCTATATAAGAAAATTTATACTAGGGACTTTACAGGAAAAGATAATGGCTATTCATGATGTCGTTATTATGTAATTGACTTGACTACTTATATATGCAAGAGTAATCAAATGGTAAGATACATTTAGCTAACGGTTTGTTGGTTCGAGTCCAACCTTTTGCACTTAATATTTAAAAAAGCAGAGAGTGTAGGTAGCTTTCTTATACACAAAAGTTTTAGACTACATTAGGTTGTTGAGTTTAGCATTTTTACTTGTTTCCTTAAATCAAGTGATTATGTTTAAAAATGCAACATATGGTGGAAGTAGTGTAATGGTAGCACAAGAGTTTGTGGCACTCTTAGATTGGTTTCAAATACCAACTTCCACACCAAAATCTTATTGCGACATGGAGTAATAGTAACTCACTAGGCTCATTCCCTAGAAATCCCTCTGCAAATGTGGGTGTCGCTACCATATCAGTGAGTAGTTCAGTAGGTAGAACACTTGTTTTGGGAACAAGAAGTCAGAGATTCGATTTCTCTCTCACTGACCAATAACTTAAATGTGATAGGTTATGCTAATAGGTAAGCAAACAGTTTGCTAAACTGTCATCCTTTTGGATTTACAAGTTCAAGTCTTGTACCTATCGCCAAATATATGCCATATTACCTCAATCGGTAGAGGGTCTATAAGTAGAAATAAAAGATGTAGGTTCGAGTCCTACTATATACCATAGGTTTATATAGCTTAACTGGTTAAAGCCTTATGGATTATAGAAAGTTATCAGTTCGAGTCTGATATATGGCGAATAAAAATTATAAAGGAAATTAAGATATGTTGAAAATTTATACTAAAGAAGATTGTCCAAATTGCTCTAAACTCAAAAATATACTAACTAAATATAATATTGAGTTTGAAGTAGTTGAAGATGAAAAAGAACTTATGATTATAGGTTCTAAATCAAGAATTATGTCTGCTCCTATATTAGAATTAAATGACAAATTTTATTCTTATATAGATTTTAATAATTTTTTAATATTATTTTCAAATGTTTTATTAAAATATTAAAATAATAGTTGACAAATCAAAAATAATATGATATACTTATAATACAAAGAACATTACTGCAAATACTATTTGGTTAATGTAAAAGTGATTTTATAAATACAAATATATGTTCTTTCAAAATATTATACAGAAGATTACTGCAAATTAAATTCTAATCGAGCATTATAATTGTAATATAAAAAGCTAATTAAAATCTTCTGTAAACTTATAATATACAGTTGCTAACTGCAATGATGATTACACATAGTCAACTTTTATTTGGAAAGAGTTTAAATTGCAACTGTTTATTTTAGGCAAAAAATATACAGAACTTTACTGCAAATGAACAATTTATATTAAATATAAGAAGAATAATAAAGCTACCAATTTTATTTTAACTTTTAGACCCATTACATTATTCGTGTAGAGAATTTTACACCTGTACTGTTATTTGTTACTAAGTTCTGTTAATTTATATTTTATAAAGTACAAATTAAAAACACAAAGGAGAAAATCAGATGGAAAAATTAAACATTAAAGATGTTGCAAGAAAACTTGCAGAAAGAGATTTAGGAGCTACTATTAAGGAAAATGAACAATTCCTAAAAGGTTTAGTAGATGTTATCAATGAGGAACTAGAAAAAGGAAATGAAGTTGCATTTTATGGATTAGGAACTTTCACTGTTAAAGAAGTTGCAGAAAGAAAAGGAAGAAACCCACAAACAGGAGAAGAAATTACTATTGAGGCTCACAATTCTCCAAAGTTTAAATTCTCTAGTTCAGTTAAAGAATTAGTTAGATAAACGAAATTTTATAAATGCTTTAAAAATGAAACGATAGACGATAAATGCTTTAGAAATGGAACGGATAATTTTAGCAGAGATACTCCAAAAGAGAGGTAAGTTATATACCTCTCTTTTCTCTTATAAAAATATTTTCTTGACTTATAAATATAAATATGCTATAATGATAATATAATTAATAAAGGGGCGATAATATATGAATATGATAAATCGAAAAAATAAATATTCTTTAATACAAGGAGATGCTTATGATGTGATAAATTTCTTAAAAGATAAAAAAATTAAAGTAGATGCAATTATAACTGACCCACCTTATAACATCTCAAAAGATAATAATTTTTCTACTATGAAAAATGCCAAAAGACAAGGTGTAGATTTTGGAGAGTGGGATAAAGACTTTAATTTATTTGATTGGATAAAATTGTATTCTTCTTTAATAAAAGATGATGGAAGTTTTATCATATTTTGTTCTTATAGATATATAAGTTATATCATAGATGAATTAGAAAAAAATGATTTTGTTGTTAAGGACATAATAGAATGGAAAAAATCAAATCCTATGCCTAGAAATATAAATAGAAGATATGTACAAGATACAGAGTTTGCAGTTTGGAGTGTTAGGAAAAAGGCAAAATGGACTTTTAATAAACCTGATGATGTTTCATATTTAAGGTCTACATTCACAACTTCTATAGTTAGTGGCAAAGAAAAAGTAGGACACCCTACTCAAAAAAGTTTAGAGTTAATGAGGCAAATAATTAAAATTCATACAAATGAAGATGACTTAATTTTAGATTGCTTTATGGGTAGTGGAACTACAGGGTTAGCTTGTCTTTTAGAAAATAGAAAATTCATAGGTATTGAAAAAGATGCAGAGTATTTTAATATGGCTTCAAATAGAATAAATTAAACAAACAATATCATATACATCACTAAATAGAGATATAATTAAATTATCTCTATTTTATTTTATAAAAATATTTCTTGACATTTACTTTGTTATATGTTATACTTATACTATAAAAATTAAATAGAAAGAGAGGTGTTTAATTGTTTATTAATTTAATTTTAAAACAAGATAATTTAGAAGTTTTAGAAAGTTTAAGTAAAGGTACTTCTACCTTACCTAATTTATGTGGGAAAATAAAATGATATACATAGACCCACCTTATACAACAGGTTTAACCTTTTATAATAAAAAAGGTGTAAAAGCCTATGAAGATAAAGATTCTTTAGAAGTTTA
>FLSK01376954.1_pt1 | contig 43776 bp, 35 predicted proteins | sample 1550541 | NCBI WGS metagenome assembly FLSK01 (sample SAMEA4031773, study PRJEB14383) | metagenome | biome: human; feature: oral; material: saliva | place: Philippines | collected 2014
GTACACGCGGCGGCCGAGCATATTACCCTCACCGATGCGGTCGTCCTTGGCGGTACCTTCAGTGATGCGCAGGTCGTAAATCTTGTTTTCAATGTAGAAGCCGTACAGGGAGGCGGGCTTCTCCGGCGGGTTGTAGGAGACGGGCGCGACCATGCGGGTACCGCGCGCGTTACGGCTGATGTACCAGTTGGCGGCCTCGTCGGCACCTGCGGCACCGCTGACGGTGCCAGCCCAGCTGGAGCCTTCCGCTTCGCATCCGATGAAGACGTTGTGCGCCCACTCAACGATCCAGCCGTGACCCGCGTTGGAGCGTGCGGTGCAGCCGATGAACATGTTGCGTTCACCCTGCACGATCCAGCCTGCGCCGGCGTGGCGGGTGGCGGGCTCGTAGAGGGCGTTCTTGTTGCTGGTGCGGTGGTTGCTGTTGCTGGAGCAGTTCTCGAACTTAGCCTGCGCCGCGTACACCTCGATACCGGCGTAGGAGCCGCCGCTGAGGTTCGCTTCGGCAACGTCTACGCCGCGCAGCTTGTTGTCTGCCGCGCCGGAGTTCTGGCCTTCGTTGGGGCGGCGGGGGTGACCGGCGGGCTTGCCGAGCAGCAGGCCCTGGTTGAGGGTGCGGCGGATGGTCACGTCGTCAATTTTCATGCCCTGGTCGTCCAGGCCGAGCACGGCAACGCCGATGGCGGTGTCCCAGACTTCCACTCCGGCGATAACGGGCACGATGTCCGGTTCGTTGAGCATGTCGCCGGTCAGGTGGGTGTGGAAGATGACGCCGGCGACGTTATTCAGCGGGGCGGTGTGCGCATCGAGCGGGTAGCTGCTGATGGGGGTGTTTGCGGCGTTGGTGCGGATGTGCAGGTTGCGTACGCCCATGCGCATGGGCTTGTTGGCGTTGTAGTTGCCGTAGACGGGGGTGGTGTAGCTGCCGACGTGGAACACGCCAGTGTATTCGGTGTGGCCGTTAGCGGTGGTGGGGATGGGGCGGTCGGAGTGCGCGATGACGACGGTTGAGGAGCCGTAGCCGAAGATTTCGACACGGTGCTTGATGTCGATGAAGGGGTAGGAGACGCGGTAGATGCCGCGGGGTAGTTCTACGGATCCGCCGCCGCGTGCGGCGACAGCGTCAACGGCGCGCTGGATGGCTGCGGTGGAGTCTTTGGCACCGGTGGGGTCTGCGCCGTAGTTGATGGCGTTGATGCTCATGGGCGTATCGGGCATGAGGGGCTCAATTCTCTCGATGGGTACCGCGTTCGGTGCTGAAGGCGGCGCGGGTGAGTGAATTGAGTGAATACGGCTGTAAGTGAATACGGTGCAGCGTTGAGTATGTGTGGTGCGGTGTGTTGGGCGCATTTCTGCGGATGTGTTGGCGTGTGCGGGCCTGTGCACCGGCAGACCTGCCCCTGCTCAAGGGTACCGCATTGAGCGTGTGGAGGCGATGACCGGGCACTGTGATGCCCGCTCCCCTACCCCGTTTTTCTACGGTTTTTCGGCTGTTTTGGGTGCGGGTTAAACGCCGAGGGGCGGGGATTACTCCCCGCCCCTCAGGCGTATACGTTTTAAGATTTTGTGGTCACGAGCCTCAGCTCGCAGAGCCTAGCCCGTGAGGGTTAGCCCATGAACACGCCGTTGCCGCGCTTCTCCAGCTGCTTCGGCGCGAAAGTCGCGTGGCGAATATGATCCACCTCAATGAGCACGTTATCGCCCATAGCGCCGGTCACGTGAACACGGCGGCCAACCATGTTGTTATCACCAATACGGTCATCCTTCGCGGACGCAGTCGTAATGTGCATATCGCGAATATTGTTCTCAATGTAGAAACCGTACAGGGAAGCCTTCGCCCAGCTGTAAGGGTTGTGCGAACGAGGTGCCACGAAGCGGCTACCGCGTGCGTTACGGCCAATGTACCAGTTTGCTGCCTCGTCGCCCTTAGCGGCGCCGGTAACAGCATCCTGGAAGCTGGAGGACTCGCCCAGGCAACCAATGAACTGGTTGTTACCCCACTCCACGAGCCAGCCGTGACCGGCGTTCTCCTGAGCGGTGCAGCCAATGAACATGTTGCGGGTGCCCTGAATGAACCAGCCTGCACCCACGTGGCGGGTCTTCACCTCGTACAGGGCGTTCTTACCCTGGTTGCGCTTGTTGAACCAGCTGGTGGACGCCTCGAACTTGGACTGAGAAGTGTAAATCTCAATACCCGCGTAGGTGCCGAAGCTCATGTTTGCGTCAGAGACGTCAATCATGGAGAACTTGTTATCTGCCGCACCGGGGGTGTCACCCTCACGGGCACGCAGCGGGTGGCCGACGGGCTTACCGACCAGCAGGCCCTGGCGCAGGGTCTGGCGGATGCGCAGCTTGTCAATCTTCATGCCCTGGTCGTCCAGGCCCAGGATTGCAACGCCGATGGCGGTGTCCCAAATCTCGATGTTGGACAGGGTGGGCACTGCGTCCGGCTCACCGGGGTTAGCGTCCGCAATGCGGGTGTGGAAGATGACGCCTGCAACGTTGTCGACGGGCTGGGTATGCTTCTCCAGGAAAATCTGGTTGCTCTTAGAATCCAGCGGCAGGTTGTACTTGTTGGTGCGGATGAACAGGTCACGCACGCCCATACGCATGGGCTTGTTCTGGTTGGTGCCACCGCTCATGGGGGTGGTGTAGCTACCGGTGTGGAAAACGCCGGTGCATTCGTAGCTACCGTTCTTGGTGGAGGGAATACCCTTGTCGGTGAAAGCGACGATTCGGGTTGCCTGACCGTGGCCGAAAATCTCGACGCGGTGCTTCATTTCGATGAAGGGGTAGGAGACGCGGTACATGCCGCCGGGAATCTCCACGGAGCCGCCGCCCTGGGCAGCAACGTCGTCGATGGCCTTCTGGATAGCACTAGTGGAGTCTCGTACGCCGGTGGGGTCAGCGTTGTACTTGGAATCGCATACGTTCACGCTCATGATGGTAGCCATGGAGTGTCCTCTTTCTTGGCGGATACAGAACAGCGATTAGCGCATAGATAGTGTCTTCTACGCGCGTCATTAAGCTGAGTGTATCCAGTTGTGTTTGAGTGAATAAGTGATTTTGAGCTTCTTGCCGGTTGAGTGAGTGAGTCTCTTCCGGTGTTGGATGCGGTCGGGGAGTGAGTCCGCCGCATCAATGCTCGTGGGTGGTGTGAGGGAGTGAATCTCAACCATTCCCACATGAGTCATAAATTCTTGCATGCAGGATGCAAATCTGTCTAACCCACGACAAAACATTCTAGGGCAAAATTGGGGATTTTTCGCCGCCCAACACCCGATAGTGTTGATTGTCTCGCTGGTCACTTTGATGCAATAGAGTGCAGATAACCCACAGAAAACCAACTGACCAGTACAAATGCCACATTTTGCACGTAAATGCACTAGTCAGGGGAATTTTTGCCAAAGCGCGCAACATCACTTTTCAGACGGGTCATCCAGACCCAAAGAACCCATTAAAACCCCTCATCAGAGGCTTATCTCACAGGTTCAAGGGCGCCCGCGCGTATCCGTCGGAGCGCCCGCCGGGATGTCCACCAGGGTGCCCGCTAGCCACCCCGGCGAACGCCCCGACAGGCGCCCAGTAGGAACCCAACAGTCCCCTACTGAACTTCCTTCGCGGAGGCGGCACCCACCACATCCAAGCGCGCATAGCGGCCCGCAAGCCAGGTACAAATCATCAACTGGACCTGATGGAAAATCATGATCGGCAGCATCATCAGACCCAGCGAACCCGCACCAAAAATAATGATCGCCATCGGCAGGCCAGCCGCCAGCGACTTCTTCGAACCGCAGAACTGAATCGTAATACGGTCGGCACGGTTGAAGCCCAGACGCTTAGCCAGCTGATCAGTCAGCCACAGCATGAACACCACAATAATCGCCATGAGCACAACCAGCAGCACGATCTGCCACCACGCCACGCGCGTCCACACGCCCTGCACCACCGAGGCGGAAAATGCCGAATACACGATCATCATGACCGAGAACTTATCCAGCCACTTGGTCGTCGGCTTCTTGGCGAACTCTCCCACCCAGCGGCGCGTCAGCTGGCCAAGCACGAACGGCAGGAACAGCTGAATGGCGATGTCTAGGAAGACCGTTCCAGAGAACTCAATATGCCCCGTGTTCATCAGCAGCATGGCGAGCAGCGGGGTCGCCACCACGCCCACAATCGAAGAGAGCGAAGCGCTCACAATCGCCGCCGCCACGTTACCACCCGCAATCGAGGTGAACGCAATCGACGCCTGCACGGTCGAGGGCACAAAGGTCAAGAACAGAATGCCCATGTACAGCCCATCACCGAGCACAAAACGCAGCGGTGAAAGCGCCAAACCGACCAGCGGGAACAGCACGAACGTGCAGCTCAGAATCATCAGGTGCAGACGCCAGTGGGTCAGGCCACGAATAGCCTCCGCGGTGGAGAGGCGAGCGCCGTACAGGTAGAACAGCAGGGCGACCGCGAACTTCGTTCCGGTGCTGAACCATTCGGCGAAGTCGCCGCGCGCCGGCACAATAATTGCGAGGATGACCGCGCTAATGAGCATGGTCAGCAGCGGGTCGAGCTTGATGGAGCGAAGTGATGAAAGCATGGTTTCCATTCTAGACCTGCGCCTGTGTGAAGGTGCCGGGGTGCCGGGTGCATCTCAGTTGCAGGGCGGGGCGGAGGTGAAGGTTACGGACGGCTCATGCCAGGCAACCCGAACGACTGTAGCAACCGACTACGAGCCTGTGAGGAGGCGGTTAACGGCAGAACCCGTCGGGGCGCCTCAGGCACCCCGACGGGTTCGTGAAGGTTATTGAGCTATGCGGCCCAGATGAGGCGTTCAGAGCGCACCCGGGTGGCTACTGGCTACTTCTTATCGCCGTCGAAGCCGTAACCGTACGAGCCACCCTCAGAGGAATTGTTGCCGTACTGGCCGTAACCGTACTGCTCGGACTGGCCATTAGGCTGACCGGCAGAAGGCTGCTCGGGCGCAGACTGACCTGCACCATTCTGAGCTGCACCGTTCTGGCCTGCGGCAGGCTGATCGAAGCCGGGCTGCTGACCGTAAGACGGCTGACCCGGTGCGGGCGCCTGCGGGCCACCGGGCGCACCCGGTGCCGGCATTCCACCGGCGGCGGCGTACGCATCCCAACGCTGACCGTGGAAGGCACGAGCCTGCTCGGTGAGCCAGCCAGCGAACAGGGTCGAGTTCGCATCGAACTCGGGGGCATTCTCAGGCTTGGGGTACACGTCCACGGTATCCAGAGTGTGGTCAGCCCACGCGTCTTGGTGCTCATTCATGAACTCGGTGGACTGAATCGGGTCAGGCCACATGTGCACCGGCTCGGATGCCGGAATCAGGACCGGAACGCGCGGCGTGCCGTCCTTGGTCGGGTTCTCAGTCGGGCGCCAGAACAGGCGGCCGGGCTGGGTGCGGTCACGCAGCGCGTGCGCACGCCAAGTGAGAACGGGGTGGCTCGCGATGAGGTTCACGTACCATACGGCAAGGCCTCGGTCAGTGACGGCACGGTCGGCAAGCTCATCGAAGTTAACCTGCTTGTTCAGGTACTTACCCGCCGCAAGCACCTTGACGGCGCCCTCAGCGCCCTCGGGGCAGAAGCGGTAGCCGAAGTTGTCGGCGGTGTACTCCTGCGAGCGGGACAACGCACTCGACAGCATCGGAATCTGGCCGAAGAGTGCCGTGAAAATTACACGGAAATAACCAACGTGACCTGCGGCGATGTGGCCTACCTCGTGACCGATAATGAAGCGCAACGCCTGCGGGTCGCGGGACTTACCACCGACTTCGAACAGATCAGAGTACAGGCAGATGTAGCGACGGAAACCATGACCTGCCGCGAACGCGTTGATGGTGCCGTTACCGCTGATAACGTACGCATCCGGCACACGGCGCAGACCCGCAGCCTCAGCTGCTTCGGCAATCATCTGGTACGCCTCGGGGAACTGGGTCGGGGTGATGCGCACACCGTTCACACGCTGCTTAGCGTAGAAAATAGCACGCCCAATGAAGACAACAAGCGGACCCATAAGGAGGATGGCAACCACCTGGTAAATTGTCTCCTGCAGGCTTGCAGCGGTGCTACCCGCATAAGGCGTGTGCATCGATTCTTCACCAGACCTGAAGAAGTAGCGCATCATCGAGCTGAACAGGTCAGCCATCGCCATGAACAGCACAATGTAGCCGACCGCAGTGACCGCGTAGGCGGCGACCAGCCACGGAATTTCGGAGGGGTGACGCAGTGCGTGCAGCACCTTCGGCGGCAGCATCGACTGGTAGGCGAAGAGCTTCGGCTGGGGCAGGGGGCTGACCGGCTTCTGGCGCTCGTCTTCGGGAAGCCAGCCGGCGGAGAGGTCCTGCGGGAGGGGGTCACCGGGGGCACGGAATGCCTGCTGGCCGGGCTGGGCGTTGAACTGCCCGCCGGGCTGCTGGTGGTTTTCAGGAGGTTGAGTCATGTCTCGTCCGCTTCGTATCGAGTGTTATCTGATTCCACTCTATCGTTTTTGGGCACTTACTAGTGAATGTGAATGCGCTTTTTCTCATAGAATGCCCATTCGCGACGCTACAGTGCGCCACTGTGCAGGGATTCGCAGTGCAGAGACTCAGAGGCGCACCGCCTTGTGGGCATAAGAAATCCGCCGCAGCACCCATACAGGATGGGCGCCACGGCGGATTACTTTACGCTGAGCCGCCTACACGGCGGGGTGCGTGGGGCTTAGAGGCTCTTGACGAGTTCCTCGGTAGCCTCAGCGATAGCCTTCTCCTCGTTGGTGGGGATGACCAGCACCTTGATAGCGGAATCCTCGGTGGAAATCACGCGCGGCTCGGGGGAACGCTTAGCGTTCTCTTCCTCGTTGTACTTGATGCCGAGAGCGCCGAGGCGGTCCAGGACCAGCTTGCGGAACTCGCCGGAGTTCTCACCGATACCTGCGGTGAAGATCAGTGCCTGCGCGCCGCCAACAACCAGGTTGTAGCCGCCAATGTACTTCATCAGGCGGTAGGAGGTCATGTCCAGTGCGAGCTGTGCACGCTCGTCGCCGGACTGTGCAGCCTCAACGACCTTACGCATGTCGTTGGAGCCAGCCAGTGCGAGCAGGCCGGACTCCTTGTTCAGGATGGTGTCCAGGCGTGCACCGTCAATGCCCTCACGAATCAGGATGGTGGTCAGTGCCGAGGGGTCGATGTCGCCGGAGCGGGTACCCATGATCAGGCCAGCCAGCGGGGTGTAGCCCATGGAGGTGTCGACGGACTTGCCGCCCTTCACAGCGGTCACGGACGCGCCGTTACCGAGGTGAGCAACGATGCCGTTGAACTCGTCGCGTGCGATGCCGAGCATGTCAGCTGCAACGTGGGAGACGTACTCGTGGCTGGTGCCGTGGAAGCCGTAGCGGCGGATGCTGTACTTGTCAGCCAGGTCGTAGGGGATTGCGTAGCGCCATGCTTCTTCGGGCATGGTGGAGTGGAACGCGGTGTCGAAGATAGCAACCTGCGGCAGGGAGGGCCACTTGTGCATTGCTGCGCGCATGCCCTGAACGTGTGCGGGGTTGTGCAGCGGTGCCAGCGGGGAGAGGTCGTCGATCTGCTGGACAACTTCCTCGGTCAGCAGGGTGGGGTGGGTGAACTTCTCTGCACCCTGCACCACGCGGTGGCCGACTGCCTGCAGCTCGCGGCCGTGCAGGACGGGCTCAAGCTTCTCGGACATGATGTCGAATGCGACCTCGTGGTTGGGCACGTCGGTGCCGATATTTTCGACGAGGCCGGAGGTCAGCATCTGCTCTGCCTCGGGCAGGGAGGTGTCACGCACCTGGTACTTCAGGGAGGAAGAACCGGCGTTCACAACGAGAATAAGCATGAAAGTATCTTCTTTCGTAGTTTTCTTTTCTGCTCCATTCTCGCACTTTTCGAGCCTGCGTGCGAGACGGCCCCGACCGTGTTTTTAACGGGGGTTTTACTAGGGGCAGCCGTGGGGGCAGGAGGGGCGGGTGTGATGGGCTCTTTTCTTTTCGATTGTCGTGACCGGCTGACGGGTTGTTAGGTTTTAGGAATAACCTAGTTACTGGTCGTGTTTTCAGAGCTTAGGTATAGTTGGAACTAGCAAGGTAACACAAGAACCCTGAGACAATCGCCGCAAGGCGAGGAGGTATAACGGGTGAGCCGTAGCGGGGTGTACTGGTGGATTCTGGTCGAAGCTCGGACCTTGCGCATAAGGCACCCTCGATGGGTGCCTTTTCTGTTTAACTACAGCTCAGGGGAGGGGACGCATTCCGGTGCGCTCCCTCCCCTGTTTCTTATGCTCGTGGGCTATTCTTCGTCGTCATCAACGGCGGGTAAGTCCAGCGGTGTCGCCTCGCGGTCAGGTGTGCACAGTGTGGCGCCGTACTCGTTCAGAAGTGCCACCGACGAATCGGTCCAGGCTATAAGGTTGGCCCTATAGATTCGCATTTCGTCCTCGATAGTTCTTGGAGAAAAACGTAGTACTTGGGTCAGCTCACGCATCTAAATTCACCACTTCTTTGAAACAGTCAAGGTTCGAGCGCGAGTGAAGGACAATCACAACCTGCTTGTCACTGCCCTCGATAGCGCACGCCATCGATTCGAGCTCAGCGCGCTCCTCTGACGGAGTGAGAGCCTTCAAGGTCTCATCAAGCAACACAAGCCGGGCAGCGCCTTCACGTAACACGGAACGCGCAAGCATGAGCCCGCTCGAATTCGATGCTTCAGATGCGAACGGATCGATATCCGGTACGATTACCACTTCGCCTTGGGGATACCGGCGGTATAGAGCATCAAGCATGACGGACTTCCCCGCGCCAGTTGGTCCAATCAAGGCAACCATAGAACACCCAGAGTCAAGAACGCTCTCAAGCAGAGCCAGGTCAGCAGACCGCACGGGCGGATAAGAACGGTCGGCCCGGTACTCTTCAAGCATCCGAACACGCTCCGCAGTCAAGCTGACTACACCAACCTGTTGCAGCGTCTCCACCGTAGATTGGATGCCAGATGACAGAGTTACTGCAAAATATATTACGACCGCGGGAGCAACCACTGAGTTCGATCCTTCGACCATCAGTGCCAATCCCACTGCAGAAACATTCAGTGACAACACAAGCAACTGGATCAGTCCCGTACGCAGTGCGTAGGCGTTCGCCAACTGAATCGAGCTGCTGACGTATGCAGCCTCCGAATGAGCGTAGGCTTCTTCTCCAGCCCGACGCAGCCCTGCACTGACGGGCGCAGCGTGTAAGCCAGCCTGGGCACCAGCCACCCCGATGAAGTCACCTCGGCGATTGGCAGCCGTCGTCGAGGCAGGGAGAATCCACTTTGAACCCTGACGCATAGCAAGGATCGCTAGGGGTGCTACCGCCAACACAGCAATCATGAACAGCGGGGCGCCAGCCACTGCGCCTCCAATGAGCATAAAGGTCTGTAGAATGACCATAAATACCGAACCCAGGGCGCTAGGCACCGACATCTGAAGGTCGGAGAAGTCTTCACCCATCCGCCCCATGACCGCACCGCTTGTTCTAGGACTAGCGAATCGATCGAGCCTGCGTATAACCCGGTCGTGCAAATCGCTCAGCCTAGCGATGGGAGCCCAGTAGAGCGGGCCAAAGAACATGACGGACCCAACAATTGCTGCCAGTGCGCAAGCAGCTGACACTCCAGCAACCTGAGCAGACAGCCCATCACTGTGAGCAATCGTCAATGCAAAAGCAACTTCGGATCCGCTCAAGAGTAGGGCGCCACACGTAATCCACACCAAATGCGGTCCAAACAACAACAGGGCCGATCGTCGGAATGTGGCACGCTTCGGATCAGGGTCAGGAAGGTCCTGTCCCTCGCTCACATCCGTCGAACCAGCATCTGCCTCCTTAGCTGCCCCGGGGCTATGAGCCTGCAACTCAAGAGGGTCTACCCTCGCATCATTGCCGGGGGTGAAGGCACTCGGTACGTACTCCTCCGAGCTTGCCAGAAGTGTGCACGTTGGCACGCACTCTAAGATCCTCTCGGCAACCACTTCTCGTGTTACAGGATCAAGCGCTGCGAACGTATCGTCCAAAATTAGCCAGTCCGGTTTGTCTGCCAAAACGATTGCGACAGCAGCACGGTGTCTCTCTCCTGACGACAAGGTTGTTGCGTCTTGCCAGAACCGCCCGATCACATCCTCAGTGAGCCCCATATCTAAAGCGAGGCTAGTGAACCGGGATACCTGATGTGGCGAAGCAGAAGCTCGCCACGCTGACAACACCGAATGGGACACTTCCGGGTTGCGTGGTACGAAAGCGGAATCGGGGGTGGTCACGGATGTGCGCAATGCTTCAGCGCGCTCAGACGTAGCTGCAAGCACCTCTCTAGAATTTGAAGGTTGCCCCACCAAGTCCTGCTGTTTAACCGTGCAATTTGGAGACGACTCGAGCTTGTCGAGCTCACGCATCATTGGCACAGCGAGCCGAATAACCCGATAGTTTACGATATTGTTCTGCACCGCTGCGTACAGGTAGCGGGCTGCCAAAATAATTCCAATACCGAAACGAGCGGATGGCCAGAGCCACGCGCCGAGAACCGCAACCACAGCGAGCACCGCAGTTAGTGCTCCCCGTTCAAGGAATCCATTCAGGACCTGCAACGGGACCCGTCTGTGCAGAAGCTGCTCTTCGGTGTTTCGGATGCTAGCGATCTTGTCCAGGGCGGTACCCCAGCTGGGGATGCTTTGCCCTCGAGGCATCGCGTTTGCTACACGCTGGATCCACTGCCTACGCTCTCCCTCTAGAGCGACGTACTGTTCCCATAGTCGGCCCACCAAGTTGATGAGACGGACGCTGACGAATACCAATCCAGTGATGAGCAACGCAGCGATGGCGCCGCTTGCACCATATAGCGCGAGCGAAGCCGCGAGAAAGGCAATAATCTGAACGGTTGAAACGGCGAAATCAACAACGAAGGCAAACTGGCTGATCTGTCCTGGGTATGTGAGAACATGTCCGTGAGCTTCCGGCGGATGGGATGACCTACTAAAGATGTCCCGGAAACGGCGGTATGTGAGATGTCGAACCGCGATCGTGAGAATAAGCTCTTGGCGTTCCTTCACCCAGTACCCTAGGCTTTCAGCCAGGAAAGCGAAGATGAGTAACCAAATAGCACTGCCTGGGGTCCTCTCACCTGACGTTACCCGGCCGATACCTGCCGTAATCATCAGAGCCCCTGCAACATTCAGTAGGCCAGCGGTGAAGACGGTGAAACTCGTGCTCGTTGGCGCGAATACCAAAGCAAGCCAGCGGATCCGTCTCGGCAGGTTCCGCGCTATCCTTTGATAGCGTACATACAAGTGCTCGATGGGCATGTCTCTCAGATGCAGGCTAGGAGCAGCGCTCTGTGCTTCGCCCCGTCGCTTGTGATTAATCACCATTACATTTCCAGTCATTCGGTATTCGAGTTCAGGTGTACGGCCTCGTTAAACCGCAAAATAGATATCCAGAATACTTTCTGGTGTTCTGAGTGGTGGAAGCACCCGGAAGCATTATGTCGCCTGACCCTAATGTAGCAGACATGGGATGAATCACACGGCGACTACAGGAGCCTTACACAATGGTGGCGTGAGCAGATGGATTACCACATACCGATACTTATGTCTGCAACCGGCCCGTTCCGCTACTGCAAAGATGGATTCCACGATTCTGCCAGTTATAGGCGGGATACATTCTGGTGCGGCCCCTCCCCTGCTTCTTATGCTCGCGGGCTATTCTTCGTCGTCATCAACGGCGGGCAGGCCCAGCAGGGCGGTTCCCGCCTCGGTGAGGGACCAGCGCATCGTGCGGCCAGCCTTCACACCCTCAACAAACCCAAGCCCCTGCAGCAGTTTGAGCCTATCGCGCAGAGTCGGCGCCGTAACCCCCAGCGCCTCCTGCAACTCGCTCGAAGTGGGGGCAACCGGCGCACGGAAAATCTGCACCTGCCCCAGCAGGTACAGCAGCCGCAGAACATCATCAAGCTTCTTCGAAGTCAGCCCGGGGGTGCCACCCGTCCAGGTGCGGCTGCCCTCCAGCTCAGCGATACGCTTGCCAAGGGCACGCCACGCACGGTCACGTGATTCCAACTCGTCTACCAGGTGCTCCTGCGCTTGCTCGATCAGCCCCAGAAAAACATGCAGAAAACCGGTCACCTCACCGTAGTTGAGGGGTTCTTCCGCCGCGCTAAACGCCTTGTAGTAGCGGCTCTTCTGAATGTTGAGCGTGCTCGGCAGGGTGAGGGTCGTCAGCCGGGTGAGTGTCTGCCCCAGGTGGGACACCAGCAGGTACCTGCCCAGGCGGCCGTTGCCGTCGTAGAAAGGGTGCGTGTATTCCACCATGAAATGCGCGGCGATCGCGGAGAATAGCGCCGGCACGTTCGGGTCGAGGGCATGGTCAAGCGCCGCCTGAACGTTGGCGGTGATGGTTACTTCGCTGTCGGGGGCGCGGTGAATTTCTCGGGTGTTGTCGTGGATAACCACGGGTTTGGTGCGGAATAGAGCCCCGTCTGGGCGGTCTTCTTCGGCGAGGTGCCCTTCGAGTAGCGTGTCGTAGAGGCTACGCACCTGCTCAACCGTGGAGGGTGGGCGGCCTGCCCCCAGGTCTTTGAGGAGGTTCACGAATTCGACGGCGCGTTTGGCGCGGGGGTCCTCGCTGTCGCCGGAGGTGAGTGCCTCAGAGATGAGCTGGCGTGTGGTGTGCACACCTTCGATACGGTCGGACGCCACGATGCTGCGTACTGCCAGGTCGAGTAGGTAGCTTTGCATGGCGATGCTGGGCAGTTGGGAGCTCAGCTGTTCGATGTGCCGTTCACGGCGCATGATGCGTTCGAAGGATGCGAGCGCGGTGCGGTCTGCCAGGTAGAACAGGGGGTGCTCCCCTACCGTGAATTCGTTGAGGAGGTAGGTGGAGTGGCCGTTGCGGCGTGCCTGCAGTTCGGTTTGTGCGGCGGCTTTGCCGCGTTCGTGGAAGATGCTTTTGAGGGTGCGGTACCTTGTGCCGGTGGTGTTCACGTGTACCCTCCTTGATGGTGTAAAAAATCGCGGTTTTTTTCATTATCCTCCTGATTTTCAGGAAATAGTGAAAAAATCCGCGATTTCTTTCATAATCCAGGTCATATATAGGCGGTTAGGGTGCAGGGAAGGCTCCCGACTCAGACCCCTGCAGGGGCGCATCCTAGCGGGAAGCCGCGCCAACCGCTCTACTTATTCTGTTCCTTCAGTCGTTCCTTCACAAAGCTGTTAAAGCCCTGCGGCTCAAGGATATGAGACGCCTTCCACTTATCAGGGCGCTCCGCGGTACGGTGCAAACGCACATAGTAGGCGGGGCTGATGCTTCCTTCGACCTTCACGCAAACCGTGAGCCAGTAGGGGTTGTCACCGCCAGGAACTTTCAGGGTCGGGTCATCAACCAGTTCAGCACTAGTGACGGTTCCCTTGAAAATATCAATACGAGAGTTAGGTCCATACTGGTTTTGCAGTTTGGGATCAATCATGGGGTAAAGCTCTTCTGACCATTCCTTGTACGGCTTGCCGCTGGTGTAGGCGGCGACAATTGCTTTCGCGGTGTCCATTGCACGACCGCGGTCTTCGTCAGTGATGCTGTTGAGGGTGGGAACGCTGGAGGGCTGCTGGGGTCCGCCACCGGTTCCTGCCAGGGGTGAGGGGTCAAGGCTCACGGTCGGGGTCGGGGTCACTGCCGCAATGGTGGATGCTGCGGTGGTGCTTGCTTCTGCGCTCGGGGAGGCGGTCACCTCGGCGACGGTGGGGGTGCGGCCTGCGGTGGTGGTTGCAGGTGCAGGAGTAGTAGTAGGACTGGGGGCGGTGGTGCTGGTGGCGGTTGAGGCGCCACCGGTGATGAGGGTTCCGCCCGGTGCGGAGCTATCGGTGCTAGCGGAGCAGCCGGTCGCAAGCAGGGCAAGTACAGCGGCAGTGGCGGTGATTTTGCGGGTCATGGAGAGGGGCTTTCTCTGATGAACGGTATCTATGTATCGGTGTGATGTTTATAGGCGGGGCACGTGCTGGGCTGTGTAGCGTTGCGACCGCCTGCGGTTGGTGTCTGCGTCGGGCGTTGACGCATAGTGGGTGCATGGTTCGGCACCGGATTATCGGTAGAAATTCGGTGTTTTTCGTGCAGTCCAGCTCATATTATGGTAGCTCAGGGCGAGCGCCTGCAGGATATCTGTAGGCATGATAGGGTATCTTTTGACACCGATAAATACGTGCCGCCGTGTTTTTGCGTTTTGCAGTCCTCGATGTTGTGTTCTGACTCAGACGCTTTTCCTGCGGCACCGCATAGTTTCTCATCACTCATTCAATCTCTGCCCTCCTGCTGGGGGTGGGTTTGTTGCGCCCCGAAATTGTGGGGTCTACGTATTTTGGAGATTGTTATGGAGAACAAGGGCGGAGTAACTATCCCCCGCTGGGCTTTCGGACTGGCAGCAGCTGTCGTCGCCCTCCTCGTTGTACTGGTCATCGTGCTGATTCCGCGCGGCGGCGATAATTCCAACACCTCCGCTTCGGGCGGCTCGAACGGTGCAGCTCAGTCGAAGGCCACCTCAACGGTAGCGGCAGGAACCTGCGGCGCTGGCGCCTCAGACGACCAGGCGGTACTGAGTGCAGCCCCCAAGGACGCTAAGTGGGTCACTACCGACTCGGGTTGGATTGGCCCTGTCTCGAAGACTGCCGGTCCTGTAGTAGACACCCCGATTCGAAGCTGCTTCGAGCACTCTGCCGAGGGCGCACTGTATGCGGCTATGTGGGCATACATTCAAGTGAATGAGATTCCGGAAGCATACATGCCTACTCTGATTGGGCCTGGTGCTGACGCTGCGCGCGAGAGCCGCACCAAGAAGTCAACTGCCACAGTCCAGCTTGTAGGTTACCGCTACATCTCCTATACCCCTGAACGAGCAACTATCCGCGTCATGATCAAAATTCCCTCGGGTACATACCGTAGCTGGGACATGGTCATGGAATGGCATGATGGTGACTGGCGCTTCTGGGTTCCTTCCACTCTGCCGACTTTCACGAACGTAGACGACCCTGACGAGTTCATCACCTGGGAAGCCTAAAAGCTAACAGCCCGTACGGGCAATAAACACGGTGGGGCACGACCTTTCAACAGGTCGCGCCCCACCGCGTTTATACGTTTAAGGCATCTCGAGGAGCCCGCTAAAGCACCTCGGGGTGGACCGCCACCTCCACGGCGGCAGGCAGCACGCGCGCGCTAATGCGGTGCGCCGACGGTGCCGGGTCACCATCCACCTCAACCGGCTGCGCACCATCCGGGAACTCCAACACCACCTCAGACCCCACCAGGTGGCGAATCACCGGCAACTCAATGCGCGGCGAACCCAGAATCGTACGGCGCATCACCTTCGCCATCAGCAGGCCCCACTCCACCAGGTCACGCGGGGACGCCACAATCACCTCAAGCTTGCCGTCGTGCACATCCGTCATATCCGCCAGGCGAATACCGCCCTGCAGGCGACCGCAATTCGCAACCAGCACCGAACGCATGGGCAGGATGCGGGGCTCCCCACCGTCCACGCTGATGCGCACCGGATGCGACCTGCCCAGCATATGCTTCATGCCGGACTGCACATACGCCACCCAGCCGAACTTCGCCTTAATCTCCTCGTTCGTGTCGTTCATGACGAGCGCGTCGAAGCCGGCACCACTCATCACAAAGAACGTGTGTTCGGTTTCTTCGCCGGTGGTGCCCGTAGTCGTCATCTCAATCGCGTCAACGTCCTGACCCGCGCCGTTGAGCGCAATATTCACGCACGCCGCCACGTCACTCACCGGGATGTACAGGTTGCGCGCCAGCAGGTTGCCGGTGCCCATCGGCAGAATACCCAGGCGCGGCTTGGGCCCCTCGTGATGCGCCAGCGCCGCCGCCACGGCACGCACCGTGCCGTCACCACCTGCGGCAATCAGCAGGTCAACGCCCTCGGCAATCAGCTCGCGGGCGGCCTCTGAGCCGGGCTCGTCCACGCGGGTGGTGCGCACCAGCGCCTTCGGGTGGCCGTTCGCCGCGAGGATACGTTCCAGAATCTCAATAGCCACCGCAACGCCGGGCTTGCTCGGGTTGTACACCACGCCCACGCGACGACTGGGGCCGGTAGGCAGGGTCGGCAGAACGCCGAAGGGCGCACCCAGTTCGATAGCGCGTCGGCGCGCCTTCTTGCGGGCACCAGTGGCGGAGGCGGTCAGCGCCGCCGCCGCAGAAACACCAAGGAGTTTACGGTAAAGAGGCATAGTTCTTAGACTACCAGGATACGCGAAAACCCGCCCACCGTTTACGCGGTGAGCGGGTTTTTCAGCTGGTTGTGAGATTACTCAGCAGCTACTGCCGGGATGACCTCGGCGCCACCCATGTAGGGGCGAAGAGCCTCCGGGATACGCACAGAACCGTCAGCCTACTGGTGGGACGGAGGTGGGGGATTCCGAGCGCGCGAGGCACCAAATCCCCCGCCGGAGTGGAGACTCACTCCAGCAGGCATCCCTTATTCAGCGATAGCCGGGATAACCTCGGCACCACCCATATACGGGCGAAGTGCTTCCGGAATCACAACAGAGCCATCTGCCTGCTGGTGAGTCTCCAGGATGGCAACCACCCAGCGAGTCGTCGCTAGGGTGCCGTTCAGGGTCGCTACGGAGCGGGTGCGGCCCTTACGCACGTTGCCTGTCTCGTCCACGGTGTCCGGGGTGCGCTCGCGGATGTTCAGGCGGCGCGCCTGGTAGGTGGTGCAGTTTGAGGTGGAGGTCAGCTCGCGGTAGGTGCCCTGGGTGGGGACCCACGCCTCGCAGTCGAACTTGCGGGCTGCGGAGGTACCCAGGTCGCCTGCGGCGGTGTCAATCACGCGGTATGCGAGGCCGCAGCGCTGCAACATTTCCTCTTCGAGGGACAGCAGCTTTGCGTGCATCTCTTCTGCCTGCTCGACGGGGCAGTAGACGAACATTTCAGCCTTGTTGAACTGGTGCACGCGAATGATGCCGCGGGTGTCCTTACCTGCGGAGCCAGCCTCGCGGCGGTAGCAGGAGGACCAGCCCAGGTACTTCTTCGCGCCCTTCTCGAAGTCGAGAATTTCGTCGGTGTGGTAGCCGGCGAGCGCCACCTCGGAGGTGCCGACCAGGTACAGGTCGTCGCGTTCCAGGCGGTAGATTTCGTCGTCGTGCTTAACGTTGAAGCCGGTGCCGTTCATGATTTCGGGGCGTACCAGGGTGGGGGTGGTCATCATGGTGAAGCCGTGCTCGGTTGCGAGGTCGAGCGCCATCCACATGAGTGCCTGTTCGAGGCGTGCTACCTGGCCCTTGAGGAAGTAGAAGCGTGCGCCGGAGACCTTCGCGCCGCGTGCCATGTCGATGCCGTCGACGAGTTCGCCGATTTCGAGGTGGTCGCGCGGTTCGAAGCCTTCGGTGGTGAAGTCGCGGGGGGTGCCAACTTCCTTGACGACTACGTAGTCGTCTTCGCCGCCGACGGGTACGCCGTCGATGATGAGGTTTTCGATGCTGCTGATCAGTTCCTCGTATTCGGCGGTTTTCGCTTCGGAGGCTGCCTTTGCTTCGTTGACGCGGGCGGCAAGTTCCTTGGCCTGTGCGACGAGGGCAGGCTTTTCTTCCTTGGGTGCCTTTGCGACGGTCTTGCCGAAGGCGTTCTGTTCGGCGCGCAGGGTCTCGTATTCGCCGATGAGTGCGCGGCGTGCGGTGTCGGCTTCGAGGATGCGGTCGACGTGAGTTTCGTCCTTGCCGCGTGCTCGCTGGGAGGCGCGGAAGACGTCGGGGTTTTCGCGGAGGAGGTTAATATCAATCACTGTTTTATCCTACCTAATCTTGCGGTGGGTTGTGGGCGGGGTTTGCGCTGGTGGGGCGCGGGTAGGTGCGGGGGTGTCTAGCGGCGGCCGGCTTGGTGCCGCCGGTGGTGTTGTAAGTGGTGCCGCTAGTGGCGCTGCAGCTGTGCGGGGCGGCCGTTGGGGAAGAGCGACTCGACCCATTCGTGTGCGGCGTCGAAGGAGCCGTCGGAGTGGATGCTGTCGACTTCGGTGTTTTCGTGGTCGGCGCGCGGGTAGGAGCCGAGGAATTTCAGCGTCGGGGAGACGCGGTGCAGGCCGCGCAGGGCGTCGCGCATGCGCGCCTCGTAGATGTGGCCGTCGGCGTCGATGCTGAACGAGTAGGAGCCCATGCCTTCGCCGGTGGGGCGCGATTCGATGCGGGAGAGGTTCACGCCACGCACTGAGAACTGTTCGAGCAGTTCGAGCAGGGCGCCGGCGCGGTTGGCGGGCAGCGGCACGGTCAGGGTGGTCTTATCGGAGCCGGTCGGTTCGGGGATGTCGGCGGTGCGGGAGAGCAGCACGAAGCGGGTCACGGCGTTCTTGTTGTCGCCGATGTTGTCCTGCAGTACGTGCAGTTCCGGGTGGTAGTTCAGCAGCGCCGGGGAGCAGATTGCCGCATCGTAGGTGCAGCCCTCTTCGAGCAGGCCGACAGCCGCCGCGGCGGTGGAGGAGCCGGGCAGGTAGGCGGCGGTGGGTACGTTCTCCTGCGCCCAGCCGCGCACCTGCGCCCAGGCGTGCGAGTGGGTGGAGATGGTCTTGACGTCTTCAATGCTGATGGGCTTCGCGGCGACCAGCACGAAGCGGATCGGCACGAGCACCTCGCGGATAATGCGTACACCCTCGCTGGCTGCGATAGCGTCCAGGGTGGCGCTCACGCCGCCCTCCACGGAGTTTTCGATGGGCACCATGGCGGCGTCCGCCTCGCCCGCGTTTAGGCGTGCGAGCGCGTCGGGCACGCTGGTGGCGGGGATCCGTTCGGCGTCGGATGCGCCGGGGACGCTCAACAGGGCGGATTCGGTGAAGGTGCCGGAGGGGCCAAGGTAGGTGTATCGCATGCCACTATAGTAGCGTCTGCTGTGGAGGGGGCGCCGAATTCGGTGATAGGTTACGGTCTTTGGCGGTAGTTAAAAGACCCCACCAAAGTCACTAACCTATGGTCGAAAAACTTAGGTCATTACTGAAAGACCTAAGCCACCACCGAAAACCCAGGCAACAGCTGAAACCGCTACCTCACGAACTGGCGTACCCGCGCGGTGTCCCAGTACTGCGCGGGCACGCCTCCACCCATAAGCTCACGGGCGATAGCGGCAGCCTGCACGGAACCAGCCTCGGGCAGGGGCGCGTGCGAGCCAGCAATAATGACGTTGCCGCGGCGGCGGCCCTTCAACATTGCCGAATCCGCCACAATGCACACGTATTCGAACACCTCAAGCAGGGCGGACGCCTCCGCGCGGGCACCGGTCAGCGCCGGCCCGTCACCGCAGTTCAGGATGTACAGGCCACCGGGTGCCAGCGACTCGGCGACGGTGCGGGTGAACTCGACGGTGGTGAGCGCCTCGGGCGTGGTGTCCCCGGCGAATACGTCACGAATCAGCACGTCGCGGGATGCGGACGCGAAGGTCGCGGTGACGGCACCCGCCTCGCCCACGCGAATCTTCACGCGCGGCGCCTTGGGAATGTCGAACCAGGCGCGCACATACTCGGCGAGCTTGGCATCCAGCTCAACGACCGTGTTGCGGCTGGTCGGGTACAGGTCAGCGAAATAGCGCGCCATCGAGCACGCGCCACCACCCAGGTGGGTGATGCGCAGCTTCGCAGCATCCAGGTGCTCCTCCACGTGCGAGGAGACGACCGCCGCGATCCAGCGCATGTACTCAAAATCCAGCTGGCGGGGCTCACCCACAATCACGTGGGAAGACTGCACACCATTAATGAGCAGCAGCCAGCCGTCAGCATGGTAGCCGTCAGGGACCAGCTCCGCCTCACCCGTGGAGATGGGGTACACGCCTGCCGCCGCGCCCTGCACGGGGGTGTTCTCGGTATCGTCGATGCGGTTCTTCTGCTGCTTCTGCGCCTTTTGGGACTTCTTGGGTGCCCTGCTCTTTTTCGCCATACCCACTAGCCTAGCCGACAGCCCGCACGCCCCTAGCGTACACACCCGCAAGGAACCGCCTCCACAGGGGCCAGCTGAGTAGACTAGAACCCATGGGATTTGTATGTCAGGGCCGCTACGCGCTCGCACCAATTGAACCGACCGACGCCGAAAAATACGTCAACCTGCAGCTGGACTGCATGGAGCAAACCTACGACCCGATCTACTTTGACACGCTCGGGGAGAGCTTCACCGCCCGCCACCGCGCCGAACGCAACGAATACCTCGAAGACTTCCACCGCCACCTCTCCTCCCCCACCGTGCGCGGCTTCTTCGCCTACGACGTACCCGGCTGGACCCCCGACGGCGGGCTCTCCTGCTCCATCGGCGCGCGCATCGACTGGGATAAGCCCGTCGGCCTGGCGCTCTCCCTGTGCGAACTCTCCTCCTGGGAACTCGAACGTGCCGAGTCCCTCCCCGAACTGCCCACAGGCACCCGCAAACTCGCGCACCTGTACACCCTCAACCACACACACGGCACCGGGCTCGGTCAGGCGCTCTACGACTCCGTCATCTACCCGGACGAAAACTCCTACCTGTGGGTCATGGCAGAAAACGAACGAGCGCTCTCCTTCTACGAGCGGCTCGGCTACCGCAACGAAGGCGTGTACTTCCAAGCACGCGGCTCCTGGGCGCCCGGCCACAGCGTCCGATACACGCGCATCCTCAACCCCTAAACGGCACACCACAACAGGGAAACAGCCCACCCACATGACGCAGCGCACCGCACCCCCTGTTAGGCACCGCCCCCCACAACGCCTTAAGATAGAAGATGACATATAAGCTCGACGCACCCGCGCACAGGAGCACATACACCCCTGCGCAACCGCGGGACCCAGCGCCGAACATCGCATAGAAGGACAGTAAAACAATGACCACTGGTCTTTACCTCTCCGCTATGTCCCAGAACTCGGGCAAGTCCCTCGTCGCCCTGGGCCTAGCAGACTCCCTCATCAAGCGCGCAGACCGCGTCGGCTTCTTCCGCCCCGTCTTCGACGGCGCAACCATCGCCGACGACCCCATGGCACGCCTCATCCGTGAACACTTCGGCCTGACCGAAGAGCAGGTCGGCGGCGCAGTCTCCATGACCGACGCACTCGCACTCATCGCAGAAGGCGACACCGAAGAAATCTCCGCACGCGCAGTCTCCGCCTACGAAAAGGTCGCAGCAAACAGCGACGTCGTAATCGTCGACGGCGTCTACCTGCCCGCCAACGCGCTCTCAGTCGAATTCGACCTGAACGTCCAGATCGCCCGTGACCTCGGTCTGCCCGTCGTCGCAATCGTCGGCGCACAGGAAGAAACCGTCGAAGAAGCAGTCACCGCAGTCGACGTGGCACGCACCGAACTGCTCGCCTCCAAGGTAGACCTGCTCGCAATCATCGTCAGCCGTGCAGAACCCGAACTGCGCGACGAAATCGAAAAGTCCGTCAAGCGCGGCGACGCAAACCTGCCCGTCTACGTACTGCCCGAAATCCCCGAACTGAACGCACCCACCGTCGGTGAAGTTGCCGAAGCCCTCAAGCTCGACACCGAAGGCATCAAGGCAGAAGACCTCAGCCGCGACATCCACGGCATCAAGGTCGCAGCAATGAACGTCTCCAACTTCCTCAACCAGTTCGTCGACGGCGACTTCGTCATCGTCCCCGGCGACCGTGCAGACATCGTCGCAGCAACCCTCGCATCCGCACTGGCACCGACCTTCCCCGCACCCTCCGGCGTGCTGCTCACCGGCGGCCTGGACGCACTGCCCGGCAAGAACACCGCAGTCGGCTCCCTCATCGACAACGCGCCGTTCCCCGTGCTGTCCACCACCAAGGACACCTTCAAGTCTGCACGCGCAGTCTCCCGCGTCCGCGGCACCCTCGAAAGCGGCCACCAGCGCAAGCTCGCAGCAGCAATGGGCGGCTGGGACGAGCACGTCAACAAGGACGAACTGCTCGCACGCCTCGAAATTGAGCGCCCCGCATCCATGACCCCGCTGCGCTTCCTGCACAACCTCATCGAGACCGCACGCGCAAACCGCCGCTCCGTGGTCCTGCCCGAGGGTTACGACGTGCGTATCCTGCGTGCATCCGAGATTATTGCACGCCGCGACTTCTGCGACCTGATCCTGCTCGGCAACCCCGCCAAGATTGCAGAGATTTGCCAGGCTGAGGGTATTGAGCTGCCCAGCTCGATCCGCATCATCGACATCGAGAACAACGAGTACACCGAAGACTTCGCAGCAACCTACGCTGAGCTGCGTGCACACAAGGGCGTCACCATCGAGGCTGCTCGCGAGCGCATGACCGACCCCTCGTACTTCGGCACCATGCTCGTCTACAAGGGCATCGCCGACGGCATGGTTTCCGGTGCAGTGAACACCACCGCGAACACCATCCGCCCCTCGCTCGAGTTCATCAAGACCCGCCCCGGCACCAAGATCGTGTCCTCCGTCTTCCTGATGCTGATGGAAGACCGCGTTCTGGTCTACGGCGACTGCGCAGTGAACCCGAACCCCAACGCAGAGCAGCTCGCCGACATCGCGAAGGCATCCGCAGAGACTGCACGCCAGTTCGGCGTCACCCCCAAGGTTGCTATGCTGTCCTACTCGACCGGCACCTCCGGCGCTGGCGCAGACGTGGACGTTGTGCGTGAGGCAACCGAGCTCGTGCGCGCATCGAACCCCGACTTCGCGGTCGAGGGCCCGATCCAGTACGACGCTGCATCGAACATGTCCATTGCATCGACCAAGCTGCCCGGCAGCGAGGTTGCTGGTCAGGCTACCGTGTTCGTCTTCCCCGACCTGAACACCGGTAACAACACCTACAAGGCTGTTCAGCAGTCTTCGGGTGCTGCCGCTGTGGGCCCGGTTCTGCAGGGTCTGCGTAAGCCCGTGAACGACCTGTCGCGCGGTACCACCGTTGAGGACATCATCAACACCGTTGCGATCACCGCAATTCAGGCGCAGAGCCTGTAAGGTGCACGCGGCGCTGTAGCGTGAAGGTTGCGGCGTTCCGTTGATATAGAAATCTCCCGCACTGGGGGGCATGCCTTGGAGGTGTGCTCCACCCGGTGCGGGAGATTTTTTGTAATTACAGGGTTTCTTGTAGTGCCATTCCCCGGTTAGTCCTTGCGGGTGCGGTCAAGGCGCACATAGTTAATCACGCCAAGACCAGCCATGCCCACGGCGGTCAGAACCGGGCCGAGGGCGGGCGGGAAGAGCCAGGTGAGCCCCGCCTCCACGGTGTAGGCGATGAGGCGGCAGACAAGGTAGGTACACACCGCCACGAAAAGCGCGTAGGCGACAATGATGCCGACCGAGCGGGGCTCGTAGCCTTCTCGCCGGGCGCGCAGAGCGGCACCCAGGGCGTTGCCCAGATACAGGGCGAGAGCACCGACGACGACCGCGGCGGTGAGGGCACCGTCGAGGAGCGTGCGCGGGGTCAACGGTGCGGTGCCTGCCTCATAGAAGAGGTTGAGGATGCGCACCGCGGCGTAGGCGTAGCAGAAGATGACTGCCGCGCGGATGGTGAGGGGTAGGTTAGTCCAGAAGGTTTTCATGCGGCCCCTTTCGAGGTGGAGGGCGGGCTTCTGTCTGGGTGTTACCCCAAGGATACCTAAGAACGCCGGTGTGTGATGCGAATCAATAGCGTTTTGACTGGTGCGTTCTGCGTGCGGGGCGGGTGTTTGGTGCGCCGAGTTTAATCGCCGAGAAGCCACATGTGTTTCGAAAAGCAACATATTACGTGGCTTCTCGAAACACATGTGGCTTTTCGAGGAAGATGCAGGGCAGAATTTTTGTAATTACAGGATTCCACCACCCCTACCCCGTGAGCCGATGACCACCCAAGCAGCAGCAAACCGCCCGGGCTGCTAGGCTGCTGCTATGGACAACAACTCAACGCCCTCACTGCCGGACCTCGTTCTCCCGTCCGTGGTGACGACCCTCAGCCTCCCGAGCAAACACGCCGCAACTGACATGCGGCTCCCCCAGGCGTGGCTGCTACGCTCCGTTCCCGATGAAGAGAACCGAAGCGCCGCCAGCGGAAAAGTCTACGATGACGCCCTGGAGTTCCGCTACGTTTACGACTCAAACGTTCCTAATGGACAAAGTATCCGAGAGGGCGACTTCGTGCTGATTCGGGATAATTCTATTCTTCTCGGGTCGGCTGTTATTCGAAAAATTGAGGTGCGCAATGCAGACAAGGTAATGACTATCTGCCCTCGTTGCGGCAACAGTAACATGTTTCTGAGAGCTGACGGTCTATGGCGCTGCGATGGAAGATGTACCAAAACTGACAAGCTGAAGCCTGAGCAGCGTCTGCATAAGAATCCGCCGCAGAAGACGGAAAAAGTTCAGCGGTTCATCGCCTACTACGGCGATACATGGACTGAGCTCATCGGCGTATTGGACAAAGATTCTTTTAAAAGGCTTTGTGAACCGGGCAAATACAACCGTCAGAACAGCATTGTTGCCCTCGATACCGCGAAAGTCCTCACCTGGCTTGAAAGCCTGAACACTTCGGGTATTCACCAGCTCAACCTGAGTGAAGCTCACGGGCTGCCTGTTAATCCTCGTGGCGGTTTTACGATGCGCACCGTCAAGGCTCGCAATGGTCAGGGGCAGTTCCGTCAGGAGCTGTTGAACCGTTTCGGAAGCATGTGTGCGTTTACGGGTGCTTGCCATACGGCGGCGCTGGATGCGGCGCACCTGTACAGCTATGCACGCGAGGGTGAGCATCGCGTGGATGAGGGTCTGCTTCTACGCAAGGATCTGCATAGGCTTTTCGACAGCGAGCTGGTGGGTGTGAGTTCTTCGCGGACTCTTCTTCTGCACCCCGGTTTGGGAAATACGCAGTATCAGTCGTTGGCGGGTGCCCGCCTGAAGGTTGAGTTGCCTAACCGAGCTCTGGAGCTTCTGGATGAGCACCGCTCGGGTCTGAGCTGGCTTGATGAGGCGCTGGTTTAGCCCTGCTCTGGCTTAGGCTGCCGGGCGTGCAAAAGGAGGTGCGGTAGCTTTCGGGCTACTGCACCTCCTTCATACAGTTTATTTAGCTGTACAACTCATTGTCGTACATAAATTGCAGGATCGGTCGTGATATCTTTTCTGCTAGAAAAACAGGAACTGCATTACCAATCTGCTTATACTGTTCATTTAGCTGGTTATTTATTGCTGTATTCTTATTACCCTTAGAAAAATAATACCAATCAGGAAATGTTTGAACCCGAGCACATTCTCGAACAGACATACGACGGTTTATGTCACCTTGGAATTTCCACTCATCTTTACCCAGTTTTTTCATTGGTTCACCACCGGGATACTGGGGGGCCTGACGACCAGAAGCCTGAATCGTAAATGATTGCTCTTCCCAATTCTTCTTTCGATTTCGAGACATATACATAGAGCTGTAGCTACTATCAAAGACATCTTCAGCATCTACGGGCAAGTCACCGATAGCTTCGCGTAGAGTCACATAAGGGAAATTCCTACCTGGACCATGCGTAGGCTCAGGGAGTTCGTATTTATAGCCATATTTTTCCACAATATCATTTCGAGTACCGATGATAAATACTCGCTCTCTAATTTGGGGAACACCGTAGTCTCGAGCGTTCACAAGATGAGCTACAACCTGATATCCTGCTGCCGAAAAATCCTCAGTAATCTGTTTAAGGACCTGTCCATTTGCCATGGTCATCAATCCCTTAACATTCTCAGCAATAAAGAATGCAGGCTTTGAATGGATCAAGGCTCGGATATAGTGGATGTATAAGAAATTTCGCGGGTCATCCAGGAGCCTCGGGCCCGCAACGCTGAACCCAGGGCAAGGGAAGCCGCCGAGCATCAAGTCACTTTCAGGAAAATGAACTACTTTACGAATGTCACGAGAGTCCTTAAATACAGATTTCCCAAAGTTCTCGACATAACTTTCATTAGCGGCGATAAATAGGTCATTTGAATAAATAAAATCAATATTATCTGCAGCTTCTTCGAACTTTTTCTTATCCTTAAGTAGTTCGTACGCTTGATCGGAACCATACTTGCAAGCAACGGCTGCCAATTTAACACCAAGGTCCAAACCCCCAGCGCCGCTGAACAATGAAGCAACTTTCACTGTATTTGCGCGTCCTGAAATTCTGGCAAGCATATCCTCCTCAAGCTTACGCGTTACAGGTGTGGAGTGCTTCTCGACTTCCGCTTCTTCCTCTTTGATCTTCATCTCAAGGACCTCTTGCACTTCATGAGGTGCATACGTCAAAGATGAACGAAACTGAGGCGACATGCTTCTTGGCATAATCTCGAACTCCCTAAATCTCTAGCCTCAGGCCAAACATTTGTATGGCCTGAGGCTAGTATAGCGCACTTATTAGGAAAAGGCCAGTCTCAGCTTATTGCTTTCCTTCAATAGTGATTCCTACTGGCTTTCCAATAATGCGCACATCAAACTTCATGCTTACTTCAACCTTTGAAGATGCATTATGGATTCTAAAACTCAATATCCAATCATTATCAAAAACCATAATAAGGGTATTCACTATCCCCGATTTATCTTTTTTGAGATTGAAATCAATTAATTTAGTTGGCATTTTAACACTGTCAGGCATTTCACCATCTAGCACATACCGCTCCATAATATATTTATTCTTCATTGAAATAAATTTATAGAAATCCTGGGCGCCAACAATATACTTTAGTAACTTAGATACAATTTCCTCACCATGCCTATTATATGCACGCATAATCTCACTTCGAAAAGCCTTTAGTAAGGGAATATAGATAGAATTTTCTTTATCAATTGAAGATTCATCCCATTTAATACCCTTGTTCTTTTTCAATAAATCAAAAATAGGACCAGTTTCCTTTTTGTACTCAGCAGAAACCGGGACTCCATACCATTTATCTCCAAAATCGATCCTTGGTGAAAGCCGTGGATGTCGCGCAGCGTCATTGTTTATTTTTAGCGATACCCCCACGACTTTCTCTCCAGATTTCCCAGAAGATTCAATAATAAGATCCCGCACATCTGCAGAATCTCGAGCTTTATCGTCACTTTGAAGATACAAATGATTTTTCGCACCATATTCAAGAATGTGCGCCTCACGACTCAAAATCAAATCTACACCGAATTGTGCCCTGTTTTTATAATCTTCTTGAATAGAGGGATCATGCTCATCGTAGAACTTTTTTGCTGTATGAGTTGCATTATTCTCTACGAGTTCAGCGTGACCACCAGCCGCAATTATTTTATTCATCATGACCTGCATGAAGGCATTTTCAAATGCCTTTCCATGAGAAGCAGATTTGCCAGACATACCTAGCTCCTTTGCATTGAGTACGAACATACAAAATCTTCTCACATGCTCTTCTTGTAAATCAAACATCTTTTTCGCATCTTCATAAGACGCGAGGCCTCTCTAGTGCCCAAAACTTCTCAACGCCGGTACGGATACCACCTCCACCCTGCCGCTCTTTGAGGGTGAAGGCGTCCCCCTGCGCACTCACGCCCTCTACTCCCGCGAGGAACTATTCGCCGGACTGGGCGGTCAGGAGGAGAACTTCAAAGTACCCGGCGGCGTGGTCAACGGTGTTGTACCCTTCGACCCGACGAACACCACCGCGCTACTGGTGACGCTGGAGAAATCTGAGAAGCACTTCTCCCCGGCCACCATGTACAAGGACTACGCCATCAGCACTGACGAGTTCGCATGGGATTCACAGAGCGCGACAACCCCCGAAAGTCCGACGGGTCAGCTCTTCCAACACCACGAGGAGCGAGGCCGACGCATCGTGCTCTTCGCCCGCCAGCACAGGGAGAATAGGCTCGGCCCCGAACCCTACATGTGCCTGGGCACCGTGAAATACATTTCTCACGAGGGCTCCAAGCCGATGCATATTCGCTGGTCGTTGGACCGGCCGATGCCGGCGTCCATGTTCCAGATCGCGAAGATTGCCTCGTAGGCGCTGAATAACCGCAGCAGGCGGCCCCGAATGTTTGAATATTCAGGGCCGCCTGCTTTTTAGACCGAGGTTTTCGATAGGTTAGTGTCTTCTCCGTGGGTCTTTAACCCGCAGTGAAGACACTAACCTATCGACGAAAAGGCTAAGGCATAACCCATAACCAGCTCTCACCTACCTGGCGCAGCCGGAGATTCGGTCATGGGTTACGGATTTGTGCCATAGGTTAGTGTCTTTGGTCGTAGTTAAAAGCCATGGTCGAAGACGCTAAACCATGGCACAAATTTTGCAGGGGCTGCACCTCCGCGGGCACAAAGATATTTGATGCATAAAACATTGAGTAGCCCGAATAATGACCAATCACCGCCACCACCCTCAAAAGAATGCAAACGACCGCAAACATGCGGTAGGGTGGTAACTGTAGTGTTCCACAGCGCATTGATGCGCTTGATGGGCGCGCTACGGGGCTGTTTTCTTCCGGCAGTCAATGAGGCCCGTGAATAACGGCCCGACATGCACATATATCACACTGTCACCGACGATAGGAGCGTATCTTCTATGGATTCGACCATTTTCAATCGCCGTACCCTGTTGGGCAGCGGCGCACTTGTGGGCCTGGGGGCCCTGCTTGCGGCGTGTGGCCAGCAGGCAAATAGCGAGGCGGCAGCCACCGCATCCGTCGTGCCGAGTGAAACTGCCTCGGCATCTGCGGCGGCGTCTGGCTCGCCTTCGGCGAGCGCGACCCCTTCTACTGTTCGAGGCTACTCGGGTGGTTCGAAGGCGCCGGATGGTGAATACCGTAAGGCTGACAAATATGGTCCTGCCCAGAACGTACCCAAGCCCACCGCACCTGAAGACGGATACCGCGAAAAATCTCTAGAAGGCCTCCGCAAAACTTTGGATGCCTGGATTCAGTGGGCAAATTACGGTACCGAAACCGGTGATTTCACAAAAGCACGCCAGTTTATTTCACCTTCATATGAAAACGAATTGAAAGCGTATGAAGATATTGAGGATCTCTACGCTAGTGGCGGTTGGGTCATTGGAGGAGTAGACCACTTTATTGCGGACGGTAACCCCTGGTCAGAAGATGGTGAAACCTATTTTTGGAAGGCGTACCGCGAGTGGGACTATGAGACCTATGTTGAATCTGACGGCAGCTGGCGCCGATGGGAAAATAAGGACAAGACTAAGAACACTTTTAAATTTGAGCTGAAGCATAATGGTCAACAGTGGGAGATTATGCGCTACGAATCAGTAGAGGATTAAAGCGATGAATACACGTAAAGTTATTCTCCCCATTTTTATTGCTTTACAGGTCTTATGCTTGAATCCTGGTCCTGTTATTGCAGAGGTTACGACAAAAGAATGCTCCTCAGACAAAAGCGCTAAAGTCTGTCAAACGCAGAGAGTAAAAAGAGATAAAAACGCACCTATAGGTGAACCAACAACTGGAACGAATAAGTCTGATAGCGAATATACGTCTCAGCAACCCAATTCAGAACCTAGTACCTACACCACCAAAGGCGCCAACGGCCTTACCCTAATTCGTTCCAAAAGTGACTCTAATATCCTTGGCTGCGTAAAGGACGGAAAGGTTGGACACGTAAAACTCAACAATCTCATTGTTCGTGACGATGGGACTTACATCGATGGTGGCCTCGGCAAATATAGCCCCACCTCAGAAACCTGTGTCCCTGACGATACCCGCACCTTCACCAGTGCCGACAGCCCAGGTCCCACCGGCCCGACCTACGAAGAAGTCATGGAGGAAATCCGCCATGCTGCAGAGTCCCTAGAACCCGGCAAGCCAACCCTGCACCAGTCCTACAACAACCCCGCAGGCACTGGCCGAGCCGAAGGCGACCCCAACGTCTACAAGGGCGACCAGATCAACTTCTACGTCGATGACGGAGGACCCTACCGCCTCGAAGCAGACATGCTCGCCGGACACGTCGAAATTGAGCTCATGCCCTCCTCCTATGTCATCGAGTACGGCAACGGCGATACCGCCACCAACTACACCGCTGGCAAACCGGTCACCACCTACCCTCGTGAGCGTCCGCGTCAAACGGATACCAGCTACGCCTACCAGCGTTCCGGTAACTTCCACGCGTACGCGACCGTGCACTACACGGCTCGTTTCCGCGTGGATGGTGGCCCGTGGCAGATGATGGAGGTGACTCCGCAGGCGACCAGTGACCCGTTGCTGGTGCGTGTCTGGTGGGTTGATGTGGGACGCGTAGCCGGTGACTGCAGCTACGACGACACTCGCTGGGGCTGCAAGAACGACCCAACGATGGGCAAGAAGGATAACCCGAACCCGCGCCTACGCAAGGCCGACATCCGCACTGGTCAGCGCTGGCACCTCAATGATAACGGTGACGGAGACACAGAGTATTCGCTGCACCGCGACTGGCCCGACATGTAAACCACTTCTAACCCAACATATAAATAACCGCAGCAGGCAGCTCCGGATGCATGTGCGTCCGGGGCCGCTTTTGTTTTACCGTGCCGTGCCGAAAAATTGTGCCATAGGTTAGTGTCTTTGGTCGTAGTTAAAAGCCATGGCAGAAGACACTAAACCATGGCACAAATTCTGCACGGGTTACAGCCCCATAGCGAAAATTCTCGGCGTAAAAAGTCTCGGCATGAAAACCCATACCGCGTAACAATCCGTAAAACCCCCTTGCGGTATACCCCCCTAGGGTATATACTGGAGCCATGGAAACCACTAGCAACCAGTGCTGCCACAGCACATCCGACCAGGTCAGCACCGCATCCGGCGCCCCCACTGAGGAACCCACCAAGGCACACACCGGCGCATGCTGCGGCGGCGAGACGCCCGAAACCCAGCACGGTTACGCCTCCAACAAGGAGGCGCACCTCAAGCGCCTGCGCCGCATCGAAGGGCAGGTTCGCGGCATCGCCCGCATGGTCGACGAAGATAAATACTGCATTGACATCCTCACCCAGGTTGCCGCGGTCTCCAAGGCGCTCCACGCCGTCTCCCTGAACCTGCTCGAAGAGCACATCGGCCACTGCGTGACCGGCGCCGCCGTCGAATCCGAACGCACCGGCGACCCGACCATCGCAGAGGCCAAGGTCAAAGAGGCAACCGCCGCGATCTCGCGCCTCATGCGCAGCTAAACACGCTGCCCCTAAACACCAGGCGGACCCAAGTTTTCAACCCATTACCGAAAGGAAATCATCATGAGCACCACCACCGTTAAGGCAACCGGCCTGACCTGCAACCACTGCGCTATGAGCGTCAGCGAAGAGATCAGCGAAGTTCCCGGCGTGACCGGCGTGAACGTGGACGTCGTCAAGGACGGCGTCTCCACCGTGACCATTGAGCACGAGGGCACCCTCAACACCCAGGCCGTCGCAGACGCTATTGTGGAGGCTGGCTTCACCCCCGCTGTCTAGCGCGGCAGCCGGCTCGATTAGGAGTCATCATGGCTTACCCTCCGCAGTACATTGCGATGGTTGTTGGCGCGGTCCGCACCCTTGTCGGCGCCGAAAACATGCACCTGCGCGACGCGATCACCCGTGTGGCCAGGCAGATGAATCTGGATGCGGCGCTGGTCGATTCGTGGGTGAAGCAGAGCCCCGAATATACGGCGCGTGAGGATGCGCCTGGTGCGGCGCGACGCAGCGGCACGAGCGCGAATAAGCGTTCCGCCGAGCACGAGCAGGGCGTGAAAGCGCGCGAGAAGGCGAACGCTTCGCCGTTCCCGCGGGCTGCCGTGAAGCGTGCCTACGGTGTGTCTGATCGCGGCGCGAAGGTGACCGGTATTCGTCCGCATACGAGCAGGCCGGATGGGCTGCCCGGCGACCACTGAGCCGCCGCAGCTTTACTCTCGCCGCCGCGTTTACAGCCTCGCGGTTTTACCCGCAGCTTTCGCCCGCGCGCGCTCGACGCCGCGTCCTGATACTGCACCATACACTGTCCGGGGCGGGGTCCTTCGGGGTCCCTCCCCCGGCTTGGTGTACCTTTTTTCTACCCTCCCGTTTTTGAGTTTTGAGGAAGTATTGTGTCTTCTACACAGCCTTCACCAACCACCCGTGAGCCCTCATCACAGAGTGAGCGCTCTCTTTTTAATTCCGCCGGAACGACCGTAAAATCAACGGAATCAACCCGAATCATCCACGTGGATATTCAGGGTATGACCTGTGCATCCTGCGTGGGTCGCGTGGAGCGTAAGCTCCGCAAAATCCCCGGCGTTGACCCGGCGGTGAACCTGCCGCTGGAGTCGGCGCGCGTCATCGTGCCCGAGGGTGTGAGCGACGAGCAGATTGTTGAGACCATCAACAATGCCGGCTACACGGCGCACCTCAAGAACGGGCCACGCGCGGGCGCTGGAACGAACGCGAGCGCATCCGGCGGCGGCCACCATCACAGCACTCCGAGCATGACTGGCGGCTTCACTGACCGCATTATTTATGCGGCGATTTTGGGTGTGCCGATTTTCTTGATTTCGATGTTCCCGTCGTTCCAGTTCCCGAATTGGGGTTGGGTTGTGGCGGTTCTGACTGCGCCGGTTGCGTTTTGGTGTGCTGCGCCGTTCCATCGGGCGGCGCTTATTAATGCGCGTCATGGCTCGTCCACGATGGATACGCTGGTGTCTCTCGGCGTGGTGGTGGCGTATTTCTATTCGCTGGCGCAGCTGCTCATGAACCCGGCACTGACGGCGCACGTGCACCATGCGGGCGGCAGTTTCTGGTCGATGTTTACCGGCCACCACGCGCCGCTGTACTTCGATTCGGCGTCCATGGTGACGCTGTTCTTGCTGATTGGCCGCGCAATTGAGCACCGCACCCGTCACCGCTCCTCGGAGGCGCTACGCACCCTGCTGAGCATGGGCGCGAAGGAGGCGACTCTGCTGCGTACCGACAAGCAGGGCGTGACCAAGCAGGTGCAGGTTCCGGTGGAGGATCTCATGCCGGATGATCTGTTCCTGGTGCGCCCGGGTGAGAAGATTGCCACGGATGGCGTGGTGGTTGAGGGGTCGTCGGCGGTGGATGCGTCCCTGCTGACGGGTGAGTCTGTGCCGGTGGAGGTGCATCCGGGTGATGCGGTCACGGGTGCGACGGTGAATACGTCTGGTTCGTTGACGGTGCGCGCCACCCGCGTGGGCGCTGAGACGACCTTGGCGAAGATGGGTGAGCTGGTGGCGAGCGCGCAGGAGACGAAGGCTCCTATTGCTCGCCTGGCGGACCGTGTTTCTGCCGTGTTCGTGCCGGTGATTTTGACGATTTCGGCGCTGACCCTGGTCGGCTGGTGGCTGATTTCCGGTGACGGTGCGGCGGCGTTCAACGCAGCGGTGTCGGTGCTGGTGGTGGCCTGCCCGTGCGCCCTGGGTTTGGCGACCCCGACGGCACTGCTGGCGGGTACGGGCCGCGGCTGGCAGCTGGGCATTTTGATTCGTAACGCGCAGGTGTTGGAGGCGACGAGCACGGTTGATCGCGTGGTGCTGGATAAGACCGGTACGGTGACGACTGGTGAGATGTCTGTAGCGTTCTACGGCACGTTTGGTGACTATGAGTCGGCAGGTGACTTGTCCGGTATTTCGCCGGATTCTGCCGGTTCCAAGAATGAACGTTCCCTGTCTGTTCTGCATGATGCCGCCGCCGTGGAGGCGCTGAGTGAGCACCCGATTGCCCGCGCGATTGCCGGTTTTGCCCGTGAGCAGGGCGTGCTGGCGGAGGGCGCATCGGCACCGAGCGTGAGCGACTTCGAGGGTGTCCCCGGAGGCGTGCGCGGCGTACTGAGCGGTGCGGGTGAAGGTGCCGAGAGCGGCGCCTCCCGGCTGGTTGTGGTGGGTACTCCCGAGTACCTGCAGGCGGCGGGTGCGCAGCTGAGCGAGGCTCAGTTGGCTCTGCTGGATCAGGCTCGCCGGGCGGGTCTGACGACCGTGGTGGTTGCCCGCGGTGAGGCACCTGATGAGGCCCCGAACACCACCTCCTCTCTGCAGCCGGTCGGCATGATTTCGGTTGCCGACACCCCCAAGCCGGAGGCTGCAGAGACCATGGCACAGCTGCGTGAGCTCGGCCTGGAGCCGATCCTGCTCACCGGTGACGCCCCGCAGGTTGCGCAGGCGGTCGCCTCGCAGGTCGGCATTTCGGCTGAGAACGTGTACGCCGGCGTGACCCCGGAGGGTAAGTCGCAGGTGATTGAGAAGTTGCAGGCTGCCGGTCACCGCGTGGCGATGGTCGGCGACGGCGTGAATGACGCCCCGGCGCTGGCTCTTGCTGAGCTGGGCATTGCGATGGGTTCGGGCACGGACGTTGCCGCGGAGGCAGCCGATATTGTGCTGACCCGTTCGGATGTTGCTTCGGTGGTGACGGCACTGCGTCTCTCCCGCGCTACGCTGCGCACCATTAAGTCGAACCTATTCTGGGCGTTCGCCTACAATACGGTGGCTATTCCGGTCGCCGTGGCGGGCTTGCTGAACCCGATGATTGCGGGTGCGGCTATGGCGTTTAGTTCGGTGTTTGTGGTGCTGAATTCTATGCGTCTGACGGCGTTTAGGAAGTAGCGCCCTGCCGTTGTACAGAATGAATTGCCGCGTGCGATTTCAAACCGCGCGATTTCAAACGAAAAATTCAAAAGCATATCTCGCCGTGCTTTTCGCACGGTAAAAGATATAAAGAAATGCACCGCCCGTGTAAAGGCGGTGCATTTCTTTATATTTAGTTTTCACGGGCGGCGGCTTGAACACCTAGCTTGAACAACGAGCTCAAAAGCCTGGCTCAAACGCCTCGCCCGAAAGCCCGAGCTCAACAGCACGAGCTCAGCAGCCCGGCAAAACCTCGCCGAGAACCGGGCAGAACCTTATGCCCAGGTCACCAGGTCCTCGATGGAGCGGCGGCTCTTCGGGGCAATCTCGCGGGCACGGTAACCGAAGGTCACAGCAACGGACACGCCGTACTCCTCCGGGTCGAACAGGCCGGCAGAAGTGAGTAGCTCGTTCACTGCCTCGTAGTTCATACCCTCAATGGGGCAGGAGTCGATGCCGAGCATTGCGGCGCCGGTCATCATGTTGCCCAGGGCGATGTAGGTCTGCTTGGATGCCCAGTCGAAGAGCGCGCGGTCGCTTTCCAGGACCTTCATGTCGTTCTTCTGGAAGTTACCGTAGCGTTCGAGTGCGGCCTCCATCTGCTCCTCGGTGAGATTGCGGCTTTCGAGGGTGCGGCGCATCCACGGGGTGTCGTAGCGCAGGCCCTTCTTCGCCAGCAGTACGACCAGGTGGCTTGCGTCGTCGAGGGCGCCCGCCATGCCCCAGGCGATCGGCTTGAGCTTTTCGCGCAGTTCGGGGTCCTGGATGACCAGGAACTTCCACGGCTCGGTGCCGACAGAGCTGGGCGACAGGCGCGCAAATTCGAGGATTGCGGCGAAGTCTTCGTCGCTGACGCGGCGGTCGGGGTCGTAGGCGCGGGTTGCGCGGCGGCGGGCGAAAATTTCGAGGGCTTCTTCGCGGGTTACGGTCACGGTTTCATCCTTTGCATGAGGGTTTCAATACCCTGTCATGCTACACCCGCGGAGGGTGCGGGCGGCGGAAAATGTGATTAGTTACGCCCGCAGGAAATACGCCGCGAGAGCGCGAAGTACCGCCACAAAACGCCCAGTCCAGCCGCCCCGGCGCACACCCAAAGTTCCCCGGAGAAGCACCTCCAGAGCCCCCTACAAGTCCCTCTGCGAAGCCCCTACTCGGCACCCGCCTTCATCCACACATCCGAGCGGGCGCGGCGGCCAAAAATGACCGCGCGGATTCCCTGGAAGTACAGAATATACGCCGCCCACAAGCCACAATACCCGGCGAGCGCATCCATGGTGCCGGCGCCGACCGCCCAGTGCAGGCCGAGCATGACGGGCACGTACATCACGAGCATGATGAAGCAGCCAATCGCCAGGTATTTCACGTCCTGCGCACCCATGAGGATGCCGTCCAGGGTGAACACGTACGCGGCGATGGGCTGGCCGAGGGCAATGATGACGGTGGCGATGGTGAAGAGGAACGCAACCTGCGCGTCCTGCGTGAAAATCCAGGAGCCGAAGAAGCCGATAAGCGGGCAGATCAGGCCGGTGATCACGCCGTAGATGAGGCTCATGCGGAGCAGCCGGTTTTTCAGCTGGCGCACCTTCGCGCGTTCGGATTCTACGTTGAGGTCGCGTTCGCCGAGTTCCTTGCCGAGTAGTGCCTGGGCGGCGATGGCGAGGGAGTCCAGGGCGTAGAGGAAGAGGTTAAATACGCCCATGCCGAGCTGGTAGGCGGCGGTGTGTTCGGTGCCGAATCGTGCCACGACGAACACGGTCAGCAAGGAGGCGATGCGCATGGACAGGGTACGCAGCATGAGCCAGGAGCCGAGCGAGAGCACCGAACGCATGCCGGCGACGTCGGGTGCCCAGCGGACGGCGTGTTCGCGGGTGCCGCGCATCATGACCACACCGAGCGCGGCAGCCATGCCCCACTGGGTGAGGGAGGTACCGGTCGCCGAACCGGCAACGCCCCAGCCGACCGGGTAGATGAGCAGCCAGTTCAGCACAATGTTCACGAGCGTGCCGACCGTGGCGACTTTGAGTGGGGTGACGGTGTCTTGCAGCCCGCGGAGCGTGCCGACCTGCGCGAGGATAATCATCATCGGCGGAATACCCCACAGCGAGTGGTGCAGGTAGTCGAGGGCGTAGCTCATGGTTTCATCGGTCGCGCCGAGGCCGCGCAGCAGCGGGTCTGCGAAGGCGTATCCGGCGATCATGAGGAGCATGCCGAGGCCGAAAGCGACCCACACGCCGTCCACACCAATCTGCCAGGCGCGGCGCAGGTTCTTCTCGCCGAAGGCGCGCGCCACGGCGGGCGTGACGGAGTAGGCGAGGAAGTTCATGAGGCCCACGACCGTGGTGACGAGAGTGGCGGCGATGCTCATGCCCGCAAGTTCTGCCTTGCCGAGTTGGCCGATGAGGGCGGAGTCGGTGAGCACGAAGATGGGTTCGGCGATGAGCGCACCGAAGGCGGGTACGGCGAGGGCGAGGATGCGCCGGTTCAGCGAAGGCTCGGCGGTATTGGCGCCGGCATTGCCACTGGGGTTCGCGGCGGTACTCGCGGCATTTTTAGCGGGCGCGCCGGGTGCAGTATCGCCGGGTTCAGTATTCGGGTGCTTCTGTGTGCTCATCCTTCTAGGCTACTCCCCGCCGCCGCGGCGGGTGCCTGCGCGCGGGGCGGGGTGCACTCTGCGAGATAGGCGTGCGAGATGCGCGGTTAGGCGCCTCGGCCGCGCAGTTCGTCGAGGGCGCGGCGTTCCTTCTTGGTGGGGCGGCCGCTGCCTCGTTCGCGTTTGGCGACCGGGGGCATGGAGAGGTAGGCGGGGCGCGGGCCGGAGAGGTCTTCGTAGCAGGTGACGGCGATGGGTGCGCCTACGCGTTTGACGAGGAGTTTTTCGACTTTGAAGACGCGTTCCCAGCCGGGGTAGCGGACCTTCACGATGTCGCCTTTTTTGAGTTTTTGGGAGGGTTTGGCGGGGGCGTCGTTGACGCGCACGTGGCCGCCTTTGCATTCGTCGGCGGCGAGGGAGCGGGTTTTAAAGATGCGCACTGACCAGAGCCAGAGGTCGAGCCTGGCGCTGGTTAGTGTGTTGGTGTCTTCTGCGGTCATGTGTTCATTGTGGCGCGAGGCGGGCGGGGCACCAAATCAGATGCGCCCACCTATCCTGCGCAATCTCACCGGGCAAATCCGCAACCGGCACCGAACCCGCCCTGCGGCAGAAAATTTTCTATTGCACGCATCAGCCTATTGGGGGCAAACTAGCCTCCACTAGGGGTATTGTTAAGTCACCTTCTCAAGAAGTGTTCTCAAGGCCACCAAGTTCGCGTGGTCTACGGGGGGGGGTGTGGCCGCGACGCCACGGGCTCCCCGTAACAGATTGGATATACACCATGTCAGCTTTGAAAAAGCTTCTGGCGGCTGCCCTCATCAGCACTGTGCTGTCTTCTTGCTCTTTCGGTCCCACGTTGGAGAAGGATGAAAGCGCCCGAGCAATCTTCGACGTAGAAAATGACCAGGTGATCCTGCCTCTGGACGCATACAACACCGCCGGCAAGGGCGAATACTTCACCAAAGCCCTTGAGCTCGCCCGCAAAAAGTGCTTTGCCGAACACGGGCAACACTACGAGATGTTCGTCCCCACCGAAGGATCCGGCAGGAACCTCGGCAGAACCTACGGGATCTGGAACGTTGAGCACGCCCAAAAATACGGCCTCCACAAGAGCGAAGACTCGAATACGCTGGACCTCTCCTCCCCTGCCGCCTCATCCGACCCTGGGAAGGATGTCCGCACCGAATGCTATCAGCGCGCCGTCGATGAGATGAAGCAAATTGGAGAGATACCATTCGGCTCCGCCACGTATAGGCGTGTGGAGACTGACGTTCGAAACGCCGCAGGGGATAGGCAACTCAAAAAATCTCTCGACGACGAATGGAAGCGATGCGTCAAGGATAAGGGCCTCACCCCCGATAGTGAGATGACCGTCAAGGAAGAAAAGAACATTCCTCATAGCACCACCCCCTCAGAAGAGGAAATTCGAATCGCCGTCATCCAGGCGCAATGCAATCAGGATGTAGGCCGTTCGCAGAAGCTCTACGACCTGGAGGCGCAGTACCAGAAGCCGCTCGTCGCCAAGAACCAGGCAGCCCTGGAGAATGAGCTCAAAGAATTCAAGCGCCGGGACGAGAAGTTCAAACAGTACGTCCTCGACAACCAGTAACAGCGAATAGCAGTCGGTAGTCCGACAGAAAAGGGTGTGTGCCGTGTTCAGTGAACACGGCGCACACCCTTCTTACCTTGTACCGGCCATATTGTGCCGGCTACGTTGCGCCGGTTATCCAACCCGCGGTGGTTATGCCTCCACCGTTGCGGTGCGGCGCTCCTTGAGAGCCCAGCCAATCACGCCGGTCAGCAGACCGAACGCAATCCAGGAACCAAGCACCAGCCACTGGTCACTCGTTGCAACCTCCGGGAAGTACGCAATCGAACGCAGCAGAGTCGAGGAGGCACCCGGCACCAACATCTGACCAATCTGCCCCCACACACCGGGCAGGAACACGCTCGGCATACTTGCGCCCGAAATCGGGTTACCAATGAACATGGTGATGACCGCGCCTACTGCGAGACCAATCAGCGGCGAAGACAGTGCACCCACACCCACAATGAAGAAGGCGGTCGCCAGGTAGGTAGCGCCGAACGCAGCCCACAGGGTTGCGAAGTCGCCGGGGATGATGCCGAACCAGACGTTCAGAATCAGGGCGGTCAGTGCACCACCGATGACGGAGTACAGGGTTGCGGTGGCGAAGCGGCGCCAGGTGCCGTTCACGCGCAGTACGGAGAAGGAACCGCCGAGAATACCGCCAATGACCAGCGGAAATGCGGAGATAGCGATACCGGAACCGGAGGAGTCATTCTCACTCAGGGGTACCACGACGGTGGTCTTCACCGCCATTGCGGATGCCTGCTGGGCCTGCACCTTCATCTGCTCCAGCTGGGCGGCGGCCTGCGCACCCTGTTCACCGCCCGTCTGCACCGCCTGGGTGAGGGCTTCCGTCTTAGCGGCGAGTGCCTTCTGCTGAATCTGCGCGTTCAGCTGGGTGGCAACACCGTTGAGCATCTGGGTTGCTGCGGCGTTTGCGGCTGGTGCGGTCAGCACTTCGGGGGCGGCGCCTTCGGTGAAGATGATTGCGCCGTAGGTTTCGCGCTGCTTGATTTGCTGTTCAGCCTCTTTGCGGGAGGATGCCTGCTTCAAGTCGAAGGTTTCAATACCTTGGTCTTTGAGGGACTGTTCAAACTGACTGACGGTCACCTCGGGGCCTGCGATAGAGACGGGCAGGTTCTTTGCTTCCATGGTCTTGGTGGGCCAGGTGAAAGCTAGGACGATGAGTGCTACCACCAAGGATGATAGTACGGAGGTGGTGATGACCTTGAGCCAGGAGGAACGGTCGGTGGTTTCTTGCGTGCTTGTTTCTGCAATGCTCTTTGCCGCGATCTTCTGGGATGCGGCAGCTTGGGTGGCTGCGGCGGTCACTGCTTCTGCGGTGACTGCGGTGGCGGTTTCGTTGTTCATGACAATCTCCAAACAAAATGCTTATTTCGTTTACGAGTCAGAACTCTACTCTCGATTTTTACCGAGTGCAAACAAAATAGCTATTTTGTTTGTAAAGTCACAAAAAGAATCAGTGTTGTGTTTACGCGTTCTTTAGCCCCACCCCCTAGACTGGAACCATGCCCCGACTAACAGACGCCACCAAAGCCGCACGCCGAGCCCAAATCATCGAAGCCGCCATTAGCTGCTTCCTCGAAAAGGGCTACACCAACACCTCCATGAGCGACATCATCAAAGCCTCCGGACTGTCCTCCGGGTCCATCTACTCGCACTTCTCCGGCAAAGAAGACATCCTCATCACCGCCATCAACGAGCGCCTCAACAACGTCAAGGAGCTCTACGAAACACTCCCCGAAGGCGCAGGCCCCCAGGATATTCTCGAAACCATCCACACGAACCAGCTGGTAAACGACAATTTCTCCGCCATGCTGCGCATCCGCGCCAAATCGCTCCACGCACCCGAAATCGCCAGGGCAACCGCAGACACCATGCCTCTATTGCAGGGCATCATCGTAAAGACCCTCACCCCCTGGGCAGCCGAACAGCTGAGCGTTCTGCACGAGATCAACCCCGATCCGGCGCAGCGCACCCCCGAACAGGAGGCGCTCATTACCGACTACGCCCGCGATACCGCAGACGCCTTCATGATGGTCTTCCAGGGGTACATGCTCCGCTCCTTCTTCGGTGCCCCCGAGGAAAAGGACCGCCTCTACCGCGTCGCTTTGGCGCTCCTTCCTGAGTAGTTGCCCCCCCGATAGGCCCCAAAAATCACCCTTGGACGGTTGTTTTTCAGCATTTAGACCATACAGGGGCAACATAGGTCATTCACATCCTGCAGGCGTAGAATCAAGGAACCATGACTGAATCCTGCACCCCCGCAACCCCCGAGCCGCGCGCCACCAACCCCACCGAGCTGAACAACCTGCGTGCCGCACACGCCGATGAGCTCTCTTCACGCACCCGCGCCACGAGCATCCCGGCAGACTCCTGCTCCCTCTACGACGACGAGGCTCTCGGCGGCACCGCCGGACGCGCCACCGCTTGGCTGGCTCTCGAGCACGTGGGCCAGTGGGGCCGCGACGTGCTGGACGGCTCCGCCCTCGGCGAGGAGCTTTCGGAGGCGTTGGGCGAGGCAGTCTCACAGGCGGGGCTGAAGTTCCTGCTGATCCGCCAGACGGGCAGGGCGGGGCGCGTGCTGCACGGTGCGCCGGATGCATCCGGCAACCCGACCCACCGGGTGCTCTACGCGCTCTGCACCCCGGGTGAAGAGAAGCTCTACTCGTTCAGCGTGAGCACCCCCGAACAGCTCCTCGACCTACCCCTGAACAACCCGGAGGAGTTGATTCAGGTGACCGGCGCGGAGCTCATTGATTCCCCCGCCATTCTCGTGTGCGCCCACTCCAAGCGTGACCGCTGCTGTGCCCTGCGCGGTCGCCCCATTGCGGCGCACCTGGCGGATATTCTGCCGGGTAATGTGGTCTGGGAGTGCTCGCATACGGGCGGTCACCGCTTCGCCCCGGTCGGCATTATGCTGCCCACCGGCTACACCTACGGTCGCCTGTCGGAGCCTTCGGCACTGGCGGCGTACCTGTCGCTGGCGGGTCGTTCCATTCCGTCGCTGCACGGCCTGCGAGGCCGCAGCACGGATACCCCGGTGGAGCAGGCGGCGGAGGTTGCGGTACGCCTCGAACTGGAGAAAAAGGGCGAAGAAGTATCCTCTGGAGGTTTGGTTTCACGTGAAACATCGGGGCGGGAGGCATTCGTTGCGCTCCGCGAGGCGGGCATCGATGTGAACGTCGAGACAAGCACTGAGTTCTCCCCTGAATTTTTTGCGGCGTTCTCGCCTAAAGATTTCTCCGAACACCCCACCGTGGAGGCGGCACTCACCTCCCACACCGACGGACGCACCTGGGTCACCTTCTTCGAGCGGGTCGCCCTTGAGCCGCGCCCCAACTCGTGCGGCAAGGGTCCCGCAGATGCTTTCAGCCGCGAGCTGCTCGCACTGCGCCAGCTCTAGCGCCCACGCATGTGTAGACAGCACGAAGCCCCAGCGGGCACCTTCTCGGGTACCCGCCGGGGCTTCACTGTATTCAGACTTATCCGGCGAACGGGTTCGGCGCGCCGATGTACTGCAGCTCGGTGTACTCCTCCAGACCCTCGGGGCCACCCTCGCGACCCATACCGGACTGCTTCACACCACCGAAGGGAGCCGCCGCGTTCGAGATGACGCCGGAGTTGTAACCGATCAGGCCAAACTCCAGACCAGCCGCCATGCGCGTAAAGCGCGGGTGGTTGCTTGTGTACACGTACGCGGCCAGGCCGTACTCGGTGTCGTTGGCGAGCTTCAGGGCGGTGCGTTCGCCCTCCTCACCGTAGCCGCCGAACGTGGCAATCGGGGCGACGGGCCCGAAAATTTCTTCACGCCACACCCGCATCGAATCGGTCACGCCGGTCAGCACGGTGGGGGTCACGAAGTTGCCCTTGTTCAGGTTCTTGGGCATGCCGCCGGTATCGCTCGGAACGTTCTCCTCAAGCTCGGGAACGTACCCGCCGCAGGCAAGGAGCGCGCCCTTGCCCAGGGCGTCTTCGACCATAAAAAGCATGGATTCAACCGCTGAAGGTTGAATTAGCGGTCCGCAGTCGGTTCCGTCGACGGTTCCGTCACCCACGACGGTCGCCTCCATACGCTCCACGAAGGCGCGGGTGAACTCTTCAGCAATGTCCTCGTGCACGATGAATCGGTTGGCGGCGGTGCACGCCTCGCCCATGTTCCTCATCTTCGCCGCGTAGGCGCCCTCCACGGCGGCGGGGATGTCCGCATCCTCAAAGACAATGAACGGGGCGTTACCGCCCAGCTCCATGGAGGTGCGCAGAACGTTCTGCGAGGCCTGCGCGAGCAGGGTGCGGCCCACGGCGGTGGAGCCGGTGAACGAGACCTTCCGTAGGCGCTCATCAGCCATCAGCGCCGAGACAACCTCGCTGGTGCGGGAGGTGGTCACCACGTTCAGCACGCCGTCCGGCAGGCCCGCCTCACGCATCAGGGACGCGAAGTACAGGGAGCTGAGCGGAGTCAGAGAGGCGGGCTTGAGCACCGCGGTGCAGCCCGCCGCGAGCGCCGGGGCGACCTTGCGTGCCGCCATGGCGAGCGGGAAGTTCCAGGGGGTAATCAGCAGGCAGGGGCCGACGGGGCGGCGTACGGTGGTGATCTGCAGCCCGGATTCGGGGGCGAGGCCAGTGCGGCCGAAGTTGCGGGCGGCTTCTTCGGCGTACCAGCGCAGGTAGTTTGCGGCGTAGGCGACTTCGCCGCGGGACTGGTCGAGGGGTTTGCCCATTTCGAGGGTCATGAGCCGGGCGATGACTTCGGTGCGCTGCGTCATGAGCGTGTAGGCGCGGTTGAGGATGTCGGCGCGTTCGCGGACGCTGGTTGCCGCCCATGAGGTGCGGGCGTCGCAGGCGGCGTCGAGTGCTTCGATGCCCTGTTCGACGCTGGCGTCGGCGACGTGCGCGAGGATTTGGCCGCAGGAGGGGTTGTGTACGGGGAAGGAGCCGTTGTCGCCGGTGACCCAGCTACCGCCGATGAGCAGGTCGGTGGGCACGTAGAAGAAGGGGTAGGAGGGCCGTTCGTAGGGGTCGATGGGTTCGCGCTGCGGCATGTTGATGCTTTGCATGTGCGGTTCGGTGCGGCC
>FLSK01003102.1_pt1 | contig 42781 bp, 36 predicted proteins | sample 1550541 | NCBI WGS metagenome assembly FLSK01 (sample SAMEA4031773, study PRJEB14383) | metagenome | biome: human; feature: oral; material: saliva | place: Philippines | collected 2014
CAACAAGTGCCCACACAGATTGTCTGATATGTTGTTAAAGAACAAAAATAAACGACGCACTGCTTTTTCTGAAGATTCACAACAGCGCGTCGTTGTGTGGGATGCATTATAGAGAAATCTCAAATCCTTGCAAGTCTTTTTTGCAAAAAAATTTAAATTTTTTACTGATTGTTTACATTTAAACCGATCAGAACAATTTCTTATCCGATCATGCGGTTTAATTGTGCACCTAGTCCGCTTTGTCGTTCGATGGCACTTTTAACACCTTGAATCCAAGTTTTTTGTGCACTGAACAAGGTAAAATGCGATTTTGCTCGGGTAATCGCAGTATAGATCAATTCTTTTGTCACTACCGGTGAAAAATTCAATGGCATTATAAAGTAGACATCTTCGAATTCTGATCCTTGAGATTTATGCACTGTCATCACGTAAGCTGGTTCAAAATCAGGTACGCGGCTAAGCGACAAACTATAATGCTCGCCATTTTCTTGCAATGTATCAAAATAAACGCGCAAATTTTTCTCTTCATCATAAAGGATCAACCCAATATCCCCACTATAAACCTGATTCATTGGAGAATTTTGGGTAATTAAAATTGGTTTTCCATGATAACGATCCCGACTATGATTAAACTGAATCAATCTTGCCTGACGTAACGCTTCCGCAATCCCCTGATTCAGGCTCTCTACGCCAAATTCACTCACTCGTAATGCTGATAAAAATCTCACGCGTTGAAATGCAGCAAAGATCTCACTAATTGAAACACTTTTGGGATCTCTTTCTCGCTTGGCTGCAAGCATTAAATATGCGCGATAAGATTCAACTGCTTTTTTTATAATTAACTGACGACAGTATGCTTGCCATTGCCCTTTGTCTGGAAAGTCGGTTACTGATGGATACTCCACACAGGCTAAATCTTCAAAATCTGAATTTGCAAAAATCTCCCAAGATTTGCCCGCTTGCTGAGCATTGACTAATGCAGCCAAATGCCCAATACCTGATTGCTCGTGGAATCGATAACTTTTTCGCAAGTGACAAAGTGAATCACTAATTGCCGAAGCTTGTCCGCTTGATTGTAATTTCTCACCCGTTACTGCATTCAAATAGTCACAATGTGCTTGGCTGTATCCTTGAGTAATAAAATCACCGAGTTCCCCCATAATTGCGCCAGCTTCAACCGAAGCTAATTGATCTTTATCTCCCAATAAAATTAGTCTTGCCTGCGGTTTTAGAGCATTCATCAATTTTTCCATCAACGTTAAATCGATCATTGAAGCTTCATCAACCACTAACAGCCCTATCGGAAGTGGGTTTTGTTGATGATAAGTTGGTAAATCACTTTGCGGACGAATACCAAGTAAGCGATGAATCGTTGATGCTGATGTTTCAATCGCGATATCAGTTTCAATTTGTTGTAAACTTTGATGCAACGACTCTTTTAATCTTGCTGCCGCTTTACCCGTGGGCGCAACTAAAGCAATGTTAAATAATGGTTGTTGTTGATGCTGTTGTTTTTCTTGAAGCGCAACTAAAAGCTTCGCTACTGTTGTGGTTTTCCCAGTTCCTGGCCCGCCAGAAATTACACTAAAGCGATTTTTTAAGGCTGTTGCAACTGCCACTTTTTGCCAATTAATATCGGGGTGTTTTTCTGGAAAAAGCTTTTCTAAAACCGCCCGCTCAAACGCCCAATCACTTGAGCTGCTCTCTTGTGGCAAACTCACCGCATGCTGTAAATAGGTTGCGACGCAATTTTCAGATTGCCAATAGCGGTAAAAATAAACAAGCTCGCCTTGAAACAACATCGGCGCAACTGTTTCTGGTGAATCACTAAAGGCAATATGATCTTTTAAATATTTCGGCCATTCAAGCGGTGGAATTTGATCAATTTTTTGCAAAATTTCTGCCAAGAAATCTCGTTCACTCTTATTTGCCAATAAACCAAACGGATTTTTCAACGCCGTTTCTAAATGCATCGCTGTATGACCTTGCATCATGTGGTAAGAAAGCAACGCAGCAAGTAATATTGCTAAATTTTGCTGAGTTTGCGTGTAATGATAAGGCTGCTGTTTTCGATCAATAAATTTGGCAAATTGGAAATTTAATTCAGAGAGCCATTTTTCAGCTTTGAGATCTTCAAGTAACGCTAGCATAGGCGATAAATCAATAATGATAAAATAGCCAAATTATCCAATTTTCATTCTAGATTGTCCATTTATTCCGAGCAGGCGTATAATAACCACCACATTAATTTTCAACTTAAACAAAACTCATGAAACCTGCAATTGCAACAATCAACCAACAAGCCCTTCGTCATAATATTGAACTCATTAAATCTTTTGCGCCTCAACAAAAATTACTCGCCATGATTAAAGCCAATGCTTACGGGCAAGGTTTATTACCCGCAGCACATGCATTATGTGATTTAGTTGATGGTTTCGGTGTAGCTCGTTTGCGTGAAGCACTAGAAATTCAAGAAACTGGCTACCAAGGCAAAATTTTATTGGTTGAAGGTTTTTTTGATCGGGAAGAATTGTTAAAAACGCTCTCTCGCCGTTTTGATACCGTTATTCACTGCATGGAGCAACTTGAGTTATTAGAACAAGTAGCAAAAGAATGGAATGAAGAACAACAAAAAGGATTTTGGAAACGCAAAGCAAAAATTTATTTTCCCATTCATGTTTGGTTAAAAATCGATACGGGTATGCACCGTCTTGGCGTCCACCCTGAACAAGTCGATCAATTCTATCAACGTTTAAAAGCCTGTTCATTAGTTGAAAGCATTAGTTTCGTTAGCCATTTTAGCCGTGCAGATGAACTAGACTGCGGTTATACCGAAAAACAAATTGCTACCTTTGAAGCGGCAACTGCGCCTTACCCTGAACATCAACGCAGTATTTCTGCCTCAAGTGGTATTCTTTACTGGCCAAGCGCGCATTACGAATGGGTTCGTCCTGGCATTATTATGCATGGCATTTCGCCTCACTATACCCCAATAACGAATTTAGGCTTTAAACCTGTTATGACGCTTTCCTCTTCGCTTATTGCCGTTCGTACTCACAAAGCTGGCGAACCTGTTGGTTATGGTGGCGCTTGGGTTAGCCCGAAAGACACCAAGCTTGGTGTGGTTGCAATGGGCTATGGTGATGGTTATCCTCGTAACGCACCTGAAGGCACACCCGTTTTAGTAAATGGACGAATTGTACCGATTGTTGGTCGTGTTTCCATGGATATGCTGACGGTTGATCTCGGTGCAGACAGCCAAGATAAAGTCGGGGACGAAGTTATTTTCTGGGGGGAAGATCTCTTAATTGAAGACGTCGCTAAACATATTGGCGTGATTAGCTATGAGCTCATTACTAAGCTTACGCCAAGAGTAATTTTTGAATACAAATAGTCAATTTTAAGGTGGGGTTCTCCCACCTTATTTATTGTATAACTACATTTCCGCTAGCACACTTTTTAACACCTTTATTCCTTCAGCTATTTGCTCTTCATTAATGATTAACGGTGGAAGCAAGCGTAACTTCATTTTTGCAGTCAGGAAAAGCACACCTTTTTCGATACATTTTGCTACCACATCAGCGGCTTTAACCTTTTCATCAAATTCTACACCTAGCATCAATCCCATGCCTGAAACTGATTTAACATGCGGAAGTACTTCAAGTGCCTGACGTAATATTTCGCCCTTGTATTGGACTTGTTGCAAAAATGCCGAATCAATGCTCTCAAGTACAGCATTCGCTGCGGCACAACTTACTGGATTTGCTCCAAATGTTGAACCATGATCGCTTTTGCCTAGCGTATTCTCTACTTTTTCGCCTAATAAGAAAGCCCCAATAGGTAAACCACCACCAAGTCCTTTAGCAAGAGTCACAATATCAGGGACTAAACCAAATTGTTGATAAGCAAACAATGAACCAGTTCGCCCGATCCCTGTTTGCACTTCATCAATAATCAGCAATACATCTTTCGCTTGGCATAATGCTTGTACGCCTTTTAAAAATTCAGCACTTAATGCGCAAACACCGCCTTCACCCTGTACAATTTCTAGGATTAACGCACAAACATCCGCTTGTGCTAAACGGGATTCTAAGGCTTCCAAATCATTTGCAGGCAAATGCTCAAACCCTTGCGTGAACGGGAAAAAGTGCTGATGAAAAACAGCTTGTCCAGTCGCTGATAACGTTGAAATAGTACGTCCATGGAATGAGTTTACCAAACTTAATACTGTGGCTCGTCCATCGCCATATTTATCATGGCTATATTTACGCGCCGTCTTAATTGCCCCTTCATTTGCTTCAGCGCCTGAATTGCAAAAAAAGCTCCGTTTTAGACCGCTTGCGTTCACTAATTTCTTAGCTAACTGTGCTGAAGGTGCGGTATAAAATAAGTTAGAGGTATGCGCTAATTGACTGGCTTGTTCAATCACCGCTTTCAACCACTGCTCATTGCCCCAACCTAGGCTATTCACACCAATGCCACTGGTAAAATCTAGATAACGTTTGCCATCAAAATCCCACACTTCACAGCCTTTGCCATGTGAGAGCGCAACATCAAATCTACCGTAAGTTTGTGCAATATAATCTTGATCTAATTGTTTAATTTGTGTGTTTGTCATATTTTTCTCTTTTATAATGAAAGACTAAGGAATAAACCGCGTACCATGTGCAACGCTACCAAGCAATTCAATCAGAATAGCATGATCGACTCGACCATCAATGATGCTCGCCTCTTCTCCCCCCGCTTGTAAAAATTGCGTGCAGCAAGCAATTTTAGGAATCATTCCTCCCGCAATAACGCCCGCTTGGGTTAATTCTTTGACTTCTTTTAACGTCACTTGTGAAATTAACGTACTTTCATCAAAACGATCACGTAGCAAGCCTGCAATATCAGTCATTGATACCAATTTCTCAGCCTTTAATGCAATCGCAATTTCGCTTGCTGCAGTGTCTGCATTAATGTTGTAAGCTTGTCCCGCTTGATCCACCCCAACAGTAGAAATAACTGGAATAAAGCCAGAATCTAATGCTAATTGAATCAGCTGCGGATTTACCTTAGTAATCTCGCCAACAAAGCCATAATCAACTTCAGCTTGTAATTTTTTGCATTGCAACATTGCACCATCAATGCCACACAACCCAATTCCTTTTCCATGCAACATAGCAACCAAGCTCTTATTTACTTTGCCTGCTAACATTTGCAAGACTACATTGATAGTATCTGCATCGGTCACTCGCAAACCATTGATAAAAGTTGGTTCTTTGCCTAGTAATTTCACACCTTGCGAAATTTCTGGCCCACCACCATGGACTAAAACAATCCGAATACCTAAAGCATTGAGTTGATAAATATCTTGCATCACTGATTGCTTCAATGCTTCGTTCAGCATTGCATTCCCGCCGTATTTCACAACGACGGTTTTTCCTTGCCATTTTGCTAAACAAGCGGTCGATTTTTCAAAAAGATTTGCAAGTTGATAGATTTCTTGTGTTTGCATCATTTTTCCTTGTTATAACGCCAATCCAGCAGTTTCTTCACGACCGAGCATAATATTCATACATTGAATCGCAGCGCCTGAAGCCCCTTTGCCTAAGTTATCAAAACGAGCCGCTAAAAGTAGCTGAGTTGCATTACCATAAATAAAAATTTCTAGATTATCTTTGCCACTTAATGCATTGGCATTGAGCATGCCATCTTCAGGTAATTGTGCAAAAGGATGCACCTGAATCAATGGCGCACCTTGATAATAATCGGCTAACATTTTTGCAATTTGCTCACCAGATTTGACCGCTTGTAACGCAGAAAGTGGAATCGATACGGTGACAAGCATTCCACTATAATAATCAGCCACAACAGGGGTAAAAATTGGAGGTTGTTGTGCACCAGTTAACGCTTGCATTTCTGGCAAATGTTTATGGGTAAGGCTTAGCCCATAAGCACGTGGTGCATCATATTTTTCAGCCCGAATATCTGCTTCATATTCTGCAATCATCGCTTTTCCTCCACCAGAATAGCCTGTTAAAGAGTGGCAAGAAAGTGGGCAATCTGCAGCTAAAAGGCCTTTTTCGATTAACGGACGAACCAAAGCAATATACCCTGTGGCATGACAACCTGGTACTGCTACGCGGTTAGCCGTTTTAACTTTTTCACGTTGCCCTGTTAATTCTGCAAACCCATAAACCCAATTTGCGTTCACACGATGAGCCGTAGAAGTATCACAAATTTTTGCCGTTTCAGGCGCTTGAGCTACTAATTCTTTTGCAGCCTCATCGGGTAAGCAAAGAAAAGTTAAATCCGCTTCAGCAACTTTTGCTAAACGTGCAGAAAGATCTTTACGTTCTGATTCAGGCAAACTCAGTAATTCAATATCTTCTGCTGCCCCTAAACGTTCAAAAATACGTAACCCTGTGGTGCCAACTGCACCATCAACAAAAATTTTATATTTGCTCATTATTCCCCTCCACATCATTGAATGTATTCAGTGTAGGCTTATTTCCATAAAAATTCAACAAAATGAATAATTATGCTTTATTTATGCATATATATTCTTTAGCCCATAAAAAAATCCCTTAACTAAAAAGTTAAGGGATGTTATCCATTCTAAATTAGTCTTGTTTGTCGCCGATTAACACAGACTCTAATGCAATCTCAATCATGTTATTGAATTTTAATTGGCGCTCTTCTGCTGTTGTCACTTCGTGAGTACGGATGTGATCTGAAATCGTACAAATTGCAAGGGCTTTTGCACCATATTCCGCAGCAACACCGTAAACACCAGCTGCTTCCATTTCTACACCAACGATGCCATATTTTTCCATATAGTCAAACATTTCCGGATCTGGTGTATAGAATAAGTCAGCACTGAATAAGTTACCTACTTTTACATCAACACCTTTAGCTTTAGCTGCTTCAACTGCTGCTGCTACCATGTTGAAATCTGCGATGGCTGCAAAGTCATGGTTTTTAAAACGAATACGGTTTACTTTTGAATCCGTACATGCACCTAAGCCGATAACAACATCGTAAACATGGATGTCATGACGAACTGAACCACAAGTCCCAACGCGAATAATTTTTTTTACGCCATATTCGGTAATTAATTCCTTCGTATAGATAGAAGCAGATGGAATACCCATACCGTGTCCCATTACAGAAATACGACGACCTTTATAGGTACCAGTAAAACCGAACATATTACGCACGTCGGTAACTAGTTTTGCATCTTCTAAGAAAGTTTCTGCAATATATTTTGCGCGAAGTGGATCGCCTGGCATGATTACTACGTCAGCAAATGCGCCTTCAGGAGCGTTAATATGTGGAGTTGGCATAATTTAATCCTCTATAAAAATGACTATACAGTCGGGTTAAAAAAATTTTTTAAATAGCGCAAACGTTTTCGCTTGCCATATAGCACAACACCACGAACAAGTCGTGGTGTTGATTTTAAATTATAAGACTGCGCCGCCTAAGCCAATGAATAAACCTGCAATAGTTGCACTCATCAAGTTCGCAAGGGAACCTGCAAGTACTGCTTTAATCCCTAATCGCGCAATATCTCCGCGTCTGTTTGGTGCCATCGCACCTAAACCACCGATTAAGATTGCAATCGAGCTAAAGTTTGCAAAGCCACACAATGCGAAAGTAATAATGGCTTTAGTTTTTTCGCTTAATACCATTGGCGCTTCAGGTGTTAAGTATTTCGAAAAGTCTAAATAAGCTACGAATTCGTTAATTGCTAATTTAGTACCAATCATTTGACCTGCAACTGTTGCTTCTTCCCAAGGCACACCAATTACCCAAGCTAGTGGTCTGAAAATCCAACCAAATAGCATACCAAGTGATAATTCTGGCATACCGAACTTCGCACCTATACCACCTAAAATACCATTTAATAGAGCAATCAATGCAACGAATGCGATTAACATTGCGCCTACGTTTAAGGCTAATTGCATACCTGAACTTGCACCACCTGCTGCTGCATCAAGAATATTTGATGGTTTTTCAAGTTCTACTTTAGACATGTCATCATTAAATTGTTCAGTTTGCGGTACTAAAATTTTCGCAAATAATAAACCTGCTGGTGCAGCCATAAATGAAGCGGCAATTAAGTAGGTTAATGGTACACCCATACCTGCATAACCTGCCATTACAGAACCAGCAATTGAAGCTAAACCACCACTCATAATCGCGAAAAGTTCAGATTCAGTCATGTTACTAATATAAGGTTTAACAATTAATGGAGCTTCAGTTTGACCAACGAAAATATTCGCTGCTGCTGACATAGATTCTGCTTTTGAAGTGCCTAATAATTTTTGCAAGCCACCACCAATGATTTTGATGATCCATTGCATTACACCGATATAGTAAAGAAGAGAAATTAATGCGGAGAAGAACACAATTGAAGGGAGAACACGGACTGCGAAAATGAAACCATCACCGCCCATTACTTCGAAGATTTTATCGCTGGCTAAACCACCAAAGACGAATTTAATCCCTTCAAAGCCGTACCCGATAACATTATTGACGCCATCTGCTAACGCTAGCAAAAACGCACGACCTTGTTCTACATAAAGAACTAATGCGCCTAAGCCGATTTGTAATCCTAACGCGCCAAATACTGTACGATAATTGATTGCTTTTTTATTGCTTGAAAATAAGAAACCGATAAAAAGCAACACAAAAATTCCTAGAAGGCTATTTAGTGCACCCATAAACACCTCAAAAACTAAATAATCTTTACTGATTTTTAAATAAAAATCAGCGCCTAAACATAAAGTTACAATACTATACCTATTTTCTGTTAAAAAATCTCCTTTTTTTTCAAGATTTTAAGCAAAAAAAAGTATTTCTCCATTTGATATGCCAAATTGATCTAACAATTTCAATGCTTTATGTTATAGTTGAATTGATCTTTTCTCTAGGTGAAATGTATGTCTAAAAAATCTCCAATTCCACTTATGCCATGGGCTGCGCCACATCAATGGTCATTAAAATGGCAAACGCTACTGATTATTTCTGTAGCAATGGCATTTATGGGCGTTGGAGAGGGATTTTTAGTGCAATCAAAACTAGGCAATGCACCTTGGACAGTGCTTTCACAAGGCTTATCTCTTCAAACAGGTATTTCATTAGGCATGGCAATTGGGCTGATTAGCGTGATAGTTTTACTGGCATGGATTCCATTTAAACTACGTTTTGGTTTAGGCACCATTTTGAATATTTTAATTATTGCCTTTTTTGCAGATCTTACAACCAAAACTATCTCAACACCGCCAAGCATAGCAGGGCAATTTGCCCTGATGTTAGCCGGCTTATTCATTTTTGGCATCGGCACTGCATTTTATCTCTCGTGTAAATTAGGCGCTGGCCCGCGCGATGGGCTAATGGTCGGTATTTGTCAACATTATGGCTGGCAAGTCGGGCGTGTCCGTACTGCTATTGAAGTGAGCGTCTGCATTTTCGGGATTTGGCTTGGCGGTACTTTCGGTGTCAGTACGATTTTATTCGCACTTTCTGTCGGTTGGATTATTCAAGGTTGTTATTTATTATTAGAACGTATCTTTCCTGAATCCGCCCCCTCTTCTTAATCGCTCAGGCAGCACATGGCTGCCTGTTTAAACTAGTTTAATTCCACTCTAGCGGGTCAACATCTAAACTCAATCGAATTGAGTTTGGTATCGCAAGGTTTGCCTTATCTTGCTCAAATTGCGCTAAAAGCTGCTGCAATAGACGGCGAGAAGGATGTTGAATCAACAATAACCAACGGTAAGCACCAGCTTTCTTTGGCATTGGCGCCGAAAAAGGTGGCAAAATTTGCATTCCTTGAAGCCTTAATTCAACCGTCTTTTGCTGAAAGTAAGCGGTCAGATTTTGCAGAAAATTTGCAATTTGCTCATTATTTTTACCCGTTGCGCGAAATAACGCCTGTGCACAAAACGGTGGCAGCTGCATGGTTTGGCGAAGCTGCAATGCACTTTGTGCAAAAGCCTCATAGCCTTCATTAAGCAATACTTTTAACAAAGGATGATCAGGATAATGCGTTTGTAATACCACTTCTCCCGGTTTTTCAGCTCTTCCTGCTCTGCCTGCCACTTGCAAATAAAGCTGCGCCAAGCGCTCTTCTGAACGGAAATCGGTAGAAAACAGTGCCGAATCCACATTCACAATTGCGACCAAAGTCACATTCGGGAAATGATGCCCTTTCGCCAACATTTGCGTGCCAATTAAAATTTGGCTTTTACCCTGACGAATGGCTTGCAACTCTGCCTCTAACGCCCCTTTTCTTGCCGTAGAATCTCGATCAATGCGACTAATTTGATAATGAGGGAATTTCTCAGCTAATACTTGTTCCAGCTGTTCTGTCCCCACTCCAGTGGTTACTAAATTGGTTGAGCCACAATGTCCGCACTGTCGAGGAACAACTTTTTGTGCCGCACAGTGATGACAACGTAAAATCCGCTGCTTTTGGTGGTAGGTATAAGGTTTCTCACACGCCTCACACTCACACATCCAACCGCATTCATGACATAGCAACACAGGTGCAAAACCACGGCGATTGAGAAACAACATGACTTGATTGCCTTGTGAAAGGTGTTTTTGCATCATTGCCAATAGGCTATCAGATAATCCCGCATTAACCCGTTGCGTTTTTAAATCAATCACTTGATGTTTTACATTTTGTGAGCCACCAGCCCGCGCAGAAAGCGTAAGCTCAACATATTTGCCACTTTTTGCATTTTGAATACTTTCTAAACTTGGCGTTGCCGATCCTAAAATGATTGGAATTTGTAAATTTTTCGCTCGCAGAATGGCTAAATCGCGGGCATGATAACGCCATCCTTCTTGTTGCTTGAATGAGCTATCATGTTCTTCATCAATAATAATCATGCCTAAATCGGCAAATTGAGTAAATAGCGCCGAACGCGTGCCAATCACAATCGCACTTTCGCCATTTTTTGCGCACAACCACGCATTCAACCGTTCGGTTTCATTTAAATTCGAATGTAACACATCGATTTCAACATGAAATCTCGCCTTAAAACGTTGTACTGTTTGAGGTGTTAAACCAATTTCAGGCACAAGCACGAGCACTTGCTTACCTTGATTGAGCACACTCTCAATCGCTTGTAGGTAAACTTCTGTTTTGCCAGAACCTGTAACACCATTAAGCAAAAAGGCTTCAAACCCTTGTGTATAAGAAAGGCGACTAACCACTAAAGTTTGCTGTTTATTCAAAACAAGACGATTTTGACTGTTGACAAGCGGTCGATTTTCTAATTTTTTTTGCCAACTTTCCGCTACATAAGGCTGCTCAAATTGAGCAATGTAGCCTTTTTCTATTAACCCTTTCCAAGCCGATGCTGAAAACGCTGCAGATTTTACAAACGGCGCATTGAAACCCGCCAATATTTTTAGCAAATTTTCCTGCTTTTTCGCCCGCTTGTTTTCGCCTGTGGTTAAGGCAATTTTGCCTTTTTCAGTTACTATAAAATGATCTAGCTGTTTACGCTCAGCCACTTCACCGTTACGCAATTTAACTGGCAATGCGTTAAATAATACTTCGCCGATTGCACCGTGATAATAATTTGCCGCCCAGTGCAAAAGTTTTTCTATCTCTGTATCAAAGAGCGAACCTTTATCTAACACTGCTTGAATAGGTTTGAGTTTTTCAATTGGCAAATCACTTTCTTGAGGGAAATCCACCACAATGCCAATTTGTGTTTGGTGACCAAAAGGCACAACGACACGGCAACCTTTTTCAACGCTTAACGTCTCAGGCAGCAGATAATCAAAATAGCGGTTTAATGGCACAGGAAGTGCGATACGAACAATTTTCATCGATTTCTTTAACGATCTAGCCCGATTTTAACAGCCAAGCCAATAAAAATCGTGCCACAGATTTTATTCATGAAATTTCCGACCGTTGGGCTGGAACGTAAAAAATGACCTAACGGACTAGCCGCCATAACCAGTACAATAACCCAAACAGTACTAGTACCAAGTAAGGTCAGCCCAAGTAATAAGAACGGCAGAAAGGTATTTTCTAAATTAGCACTAACAAATTGAGGCAAAAATGCTAAGAAAAATAGCACAACTTTTGGGTTTAAGACATTTGTGAGCACACCTTGGCGATAAATTTTAGCCAGTGGCAATTTATCCAGCACAACTGAATCTACATTAAGCGGCTCTTTCCACATTTTAAAACCAAGATAAAGTAAATAAAGCACGCCCGCATATTTTAAGCCCATAAATAACATTGGTGAATGAGCAACGATGCCAGCTAGACCAAATGAAACAGCAAGAACATGAATGAGCATGCCAGTTTGGATCCCGAGAGATGAAACAATACCTGATTTTTTTCCCTCTGCAATCGTGCGGGTAATAATATAAATAGTATCCGAACCCGGAGTAAGATTCAGCAAAATACAAGCGGTCAGAAATCCCCAATAATTAACAATATCTTGCATTATGATTCTCCGATTATCTTCTTCTAAAGCTGTCGAGTGTTAATAAACCAATTGCGAAAGCAAGGCAAATCATTAAAAGGTAAGATTTTGCCTCTAATACTTCCCCAATAGCGAAGGAAATAAATAACATCACAAGCGGTTCAACATAGCCTAACATGCCTAACACATTAACAGGAAGCATATTACTTGAAGCGATATAAAGAATAAATGCAGCACCATTTACAATGCCAAACAACGCTAGAAAATAAAACAGAAACGGATTTTGCGCGACCATTTCGGTTACATTCGTTTGCATAGCAAAATAAGCCGCAAAAGGCATAATAAAAAGCAATTCTACAAAAAAAGTCGCAAGATTGTTGATTTGGAAATAACGACGCAAAGTAATATAAATAGGGTAACCAACCCCTGCAGCTAAAGTTGCCCATGAAAAAGTGCCCGTTAACCAAATATTTGAGCACACGCCCAATGCTGCAAAACTGATCGCAAGCCATTTTAGTGTGGTGAATCGTTCTTTAAAGACCATTTTCCCTAACGCCACAGCCACAATCGGCAATAATAAATAACCGATAGAAACTTCAATCGCTTGTCCATTATTTGGTGCCCATAAAAAGAGCCATAACTGAAAGCCTTGAATAAAAGCTAAAAGCGCAATGAGCAAAACAAGCGGTGGATTTTGGCGAATTTTTTGCAAAAGTTCTGAAAATTTACCCGCTTGTTTAAATAATATAATTGCTAATAAAATAAAAGGGGCTAACACAAAAATGCGATAGCCAAACATACTCTCGCCACTTAATGGTCGCAGCAAAATAGCAAAATAGTAGCCCAACCCAAATAGAAAATTGGCGCTCATGCAACAAAGTATGCCTTTTAACATAAATTCCTAACCGCGTTTAAAATGTTTGCGTTGTCGGCGTAAAACAGAAAGCCCGTCTAACGTGAGTAATAAAATTGCCACTAACAATGAACTCATTAACAAATAAGATTCTTGCGCCAGTCTTTCGCCAATTAAAAAAGAGATAATGAGCATAAAGCAAGGTTCAACGTAACCTAAAAGCCCAAGCACGTTAAACGGTAAAATGGTGCTTGCCATCGTATAAGAAATGAGTGCCGATCCGCTAATTAAGCCTAATAATGCAATGAAAACATAAATATGGCTATTTTCGCTTTCAATATATGCCATATCCACTTGATGCATAAAATAAAGTGAAATAGGAATTAGGAAAACAATTTCTAGCACAAAGCTATGTAAATGACTGATGCCGAATTTGCGGCGCAAGTGGAAATAAATTGGGTAACCCGTACAAACAAACAAGCTTTCCCAAGAAAGTTTCCCTGTCAATAGAATATTGCTCAACACCCCAACAAGCGCAAAGCCAATCGCCCATTTTTTTAGACGAGAAAGAGGCTCTTTATACATAAAACGCCCAAACGCCACCATCACAATCGGCATGAGCAAATAGCCCATTGAGACTTCAATGGCTTTTCCACTATTCGGTGCCCATAAAAAAAGCCACATTTGCGAACCGACTATGGAAGAAGTCAGCAAAATCACCAGCAATAAACTGGGCTGTTGCTTGATTCGTGCTAAGAAGGATAAAAAAGCATCTGTTTGTTTAAATAAAAAAAGTGATAAAAATAGAAAAGGTAAGGTAACGACCATTCGAATGCCAAAAACCCCTTCCCCAGATAAAGGGCGCAAATGAATTGCGAGGTAATACATTAACCCGAAAAGTAAGGAAGCAAAAAGGGAAAAAGAAACACCTTTTAACATAAATTATCCAATAATATTCTTGTTTAATCTTTCCTCAATAAATATTTTATAGGGTGTTTTTAATGTTAAAAGGGCGTGCACCACACGCCCTTCTAAGTGAGAAAAGATCGTTTGATAAGATCAATACAGGAGAACTAATCCTGTTTATAGGTTTTTAAGAATCTTGCTAAACGTCCGATAGCTTCTTCTAATTGGTGAACATAAGGTAAGGTTACAACACGGAAGTGATCCGGTTTATGCCAGTTAAAACCTGAACCTTGTACCAATAACACTTTTTCAGTTTGAAGCAAATCGTAAATAAATTTTGCATCATCTTTAATGCCAAACATTTCAGTGTCAATTTTCGGGAACATATACATTGCCCCTTTCGGTTTCACACAAGAAATCCCTGGAATTTGGGTAAGTAGTTCCCACGCTTTGTTACGTTGTTCTAATAAACGCCCACCAGGTAAAATAAACTCGTTAATACTTTGGTAACCACCTAATGCAGTTTGAATCGCATGTTGCATTGGTGTGTTTGCACATAAACGCATCGAAGCCAACATATCTAAGCCTTCAATAAAGCCTTTTGCATGGTTTTTCGGGCCATTTAACACCATCCAACCTTGACGGAAACCCGCCACGCGATACGCTTTAGACAAACCGTTATAAGTTACGGTTAACACATCTGGCGCAAGAGCGGCAATATGATGATGAACCGCACCATCATAAAGAATCTTTTCATAAATCTCGTCTGCAAAAATAATTAAATTATGCTGACGGGCAATTTCGGCAATCTCTAACAACACGGCACGACTATACACCGCACCCGTTGGGTTATTTGGGTTGATGATTAAAATCCCTTTAGTATTTGGCGTGATTTTAGCTTTAATATCAGCAATATCAGGAAACCACTCGTTTTCTTCATCGCATAAATAATGCACCGCTTTACCGCCAGCTAATGTAGCTGCTGCCGTCCAAAGTGGATAGTCTGGCATTGGAATAAGGATTTCATCACCTTCATTAAGCAATGCTTGCATAGACATCGTAATCAATTCTGATACACCGTTACCGATATAAACATCGTTTACATCCATGTTGCGCATGCCTTTAGATTGGTAATATTGCACAATCGCTTTACGCGCAGAATAAAGCCCTTTGGAATCACAATAGCCTTGGGCGGTTGGAAGGTTACGAATTACATCAACTAAAATCTCATCCGGTGCTTCAAAACCGAATGGCGCAGGGTTGCCGATGTTAAGTTTTAAAATTTTATTGCCTTCTTCTTCTAAACGTAGTGCTTCTTTGTGAATCGGGCCGCGGATGTCATAGCGCACTTGAGCGAGTTTGTTTGATTTTGGAAAACGTTCCATATCTCTTCCTATATAAACTATATAAAAATGGTGCTGTGTAAAATGCTGCAACTCTACTCCGATTTTAGAGGAATTTAAAGAGAAAATACGTTAAAATATAGCCTTTTTAATATTCCCATAAAAAGCGGTGGATTTTCACCTTTTTACGCATGTCGATTTTAACCCAATTAAAGCAACAACTTTGTGAGCAAATGGCACAACTTCACGCTAATCAAGGCGTTGTTGCGCTGACGGCTGAATGGCAATTAACGGATGCTGATTTTTCTTTACTCGGTTGGTTAAAAGCTCAGTCACACAGTTTTCCGCATTATTTTTTGCAACACCGAGATGTCCCTCAAACGCTTATCGGTATGGGGCAAATGATCTATTTTGATGATAAAGCTCTGGCTCAACAGTTTGTTTCACAAACTGGCTTTACGCTACTTGGGCGAGTGGCGTTTGAAGGTAAAGCTTGCTTTATTCTGCCGCGCTTAATGGGAGAGCTACAGGCAGCAAAATTACGCTTTACGCTTTATATCGATAGCGATCAATTAGCCTCTGAACAACGACAACTTGCGCTATTTTTTGCAAATTTTGAAAAATTTGAACCGCTTGTATTTGCGCCCAATACGTTATTAAATCGTCAAGAAGCCATCAGTGAAGACGCTTGGCAAGCGCATGTTGAGCAAGCCACTCATGCTATTAATGCGCACCAATTTAGTAAAGTCGTCTTGGCAAATGCTTATACGTTATCATTTGCGCACCCGATTTCGCCTTATGATTTACTCCAAGAAAGTCTTAAAACCAATCTTGGTTGTTACCAATTTTTATGGGCAGAAAACAGCGAACAAGCATTTCTTGGCGCCACCCCTGAACGGCTTTATGCGCGAGAAGGTAACCAACTCTTTACTGAGGCACTGGCAGGAACCGTTGCTGCCTCAAACGAAAGTGCACAAACTGAAGCCAATGCAGCATGGTTATTAAACGACACCAAAAATCAAATTGAAAACCAGCTAGTTGTGGAAGATATTGCCATTCACTTAGCTGATGAAGTGGACGATTTTCAAGTTGGACAGGCGGAAATCAAACGTCTTAGCCACGTCCAGCACTTACGTCGCCCGATTCGTACCACACTTAAAATCGGGGTAAGTGATATGCGCTGTTTAAGTCGCCTTCACCCTACTGCTGCGATTGCAGGTTTGCCACGCTTAGCCGCAAAACAATTTATTGCCCAAACTGAGCCGTTTAAACGTAATTGGTATGCCGGTGCACTAGGTTTCGTGAGCCCTGAGCGAAGTGAATTTTGTGTGACCTTGCGTTCAGCCCAAGTTCACGGTAAACAACTAATTATTTATGCTGGTGCAGGCATTGTTGCGGGTTCAGAGCCACAAGCGGAATGGCAAGAAATTGCGCGTAAATCACAAGCAATGATTAAATTATTTCACACTTAAACCACAGATTCAGGGGTTTTGTTTTACATCATAGGCAGACTCCGCTAAGATAATAGCTTGCACACCACTTAGGTGTAATGATGAGATAGGAGAATCAACATGGCAATTAAACGTAATGCACGTCAACGTAAAAAAATGCACTTAGCCGAGTTCCAAGAACTAGGTTTTTTAGTGAAATTCCAATTTGCAGATAATACTGGCATCGACCAAATCGATGCAGTTGTAGATCGCTTCATTAACGAAGTAATCAAACCAAACGGCTTAGCTTATGAAGGCAGCGGCTATTTACATTGGGAAGGTTTAGTTTGCTTAGAAAAATTAGGCAAATGTGATGCTTCTCACCAAGCTTTAGTAAAAACTTGGTTAGAAAATAATGGTTTAACCCAAATCGAAGTCAGCGAATTATTCGATATTTGGTGGGATTACCCAACAGCGTCTTAATTGCTGATCTAGCAAGCGGTCAATTTTTTGCAAAAGTTTGCTAAGAATTGACCGCTTGTTTATCTACCCTCAAGAGAAAATTATGGATACCTTTTTCATTCAAATTTTAACAATTATTACTGGCTTTATTAGCTTTATTTTAGTGCTGCGCAGTTGGTTTCAATTCTGCCGTGTTCCCGTTCATCTCCCCATTTCTCAAACACTATTACGGATGACCGCCCCTGTAGTTGATCCACTTACACGCATTATTCCAACCGTGAAAGGCATTAACTTTGCCGCGATTTTATTAACGGTTATCGTATTAGTTATTGAAAAATTAGTGGCTTATTCTGCGCCACTCACACTTAGTGTGTTCATGGCTTTATTAGGTGTGTTAAAAATTTTCGGACAAATTCTCTTTTTTACCACGCTAATTCGCGCACTCATGAGCTGGGTAACTCAAGGAAATCATCCGCTAGATTATGTGGTAGCTCAAATTACTGAACCCGTTTTGGGCCTGATTCGCCGCATTTTACCAAGAACTGGTATGTTAGATTTTTCCGTGATGGTGCTTGGGTTTATTCTGATTTTTGTAAATCAGCTTTTCTACTCACTATTTGGTGCAGTTTGGGCGTTAGCTTAATGAAGCCTGTCGAGAAGCTAGATGTGCCTGCTGGTTTACGGCTACGCATTTTTCTGCAACCAAAAGCGAGCCGAGATCAAATTGTTGGGTTACATGATAATGAATTAAAAATTACTATTACTGCGCCACCTGTAGAGGGTGCCGCCAATGCGCACTTATTGAAATTTTTAAGTAAGCTGTTTAAAGTCCCCAAAAGTACGATTTTGCTTGAAAAAGGCGAATTACAACGACACAAGCAGCTTTTTATTCCGAATCCAAAGCAAATTCCTGCAGAAATTCAGGAATTATTAGCAAAAAATGACGTCTAAACTCGTTATTAGAACTTTTTAACTCTCATTTATTTAAGAAGGTTTTTATGGCAAGAAAATATTTTGGCACCGACGGTGTACGTGGCGAAGTAGGAAAATTTCCAATTACTCCTGAGTTTGCCCTCAAATTAGGTTGGGCTGCAGGTAAAGTACTCGCAACCGAAGGCACTAGAAAAGTGCTAATTGGTAAAGATACTCGTATTTCAGGCTATATGTTGGAATCTGCACTTGAGGCAGGTTTAGCTGCTGCCGGTCTTTCAGCTGCATTCGTCGGCCCAATGCCAACGCCAGCAATTGCTTATTTAACTCGCACCTTCCGCGCAGAAGCAGGTATTGTTATTTCAGCTTCACACAACCCTTATTACGATAATGGTATTAAATTCTTCTCTTCTATCGGCGAAAAATTACCAGATGAAGTTGAAGAAGCGATTGAAGCTTTACTTGAAGAACCGATGGACTGTGTTGCTTCAGCAGAACTCGGCAAAGCGACCCGAATTAACGATGCCGCTGGTCGTTATATTGAATTCTGTAAAGGTACATTCCCATCTCACCTGAATTTAAAAGGTTATAAAATTGTGGTGGACTGCGCAAATGGTGCAACCTACCATATTGCCCCAAATGTAATGCGCGAATTAGGTGCAGAAGTTATTGAGATTGGTACACATCCAAACGGTTTAAACATCAATGAAAAATGTGGTGCAACTGATGTTTCAGCCTTACAACGCGTTGTAGTTGAAGCAGAAGCCGATGTTGGTTTAGCTTACGATGGAGATGGTGACCGTTTAATCATGGTTGATCACTTAGGAAACAAAGTTGATGGCGACCAAATTCTCTTTATTATTGCACGTGAAGCATTACGTGCCGGTAAATTAAAAGGCGGTGTAGTTGGTACTTTAATGAGTAACATGAGCCTTGAAATTGCCCTGAAAGAATTAGCGATTCCATTTACCCGCGCAAACGTAGGTGACCGTTATGTGTTAGAACAACTTAAAGCACGTGGTTGGAAATTAGGGGGTGAAAACTCTGGTCATATTATTGTGTTAGACAAAAACACCACAGGTGATGGCATTATTGCCTCTCTTGAAGTATTAGCAGCCATGGCACAACACAAATTAACACTAAATGAATTAGCCAAAGCGGTTCCACTCTTCCCACAAGTGTTGTTAAACGTACGCTTTGCCGGTGGTGCAAATCCATTAGAAAGCGAAGAAGTTAAAGCAGTCGCTGCAGAAGTGGAAAAACGTTTAAGTGGCAAAGGTCGCATCCTATTGCGTAAATCAGGAACTGAACCTCTGATTCGCGTAATGGTAGAATGTGAAGATGGTGAATTAGCGCAAAGCTGTGCTGAAGAAATCGTTGAAGCAGTAAAACGTAATTAGCATTTGACAAGCGGTTATTTTTGCAAAAAAATGAGCAAAAATGACCGCTTGTTTTTTTACTCAAGGAATAAAAAATGACTCAACAAGAAATGAAAAAAATTGCGGCAAAAGCTGCGCTTGCATTTGTCACTCCTGATACCATTGTTGGCGTTGGCAGCGGTTCGACAGTCAATTGCTTTATTGATGAACTAGCTTCAATGAAAGATAAAATTAAAGGTGCGGTAGCGGCTTCTAAGGCTTCCGAAGAACGTTTACGCTCACACGGTATTGAAGTATTTAACGCCAATGAAGTGACTGAGCTCGATGTTTATATTGATGGGGCAGATGAAATCACCCCACAAGGTGCGATGATTAAAGGCGGTGGTGCTGCATTAACGCGTGAAAAAATCGTGAGTGCTTTAGCGAAAAAATTCGTTTGTATTGTTGATGGTTCTAAACAGGTCAACGTGTTAGGCTCAACTTTCCCGCTTCCAGTAGAAGTGATTCCAATGGCGCGCTCTTATGTTGCTCGTGAACTTGTTAAATTAGGCGGTTCTCCAGAATACCGCGAAGGTGTGGTAACTGATAACGGCAATGTCATTTTAGATGTACATCATTTTGAAATTCTTGAGCCACTTAAAATGGAACACACTATCAATAATATTGCTGGGGTCGTCACAAATGGTATTTTTGCACAACGTTTTGCCAATGTAACCATTGTCGGCACGCCTGAAGGGGCAAAAATTATTGAATAATGACAAGCGGTGGATTTTAGTCAAAGTTTTGCAAAATCGCACCGCTTTCTTATTTCAGTACATTTGGTCATAACGCATTACATTTTATCTGTGAATTTTCTCACACTTAATGGTAAAAAAGAGGTATCCTCCCATTACCAATAATCCATTACATAAGGAATCACCATGCTCGAAAAAGTTTCTTTAGATAAATCTAAAATTAAATTCGTTCTCTTTGAAGGCGTGCACCAAAATGCATTAGACGTACTTCATGCTGCTGGCTACACCAACATTGATTATTATAAAAAAGCCTTAGACGGTGAAGCGTTAATCGAAGCAATCAAAGATGCACACTTTATTGGTTTACGTTCGCGCACTCACTTAACTAAAGAAGTGTTAGAGAAAGCGCCTAAATTAGTTGCTATCGGCTGTTTCTGTATTGGAACAAACCAAGTTGATTTAGCAGCCGCAAAACAACGCGGGATTCCGGTTTTTAATGCACCGTTCTCAAATACTCGCTCTGTAGCAGAATTAGTGCTTGGCGAAATTATTTTACTAATGCGTCAAGTGGCAAAAGCGAATATGGAAGTTCATCGCGGTGTGTGGAATAAATCTGCTAGCGGCGCAAACGAAGTGCGTAACAAAAAATTAGGCATTATCGGCTACGGTCATATCGGTTCTCAATTAAGCGTGATTGCAGAATCACTAGGGATGAATGTTTACTTCTACGATATTGAAAACAAACTTCCGCTAGGTAATGCACAGCAAGTTGCAAGCCTTGAAGAGTTGCTTTCTAGTTGCGATGTGATCTCTTTACACGTGCCTGAAAATGATTCAACGAAAAATTTAATGAACAAAGAACGCATTGGCCAATTAAAAGAAGGGGCTGTTTTAATCAATGCCGCACGTGGTACGGTCGTTGATATTGATGCACTTGCTGCACGTTTAGCAGATGGCAGCTTACGTGGTGCAGCTATTGACGTTTTCCCTGAAGAACCCGCTTCCATTAACGATCCGTTTGAATCACCATTACGTCAATTCGATAACGTGATTTTAACCCCGCATATTGGTGGCTCAACAGCAGAAGCGCAAGCCAACATTGGAACTGAAGTCGCAAATAAATTTGTGAAATACTCTGATAATGGTTCAACCTTATCTGCTGTTAACTTCCCAGAAGTTTCTTTACCAGTACACACCAAAGCGAAACGTTTATTACACATTCACGAAAACCGTCCAGGTATTTTAAACAAAATCAACCAAGTGTTTGTGGACTTAAACGTAAACATTGCATCACAATTCTTACAAACCGATCCGAAAATCGGTTATGTGGTCATTGATGTAGAATTAGATGATGCACACGCAGCGCTTGAACAGCTAAAAGCAATTGATGGCACCATCAAAGCGCGCGTATTGTACTAATTGCTTTTCCTAAACGGTTGCTGCGATAATTTCTTGTTTTTCTTAAACTGAACAAAAAATTGTCAAAGCAACCGAATTTCTCTTTCTTTCAGAAAAAATCTTCACTTCTTTTCAAAAAAAATTATTTTGTTTCACAATCTCATTCGGCAAGATACGCCCATCAATATTTCTCATAAAATCAGCACAACAAACTAAAAACAATTAAATTTGCAAGATTTTATAAAAATCCCACCGCTTGTAAGGGCAATCCTCGCGTTGCTCTTAGCATTTTAACATGTTAGGATTTTGCCACTTTTATTTATTTTACAAGAGAAATTAAATGACAACTCAACTTCGTAACGATCCCAAGAAGGTTGCGCTTGCCTCAATGGTAGGAACAGCAATCGAATTCTTTGACTATTATATTTATGCCGCAGCTGCAGTATTAGTATTCAATACCCAATTTTTTAAAAGTGGCGACCCTGTTTCTGATGAGCTCCTTTCGCTTTCAACACTTGCGCTTGCATTTTTTGCGCGTCCAATTGGTTCTGCATTATTCGGTCACTTCGGTGATAAAATCGGTCGTAAAAAAACCTTAGTAGCTTCCTTATTATTGATGGGTGGCTCAACCGTAATGATCGGTTTATTGCCTAACTATGAAACAATTGGTATTTGGGCGCCAGTCCTACTTTGCTTATGCCGTATCGGTCAAGGCTTAGGTTTAGGCGGTGAATGGGGTGGTGCAGCATTAGTTGCCACAGAAAACGCACCGGAAGGAAAACGTGCATGGTACGGCACCTTCCCACAATTAGGTGCACCAATCGGCTTATTTGTGGCAAATGGTGCCTTCTTCTTAGTCAGTTACAGCTTTGGCCATGAAGCCTTAGTACAATGGGCGTGGCGTATTCCATTTATCTCTTCAATCATATTGGTTATGGTTGGTTTATGGGTGCGTTTAACCTTACATGAAAGCCATGTTTTCCGTGAAGCAGAACAACAAGGTAAAACACAAAAAGCACCAGTAAGTGCTGTATTCCGTCATCACTTAAAACCATTGATTTTAGGCACATTCATCATGACAGCAACTTACGTGTTGTTCTATATCATGACTGCTTTTGCACAAGTTTACTCTCGCACACCTGCCACACTTTCTGAAGCAGGTCACCCAATGGGATTAGGCATTGCACCAAACACCTTTACTGGCTTATTACTCTTAAGTGCGATTGTATTTGCTATTTTCACCAGCATTTCTGGTTTATATGCAGATAAAATTGGTCGCCGTAAATTCTTATTATGGGTGACCTTTGCGATGGGAATCTTCGGTTTAGCCATGCCATTATTCTTATCAAACGGCACGCCAACTTCTATGTTCTTATTCTTAATTATTGGTATGGCGTTAATGGGCTTCACTTTCGGACCAATGGCGGCATTATTACCGGAACTTTTCCCAACTGAAGTTCGTTACTCAGGCGCCTCTCTTGCTTATAACTTTGCATCTATTGTTGGAGCAACCGTGGCGGCAACCTTCGCAATTAAAATCAATGCCAACTACGGTGTTTTAGGGGTAGGTATTTATTTAGCAATCAACGCTGTTATCACATTCTTAGCGCTTTGGGCATCAAAAGAGACTAAAGATGTCGATTTAACTAACGCTTAATCCTCAATGTAAAAAGCGTGATTTTTCTAAATCACGCTTTTTGTTGTTTACGTTGTTGATATTCCCGATGCTGTTTGCTTTGAAACGGCACTATCTGAACATTATCACTCAATTCAATGAGCTGATAATACTGCGGGAAATTAAACCGTTCTCCCCATTCTCGCTCCTCTTTTTTAGCATAGAAACGATTGATTTCTTTGACTTTTTCTTCTTTGCTTCCCAAGCAATTCAAATAGCTTTCTAGCTTATTTTGTTCATCAAGAATATAAACATTAAACAGTCCGTTAGCATTATCTTCAAAGAAGAACTGCAAAAATCCTTCACTGGCAAAATCGTTAATCACTTTGGGATAACGGGTTTTATATACGGCATTTTCATCGCGTTCGCTTTTTGCAAAATCTTCGTCTAAATTGACCGCTTGTGGTAAACAAAACAGCGCAAATGGTGCCTCTTCAAAAATAAATCCCCAATGTTTTTCTTGCTCAACTTGCACTTCGATAATCGTTTTATCGTAAACAGTTCCCGTGTGAATACTAATACAACGATCCACCAGTTCCGCAATAGATTCTCGTAATTCTAAACGCAATTTCTTGCTATAACAGAACACATTAACTGATTGCGGTGGCGCTGAACCACGGTAGATTTTATTCGACAGGAATTTTAACGCCTTAAGTAAGGCTTCTTTGCCTTCCACGTGCTGCGTGCGAATCTCATTCCACATATTACGATAAATAATGTCCACACTGCCAATCAGCTGTGCTTCCCCACCCGCAAAATTGAATAAATCTGCTTGGGTAATTTTACGAATACGTTCTGTCTTAATATGCTCGGTCGGATCAACCGTCAAATTCACCGCAAAGATTAAATGACGAATCTCATTCGGGTGCAATAGTTCTTCATTACCGACAATAGGCCCTTTGGTTGGAAAAGAAATGCGTAAATCTGTAATGAATTGGCGGAAATTCAGCAAACTCACATGGCGACTGACAACATGCAAACGACTTTCTGCCGTCAAAATGCCATTGAAATATGCCCATGCAACTAATTTTGTGAGATCTTTTTGATACTCCACAAAGCGATCGGGATTCTCATACTCTGAGCTAGGTGCTTGATTCAGCAAATACCAACCCGGCCTCATCATTGAGCCTTCCCGGCCTTCAATAAAGGTAAGATTTTTCTCCGCCAAATTCTGAGAAATTCTCGGATTTAGCAAAGTCACTTTGCCTGGCAATACTTCAAACACTGAGTAAAGTTTGCGCATTAAAATATCAATATCGTTTGCCATAATGCTTGGATCAATATGAAATTTACGCGCAAATTGAATTAAATTCCGGTAACTTTGTAGCAATAAATCCACCAGCATTTGATGGTGTACTTTCACTTGCTTCGTTTTCCAACTGGCTCGCTGATTAAGGATTTCAAGTTCTTCTTCATCCCACTCCCAGCTTTTTGCTAATTGTTGCAGTTGATAAGTGCGCCAGTTCTCTTCATTTTCGCCTTCCATTGCTTTTAAATAAAAGCATTGGCGAATACGATTTAAACGTGCGAACTCTTTACGCTCGATTAAATATTCGCTGACCTGATCTAACATGGCCAAATATGGGTCAAAGTGATAGCGCACTTCCGTTTTACTTAACCATTTTTGCTTGAATGATTTGGAAATCAGTGCAGTTTGTGGATAGTTATGCGCATAGCTTTCTAACAAGACAATTTTAATTGCTGATTTATAAGGATTATCAATCCCTTTATAAAGCTGCCATAAACTGGCACCAAAAAATTCAGCGGTGGAAAGCGCAGAAAAATCACCAAAATCTACCCACGCCTGCATATCAATTTCTGGCAAATGGTGGCGTTGTTGGTATTGCTCATCGGTTAAATGTAGCCAAAGTAAACGCTTACCAGCAAGGCGAATGGCGGAGCGATAAAACTCATCTAATAAGAAAAAATGCTGTGCTGAACCACTATGCTCTTCACTGACACTATGCTGATCTAAATGGGCACTAAAGCGCGCAGGATTCATTAAATAGATAGTTACATCGACATCAAAACCTTTTGCCCAAGCGCAAAGACGTGCAATTTTTTGCTCCATCAGCTGAAGCTGTTCTGCACTTAAACGTTCAGGATAACAAAGCCATAAATCCAAATCGGAATATTGTGTTTGTGTAATTGAACCCGTACTGCCCATTGAATAAAGGGCATCGAAAGCGGTCGTTTTTTCTAAATGTTTTGCTAATTTGGCTTGAGGTAATAACGCAGTAATAAACCGCTGTTGATAGTGATTAGGAGAAAAGTGCGCAATCCCAGCTGGGGCATTTTCTACATATCCCGGTAATTCTGGTTCATTAAGATGAATCAGAATCGGGATCAGTTGGAAAACATGACGATAATAAGGTTGGTTCGCGGCAAAAGCGCGTTTGATTCGATATTGATTTAACGCTTCGACTCGTTCTATAGCAAAGGCTAGTTGGGCTGAAAATGGCGAAACCGCACTTTTATAAGGCAATAAGAGATCGCGAGTTTTCATGCACCTTCCTTAAACGAATCAAAATGTGCCCAATTTAAGCATTTTCACTCCAAAAGTAAAGCCTTCATTTCGGTAAGCGCTTGTTCCATTATGTAAAAAAACAGCTCGGATCAGCGCGCTTGTTTTTGCTACACTGTTCAGACCACTAATAAAATAGTGTATTATATTTAAGTTTTTCTAGCTTATATCAGCGAACAAGTGTAAGCTGAACGCAATTTAAATCGTTTTCACATTAAAAAGGAAAAATCAGAATGAAACGTGTTGTAATCACTGGTTTAGGTGTTATCTCAAGTATTGGTAACAACAAAGAAGAAGTTTTAGCGTCATTAAAAGCGGGTAAATCAGGTATTGAATTCGTACCAGAGTTTGCTGAAGTCGGCATGCGTAGCCAAGTTGCCGGTACCATTAAATTAAATCCTGCTGAACTTATCGACCGTAAAATTTATCGCTTCATGGGTGATGCAGCCGCTTATGCTTACCTTTCAATGAAAGAAGCGATTGAAGATTCAGGCTTAACTGAAGATCAAGTTTCAAACGATCGTACCGGCTTAGTCATTGGTGCAGGTACAGGTTCAGCACACAGCCAATTAGTGGCGTGTGATGCAGTGCGTGGCCCACGTGGTGTGAAAGCGATTGGCCCTTATGCAGTAACTAAAACCATGGCATCAAGTGTTTCAGCTTGCTTAGCCACACCTTACAAAATTCGTGGTGTAAACTATTCTATCAGCTCAGCTTGTGCAACCTCTGCACACTGTATCGGTCATGCGATGGAACTTATCCAATTAGGTAAACAAGATATCGTCTTTGCAGGCGGCGCAGAAGAACTTTCTTGGGAATGCGCTACCGAATTTGATGCAATGGGTGCGGTATCAACTAAATATAATGACACGCCAACTAAAGCAAGCCGTGCTTATGATGCGAACCGTGACGGTTTCGTTATCGCTGGTGGTGGTGCCGTAGTCGTGGTTGAAGAATTAGAACACGCTTTAGCGCGTGGTGCGAAAATCTATGCAGAAATCGTAGGCTATGGCGCAACTTCAGACGGTTATGACATGGTAGCACCAAGCGGTGAAGGTGCTGAGCGCTGCATGAAACAAGCGTTAGCAACTGTAAACGGCGAAGTGGAATACATCAACGTACACGGCACATCAACCCCAGTAGGCGATGTAAAAGAGCTTGGCGCAATTAAAAATGTATTTGGTGACAAATCTCCTGCGATTTCATCAACCAAATCAATGACAGGTCACTCTTTAGGTGCAGCAGGCGCGCACGAAGCAATCTATTCATTGTTAATGTTAGATAACGATTTCATCGCACCAAGCATCAACATTGAAGAATTAGATGAACAAGCAAAAGGCTTAAATATCGTAACTGAACGCCAAGACAAAGCGTTAACTACTGTTATGTCAAACAGCTTCGGTTTCGGTGGTACTAACGCGACCTTAATTTTCCAAAAATATAAAGGCTAATTAACGAATTTGCGCTAAAAACATTTGCCCCGTGATGAAAACCATCTCGGGGCAATTTTTTTACAAGCGGCCAGATTTTGCAAAACCTTTACGAAATCTGACCGCTTGTCACTATTAGTTAATCTCTTGATCGTATTGGAGATAAACCACGTGAGTTTGGAGGTACTCTTCTAAACCATGTTTACCGTCTGCACCACCAATACCTGATTTGCGCCAACCAGCGTGGAAACCTTGCATTGCTTCAAAGTTTTCACGGTTAACATAAGTTTCACCAAATTTTAAGCGAGAAATCACTTTCATTGCTTTATTGATGTTTTGCGTATAAACCGAAGAAGTTAAGCCATATTCACAATCATTCGCTAATTGAATTACCTCATCAACTGTATCAAAGGTAGCAACTGGAATCACTGGTGCGAAAATTTCTTCACGTAAAATCGCCATATCGTTGCTCACATCAGCAATGACTGTTGGCTCAAAATAATGCCCTTTACCTTGAACCGCTTTTCCGCCAATCAAGAGCTTACCACCCGCTTTAATGGCTTCATCTACCATTTTTTGAGCATGTTGTTGACCTTGGAGATTCACCATTGGCCCCATGTCTAAACTCTCATCGGCTAATGGATCACCAAAGCGAACTTTTTTCATCAGTTCCACTAATTTTTCAGTAAAGGCTTCTTTTACTTCACGTTGAACATAAATACGTTCTGCACAGTTACATACCTGTCCGCTGTTAATCACACGAGAGGCAACAATAGCTTTCGCGGCTAAATCTAAATCAGCATCTGCAAATACAATCGCAGGCGCTTTTCCGCCTAATTCAAGATTAACTTTAGTAATGTTTTGGCTTGCTGCTTCCATTACTTTACGACCAGCAGGCTCACTTCCTGTTAATGAAACTAAGCCGACTTTTGGATTGGCTGAAAGCTCATAACCGATTTCGCCACCAGAGCCATGAACAACGTTGAACACACCTTTTGGTAAACCCACTTGATGAACAATTTCAGAAAATAAAACTGCGTTAATTGGCGAATCCACACTTGGTTTTACCACAATGGTATTTCCCGTTACCAATGCTGGCGCCATTTTACGAGCGATTAAAAAGAATGGGAAGTTCCACGGTAAAATACCGGTTGTCACACCAATAGGTTTTTTGTAGATAAAAATATGCTCATTTGGGCGGTCACTTTGGACGATTTCTCCTTCGTAACGGCGCGCCCATTCTGCCATATAATCCATATAATCTGCGGTAAAGTTAACTTCAACGCGGGCAAGCGGTAAAACTTTACCCATTTCAGCTGAAATGGTACGTGCAATTTCTTCCGATCTTTCGCGAATGCCTGAAGCAATTTTACGTAAATAGCTTGCACGTTCGATTGCAGGTAATTTTTCCCAAGCCAGTTGTGCCTGTTCAGCATAATCAATTGCCGCTCTTGCATCTTCTGCCGTTCCTTTAGTCACTACAGCAATGACTTCTTCAGTGGCTGGGTTAAATACTTCAAAAGTATTACCGCTTTTAGATTCTACAAATTCACCATTGATATACATTTTGAGTGTGCTCATTCTTTTCTCCTTTTGTGTGAATGATGCCGTTATTGTAATGTTATATTTGTGAAAAGAATGTGAAATAGATCACAGAAATCAACATTCGTTACTTACGATATTGACTTGGTGAACGCTGATAAACACTTTTAAACGCTTTAGAAAAATGCGCTTCTGTTTGATAACCGACAGCTAATGCTATTTCCAGCACACTTTTTTGCGTGCTCTTCAATAAATAAGCCGCTTGTTGCAACCGAATTTTAGTTAAAAATTTTGCAGGGGGTAAACCCAGTTGCTGTTGAAATACACGACAAAAATTAGCGCGTGACATATTCGATAGCGCGGCTAATTCTTCCACCCGCCAAGCTGATTCAGGCGTTTGTAAAATAGCCATTAATGCTTGATTAAGCCGTTTATTATTTAAAGCAAACAAAATCCCTTGGTTTAATTCGCCTTGTTCAGCAACATAACGCAAAATATAAATAAACAGAATGTTTGAAAGCGCATCAATGACCGATTTTGAGCCCATATTTTCATGATTCGCTTCTTGTAAGAACAGTTCGATTAACGGAAAAACCGGCGTATCTCTTAACCGAATGTGCAAATAATCTGGCAAGGCACTAATAAGCAACGCTTCTTTTTGATAATAAAATCGTCCGCAAAACATTTTAAAATCGGGCGAACTCTGGCCAATTTGATGCACGGTAAAATGCCCTGCTTTTGCCGTTTTGACCAAGCTTAATTCAGTATCTTGTGTTCCTAACGCATGTTGCTGATGTTGAGGTAAGAAAAAAAGATCGCCCGCTTCTAATTCAAAACATTGATTCCCAATACTTAACCAACAACTCCCCTGTTCGATTAAATGGAACAGCCCTTGAGTTTCATAAACTTCACTATGCTGAATCTGCCAGTCGCCTTGAAATAAGCAGCGAATATTAATCTCACCTTGAATTTGAGCCAGTTGTATCAATTTATCTAAATAGTCCATTTTGAGCGTTCCATAATAAAAAATGAGTGAATTTGGCAATTATTATAGCCAAATTTACTTAAAATAAACGCATAAATTACGCATACAAATGGAGAAAATATTATGTTTGCAGATTGGAAAAACGATGTAGCCCATGTTAAAAAATCTTTTGGCGCACTCGGTAAAAAACACCCTAAAATGTTACAAGCTTACCAAGCACTAGGCGCAGCAGCAGCTGAAGGCGATGTATTAGATGCAAAAACGCGTGAACTTATCGCTCTTGCGGTTGCAGTTACAACACGTTGTGAAAGCTGTATCGGCGTACATGCAGAAGAAGCGGTAAAAGCTGGCGCAACGGAAGAAGAAGTGGCAGCAGCATTAGCAATGTCAATCGCGTTAAATGCAGGTGCAGCTTATACCTATTCTTTAAGAGCGTTAGAAGCTTATAACGCACAAAAAGAATAAGATAAAAACAGGGCGCTATCAAAAGCGCCCTTTGTCTAACTCGCTAAATGGATAAATAAACTCAATAAAATGGGTGGAAGCAAATTCGTGATAAACCCAAAACTAATTGAAAGTGGTACCATTTGCGTTCCACCTGATTTTTGAATGACTGGCAGCATACAATCTAATGAAGTCGCGCCACCTAGCCCGATAGCTGTTGAAGGCAAACGCGGCATCAATAATGGAATTAAAAATAAGCAAACAATCTCGCGGGAAATGTCGTTGAAAAAAGCGATACTGCCATCAACCGCGCCCCAAGCATCATAAACTAACACGCTAGAAAGCGAGTACCAACCAAAAGCCGAAGCAAATGCCATGCCCTTCATCACAGGCAAATCTAAATAACACGCCGCTAATGCACCACCAAGCAAGCTCGTTACCATAAAAATGAGCGCAGTATAAATGCCTCGCTGATTAAAAAAGACCTGTCTAAGCGGAATACCACTATTACGCAGTTGAATCCCAACCCCAAACACCATCAGCATCACCGCATAAGTGCTAGTGCCCATTGGAAAAGCAACCCATCCTTTCGTCCAATATCCAACTAAAGCACCCAATGCAGTCGTTCCAATTAAACGAAACGAATCCCATAACATTCGCCAGTGAGAAGGTTTTTCACCGTTTTGATTTTCTGTCCTCACCATCGGGAAAAACTTATCATAAAGCCCAATACCGATAATATTGCAACTTAGAATAGTGATACTCAATCCAAATGCCGTATGCCCAATCAATGGTAATTTACTACCAAGATCATCTAACTGCCCCAGTGAAATCCCAATCACTAATAAAATAATATACAAACAAGCGCTCACAACGCGATCCACCCAACGCATGATGCGGGGTTGTGAAACTTTAAAAAAATATCCCAATACAAGCGGGATAAAAACCATCGCTAATCCAAATAACATATGCCCTCCAATAACACTTGATCTTTCCTATTCCGTGATTAAAATAACACTGTTTTTTCATACATTTTTTCATATTACAAGCGGTCTTATTTTATGGCAAATTTGCAAAATTATCAGCGTAAAATTATCCACATTGATATGGATTGCTTTTATGCCGCCATTGAAATGCGTGATGATCCTTCGCTCGTTGGCAAACCTGTGGCGGTAGGTGGCGATGTTTATCAACACGGCGTGCTGACCACTTGTAATTATGAGGCAAGAAAATTTGGCTTACACAGCGCCATGCCAACTGCACAAGCCCTTAAACGCTGCCCAAACTTAATTTTACGCCCTGTTAATATGGCTTATTACAAAAGCGTTTCAGCACAAATTCATCAAATTTTTCGCCACTATACCGACATTATTGAACCGCTTTCACTTGATGAAGCTTTTTTAGATGTAACAGATAGCGCACACTGCTCAGGCTCTGCGACCTGGATTGCAGAAGCGATCCGCCAAGCGATTTCGCAAGAATTAAAACTAACTGCCTCTGCTGGCGTGGCGCCTTTAAAATTTTTAGCCAAAATTGCATCTGACCAAAACAAACCAAACGGTATTTTTGTTATTCCGCCTGAAAAAGTGGCTGACTTTATTCATCAATTACCGCTGAAAAAGATTCCTGGCGTAGGCAAAGTCACGCAAGAAAAATTAACACAACTCGGATTACAGACTTGTGCAGATATTCAACAATCTGACCAAGCGTTGATTTACAAAACCTTTGGTAAATTCGGACAACGGTTATGGGCATTTAGCCACGGCATTGACAACCGTTCAATTGAGCCCAATCGCCCAAGAAAATCTGTTGCAGTTGAAAATACATTAATCACGCCAATAGATAATCTAGATGAGGCCAAAAACATTGTTAGCCAACAATTTGAGACCCTTAAACAACGCTTAAATAGAAATTGTAAAGATATTCCTCTTAACGAATTTAAGAAATTAGGCATTAAACTCAAATTTGATGATTTCAGCCAAACCACTTTAGAAAGAACCATGAATGGGCTTACATTAGCGCGTTTTCTTACCTTGCTAGAACAAATATGGGAGCGGCGCGCCAAACGTAAAATTCGTTTAATTGGCTTAAATGTGCATTTACCAAATAAAAAAATTACTCATCAATTAAATTTATGGGAATAATCGGCGTCTAACGCTTGAAATTACGCAAATTTGCCTCATTATAAGGCAAGTTTTTTACTTTTCTTTTTTTGGAGAATTCAATAATGGCAAAACGTGTCATTTTATTTTTGTTGATGAACTTAGCAGTGATGTTTGTCTTAAACATCGTGCTACAAATTATTTTTAAAGTCACTGGCATTCAAGGTGGAAGCACCGCAGGTATTTTAGTGATGTCTGCTGTCTTTGGTTTCGCCGGTTCCTTGATTTCATTATTTTTGTCAAAAACCATGGCATTACGCTCTGTGGGTGCAGAAATTATTACTACACCACGCACACAAGCAGAACAATGGTTATTTAACACCGTGCAACGCCAAGCACAGCAAGCTAATATTCCAATGCCAGATATTGCGATTTATCACTCAGCGGATGTCAATGCTTTTGCAACCGGTGCAACGAAAAGCAATTCTTTAGTGGCAGTCAGCACAGGCTTATTAAATAACATGACAGAAGCGGAAGCAGAAGCGGTTGTTGCGCATGAAATCTCTCATATTGCCAACGGCGATATGGTTACCATGACCTTATTACAAGGCGTGCTTAACACCTTTGTGCTTTTCTTATCGCGCATTATTTCTACCGCAGCTTCTAGCTCTCGTGATGAAAACGGTAACTCAAGCCAAAATGCTTTAGTTTTCTGGGTGGTTGATATTGTGCTACAAATGGTCTTTGGCGTGATTGCGACCATGATCGCAATGTGGTTCTCGCGTTATCGTGAATTCCGCGCTGATGCGGGTTCTGCGCAATTAGTCGGAAAAGAAAAAATGATTGCGGCACTAGAACGCTTACAACGCATTCATGAGCCGCAACAACTTGAAGGTTCTTTAGCTGCATTTATGATCAATGCACCAAGAACTAAAGAACTCTTTATGAGCCATCCACCATTAGAAAAACGTATCGAAGCATTACGTAGCTTATAATCTTTTAATCTAACAAGCGGTCATATTCTGCAAAATTTTTGCGAAATATGACCGCTTGCGTATTTAAGCGACCACATATTTTAAAAGTGGGTAAAGGCTAATAAGTAAAATCAAGTAACGGCAAAATTTACCGATAGTAATAAAAACGACACTAGCCACAGCGGGAAAACGTAACCAACCTGCAATAGCACATAAAATATCGCCTACAAATGGCAACCAGCTCAGTAGCAGGACATATACGCCATATTTTTCACTCTTCTCTAACGCCCATTTAACCAATCTCTTTTGGCTATTTATTGGCTTTGGCGCAAGCATTCCCATTGCATAAGTCACAATACTACCTAAACTATTTCCAACTGTTGCCACTAACACTAATAACCACAACTCAGCATGCCAAAAAGATTCATGGGCATAGATTGATTTTGTAGCTAATGCACTAAATACAATTTCAGAATTGCCAGGCAAAACTGTCGCACTTAAAAAAGCACTTAAAAACAAGAACAACCACTGATTTTCATTTGAAGAAAAAAAGCCGAAAAAAGCGAGAAGGTAATCAGTCATACGGAGATCTTTGTGATAAATTTGTTAAATTACTGTATCAATTCTTTAATGGAATTTTGCTATTTTGTTTAATTTTGATGTGAATCAATCTTTTTTGTCGATTTAACCAAAATTGAGTAAGAAATAAGTTTGCTCCACCTCTTAAGAGGTCTATAATTCTGACAAACTTTAATTATTATTTAAATCTAAAATTAAGGAATGCCTATGTTTTCTCCTGCTGAAATGGCAAAAATTACAGAAGATGGTGCAGTGTATAAAGCCACTAAACATCAGCTCTATTCTTTTATTTCAGCTATTATTGCAGGAGGATTTATTGCGCTTGCCTTTGTTTTCTATACCACTACCCAAACGGGCAGTGCAGATATGCCATGGGGCGTTGCCAAACTCATTGGCGGAACCGTCTTTTCACTCGGCGTAACGATGTGTGTCGTTTTTGGCGCTGAACTTTTTACTTCTTCTACCCTAACAGCCGTTGCTAAAGCAACTCACCGCATTACATGGGGTCAAATGTTGAAAAACTGGCTTGTTGTTTATGGTGGCAATTTTATTGGCGGATTAAGCGTGGTTGCACTCATTTGGTTTGCCGGACAAATTATGGCTGCCAATGGGCAATGGGGACTCACTATTTTAAAAACTGCCCAACATAAAATCCATCATACATGGATGGAAGCTTTCACGCTTGGTATTCTTTGTAACATTATGGTTTGTGTCGCAGTATGGATGGCAAATGCCGGTAAGTCATTAACTGATAAAGCCTTTATCATGATTTTACCCATTGCTTTATTCGTTTCTTCAGGCTTTGAGCACTGTGTTGCCAATATGTTTATGATTCCAATGGGTATTGCGATTACACAAGGTGCCGAACCTTCATTTTGGGCTGCAATTGGCGTTGACCCTGCAACTTATGCTGACTTAGATTTATCTCATTTTATCGTGAAAAACCTTATTCCAGTTACCCTTGGTAACATTGTCGGTGGAGTATTCTTTATTGGCTTAGTCCAATGGTTTTTACATATTAGGGAGCATTAAAAATGAAATTACTTCGAATGATTTTTCTGGCATTGATTGTCAGTGCATGTAGTAGCCCTAAAGCTGATAGCCCTGCTACCGCAAAACAAGAATTTGCCCAATTTACAAAAATGGCAGAAACTTTAGATAACGAATTCATTGATGAATCACGTAATTTCCTTACTGAAAATGGACATCTAACTGGCGATAAAGCCCAAAAAAGCGCACTTAAATGGCTTAAGGAAATTGATAGCAAGCAAATTCAAAAAATGAATAGCTTACAGATTAAAGATCCCCAAGTTAACAGATTGAGAACGCTCTTTATCCAAAATAAACTAGATATTGAAAAAGCGGTTGAGAATAATGGATTTGTAAAAAAACCAAGCGCAAAAGCGATGAAAATAAATCAAAAATTAAAACGTGATAACACCGAATACGACCAGTTATTTGATACTTTGAAGAAAAAATATCCGCTTTAAATAAACACAAGCGGTCAAAAAAGAATAAAATTTTACAAACTCCGATGCTTAGGCATCACCCATTTTGGAAATAACATACAGAGGACTTTATAAAATGACTCAACTCACAGATGCCCAACAAAAAGCCTGGGCCGGTTTTGTCGGTGGCGACTGGCAAACTGAAGTAAACGTTCGAGATTTTATCCAAAAAAACTATACCCCATATGAAGGCGATGAGTCTTTCTTAGCTGGTGCAACTCCTGCTACCACTAAATTATGGGAAGAAGTAATGGAAAAAATCAAAGTTGAGAATAAAACGCACGAACCGTATGACATCGATTGCGATATTCCATCTACCATTACCTCACACAAACCGGGCTATATCGACCAAGCGCTTGAAAAAATCGTTGGTCTTCAAACTGATGCGCCATTAAAACGTGCAATTATGCCATTTGGTGGGATCAACATGGTAAAAGGTTCTTGCCAAGTTTACCGTCGTGAATTAAACCCTGAAGTAGAAAAAATCTTCACTGAATACCGTAAAACCCACAACCAAGGTGTGTTTGATGTTTATACACCAGACATTCTTCGTTGCCGTCGTTCAGGCGTAATTACTGGTTTACCAGATGCTTACGGTCGTGGTCGTATTATCGGTGACTATCGTCGTTTAGCGATTTATGGTGCAGATTTCTTAATGAAAGACAAACAACGTCAGTTTGCTTCATTACAACCACGCTTAGAAGCGGGCGAAGATATTCAAGCAACCATTCAATTACGTGAAGAAATTGCTGAACAACACCGAGCTTTAGGTCAAATTAAAGAGATGGCGGCAAGCTATGGCTTTGACGTTTCTCGTCCAGCTGAAACTGCACAAGAAGCAGTACAATGGGTATATTTTGCTTACCTTGCTGCGGTGAAATCACAAAATGGTGCAGCAATGTCATTCGGTCGTGTTTCTTCATTCTTAGATATTTATATCGAGCGTGATTTAAAAGCAGGCAAAATTACCGAAACTGAAGCTCAAGAGTTAATCGACCACTTAGTAATGAAATTACGTATGGTGCGTTTCTTACGTACACCTGAATACGATCAACTCTTCTCTGGCGACCCAATGTGGGCAACTGAAACCTTAGCAGGTATGGGTTTAGACGGCCGTACTTTGGTAACCAAAACCAGCTTCCGTATTCTAAACACCCTATACACCATGGGTCCATCGCCTGAGCCTAACTTAACCATTCTTTGGTCTGAACAGCTTCCAGCAGGCTTTAAACACTATGCGGCTAAAGTTTCTATTGATACCTCATCAGTTCAATACGAAAACGATGACTTAATGCGTCCAGATTTCAACAACGATGACTATGCAATCGCATGTTGCGTATCGCCAATGGTGGTAGGTAAACAAATGCAATTCTTTGGTGCGCGTGCAAACTTAGCGAAAACCTTGTTATACGCGATCAATGGTGGTGTAGATGAAAAATCAGGCGACCAAGTTGGTCCAAAAACTGATCCAATTTCAAGCGAATACTTAGATTACGATGAAGTAATGGAAAAAATGGATCACTTCATGGATTGGTTAGCAACCCAATATGTGACTGCATTGAATATTATCCACTTCATGCATGATAAATATGCATATGAAGCTGCGTTAATGGCATTCCATGACCGTGACGTATTCCGCACTATGGCTTGTGGTATCGCGGGGCTTTCTGTGGCAGCAGACTCACTTTCAGCAATTAAATATGCGAAAGTAAAACCAATTCGTAGCGATATTGAAATCAAAAACAAAAAAGGCGAAGTGCTTGGTGTAGCGAAAAATGTGGCAACCGACTTCGAAATTGAAGGCGAATACCCACAATTCGGTAACAATGATAACCGTGTAGACGATATTGCGGTTGATTTAGTTGAGCGTTTCATGAAAAAAATCCAAACGCACAAAACATATCGCAACGCAACCCCAACACAATCTGTGCTTACCATTACTTCTAACGTGGTTTATGGTAAAAAAACTGGTAACACCCCAGATGGACGTCGTGCAGGTGCACCATTTGGTCCTGGTGCAAATCCAATGCACGGACGTGACCAAAAAGGTGCTGTGGCTTCATTAACCTCTGTTGCTAAATTGCCATTTGCTTACGCGAAAGATGGTATCTCTTATACCTTCTCTATCGTACCAAATGCATTAGGTAAAGATTATGAAGCACAAAAACGTAACCTTGCAGGTTTAATGGACGGTTACTTCCACCACGAAGCCGTGGTTGAAGGTGGTCAGCACTTAAATGTGAACGTGTTAAACCGTGAAACCTTGTTAGATGCAGTAGAACACCCTGAAAAATACCCACAATTAACTATTCGTGTGTCAGGCTATGCTGTGCGTTTCAACTCTTTAACTAAAGAGCAACAACAAGACGTTATTACACGTACTTTCACAGAATCGTTCTAAGCAACAAAACACAATAGAATGAGCTAAAAAACCTCCACAAATTGCTTGTGGAGGTTTTATTTTGGGTTAAAAGAACCCTATCCGCCTTGTCGTTGCAGAAAACGCTGGTTTCACTTCACATTCACCTTGTAATGCACTCAGCCAATCTTGCACCTTTTGAAAAGGAGAAAACTGGTGACGACGATCTACTGCGGCAAAATCTCCAGGCGTCAGCAAATTAAGCGATTCAATCTGACTTAAATTATCTTTCGATAGCAATGGCAACTCTAAAATTTCAGCCTGTTGTTTAGCAAAATCTAAACGTTGTTTGAGCGTTAAATAATCAAACTTCAATTTTAAATCAAAACGACGTAAGGCAGCTGGATCGAGTACTTCAATTAAATTTGTTGATACCACCATCAAGCCCTCAAAGCGTTCAATTTGTGTCAACATTTCATTCACTTGTGAACGCTCCCAACTTCGGTCTGCTCCTTCTCGAGAAAATAAGAAGGTATCCACTTCATCTAACACTAATAACGCATTATCAGCTTTCGCTTGTTCAAAAGCTTGAGCAATATTTCGTTCTGTCCCGCCCACATAAGGATCAAGTAAATCAGAGCCTTGTTTTAGCAATAAAGGCATATCTAACTCCTCTGCAAGCCACGCTGCCCAAGCAGTTTTCCCTGTTCCTGGCGGGCCATAGCAGCAAATTCGCCCTTTTTTCGACCGTTTTACCCCTTCACTAATACGATGAATATTGTCATTACAAGCCACATAATCCAGATTATAGTCGGCTTTGCCTAAAACAAGCGGTTCGATTTTCGGTTTATTTTGCGATTTTAACGTTTGATTAAACATCATGAGTAAAGTCTCAGCAAAATTTGACGTATTAAGTTCCTTTGCCACCCGAATTGTACGACTTAAAATCGCCGGCGTTAATGACCGCACTTTCGCAAAATGCTGCACATAAGCTGGACTTAATTTGCCCTCGGCTAACTGCGTAATGAGTGCTGATTTATTTTTCAACGGCAAATCAGGCATTTCTAAAATAAAATCAAATCGGCGTAAAAAAGCCGGATCTATACCCGAAACAGAATTAGATAGCCAAATCATCGGCACATTGTTATTTTCTAGTAACTGATTCGTCCAGGCCTTATTTTTCTGCGCAACTGACCGTTCTAAGAAAGATCCGCCAAACACATCTTCAATTTCATCAAAAATTAAAAGTGCTTGCTTTCCATTCAATAAAGTTTGAGCAAGACGACAATAATTCAGGCGTTTTTCAGCCTTTATAGTATCGCCATCTGAATCCATGTAAGTAATATTATAAGCAGAGACACCCAAAGCCTGAGCAAGTATCCCAGCGAATTCAGTTTTACCAGTACCAGGTACACCGTAAATTAAAATATTCACTCCTTTTTGCTGATTCTTAAATGCTTGTTCCAAATATGCCAACATCATTTTTTTCATGTCAGAAATATGCTCAAAATCACCAAGTTTTAAACTTGGTACTTTAGATACTTCAGTACAAGATTTCAGCAACGTATGCTCATCTAAAGGTTGCATGACAAACTCGTCAAAGTCTAAAGTTTCCCCCCATTCTAAATACTCATGAGCATACTCCGGATTAAATCCTCGAGAAATTAATCCATAAGTCACCAATTTTCCTCCTTTTTTTAACGCTGAGATAACGTGACTTCTCGGCTGTTTAAGAAGTTCTGCTAATAAAGCGGCTGTTCTTTGCAAATCAGCTTTAGGCAAATATCCAAGTAAATCCCGCATAGGTTCTTCACTGCGTAAGTGCATGGCAAAACGGAGAATCTCTAACTCGGCTTGATTCAACTCTAAAAATTCAGCCAAATTTGCCAAATTTTCATATGCTTGTTCCCACAAGTTAGGTAAAATCGCGGTCGATTTTTGTAGCGTTTTATAACGTTCCTTTAGAATGCGGCGTGCAATGGTGCGCAAATCCTTATGATTTTCCAATATATCTGGAAGCCCAAATGCATAGGCTATACTATCGCTTCGCCAACTACTCTCCCGAAATACTTCGGAAAAGCCTTTATGTTCAAATAAAATTTTGAGCATCATATTTTCAGTATAAGAAGATACTGTTGGTGTGTTTAACTGATATTTAGACATAAAAAATACTCGTTACTGGGTTAGTAAGGAGTATTTTAGTGAGAGGTGCGACAAAGTATGTCGTTATGATTTTTTGATATCCAGTTTTTTTATTTTATCTAGATTATCTGTAATGGTATCTAATAATGGTTTCCACAACTCAAAAATTTGTTCAGCTAATTCGCCATTAGGAATTTTTCTCAGAATTTCCGCATCCCAATTTCTTAGATTTCCATCAAAATACTTTCGCATAACCCAACATTTATTTTTATTAAAGCGAGCTTTAATATCTGGATTATCAAAAATTTCATTCAATAAATCATATAGTTTTGGATGTTCATCCTTATAACAATATACCCCATAATGCCCTTCACTAAGATTAGTGTAACCAAATTTAGCACCAACCCCCCAGTAAATATCTTCCGCATCAAAGTAAATGCAAAAATCCTTATCTTTTACTTCTCCATAAAAATTACATTCCCAGCCGTAATTCTTTAACTTTTTATAATCATGCGCAAAACGTTCTTGTAATTGTTCAACTAATCTCTCTATTAAATTTTCATATAGCTGTTCTTTTGAATCAATAACACTCAAGGCAGAATATAATGCATCATTATTTTCGTTTTCCATTAAATAATTAACCAATTCATTATTAGTTTCAGTATTTCCCATAAGTTCCTCACTCAAAAATTTCTTTAAATCCTGAATAAATTGTTTAACTGCTGGTGCTATAATTAATGTGTTATCTAGCCAATCAAGCAAATCCTTAGCTGACAGTAATATAGCTTTTTTTGCGCTAATCAGATCTTCCCATTCATTTTTTCGAATGGAGTTTTCAGAAGGAGGTTCCTTAAAAACTGGAAGATAAATTAGACAGTATTCAACTTCTCTATATCCCTCCAAATCATCTCGATAATCTTTTAACTGTTCTTCTTGGTCACTGGCAAATCTCAACTTATTTTCAATTGAAACGATCCAACGACGTTTATTATTTAAAAATCCCTCAATAAAAATATCATGACGACGATTTTTACTTGTAGTTTTTTCAACACACACCTGAATATTGTCGTATGCTAGCAAGTTATGTTTTTCAATATACTTCAGAAAACTATTTAAAAACAAATCCCCTTGCCCATGAGCTTCTTTAGGATCTAGCAAAAAGGCAAGAATTTTTGATAACCCCATTTCATCCGTTCGCATAAACTGAAACGGATTAAAACGATTCGAGTCGTATAGTTCAGTCTTTTCACGTTGTAATCTAAAATTTTCAATCACTTGATTGATAGAAATTAAAGAATCAACTATCTGATTAATATTATTTGCCATAGCGGCTCCTTAGGTTAATTAAAACGCACAGATTATAACTGATAAATCATCATAAAAGACTTGCTTCTCAACTAATTTACGACACACCGTCAATCTAGATTTATCATTATCATATTGTTTCCAAATCTTTTCTCTCACTTCAGCTGAAAGCCCATCTGTTAATCCATCAGAACAAAGTAATAAACTTTCCCCTTGTTAAATTTCAATTTCTTGATAAAAAATTTTATCTTGAAATTCAGAATAATCCGCGACTAAACAAGAAGAAACACCGCCATAAATCGTGGCAAAGTCTTCTTCTTTTTTATCGGGAAAATCAGCCAATAATTCAGACAGTATAGAATGATCTTGAGTGATTTGTTGCCATTTTCCTTGAGCATCAATTAAATAAGCTCGGCTATCGCCTACGCTGAGAATTTTTGCTTTATGGGTTGCTTGATCAATTTCAGCCGCCACAAAAGTGGTTGCTGAACCAAAATAATCCTCGGCTAATTCTGCTGATAAGCTTGATTGTAAATCGTAGATCGTTTGGCAACTTATGCTTTCCATTTGGCTTAATAGTTGCATTGCCAACTTGCTCGCTTTTTCAGGTCGGTTGCTATTGGAAATACCGTCTGCCACGCCCAAAATAAAGTGCGGTCGGTTTTCAAGGCGTTTTTCAGCCGTTTTGAGTTTATATTGAAACACCGCCTCGCCATTAAAAAGGGCATCTTGGTTGTGTCGATTGTTGCTGCCAATTTGTTGGCAGAAGGTAATTTCGCAAAAATTTTCCATTATTCAACCGCTTGTTGAGAAGGATTTAGAAGGCGATCAATCGCTTTTAGCGCATCTAACGCCTTCATTTCTAAACTTAAAAAGTGCATTTTCGGCACGCCAGCATCTTGCGGGTTAATACGGATAAATCCACCCTTTTTTGCTTTCGCTGTACGTTCAGAAAAACGACGCACAGTTGGAATGGCTTTCCCTGCACCCAGTTCGATGACGACGAGATTTTGCACTTCTTTTAACCATAAATCGAGCTTATTTCGTTTTAAATTTTGATAATTACTGCTGTAAAAATAATCGTCAAACATGAGTACATTCTGTCTTGCTAAACGCTGACAATAAGGGCAACGAGGTGGCTCACTCAATAAGCGCAAGTTTTCGTTATCCACCACAGGTTGAAATTCTTTTGCAGACCAGCTTAAATCGCGGCAATTATGCACACACTGTAAACGCTCTAATGTTCCATGTACTTCATAAATGCGCCCTTCTTCAAATCCTGCTTTCTGAAAATGCCCATCCACATTGCTTGTAAAAACAAAATAACCATG
>FLSK01003095.1_pt1 | contig 42344 bp, 45 predicted proteins | sample 1550541 | NCBI WGS metagenome assembly FLSK01 (sample SAMEA4031773, study PRJEB14383) | metagenome | biome: human; feature: oral; material: saliva | place: Philippines | collected 2014
CAAAGAATGGTTTGTTCACCCATTAAGTCAGATTTTACTTCTGCAACGAATGAAGATTCTAATACGCCCGCACGGTCACCACCAGTTGCTGCCGCCCATGCTTTCGCAATTGCCATACCTTCACCACGTGGGTCATTTGCTGGGTGAACCGCGATTAATGTTGGCACACCGAAACCACGTTTGTATTCTTCACGTACTTCAGTACCTGGACATTTTGGTGCAGTCATCACTACAGTGATGTCTTCACGGATTTGCTCACCCACTTCAACAATGTTGAAACCGTGTGAGTAACCGAATGCAGAATCTTTTTTCATTAACGGCATCACATCAGCCACCACTTTAGAGTGTTGTTTGTCTGGTGTTAAGTTGATCACTAAGTCTGCAGTTGGAATTAACTCTTGGTAAGTACCCACTTTAAAACCGTTTTCGGTTGCACGTTGGAATGAAGCACGTTTTTCCGCAATCGCTTCTGGGCGTAATGCATAAGAAATGTCTAAGCCAGAGTCACGCATATTTAAACCTTGGTTTAAACCTTGTGCGCCACAGCCTACGATAACGATTTTTTTGCCTTTTAAGTAGTTGCAACCATCAGCAAATTCGCTGCGATCCATAAAACGACAACGACCTAATTGGTCTAATTTTTCACGTAAATTTAAAGTATTAAAGTAGTTGTTTGCCATAATTGTGTTCCTTTTTAAAATCGGATTGAATTGATGTAGTGCAGTATAGCGCAATCGTTTAGTTGCGTAAATTGAAGTTATCAGGATTTTATATTGCAAATTTTGCAATTAAAATGGCGCTTAGCCCTAATTTCCTTATCAGATTCATGTAATTGTTTTTTGCCCCTTGCAAACCTTTCCGATAAAATGACCGCTTCACAAAGAATCAGAAATTAACATGAAGATAAACCAATTAACTCTTGAAAAGTGCAAAGAGTGCGATGAACTGGTAAAGGTTCCGCACCAACTACACGGACATATTGCACTCTGCCCAAATTGCCACGATGTGTTAGATAAAGATAACACTTGGAATTTGCGCCGTTGTGCGATTATTGCCTTGGCAATTCTTATTTTAATGCCGTTTGCTTTTACTTATCCGCTCATGAGCATTGACTTGCTTGGCATGCCAATCCACGCAACTGTTTGGGGGGGCGCTTGGAAAATGGCCACAGAAGGTTATCCTTACACGGCGTTTATGGTGCTGTTTTGCTCCATTATTATGCCAATAGCCTTTGTTATTTTAGTACTGACCATCAGCGTTCAGCGAATTATTCATCAGCGTCCACGTTATACGCTGATTTTTCTGACGAAAATTCAAGAATGGGTCATGTTAGATGTCTATTTGGTTGCACTTGGGGTCGCAGCGTTCAAGATAAAAGACTATGCTAGCCTGAGCTTTAGCATGCAATTAAGTGCTTTCGTGATTGTGACTATTCTAACAACGCTATTATTCATTAAGATTAACCCGAAAACTGGTTGGGCGTATTTTTATCCAGAATATCGCCCATTGCCATCAGATCACGTTGGGCATCCAATGCTTTGCCCAACTTGTGAATATACCTTTGATGAAAATATTGTTGACTTAAAAGGCAGACGACGTTGCCCGCGTTGTGAAAGCAATCTTTCTGTTCCCGATAATATAAAGCTACAACGCGTGTGGGCGGCACTTATTGCAGGGGTAATCATGATGATTCCTGCAAATACTTTGCCGATTTCTGCCACTGGACTGGCTGGTGCGGTATCTGCTGATACGCTGTTTTCTGGTGTGCTAACTTTTATTAGCCTCGGTAGTTATTCAGTTGCAGCAATCGTTTTTATTGCAAGTATCGCAGTGCCATTTAGCAAAGTTGCCGTTCTTTTTTATTTATTATTAGCGATTCATTACAAATGGAAGCACCCGATTCATCTACAAATGAAACTGCTTCATTACGTGCATTTTGTTGGGCGTTGGTCGATGCTCGATTTGTTTGTATTAGCGCTAATGATGTCATTGTTAGAACGTGGGCAAATCCTCAGCTTCTCGGTAGGTGATGCCGCATTCTTCTTTGGCGCTGCGGTCTTTTTAACGATGATTGCCTCAAGCCAGCTCGATTCACGAATGCTTTGGCGAATTCATTACGAACACAATAATCAAGCATCCTCTTGATCAATCATACCTAATATAAAAATAGGGCGTACTTAGTACGCCCTATTTACGTTTTTGAGTGAACAAGCGGTCGAATTTAACGATCGTTTTGCAAAAAAGCGTGGAGGATTTTCTACACGCAATATCAAAAATTACTGCTCAATTTCTACCACACGCTCATTTAGCGGTTGCGTTGGGCGGTTATTTTTGCCTTCAATTGCCTCTATAGCTGCAATCTGTTCAGCGCTTGCTTGAATCGGAGATTGGAAAATCATCCAAGAGACGTTCTCACTACAAGGTGGAGTTGTGAGCGAGCCGTTTAATCTGAAACGAATCATCTCTTTTGGCAGTAGCGCTTTCGCATCAAGCGGTTGGGCTAATTTTTCTTTCTGCCCAACAGCCAATTTTTTCTCAACCACTTGCGCTAACGCAGGGTTTGCTTGGCCTTCTTGAACCATTACTGCCATCACCGCTAAAGCTTTATCTTCGCTTTGATGTACAAAATGAATCTCTAAAGGATAATGTTTACGTTTAAAGGTGTGTTCACTTGGGGTATGGAAGTGGAATTGTTTTAAATAAAACGGTTTATCATTTAGTGTAATGAAAGGCGCATTTTCTTGCGCAACATTCACTTGTAATGTATGCCCGTTATTTTCTGCTTGGAAAGCTGTAGGGAAATAATTCATATTAAGTGGTTTACTCACCACTTTCATGCCATTATCAGATTCCAGATCAACTGGCGATTGAATTTTACCCAATTTACAGGTTTGATAATCGGTCAGTAAGTCCCCCCAATGTTCAGGGCTCTCCTTTCCGTTATAAGACCAATGTGCCTGATGGGTTTGGGCAAAGGTAGTTGCGCTTAATGCGACAAATAGACCAGAGATTAAGAAACGATTTCTCATAAGTTTTCCTCTTTTTTTGTGGTATTTGCCTCACTGGATTCTACCGACTTTGCGTTAATTCATGTTGATTTTAGTCAAATTAAGCGCAGTTCCTGCACTCATCGTATCAGTTAGAAAATATGAGAAATAAATATGATCTGCACCCCAAAAGTTGGATAGGATAGGTTAGTTAAATATTGAGCTCGGTATTGCACTGGGCTCAATCCTTTGAAACTATGTAAAAGCCTATGTGACTGAAAATAATCAATATGGTGCCAAAACCCTTTATGCTAACTGGGATACGAATGCAGATAAGCGTTTGCTCAAAGTGAAATTAACCATTGAAACCAAAGATCGCGAACCAATGGCAAAAGGGGCATTAAAAGATTACCAAGTGCCAGAAAAAATCATTTATTCAGTGGATGTTCAAGAATATCTAAAACCAACTACTCACATTAAAACGGATGGTGTAGTGAAACAGTTCGCCGATAAAATCGTAGGCAGTGAAACCAATCCGCTTAAAAAAGCACAGTTGATTCATCAATGGATTGTGGAAAACATGGAGCGTGATAATTCTGTGTTAGGTTGCGGCGAGGGCGATGTTGAAAAAATGCTCACTAGCGGCGTGTTAAAAGGCAAATGTACCGATATCAACTCTGTCTTTGTTGCGCTTGCCCGTGCAACAGATATTCCTGCAAGAGAAGTCTTTGGAATTCGTTTAGGTGCTGCGAAAAAACTTGAGCCATACTCAAAAACCGCATTTGGTAGCGCGAAAGATGGTGTGGCGAATGTTAATGGTGGACAACACTGTCGTGCAGAGTTTTACTTAGCCGGTTTTGGTTGGGTGCCTGTTGATTCAGCCGATGTCGCCAAAATGCGCTTAACCGAGAAAAAAGCAGTGAATGATAAAGAAACACAAGCTGTTGCAGATTATCTTTTCGGTAACTGGGAAGCAAACTGGATGGGTTATAACCATGCGCGCGATTTCGATCTTTATCCGCAACCAGCGTTAACCCCGATCAATAACTTTGGTTATCCGTATGCGGAAATTGGTGGCGATCCTCTTAACTCTTATGATGCAAAAGCATTCGGTTATGAATTCATCTCAACCCAAATCAAATAATCGACTCATTGCAATGTTGCTGACTGCGGTAAGTGCCGCAGTCGGCTCTACGCTTTGTTGCATTGCCCCGCTTATTTATTTGCTTTTTGGTGTTTCTTCGCCGTGGCTGATGAGTTTAAGTGAATACGATTATTTGCAACTGCCATTGCTGATTCTCTCAATCGGCGCTTTTGGCTATGGCTTTTGGCAACTGTTCTTTTCTAAGAAAATCATTTGCACGCGCTATTTTTCTCGTCGCACATTGATGATTTTCTATGGCGTAGCATTAGTTGTGATTCTATTTTTCTTAACTTACCCCTACATTCTACCTTGGATACTCTCATGAAAAAAATGCTCAGCGTGTTATTAGCAGCACTGCTATTTTCTCCATCACTTTATGCAAATCAAGCACAAACACCTGCTACGCAGCAAACAGAAAATCGAGAGGTGCTACTCTATATTAAAGAGATGCACTGCCAACTTTGCGTGTATTTAGTAAATAAAGAGCTACGAGCAATAGAAGGGGTTGAATCAACCAAAGCAGATATGAAAGCCCGCCAAGTGAAAGTTGTGGCAGCACCGAATGTTACAGATGCACAACTAATTGAAGCGGTAAAGAAAATTAACTACACCGCAGAAGTACGCTAATGATTTTTTACAAGCGGTCGAATTGGTAAAAGATTTTGCAAATTCGACCGCTTGTCGTTTTTCTTGTGGAAAAGCGCGCCTTTCTATGTTAAAAAGTGAGCCGAATTTTTACTTTTCATTTGATATGTTTAAGGAACACAACAATGTCTTTACAAGCAATTATTGAAGCGGCATTTGAGCGCCGTGCGGATATCACCCCTAAAACTGTAGATGCTGAAACACGTTCAGCAATTGAGCAAGTTATTGAAGGATTAGATAACGGAACTTACCGTGTTGCAGAAAAAATTGATGGCGAATGGGTAACTCACCAATGGTTGAAAAAAGCGGTATTACTTTCATTCCGTATTAATGATAACCAAATCATTGATGGTGCCGAAACTAAATATTATGACAAAGTGGCATTAAAATTTGCTGACTATACTGAAGAACGTTTTGCACAAGAAGGTTTCCGTGTAGTGCCTTCTGCAACTGTGCGTAAAGGGGCATATATTTCTAAAAACTGCGTGTTAATGCCATCTTATGTGAACATCGGTGCATACGTTGGTGAAGGCACCATGGTGGATACTTGGGCAACCGTAGGTTCATGTGCACAAATTGGTAAAAACGTACACCTATCTGGTGGTGTGGGCATTGGTGGCGTATTAGAGCCACTACAAGCAAACCCAACCATCATTGGTGACAACTGCTTTATCGGTGCACGTTCAGAAGTGGTTGAAGGCGTGATTGTTGAAGATGGCTGCGTAATCTCAATGGGCGTATTTATCGGTCAATCTACTCGTATTTACGATCGCGAAACAGGCGAAATCCACTACGGTCGCGTACCAGCAGGTTCAGTGGTGGTTTCTGGTAGTCTTCCATCAAAATGTGGCAAATATAGTCTTTACTGTGCGGTTATCGTGAAAAAAGTTGATGCAAAAACTTTAGGTAAAGTGGGTATCAACGAATTACTTCGTACAATTGAAGAATAATTTTTAATCGGTGTCACATCCTTGTATGTAAGGGCGTGTTGAACACGCCCTCACTCTTCTAAAAATAAATACAGAAAAGGATACAGCACCTTGGAGGTTTCATGACAACCTATTCTCTACATCTTAAAGCCAAAAACGAACTTACCCCTCATCCAACCGCACAATATTGGCGAAAATGCCAAGTTGAAGAACTTTTCGATCTTCCTTTTATGGATTTAGTTTTCCGTGCGGCAAGTATTCATCGAGAAAATTTTGATCCGAATGCGATTCAACTTTCAACCTTGCTTTCCATTAAAACCGGCGGTTGCGCTGAAGATTGTGAATATTGCCCGCAATCTGCCCGTTACGATACAGGCGTTGAAAAGCAAACCATGTTAAATGTGGATTACATTGTTGAAAAAGCACAAATTGCCAAAGCACGTGGTGCAAGCCGTTTCTGTATGGGGGCTGCATGGCGTGGGCCAAAACCGAAAGATATTGAAACGGTTTCAAGCATCATTAAAGCCGTTAAATCACTTGGACTAGAAACATGTGGCACTTTCGGCATGTTAGAAGATGGCATGGCAGAAGATCTTAAAGAGGCTGGCTTAGATTATTACAATCACAACCTTGATACAGATCCAGAACGCTATAATAAAATTGTGCATACCCGTTCACATGACGATCGTATGGATACGCTAGGCAAAGTGCGTCACGCAGGCTTAAAAATTTGTTGTGGTGGGATTGTTGGCATGAATGAAACGCGTGCAGAACGCGCAGGCTTGATTGCAAGCTTGGCTAACCTTGATCCGCAGCCAGAAAGTGTACCGATTAACCAGTTAGTGAAAGTGCCAGGCACGCCGCTTGAAAATGCTGAAGATCTCGATTGGACAGAATTTGTGCGTACTATTGCCGTTGCGCGTATTACCATGCCACACAGCTATGTTCGCTTATCTGCAGGTCGCAGTAATATGCCAGAATCTATGCAAGCGCTTTGTTTTATGGCGGGAGCGAATTCGATTTTCTATGGTGACAAATTGCTTACCACCGAAAACCCAGAAGAAGATGGCGACCGTATGCTAATGGAAAAACTGAATATGTATCCGTTAGCTTATGAAGTTGACGATAGCAATTCGCAAAACGTTGCGGAAAATTGACCGCTTGTTATATGATTTTCATCGTAGGGGCAAGTTTGCCTCTACGAATCATTTTATAACAAGGGCAGTTTTCTTATTAAGGGTAGTAAATCCATGAAAAAAATTCTTCTTTTAAATGGCCCAAACCTCAACATGTTGGGCAAACGTGAGCCACAAATTTATGGCGCTCAAACCCTTGCAGATATTGAAGCACACTTACAAACCGAAGCTGCCAAACGAGGTTATGCGTTAGATTATTTCCAAGCAAATGGCGAAGAACCGCTCATTAACCGCATTCATCAAGCCTTTGAAAATGTCGATTTTATTATCATCAACCCCGGTGCCTTTACACATACCAGCGTGGCCTTGCGCGATGCCCTGCTTGCCGTATCAATTCCATTTGTTGAAGTACATTTGTCTAACGTCCATACGCGTGAACCTTTCCGCCATCACTCTTATCTAAGTGATATTGCTAAAGGCGTAATTTGCGGCTTGGGCGCTAAAGGATATGATTACGCATTAGATTTTGCGATAACTCAACTCGAAAAATAATTGATTAAAAATAAGAAACCGCTATGTCAGTAAAATATGAAAAATTTATTGTGCTATGCAATGGCTTATCTCGTTTGCTTGGCAACATTGTGAAAATGCTAAGCTATCCATTTCATGCACTTTTTCCAAAAAAACGCTTTACCATTCCTGAGTTTAGCCCTGCAAAATTAGGCACACATCGTAAAGATAAAATTAACCGCACCATTTGGCAAACCAACTATTCCAATAAAGTGACCTTGCCAATGTATTGTAACTACTTATTCAACCGTTTGATGTCGCTCAGTTACGATTACCGTTATGTCAGTACTGAAGCACGCGAAGAATATATCAAAGCACACGCAGAACCTCATGTTTTTGCAGCTTATAGTCAATTAACCGATGGCGCAGCGCAGGCAGATTTTTGGCGCGTGTTTACCCTTTGGCGTGAAGGCGGCATTTATATCGACATTGATGGACATTTAGTTTTCCCACTTTCACAAATTATTCAAGAGCAAGATTCAGAAGTGCTCATTAAGCGTCGAGACAAATACACGAACTTCTTTCTCGCTTGTGAAGCTGGACACCCAATTATGAAAGCAACGCTTGATTTGATTGTGAATAATATTGAAAACCGACGTATTGAGGGTGGCGTGTTTGTGATGACTGGGCCAGATACGCTAAACAATGCGATTGGCGATCAAGTTGTGAATACTCGCCGAGATAAAATTACTTGCACACAAGGCACGTTTACCAACGAGTATTTCCAATATATTGATAAACCTCGCAGCAAGTGGAACTATAAGAAAAACGAAGAACTACTGAAATAACAAGCGGTAGGATTTTTTGAATATTTTGCAAATCGCAAGTGGAAGCAAACCGCTTGCGATTTTTTTCTTGGCTTTCATGGAATCAATCAGCTTCCACGATGCCTTTTATACCGAACCTTAAATACGGTTCAAATCAAATTTTTCTAACTCAATTTTATCTGGCGTGCCATAAAACTGGCTAAGCGCATGGCGTAAAGTTTCTGCGCGTTTCGGTAACCCTTTTTCTGCATAGGTTTTCACTTGTTCATACACTGCTTGTTTAAACGCACTGTTATCGCCAGGGTTGCCGGTTAAATTATCACTGCTGGCGAAATAACGGAAATTTGCAGCGGTGGCGAGAATCCATTCAATCGCTTGTGGTTTAACTTCTACTTGCTCAAACTCACGCTGACGTTCAGCCGATCTACCATCAGGCTCATACCAATAACCAAAATCTTCTAATTTTCGACGCTCACGCCCCGCAACTAACCAATGCGAAATTTCATGTAATGCGCTGCTGTAATAACCGTGCGCAAATAAAATCACATGATAAGGACGCTCCGATTTTACGCCATCTTCATCTAAAAATTCAGGCAAGTAAATTGGGTAATCTCCGCCTTTTTCTAAGCGTGTGTTAAATTCTTCAGCAAAGCATTGATTGAAAATCGCAATAATATCTTCGATATGATGTTGTTCTTGATTCATAAGCTATTTTGGTAAAAAAAAGAAAAATCTGACCGCTTGCTAGCCGTTATTTAAAGTTAAATAGGCTGTCTTGGCACTGAACCTTGATAGCCAAATTGGCGCCATGCCTCATAAACCACAACGGCTACCGTGTTAGATAAATTCATACTACGGCTGTCTTTACACATTGGTACGCGAATTTTTTGTGACATCGGCAAAGTATCTAAAATTGACATCGGAATACCACGACTTTCTGGCCCGAACATCAAGAAATCGCCTAACTCATACTGTACTTCACTATGGTTTGGCTCGCCTTTTGTGGTGAGTGCAAACAGACGTTTCGGTTTAGCGCGCGCAAGGAAATCTTCAAAATTCTTGTATTTCTGAATATCGACAAATTCATGATAATCCAAACCAGAACGCTTGAGTTTTTTATCATCCCAAGTGAATCCAAGAGGTTCAATAAAATGAAGGCGAAAGCCACAATTAGCACATAAACGGATAATATTCCCGCTATTTTGTGGAATTTCAGGTTCGTATAAAACAATATCTAACATAATTTTTAATAACGATGTAAATCAGTTAACCCAGAAGAAATTTTTTCTGGAATATCTGCTTCAATTTGTTGTACGGCGTAATTGATAGCGTGAAAAAAGGCATTTTCGCTTGCGCCACCATGGCTTTTCACCACTACTTTGGAGAGTCCAAGTAAGGTTGCACCATTATGGCGATCAGGGTTAATTTCTTGTAATTTGCGATAATAGCGATAAAACAGTACGCGTAAAAAACAACGTTTCACTATCTGCCACAACCACATACTTTCACTAGGTTTCTTCAGCAAAGCTAAAATATTTTTAGCCGCCCCTTCAAGCGCTTTTAACGCAATATTGCCACTAAATCCATCACAAACGATAACATCAGTTTGATGATTCATAAGCTTATCGCTTTCGATAAACCCTTGATAATTCAGGTCATAACGCCCTTTTAAATATTGGTGTGCTTTTTTTAAGACCTGATTACCCTTACTCTCTTCCGTACCGATGTTAAGCAAATTGAGTCTTGGATAAACCAACCCTAACATGGTTTGAGCAAAAATATTTCCCATTTCGGCAAATTGCTGCAAATGTTTCGGTGTTACTTCAACATTTGCTCCGAGATCTAACATTACCGTAGATTTCCCATCCATCGTTGGAATAAGCGAGGTCAACGCCAAACGTTCAATATTAGAAAGTGGCGCTATCAATAATTTTGCAAGCCCCATTAACGCACCGGTATTACCGCCACTCACACAACCTTGTGCTTGGCCATTTACAACAGCTTCAATAGCAAGACGCATAGAGCTATCTTTACTTTGACGAATGGCAAGCGGAAACGGTACATCATTTTCAATTTGTTTTTTAGTATGATGAAATAAGATTCGACTTTGTTGTGCTTCAGGGAGCTTTAAAAGAAAGGGATTGGCAATATGCTGATCGCCAAATAAAAGAAAATTAAGCCTTGGATTTTCAGCCAATGCTTTTGATACGGCTGGGATAGTAACACGGGGACCGAAGTCCCCGCCCATGACATCTAACGCAAGCGTTAGTTGTTTCAAGTGAACCCCCTAAAGGATTACTTGTTGATTACTTTACGACCACGGTAGTAACCGTCAGCAGTAACGTGGTGGCGGAAATGAGTTTCGCCAGAAGTTTTATCTACTGATACTGCAGCAGTGGTTAATGCATCGTGTGAACGGCGCATATCACGACGTGAACGAGATTTTTTATTTTGTTGAACAGCCATTGGCTATACTCCTAAGTTAGTTCTTTTTTAAATTAGCTAATACAGCGAACGGGTTCGGTTTTTTCGCCAGTTCTTCAGGCAATTCGCCAAAAACCTGTTCCTGCGTGGACACTTCACAGTGTGCAGCATCATGCATCGGGACTAATGGCAATTCAATGATAAATTCATCTTCTACCATATCTAGTAAATTTACTTCACCAAATTCGTTAGTTTCGATAGGCTCATAAATTCCGGGCAAGTCGTCCGCCTGATCCATATTCGACACTGGACTGAAACAAAATGTGCAGTCGAGCGTTTGCGTAAATGGGTTACCGCAGCGTTGACAGTCAAGCGCCACATCAACTGTTGCCGAGCCTTTAATCACGACCAGTTTTTGTGGATCAACATATAACGAGAGAGTAACTTGTGCATCGCTTAGCACTTTGCTCACAGATTCACCCAAACGGTTTAAAAGCGTCATCGGAATGATGCCTTCATAATCCATTCGACGCTGTGCGTCTTTGTATGGGTCAATAGTGAGGGGTAGTTTTACCTTTTGCATAGGGTCGATATATTACAGAGAGAATGTCAAATAGTCAAAAGGAAAATCAGCGTTTTTATTAAAATCATCTGGCTTTGTATGGATAATTCAAATTTCTTAAACTTTAAAATCCATCTATAATCTCAAGCATTTTATGTCTTCTATAAACAAGGTAATTATGCAACCAATCAAAAACAACTCCTCATTACTTAAAACAATATTAGGGCTATACATGTTCCTAATTATTGTGAGCACTGTAAATGACTTTCTCACACTTCATATTTTGAATAATTTTGGAAATGGCATCATTCCTGATTATGTCGACCAATTTGATGACTATACCACCATATTTAACATGCTATTTCTCGTTATACTCATTAGTGTTTTTATTATTTCAGGAATTTGGCTCTACCGCTCGCATAAACGCTTACGATTTTGGGGCGTTGAAAACTTAAAATTTAGCGATGGCAGTTGTGTCTGGTGGTATTTTGTGCCTTTTATGGCTTTATTTAAGCCGTATCAAACCATGCGAGAAACGTGGTTTGCAAGCCAAAAGCCGTCTGACTGGTCTTTATCTTCATCGCCAATGTTGTTAAAACTCTGGTGGGGATTATGGATTTTTTCTAATATGGTCGATAGTGCTTATGCGCGACTATCATTTAAAGTAGATTCTGAAGATTTAAATGCGCTGGCTTTTTTGGCCAATTTTTCTATTTTTAGCAACATTTTTGATTTCTTATCTGCCCTTATGTTCTTTCTTGTTGTCAAACAAGTCAATGAAATGCAAATGGCTTATCAAAATAGCATCCAAGCCACGCAATAAAACAGTAAGTGGTTGTATCTCTTTATGAATTTGCAAAATTACTAAGAAATACAACCGCTTGCATTTTTCCTTTCATTTTCAAACTTTGACCTAAGGTAAATTTTTTAACACTTTTTGGGGAAAATGCTCACTCAGCATAGCCAAACGCGCAGAAAACTGCTAACTTTAGCATCCTATTGAAAATAATTCTTAATTGACGGAAAAATCATGATTTTTGCTATTTTCGCGATAATCGCTTATGCCGGCGCACTATTATGGGTAGTCCCAACCTTGGTTAACCTAGAAAATCAAACCGGTAAGCAAACTCAGCCAAATATCAAAGCAGTGTTTAGCATTGGTTTGGTGGCGGTTGTTTGCCATTTTGCTAGCCTTACCACAAACTTTATTTTAGAAGGTGGCAGCCAAAATTATTCTTTAGCGAATGCCAATGCGTTGATGAGTTTTTTCCTGAGTGCATTTGCAACCTTAGCCCTTCCCCGCTTAAAAACCATCTGGTTTCCACTGATGGTGGTTTATACCTTTGCTATTTGTAGCATTGTGTTAACCTTGTTTACAACGGGCAATTTTATTCGGAATTTAGCACAGAATTCAGGTTTGGTTTTCCACTTAGGGATTGCGCTATTCTCTTATGCGCTCTTTTTTCTCGCACTTTTATATGCATTACAGATCAAATGGTTAGATAAAAAACTGAAAAGCAAAAAATTTATTTTCTGCCAAATGCTTCCACCATTGATGACAGTTGAGCGCCACTTTTTTACGCTAACGGTTGCGGCACAAGCATTATTAACCGTGACGCTCATTAGCGGTATTATTTACTTACATAATTTCTTTGCGCCAGAACAAGTGCATAAAGCCGTCTTCTCTTTTGTTGCTTGGATAATGTATAGCGTTTTAATATTAGGGCAATGGAAATGGCGCTGGCGTGGAAATCGGGTGCTTATTTACTCGATTTCGGGTATGATATTACTCACAGTTGGCTATTTTGGTAGCCATTTAATCAAGTAATTGATTAGGTAAGCGGTCGAATTTTATCTATTTATTGCAAAAACAGAACTAAAATCGACCGCTTGAAGATTTACTTATCATAGGATTTTTATTTTGGACAGTATCCCCCTGAGTAGTCTCTTTATTACTCTTACTATTCTTCTTTTGCTCTCTGCATTCTTTTCTGGCTCTGAAACTGGGCTAATGTCTCTAAACCGCTACAAAATGAAACACCTTGCTGAGCAAGGGCATAAAGGGGCGAGACTAGCAGAAAAACTCCTCGAAAAAACCGATGTTTTATTAAGCCTCATCTTAATTTGTAATAACTTAGTCAATATCGCAGCCTCTGCGATTGCAACCATGATTGGTATGCGATTAGCTGGCGATATGGGGGTGGCGATTGCCACTGGGGCATTAACTTTTGTGATGTTGGTTTTCTCCGAGATCTTACCAAAAACCATCGCAGCAATTTTCCCTGAACGCGTGGCATTTGTCGTGAGTTATGTCCTCACGCCACTGAAAAAAATCGCACTGCCACTAGTGTTCTTAATGAACCTAATCATTAACGGCTTAATGAAATTGTTGCATATTCGCAAAAATGAATCGCAAGGATTAAGTGCAGAAGAGCTGAAAGGTGTGGTGCTTGAAGCCGGTAAATTCATTCCAACCGAACACCAAGACATGTTGCTTTCTATTTTAGATATGGAAAAAGTGACTGTGGATGACATTATGGTGCCACGCAACGATATTGGTGGCATTGATATCGAAGACGATTGGAAAGCAATTATGCGCCAACTGACAGGCGCAGCACACGCACGCGTCGTAATTTATAAAGGCAATATGGACAAAAACGTACTCGGTATGCTCCGTGTGCGTGAAGCATTCCGCCTGATGCTTGAGCGTAACGAATTCACCAAAGAGATGTTAATTCGTGCTGTTGATGAAGCCTATTTTATTCCAGAAGGCACACCATTAACAACCCAGCTCATGAACTTTAAAACGAATAAAGAACGTATTGGTTTAGTGGTCGATGAATACGGTGACATTAAAGGGTTAGTTACACTGGAAGACATTTTAGAAGAGATTGTCGGTGAATTTACTACTTCGACCGCGCCAACCCTCGCTGAAGAAGTAAAACCACAATCAGATGGCACGGTGATTATTGAAGGCTCCGCTAACTTGCGTGATTTAAACAAATTGTTTGATTGGCAACTGCCAGTGGATGAAGCCCGCACCTTTAACGGCTTAATCCTCGAACATTTAGAAAAAATCCCTGAAGAAGATACGCAATTCGAGCTGTATAATCTGAAAGTAACCATTATGGAAGTGGCAGATAATATGGTAAAACAGGCTAGAGTTGAACCACTTCAAACTGAGAACGAGCCAGCTTCAGCCTAATATTACAAGCGGTCAGATTTTGCAAATATTTTGCAAACTGACCGTTTTTTCATCGTATAAAAAAATAATTCTTTCTGCTGTTTTTCTCTAATCCGACAAGTGCAAAAAACTAATTTTCCTTACCAAATATAGCAAATATCACTAAATTAACCACTATTATCAGTTTAAATCACTAGGAAAAAACCAAATTCACCACCCTTGCAACACTTTACACCCTTTACATCCCTAAATATTCATCATATTCTTGTCTCCACTTGCGAATTATTCGCAGAAATTTTGATTTAAAACAAACATTCTATTTTTTAGAGGAAACTTTCCGTGTCTAGTCAACCTACTCAACAAAAACGCGCGACTTTCTCTGGTCGTCAAGCGTTTATCATGGCCGCAATCGGTTCTGCCGTCGGCTTGGGAAATATTTGGCGTTTCCCGTATGCTACTTATGAAAACGGCGGTGGTGCATTCATCATTCCTTATATCGTGGCATTATTAACCGCTGGGATTCCATTACTCTTCTTAGACTTTGCTATCGGGCACCGCCATCGTGGGGGCGCACCACTCTCTTTCCGCCGCTTAAACAAACACTTTGAAACCTTCGGTTGGTGGCAAGTTATGGTGAACGTCATTATCGGGGTTTACTATGCCGTCGTGCTTGGCTGGGCCGCTATTTACACTTACTTCTCTTTCGCAAAAACTTGGGGCGATAAACCAGCAGATTTCTTCATTGGCGAATTCCTTAAAGCTGGCGATATTGCTAACGGTATTAGCTTTGAATTTGTTGGCATGGTCATTGGGCCATTAATTGCAGTTTGGCTAATCTCACTTGTGGTATTAGCACTAGGCGTAGAAAAAGGGATTGCGAAAAGCTCAAGCATCTTAATGCCGGTATTAGTGGTAATGTTCTTAGTTCTTGTTGTTTATTCCCTTACTTTACCAGGTGCAGCAAAAGGCTTAGATGCATTATTTACACCAAACTGGGAAAAATTAGCCGAGCCTAGCGTGTGGATTGCTGCTTACGGGCAGATCTTCTTCTCGCTCTCTATCTGTTTCGGGATTATGATTACTTACTCATCTTACTTGAAAAAAGATTCAGATCTAACTGGCACAGGCTTAGTGGTTGGTTTTGCGAACTCAAGCTTTGAAGTTCTTGCAGGTATCGGCGTATTTGCTGCACTTGGCTTTATGGCAACAGCGTCAGGCCAAGAAGTGAGTGAAGTGGCAAAAGGTGGTATCGGATTAGCTTTCATCGCTTTCCCAACTATTATTAACGAAGCACCATTAGGCTCTGCCTTAGGGGTATTATTCTTCGGTTCATTAACCTTTGCTGCATTAACTTCTTTCATCTCAGTAATTGAAGTAATCATTGCCGCAATCCAAGACAAATTAAAATTAAGCCGTGTTGCAGCAACCTTTACCGTTGGCTTACCAATGATGTTAATTTCAACCGTGCTATTCGGTACCACGACAGGTTTACCAATGTTGGATGTCATGGATAAATTCGTCAACTACTTTGGTATTGTTGCCGTAGCCTTTGCTTCATTAGTAGCTATCGTGGCAAAAGGCAAACTCAGCACTTTAGGTCACCATATTAACAAAACATCCTCACTTAAAGTGGGAACTCTATGGCGTTTATGTGTAATTATTACGACAGGCGTATTAGCGTTCATGGTATTTAGTGAAGCCATTAAAATCTTCAATGAAGGCTATGAAGGCTATCCAAGCTGGTTCGTTAACATCTTCGGCTGGGGTATGGCAGGATTATTATTAGTTGTTGCATTTATCCTTTCGCTACTACCTTGGAAAAATGAAGCTGAATTTAAAGTGGAGGAATAATCATGAGTAGTTCTGCAATTATTATGATGAGCATTGCGCTAGTGATTATTTGGGGCGGTTTAATCCTTTCGATTAAACGCTTACCAAAAGAATAATTAGCAAAATAACCATAAAAAATGCCCGCTTGTTGTTTCACTCAAGCGGGCGTTTTTTTAGATTTTTTGCAAATTAACGGTTAACCACATATTGGCCAACACCAAGTTCATCTTCTTTACGCGTACGCGCAATGACACTTGCTGCGGACTCAACCACACGTAAACCCATTTCATCTTCAGTGCGAATGACCTCGCCACGTAATGAGTTGGTGTAAACATCTGTGATTTTCACATCCACAAATTTACCGATCATATCTGGCGTTCCCACGAAGTTCACTACGCGGTTGTTTTCTGTACGACCAGTTAATTCCATGATGTCTTTCTTAGACGGGCCTTCAACCAAAATACGTTGTTCTGTACCAAGCATCGCGCGACTAAATTGCATGGCTTGGAAGTTAATACGTTGTTGTAAACGTGCTAAACGTTCTTTTTTCTCTTCTTCCGACACATCATCTGGTAAATCAGAAGCTGGCGTACCTGGACGCGCAGAATAGATAAAGCTAAAGCTCATATCAAAGTTTACTTGCTCAATTACTTTCATTGTTTGCTCAAAGTCTTCGGCAGTTTCACCCGGGAAGCCAACAATAAAGTCTGAACTGATCTGAATGTTCGGGCGTACTTCACGCAATTTACGAATAATCGCTTTATATTCTAATGCGGTGTGGTTACGTTTCATCATCGTTAACACACGATCTGAACCACTTTGAATTGGTAAGTGTAAGAAACTCACTAACTCTGGTGTATCGCGGTACACTTCCACAATATCATCGGTAAACTCAATTGGGTGGCTTGTGGTATAACGCACACGGTCAATGCCATCAATAGCTGCTACTAAGCGTAATAATTCTGCAAAGCTGCAAATTTGGCCATCGAAAGTATCGCCACGATAAGCATTTACGTTTTGACCTAATAAGTTAACTTCACGCACGCCTTGTTCAGCCAATTGCGCAATTTCAAATAATACATCATCTACGGGACGAGAAACTTCCTCACCACGCGTATAAGGTACCACGCAGAATGAACAGTATTTGTTACAACCTTCCATGATAGACACGAATGCGGTTGGGCCTTCTGCTTTTGGCTCCGGTAAGCGGTCAAATTTTTCAATTTCTGGGAAAGAAATATCTACAATAGCACGATCGCCACCACGGATTTTGTTAATCATTTCAGGTAAGCGGTGCAACGTTTGTGGACCGAAAACAATATCAACGAAAGGCGCACGATCACGGATATGCTCACCCTCTTGCGAGGCAACACAACCACCCACGCCGATAATCAATTCTGGCTTGTCTTTTTTCCAATTTTTCCAGCGACCTAATTGAGAAAACACTTTCTCTTGCGCTTTTTCACGAATTGAGCAGGTATTTAATAATAAAACGTCTGCTTCTTCTGGATTTTCTGTTAATTCTAAACCGTGTGTTGCTAATAAAAGATCTGCCATTTTAGATGAGTCATACTCATTCATTTGGCAGCCCCAAGTCGTAATATGTAATTTCGCCATAATCAAAAAATAATAGATTTATCAATAAGTTAGAAAATAAAAGCGTAGAGGCTGGCTCTACGCTAAAAAATCGAGGGATATTCTACCCGATTGTTCATTTTTTCGCTATAACTAATCCGGAGAAATCGTTAAGCGCGACTTAAATAATCCCCTTCGCACACCCATTTATAAGTGGTCAACGCTTCAAGTCCCATTGGGCCTCGCGCATGAAGTTTTTGTGTGCTTACCGCAACTTCCGCGCCGAGTCCAAATTCTCCGCCATCTGTAAATCGAGTACTGGCGTTAATATAAACTGCAGCAGCATCAACTTGCGCAACAAACTGACGGGCTAGCTTATAGTCTGCTGTTAAAATCGCTTCAGAGTGTTGCGAGCCATATTCACGAATATGTGCCACCGCGCCCTCTAAACCCTCTACCACAACGACACTTAAATCTAAAGAAAGCCACTCTTGGCGTAATTTTTCTTGATCAAGCGGTGCAATTTTATCTGTTTTTTGCAATTCATCTGTGTGCAGCGTTACGCCTAATTCCGCCATTTTTTCAGCTAATTTTGGCAAGAATTCTGCAGCAATGGCGCGATCAACTAACAACGTTTCTAACGTATTACAAGTGCTTGGACGTTGCGTTTTAGCATTCGCAATCACTTCCAGCGCCCGCGCTTGATCTGCGCTCTTCTCCACAAAAGTGTGACAAACACCAATACCGCCTACAATAACCGGAATGGTTGAATTTTCTTTGCAGAACTGATGCAATCCCGCACCACCGCGTGGAATCAGCATATCAATATAGCGGTCAAGTTTGAGCAATTCGAGCAATAAAGCTCGGTCAGGATCGGTCACCGCCTGTACAGCAAATTTTGGCAATCCGCTTTGTTCTAATGCTTGTTGCACAACTTCAACTAGCACTGCATTTGTAAATTTCGTTTCTTTACCACCGCGCAAAATAGCAGCATTCCCCGTTTTTAAACAGAGCGAAGCAACATCAATCGTCACATTTGGGCGCGCTTCATAAATCGTTAGCACTACGCCTAATGGCACACGCTCGCGCTGAATTTTTAAGCCTGAATTTAATAATCCGCCATCTATTACTTGCCCGACTGGATCAGCCAATTTCGCTACATTACGCACATCATTCGCAATGCCTTGTAAACGGCTTTCTGTTAGCAACAAACGGTCAATAATCGCAGGGGAAATCCCTTGCGACTGGGCAAATTCAATATCTTTTGCATTCGCCGCCAAGATTTCTGCTTGGCGCGCTTCAAGTTGTTCAGCAATTGTCAATAATGCCTGATTTTTCTGCACGTTACCTAATTGTGCCAACACCACACTTGCCGCTTTAGCCTGTTTGGCAATGTCTAACATATTTTGCATAAAACTCCTTATCGCCTTGCAATTAGGCTGAAATTTGGTGGCGAATAATCCAACAGTTATGAATATGCGGATTGCGCTCGAAATCTAACGGTAGTGTTTTCTTCGAAATATTTTCCACCGTTAAGCCAAGCTCCGCTAATGCATCGAAATCCATTTTAAAACCGCGCTTATTGTTGGAAAAAACAATGGTGCCATCGTTTGTTAAAATACGTTTAAGTTGAGTAAGCAGCTTAATGTGATCACGCTGTACATCCCAGCTTTCATCCATACGTTTTGAGTTAGAAAACGTTGGGGGGTCAACAAAAATCAATTCGAAGCGCTCACGACATTCCGCAAGCCATTGTAAGCAATCTGCTTGGAACAAGCGGTGGTTTTTACCTAATAAATTGTTAAGCTCTAAATTCTGCTCTGCCCAATTCAAATAAGTATTTGACATATCCACCGTCGTGGTCGCTTTTGCACCATGTAAAGCCGCATGGACGGTAGCCGATCCGGTATAAGCAAACAGATTTAAGAAGGTTTTGCCTTTTGCCATCTCGCCAACCATTTTGCGGGTTAAGCGGTGATCGAGGAACAACCCAGTGTCGAGGTAATCAGTCAAATTCACCCATAATTTCGCGCCGTACTCATTCACATAGAAATAATCGCCTTTGTTCGCCAATTTTTCATATTGATTGGTGCCTTTTTGTTTTTGACGAACTTTCAACACTAATTTATTAGTTTCAACCCCCGTCACATATAGCGTTGCAGAAACAGCATCCAACAAGCGCTGACGGGCTTTTTGTTCATCAATATTTTTCGGCGCAGCATATTCTTGTACAACGATATGATCTGCATATCTATCAACTGCCAAGTTATATTCTGGCAAATCTGCATCATATAAACGATAAGCATCAATGCCCTGCTGTTTTGCCCATTTTTCAATTTTCTTAATGTTTTTCGCTAAGCGATTGGCAAAATCAGGCGCAACTTGTGCATTTTGTTCAAATGTCAGGTTTTCTGCTTGCTCTTCTGCTTTTCGTTCACTTAATTGATAGTTTTTCTGCAAACATTCCAGCGGGCCATTTTTCGCTTTAAATTGGCGATGCGCACGCAAACGTAAACAATTAAGCAATTCTGGCTCACCACTGAAAATCGACACATTCCAGCCAGCAAACTCACGTTTTAAGCGTTGACCAAACACAGAGTAAAGTGCTATAAGCGCAGGCGTTGTGCCTAAACGTTCCCCATAAGGCGGGTTACACACCACGGTGCCAACTTCTGTTTCACACGGATTTTTCAAAGCGGCAATATCGCCTTGTTGCCAGTGAATTAAATGCCCTACCCCTGCGTTATTCGCATTTTGTTTTGCTTTTGCTAACACGCGATGATCAAGGTCGAAGCCATAAAATAGCGGTCGAATTTCTTCATTTTTTTGCAAATAGGCTTCATCTAACACGGTTTTCCAAATGGCTTGTTGATGGCCTTTCCAGGCATTAAAGCCCCAATATTTACGATGAAGTTGTGGGGCAATTTTCGCCTGCATTTGCGCGGCCTCAATCAGTAATGTGCCTGAACCGCACATTGGATCGACTAATGGCGTATCTGGCTGCCAACCAGAACGTAGAATAATGGCAGCAGCTAATGTTTCACGCAATGGCGCTTTACCTGTTTCTTCACGATAGCCGCGCATATGTAGCGCTTCGCCACTTAAATCCAATGAAACAATTAAATCATCGCGATTGAGGTAAACATGCAAGCGAATATCTGGCTGGATTTTATCCACCGTAGGACGCGCAAAACCTTTACGCTCAAAGTGATCCACAACCCCATCTTTCACACGCATGGCACCAAATTGTGTGTTACGAATTTCTCGGTTCGTCCCGTTGAAATCGACATAAAAAGTATCGCACGGGTCGAATACCGTTTCCCAAGCATAACCAACTATTGAGGCATATAAATCTAACTCGCTGAAAATTTTTGTCGTAATCAGTGGTAATAGAATTCGAGAGGCGAGACGGCTATGTAATAACGCCTTATACATACCTTCTTGTGTGGTGGTGAAATGCACACCGCCTTGTGCAACTTGGCATTGCGCTTGGCAAATTTGTTCTAATTCGGTTTTAAGCATTTCCTCAAAACCGCGCGCCGCTGTGGCGAAATAAGTGGTTGTTGTCATGGTCAATTTTTCAGAAAAAAAGTTAGCCTTATTATAGCGGATCAAGCGGTGATTTTCTTGGAAAGTTTTGCAAATGCGCTAGACAAGCAAGATAGGAAGATCAAAAATAGACAAATTACCTCAATTAGGTAACTTGATTTAGGCACAATAGCACGGAAAATAGCCGTTTTTGAGGAGTGTAGCAATGACATACAAAATTATTTTAATTGACGATCATCCATTGATGCGCCAAGGCATGCGCCAAATATTATCTTTAGAAGATAATATTGAAGTGGTCGGCGAAGCAAGCAACGGCACCGAAGGCGTTGCATTAGCTTTAGCAACCGAGCCAGATTTAATTATTCTAGACTTAAATATGAAAGGCATTTCTGGCTTAGATACTTTGCGTGCTTTACGCGCAAAAGGCGTAGATTCTCGTATTGTTGTGTTGACGGTTTCTGATGCGCAATCTGATATTTTTGCATTGATGGATGCCGGCGTTGATGGCTATTTATTAAAAGACAGCGACACCGCTGAGCTAGTAGAAAACATTCAGCGCGCTATTAAAGGCGAAACCGTGTTAAGCGAAAATGTACGTCAACATATCCTAAATCGCCAACCAGAAAGCGATCCATTACATACACTTACCGATCGTGAGCGCGATGTATTACAGTGGATTGCCACCGGTATGTCGAATAAACAAATTGCCGCCCAACTCTTTATTTCGGAAGAAACGGTAAAAGTGCATATCCGCAACTTACTCCGTAAGCTCAACGTACATTCACGTGTAGCGGCGACAGTGCTTTACTTAGAACAGCAAAAAGGCTAATATCGCCGACTTTTGCAACCAAGAGAATTCATCAGGTCATGGCGTTACTCATTACTTCCAAATGTACCAATTGTGACATGTGCTTACCCGAATGCCCAAATGAGGCAATTTCTGTCGGGGAAGAAATCTATGTTATCGATCCTGTTTTGTGTACGGAATGTGTAGGCCATTACGATAACCCGACTTGCCAGAAAGTTTGCCCAATCAGCAACTGTATTATTCCGGATCCGGCGCATCAAGAAACGACCGAAGAACTTTGGGAACGATTTGTGCTCATTCATCATGCTGATGATGTTTAACTACACTCTGTATCCTGAATTTTAACGCTGTTCATCTTGCTATTTCCTCTCCCATCAAAGGAGAGGAAATTTCATATTCCACCAAAGATTAAAGAAAACTATGCACCAAACCTACTACCGCGGACGTTTTTCCGTTGCGCCAATGCTTGATTGGACAACCCGCCACTGTCGCTATTTTCATCGTCAATTTACGCAACACACGCTGCTTTATACAGAGATGATTACAGCACCGGCAATCATTCACGCAAAATATGATTTACTTGCATTTGATCCCGCTGAAAATCCAGTTGCATTGCAATTAGGAGGAAGTGATCCAACGCAATTAGCGCATTGTGCCAAGTTAGTTGAAGAACGGGGTTATGCGGAAATTAACCTTAATGTTGGCTGCCCTTCAGATCGCGTACAAAACGGCATGTTTGGTGCTTGCTTGATGGGCAAAGCTGATTTGGTTGCAGATTGTATGAAAGCGATGCGCGATGCGGTAGATATTCCTGTGACAGTGAAGCATCGCATCGGTATTGATGATTTAGATAGCTATGAATTTTTATGCGATTTCATCGAAAAAGTGCAGCCTTATTCACAAGATTTTATCGTACATGCGCGTAAAGCGTGGCTTTCAGGCCTCAGCCCGAAAGAAAATCGCGAAATTCCACCGCTGGATTATGAGCGGGTTTATCAGCTTAAGCGTGATTTTCCGCATTTAAATATTTCGATTAACGGTGGCATTAAAACTATCGACGAAATCAAAACCCACCTGCAATTTGTTGATGGCGTGATGGTTGGGCGCGAAGCCTACCAAAACCCTTCGCTACTGGGTGCGATTGATTCGCAAATTTTTGGTGAAAATCGACCGCTTGTCACTGCCAAAGCAGCCGTGGAGAAGATGTTCCCTTACATTGAACAACAACTCTCACAAGGCGTTTATCTTAATCATATCGTGCGCCATATGCTAGGGGCTTTCCAACAATGCAAAGGCGCTCGCCAATGGCGTCGTCATTTAAGTGAAAATGCAACCAAACCAGGCGCAGGCGTGGAAGTGGTTGAGCAAGCCTTAGCATTCGTGCAAGCGGATTAACGAATAATCGAAAAATTTTCAAAAATCGTGGTGGTTGGGTAATCTAACTCAACCACTCGCTCTACCTCTGCCGTTTTCGGCCCATGTTTAAGCCAAGCAGCCATCGCCTCTAATTGTACTTCACTGCCTTGTGCAATCACTTCCACACTGCCATCAATCCGATTTCGTACGGTACCTTTTAGCCCAATTTTGCCCGCTTCTTGCAAAGTAAAAAAGCGAAATCCCACGCCTTGTACTTCTCCAAAAACAAAAAACTGTTTTGTTTGCATACTGCCTCTCCTCATTCTTAGTCTGAGTTTTAATCAATTATACTAAAAAATGCTAAAGGTTCATTCCGCTAAAAAGTCTAAAAAACCTCAAACAACCCGCCAAGAAAAAGATGATATTTAGAATATTATTCTAAGCAATCTTAAAACGGAGTCATTATTTGCTGATCGCATAGCATAAAAGTCGAAAAAAAGTGACAAATTTGCATTTTACTTTCGTTTTTTAAGCCGTTATAGTGAATGGCATTCACACAAGCGGTGATTTTTGCAAAATTTTTTGCATATTCCACCGCTTGTTCTGTTTAAAATTCAATTGATTTAAAAGTGGGATTATTATGGCAAAAACACTCTACGATAAACTTTTCGATGCACATGTCGTGTATGAAGCCGAAGGCGAAACACCTATTCTTTATATTAACCGCCACTTAATTCATGAAGTGACCAGCCCACAAGCATTCGACGGCTTACGCGTAGCTGGCCGCCAAGTTCGTCAAGTTAGCAAAACTTTCGGTACGATGGACCACAGCATTTCTACCCAAGTGCGCGATGTCAATCAACTAGAAGGCCAAGCAAAAATTCAAGTACTGGAATTAGCCAAAAACTGCGAAGCAACGGGGATTTCGTTATTTGATATGCAAACCAAACAGCAAGGGATCGTCCATGTTATGGGGCCAGAACAAGGCTTAACCCTACCTGGGATGACCATTGTCTGTGGGGACTCTCACACCGCGACACACGGGGCATTCGGAGCTTTAGCCTTTGGTATCGGAACTTCTGAAGTAGAACACGTTCTTGCCACCCAAACTTTAAAACAAGCCCGCGCAAAAAATATGAAAGTGGAAGTACGCGGTAAAGTTGCGCCCGGCATCACTGCAAAAGATATTGTGTTAGCCATTATCGGTAAAACCACAATGGCAGGTGGTACAGGCCATGTTGTGGAATTCTGTGGTGAAGCTATTCGTGATCTTTCTATGGAAGGCCGCATGACGGTATGTAATATGGCAATTGAATTCGGTGCAAAAGCAGGCTTAATTGCGCCAGATGAAACGACTTTTGCATACTTAAAAGGTCGTCCGCACGCGCCAACTGGTCAAGATTGGGAAGATGCTGTCGCTTATTGGAAAACTTTAAAATCAGATGATGATGCTCACTTTGACAGCATCGTTGTGCTAGAAGCGAAAGACATCGCACCACAAGTGACTTGGGGGACAAACCCAGGGCAAGTTATTGGAATTGATGAACGCGTTCCAAACCCAGCAGAAATGGTTGATCCAGTAACAAAAGCTTCGGCAGAAAAAGCATTAGCTTATATCGGTTTAGAAGCAGATACCGATTTCAAAAATGTTCCTGTTGATCAAGTCTTTATCGGCTCTTGCACCAACTCCCGAATTGAAGATTTACGCGCAGCCGCAGCGGTCATGAAAGGCCGTAAAAAAGCGGATAATGTTAAACGTGTGTTAGTTGTTCCGGGTTCAGGTTTAGTTAAAGAACAAGCCGAAAAAGAAGGGTTAGATAAAATCTTTATTGAAGCCGGCGCAGAATGGCGTAACCCAGGCTGCTCAATGTGCTTGGGGATGAATGATGACCGTTTAGGTGAATGGGAGCGTTGTGCTTCAACCTCTAACCGTAACTTTGAAGGCCGTCAAGGTCGTAATGGTCGCACTCACTTAGTTAGCCCAGCAATGGCGGCTGCCGCGGCAGTATTTGGTAAATTTGTTGATATTCGTGATGTGAAACTCAACTAACCCTCAGATAAGAAAGGATAAGAAAAATGGCAGGTATTAAACAACATTCAGGCTTAGTGGTTCCTCTTGATGCAGCAAACGTGGATACGGATGCAATCATTCCAAAGCAATTCTTACAAGCAATTACTCGCGTGGGTTTTGGGAAACATTTATTTCACGAATGGCGCTATTTAGATGCGGCAGAAACTCAACCAAACCCAGATTTTGTGCTCAATTTTCCACAATATCAAGGCGCAACTATTTTATTAGCGCGTAAAAATTTAGGTTGTGGTTCTTCACGCGAACACGCACCATGGGCATTAGCTGACTACGGTTTTAAAGTGATGATTGCCCCAAGTTTTGCAGATATTTTCTACAATAACAGCCTAAACAATCATATGTTGCCAATTCGTTTAAGCGAAGAGGAAGTAGAAGAGATTTTCCAATGGGTGTGGGCAAATGAGGGCAAGCAAATTCATGTTGATTTAGAAGCCATGACAGTGACTGTTGGCGAAAAAGTATATCATTTTGAATTAGATGAATTCCGGCGCCACTGCTTATTAAACGGCTTAGATAACATCGGCTTAACCCTTCAACATGAAGATGCGATTGCTGCTTACGAGAAAAACATTCCCGCATTTCTTCGCTAAGTTAAACATTGAGCATCAAAAAGCCCCAAATCAAATTGATTTGGGGCTTTCCCGTTTTATTAGCTTATCACGACAACTTTTCTAATGGCGCCATTTTTGCAATCAGCCATTTAATGCCATTGCCTTGGAAAGCAATCTGCAGGCGCGTTGCCTCACCGCTACCTTCAACGTTAACAATAGTGCCTTGCCCGAATTTCGGGTGCATCACTTTTTGCCCCATCTTCCAGCTGCTATCATTGAGAATGGAAGCGGTCGTTTTTGTAACCTGTTTTGCAAATGTGTTATTTTGTACAAAACTCGCAGCACGGTTAATGTTACCACGTAAGCGAATTTCACGAATATGCGCTTCTGGGAGCTCTTCAATAAAACGTGATGCGACATGGCGCTCTTCTTTGCCATATAAACGGCGTAATTCCGCATAGCTAATGGTTAATTTGCGTTTGGCTCGCGTAATACCTACATAAGCAAGGCGACGTTCTTCTTGTAATCGCCCTTCATCAAAACTCATGCCACTTGGGAAAATACCTTCTTCAACGCCCACCATGAACACGCGCGGAAATTCCAAACCTTTTGCTGAATGTAGCGTCATCAGTTCCACATAGTCTTGGTTCGGAGAGGCTTGCGCTTCGCCAGCTTCCAACGAAGCATGCGTTAAAAAAGCGGTTAAATCAGAAAGATCTTCTGCTTCATCCGGTTTAGTAAATTGCTTTGTAGCTGTCACTAACTCTTCCAAGTTTTCAATACGGACTTCACCCTTTTCACCTTTTTCTTGCTGATACATCTCATACAAGCCCGATTTTTTGATTACAAAATCAGTCTGTTCAGATAAATTCATCTGTTCGGTTTCTTGATCGAGCGCGTTAATTAAATCTACGAAGCGCAACAACGCATTCGCCGCTCTGCCTGATAACAATTCCTCATTTACCGCGACTTGAATTGCTTGCCATAGCGTAATTTGACGATCACGCACCAGCTGGCGAATGGTTTCTAACGTGCGCTCCCCAATACCACGCGGCGGGGTGTTAATGACACGCTCAAAAGCGGCATCATCAAAACGGTTACTAATCAAGCGCAAATAGGCTAATGCATCCTTAATTTCTTGGCGTTCAAAAAAGCGCATTCCCCCATAAATGCGGTACGGAATATTTGCTTGAATCAGCGCTTCTTCAACCACACGTGACTGACTGTTGCTCCGATAAAGCACAGCGCATTCAGATAATTCACCCTCATCTTCTTTCCACTGTTTAATTTGTGCAGCCACAAAACGCGCTTCGTCCAATTCATTAAACGCGCAATAAATTTCCACGGGATCACCATCACCACTTTCCGTCCAAAGATTTTTCCCCAAGCGGTTATCATTATTGGCGATTAACTCATTAGCGGCGGAAAGAATATGCCCTGTGGAACGATAATTTTGCTCAAGACGAATAGTCTCTGCCTGCTGATAATCATTTAAAAAGCGCTGAATATTTTCAACTTGCGCACCACGCCAGCCATAGATAGATTGGTCATCATCGCCCACAATCATCACTTTGCCGGTTTGTCCTGCTAACAAATGAATCAGGTCATACTGAATGTTATTGGTATCTTGAAACTCATCAATTAGGATATGTTGGAAACGTTGCTGATAGCGTTGCAAAATCAATTTATTGTGTTTTAGCAATTCATAAGCGCGAATCAATAATTCTGCGAAATCCAACAAGCCTGCTCGATCACAAGCCTCTTGGTACAAACGATAAATTTCAACTAATTTTTTCTCATTCGGATCGTTGTGGTGATCAATATCTTTGGCACGCTTGCCTTTATCTTTTTGCGCATTGATATACCACGCGACATGCTTCGGTGGAAAATTTTTCTCATCAATATTATGTAGCTTGAGTAAGCGTTTAATCAGGCGTTGCTGATCTTCCGTATCCATAATTTGGAAATCTTGCGGTAAGTTGGCGTCCAAATAATGCGCACGCAATAAACGGTTTGCAATGCTATGGAAAGTCCCTACCCACATTCCAAATAGACGTCCGCCACTCATCTGATCTTCTGCAGTTTGTGCTAACGTATATTCAATTCGATGACGCATTTCCGCTGCCGCTTTGTTGGTAAAAGTCACAGCTAAAATGTTCGATTCTGGCACATTCTCCACGCCAATTAACCATGCAATACGGTGAGTAAGCACGCGTGTTTTGCCAGAGCCTGCCCCTGCAAGTACTAAATAATTACCAATCGGGGCAGCAACTGCTTCACGTTGCTTATCATTCAGCCCGTCTAAGAGTAAAGAAAAATCCATGATGAAACCTATCTATTGTATTTTTATCCATTATATCGCAAGCGGTCGTTTTTTTGAAATTTTTTGCAAATACCACAAAGAAAAAAGCCATTCTTTCGAATGGCTTAAAATTAGTGTCCGCTTAAGACCTGTGCAGGAGAAAGTTTTGCAGCACGCGAGGCTGGATAGAGGCTCGCACACAAACTTAACACGAGGGTGGCAAGTAATACATAAACAATATCTTGCCAATGTAATTCGCTTGGGAGGAAATCAATAAAGTAGATACCATCTGAAAGCAATTTAACTCCGAAGAATTGTTCTAAAGATTTGATAATTGCGGTTAAATTGAGTGCCAGCAATACGCCTAAAATTAGGCCAATTACCGCACCTTTCATACCTGAAATCAGTCCATACCAAAGGAAAATCTGCTTAATAAAACGATTATTTGCGCCAAGCGTACGCATAATCGCAATGTCGCCTTGCTTGTCTTTTACCGCCATAATTAAAGTGGAAATAATATTAAAACAAGCCACGCCAATCACTAATACCATTGCAATATACATCACCGCACGAATCAGCTGAATGTCGTTATACATATAGCCAAATTTGTCTATCCAAGTATTGAGATAAAGTGGTTGCTCAAAAGTATTTAACTCAGGGAGCGCCAGTTGATTAACCGCAAACGGCGATTTTAAAGAAAGCTCAACCCCTGAAATTTCTTGAGGGCTATATTCCAACAGCTCTTGTGCTTTGGTTAATGGCAATAACGCATAACTGTGGTCTAGCTGCCCTTCTAATTTCAAAATACCCGTTACTGGCAAACTAAAACGTAACGGCTGGGCTAATTTGCCATCTTCAGTCGGTTGTGGAAGTAATAAAGTAACTTCATCGCCTGCTTCAACCGATAAATCTTTAGCAATGCCCGCACCTAAAATAAGCCCACCCTCTTGGTGAAACGCTTGCCATTGTTCCGCTGGGATATAATGACTTAATTGGCTCACTTGGTCTTGCTTTTTCGAGTCAACTCCACGCACTTGTGCAATTTTAAGTTGACTACCGTTTTCAATCAGCCCAGTAAAACTCACAAATGGCGAAACAGCGCTCACATTCGGATTCTCGCTAACTAATTTCTCTAAACGCTCCCCCGCCTGAATTGGCACATTTTCATTTCCATTGTAAGAATAGAGTTCTGCGTGTGGCACAACAGAAAGTACGCGCTGATTAAGCTCACGCTCAAAACCATTCATCGCACTTAAACCAATAATCAACACCGCAACCCCAAGCGCAATCCCTACGCTTGAAAAAAGGGAAATCAGTGAAACAAGGCGGTTTTTCTGCTTGCCTCGCTGATACCGCCAGCTAATAAAAAATGGGGTATTCATTAGGCTTCCTCAGTTAAAATACCATCACGCATGACAAAACGACGAGAGAGTTTTTGCGCGAGATTCAAATCGTGTGTCACTAATAAGAAGGCTATGTTTTGCTCATGATTTAGCTGTTTGATTAAATCGAAAATACTTTCAGTAGTTTTCTGATCCAAATTCCCTGTAGGTTCATCTGCCAATACAAGTGATGGGTTATTGACTAAAGCACGCGCAATTGCAACCCGTTGGCGCTCACCACCTGAAAGAGCCGATGGACGATGCGTAATTCGATGTGATAATCCGACCGCTTGTAGTATTTTCTCAGCACGATCTGCCGCTTCGCTTTTGTTCTGACGCCCGATTAACATCGGCATCATGACATTTTCCAGCGCGGTAAAATCTGCCATCAAATGATGGAATTGATAAACGAACCCTAAATAGCGGTTACGCAAATCGGCTAACTGATTGGCACTCAATTTTTGTAACGATTGATCCGCAATCCAAACTTCGCCAGCACTCGGTTGGTCTAAGCCGCCCAAACTATGTAATAAGGTACTTTTACCCGAACCAGAACTCCCAACGATTGCCACTAGCTCGCCTTTTTCCATCGAAAAAGAAACATTTTTTAATACTTGAACTTGCTGTTCGCCTTCTTCATAAAACTTGCTGATATTTTCACAGCGCAATAATGTTGTCATGGTTTAGCCTTTTTTCTTGATACAGCATCTCTAATTGCTTTTTCAATATCGTTACCGATAAATTTATATTTTTCAAATAAATGAATATTATCTTCTTTTATATGTAATTGACCTTCATTTCCATGGTTTCCTCGATGTTGTCCTTTAGAAAATAATTCATGAGAAGCAACTTCATCAGAATTCATTATCCATAAAATAATTTCATCTCTAAATACGGCTAACCAAATAAAAACATCACAATACTGTGGTTTTAATTGCTGGAAATTCATTAAAAAAGACTTATCTGTTTGGCTAGATAATGCTTTAATGTACAATGGTTCATTACTATTAGCATCTACTGCTCTAGAAGCTTTCACTTCAATTCTAATCCCATCTAGCCATAAGTCATATTCACCACTAAACTCGGGGTCAAATTTTTTAGACGGAGTAAGTAAATTATTGCTTTTTCCTTTTATATAGGTTTGTGCAAATTTCTCACCAAATCCACGGGGCGCCGATATCTCAAAAATCCAGAGATTAGGGTTTGCGCTGATATATTCCGCTCTGATATCCAAGTATTGTTGATAAGTCAAATTATTCTGACTAATTAAGGAAACAATTAAATGTTCATATTCATTAAAAGGATAAACTGCATGATCTTGTTCAATCTCATGCAGAACCTTACAAAGATCTTTTTCATCACCTGAGAATGATTCAATAATTCTACTTCTTAATTCTGAAAGTTCCATTTTCTATTTTCTCTATATTAATATTTTCTAAATATTCAGCTTCATTAAAAGTATCTTCTGTTAAAAATTGAGTAAAAATCGGCATTTTTTCCAGATCACCTCTTAATACTTTATGTGTATTAAATAATTTCTTAAATAACCAATTCATTAACTCGCTATTAAACAGCTCTGCTAATACTTTCATTGATACCGGAAATTCTTCATTTACTATTAACATATTGGCACTATTTAATGGATAACGCTGTTTATCATCATAAAAAAAGCATAAATTTGAAGAAATAAACTTATAAATCAATTTCTCTTTTGCCTTAAATAAATATTGTGGGGCTACTTGCTGATATAACGAAAAATCATCCGAAATAAAATGGGAAGGTTCTTTTAATCCTTTTAGGGTAATGTCTGAGCCTTTATAAACAGGAATAAATCCTTTTTGAGGATTAGATTTAACATATTTTTCATTATTCCCTGTAACAATACCTAGTCCCCAACTTGCTTTACCTTCTAACGTTTCATGTAACTGACTATATAAATAAGTGATAACCTCAGATTCTTCTCTGTTACAGTTCACATTTAAAATCTTTTTAGGATTGTTTATAAAAGATGCTGCGCTTCTTAAAAAGGTCTGATTTTGATAAACACAAACAATATCTCTATTTGAACTCATCTCGGTTTTAGTTAACTCTAAGGCAACAGCACCTGTTTGCAACCCTTTGAAAGCCTTACCATAGTCCTTTAATGTATCAATCTGATATGTAAAAAGCCTCTCCCTAGCAGATTCAAATGAGGCAATATTAAAAAATGCTTCCGGTAAAAGTAGACCTAATTTCCCCTCTGAATTTAACCTATTCAAACAAGCAAAGAAGAATAATGATGAGGTATCATGACTTATACCAGCATTAAATATTTCTGCATATTCTATTTTCTGTGATTTATTTATCTTTTTCCCCCATGGAGGATTTGTATAAATATAATCATAGTATTCTAAAGAATTATTTTTACATAATTCAAGAAAGTCATCGCAGATAATATTATTAGTAATATATCCCGTTTCTTTTTTAATTCGCTCTTTAGTAATTTCAACAGCAAGAGGATCAATATCTATACCATAAATATTTTCTGGTTTAAACCCAAGTTCGATTGCTCGCATAATAAAATTACCAGAGCCACAACAAGGATCTAAAAAAGTCTTATTCTCTACATTTTGAGCTGATAATAAGTCTTCAACAATCGCGATTGGCGTATAGTATATCCCCTCTTTATTTCGATAAGAGTCAGATAATTGTTCTTCATAAAAATTACCTAGTTGATGAACATCATCTGTTTGCAATGCTTGATAAATTTTTTCTTCTAGCTGTTGGTGATTATGGCTATCTTTTTTGGACTTATTAGCTCTTGCCGAAAGTTTTTTTTTATCGGAAATATTTAATTGCAATGCCAAAATTGATGCTTTGCTTACATACCCTGCCGAATCTAATAATAACTCACCCGTTTTTATCCAATTTCGGATTGTTGCAGAAGAAACATTAAAGTATTTTGCTACTTCTTCTATACGCATAAACTCTTACTCATATCTCAACGCCTGCGCAGGTTCAATTTTTGCTGCGCGGTAGGCTGGGTAAAGGGTGCAAAGCAGCGATAATCCAATCGAGCTTGTAATAATTACTGCAATTTGTGTACTCGAAATTTCTGTCGGTAAAAGCAGCATTGGATTAAAGAGTGCAACAATTTGGTCTAAGTAGTGGCTAATTAACACGCCTAGCCCGCCACCAATAAATGCGCCAATGACACCCACAATAGCACCTTGGAAAACAAAAATAGCCATAACTGATCTTTTCTTAAGCCCTTGAGTTTGTAAGATGGCGATCTCGCCTTGTTTATCCACTACCATCAGACTTAATGAAGTCACAATATTAGAAATTGCGACAATAATAATTAGGCTAATCAATAACCCCATCATATTTTTTTCCATCCGGACAGCTTGGAAAAACTCACCTTTTTGTTCACGCCAGTCGCTAATTTGGTAATGTGCTTCATCAAAAGTTTGTGCAAGTTCTGTTACTTGGAATGGGTCTTGCAAGAATAAGCGCACGCCTTGTACTTCTTCAGGCGCAATACGAAGAAGACGCCCTACATCCGTCAAATTCGCAAATAGCGTATATTCGCTGGCACTGCTTTGACTTGGATAGATACCCGAAATTTCAAATAAACGCTGAACTGGAATTCTTCCCATTGGCGTATATTGGCTATTCTCGGTAATCATCAAACGAATTTTCTCACCTACACTTAAATTTAGTTTATGCGCTAATTGGCTACCGATAAGCACCTTAAATTCACCTGCGGGCAAGCGCTCAGCAACTGCTTGTTCATCTAGTAGTGGATCGTCTTCCGCTTTCATCACACCAATTAGCTGCCCTGCTTGAATACCATTTTGGCTTTGAATAATGACATTCGCGCGGTTAATCGCCGTGCTTTTTTGCACAAAATCTGGCAGGGTTAATTTTTCATTCTGCGTAAAATGCCCTTCTTGCGGGGCAATAATGGCATGCGGTAAATGGGAAAGAAGATTGCGCTTTTGCATATTTTCTAAACCGTTCATCACAGAAAGCACAATCACAAGCGCCATCACACCTAGCGTAATGCCAAGGCTGGCGAGATTAGTTACCAAACGCCCGAAACGGTCGGCGCTTTTCGTGCGCCAATAACGAAAGGCAATAAATAAAGGGGTTAAATTCATATTTCTGGTCATAAAATAAAACAAGCGGTCAAATTATACTGAATTTTTGCAAAACTCTGCATAAAAATAACCGCTTGTTTTGAGGGAGATAAATTAAGCCGGATGACGCTCAGCGACTTCTTTTAATAAGCTTTGTAATTCGCCTTTTTGTGCCATTTCTAAAACAATGTCACAACCACCCACTAATTCGCCTTCTACCCATAATTGTGGGAAAGTTGGCCAGTTTGCAAATTTTGGTAATTCTGCACGAATATCTGGGTTAGTTAAAATATCTACATAACCAAATGGTACTTGGCAGCTAATCACTGCTTCTACTGCACGCGCAGAGAAACCACATGAAGGGAATTTTGGAGAACCTTTCATGTAAAGTAAAATTGGGTTCTCGCTAATTTGTTTTTTGATTTTTTCAATCGTTTCCATTGTTACCTCTAAGGATTATATAAAAAATAGCCGAGTGATTGTATCAGATTTTATTAAGAACTAAAGTGCAATCTCTCGTCTACCCGTAAATGCATGAGAAAGGGTCGTCCCATCTACCATTTCTAATGAACCACCAACAGGCACACCGTGCGCAATACGACTGGTTTTCACATTATATTGATGACACATTTCTGCAATGTAATTGGCGGTTGCATCACCTTCAATGGTTGGATTCGTCGCTAAAATCACTTCATGGAAAGATTCATGCTCTAAGCGCTGTTGTAATAAATCTAACCCGATTTCGCGTGGTCCAATACCATCAATTGGCGACAAATGCCCCATCAACACAAAATAACGCCCTGAAAATTGACCGGTTTGCTCAATCGCTTGAATATCTTCTGGCATTTCCACAACACAAAGCTGTCCGCTCATTTGACGACGCGGATTCTTGCAGATGTTACATTCCTCTTCTTCGGTGAAGGTACGGCAACTTTGGCAATGCCCAATATGGGTCATGGCTTCATGCAACGCTTTAGCAAGGTTCACGCCCCCTGCGCGATTGCGTTGTAGCAGATGAAATGCCATTCGCTGAGCCGATTTTGGACCCACTCCCGGCAATGCCCGCAAGGCTTCCATCAAATTTTCAAGTAAAGGACTGGTTTGCATAAAATTTTACCGACAAAACAAAACGGCACATTTTAGTGCTTTTCACCCAATTTTGCTACTTTTTCCAAGATAGGTTGAAGCAAACAAGCGTTCGATTTTTCAGAAAATTTTGCAGAAACCGGCACATACCACCAATTAGATTGTGCAAAGGCTTGGCACTTCACAGCATCTTTTTCTGTCATCAATAATGTTGTGTCAATTTCAGCTAATGCCTGTAATTGTTCAACTTCAAAAGGTTGATGATCCGCAAAACCCACTTCATTACGCAATCGAATGCCTAAGCCTTTTAACATTTCAAAAAAGCGTGGTGGGTGACCAATTCCTGCAATCGCAACGCAAGGCGTTTTAGTAAATTCGGTTAATAAACGGCGTTCGTGGGTCACAAGATTGACTGCCCATTCGGGTTCTAATGTCATGAAATGTTCGCCAGTTTGCGGCTGCCCACCGTTGCAAATGACTGCTTGCACCTGTTTGAGTCTACTCGGTAGCTCACGTAGTCCACCTGCTGGCAGTAAAAAACCGTTACCAAAACGGCGTACACCATCAACAACAACCCATTCAATATCACGCGCGAGCGCATAATGTTGCAAACCATCATCTGCAATAATCAAATCCAGCGAAAACTGACTGAGCAATAGCTCAATACTTTGGCGACGGTTTGGTGATATTGCTAATGGCACGCCTGTTCGCTGTACAATGAGCACAGGCTCATCACCCACCATTTCAGCAGAACTTGAATTTGTGACTAACTGCGGAAACTGTTTGGTTTTACCGCCATAGCCACGAGAAATAACGCCAACTTTTATGCCTTTTGCTTGCAGTTGTTCTACTAACCAAACAACCACCGGCGTTTTACCATTTCCCCCGACGGAAATATTCCCCACAACCAATACAGGTACAGGAGCACGGTAAGATTTCAAAATATTTTTCTGATATAACCATCGGCGTGTTTGGCTAATCAGCCAAAAAAGCATGGAAAGGGGCGAAAGCAGCCAAGTCAGTACAGATTTTGTTTGCCAAAGTTTCATTGTTTTTTTAATGTCTCGATCATTTCACGCAGTAACAATAATTCGCGTTTTTGATTTTCAATAATTTCGTTTTTATGTGCGAGCAATTCCTCTTTATGCAAAAGAATCAGCCTAAGCGTTTCCGTTTCTTGATCTGCGTTGCCTGCATAAAGGTTTCCTTCTTCGCCATAAGATAATAATTGGCAAATATGCATGCCAAAAATTTCCGCAATTTGCTCAAGTCGAGGCAAATTAGACAGTGTTTCGCCTCGCTCTATTTTGGCATAGCCCTTTGTTGTCATATTCAGCTTCTGCGCCATTTCTTCTTGGGTCCATTGGCGCACTTCACGAAGCTGTTTAATTTTTTCATTGATTTTCATATCAAACACCCACAAACTGTAGAGCAAAGGATAACATTTGTTCCCTAAAGGAGCAAATTTGTGGATTGTATCCTTTTCATACAATCCTTAGAATACTGCCTTCTTTAACTCTACTACTATCATGAGGTTTTATTATGAATTGGTATTTAGCCGTTCTTAAGAAATATACAACTTTCTCTGGTCGCGCAAGAAGAAAAGAATATTGGATGTTCACACTTTTCAATATCATCGCCGCTTGCATTGCCATGGTAATTGATGGCGTGTTAGGTGGCACAGGTATTGTGACTATCATTTACGCTTTAGCAACTCTTTTACCAAGCTTAGCGGTAACCGTGCGTCGCTTACATGACACAGGTCGTAGCGCGTGGTGGTTATTACTTGGTCTTGTTCCATTTGTTAGCATCGTTTTAATTATCTTTATGTGCCTTGAAGGTCAACTACAAAGCAACCAATACGGTGACAATCCTAAATTAGTGGATCCAGAATAATCCTAATTTGATTCTCTTGCTAAAACAAAAAAACCGCCAATAGGCGGTTTTTTTATGTTTTATTACATCGTTACAATCAAACATTCAGCTACGCTACGAGCGTTAGATTGCGCATTGGCTGCAGCTGCACGATCACCAACTGGGCCGACAAAGACACGATTCCATTCTCCGCTGCTCACAATACGTGCATTAAAACCTGACATTGCTAAACGAGCCTGCATATTCTCTGCTTGTGCTTTATTTTTAAATGCTCCGCATTGTAATCCAAAACGCCCTGCAGTAGCAGCTGGTTTTTCTGCTGGTTTAGCTGTGGTTTCTTTTGGCGTTTCAGCTTTTTTGGCTGTTTCTACTTTTGCTTGTTCCGCCGCTTTAGCTGCTTCAGCCTGTTTAGCTTGTTCTGCTTTTTTCGCTAATTCTTGCTGTTTTTTAAGCTCTGCCTGCTTACGCTTTTCTTCTGCAGCTTTTTGCTCTTGAGCTTTCTGGGCAGCAATTTGTTCAACGCTTGGCGCTGGCGTTGCAGAGGTAGTCGGCTGAGCTGTAGTCGTATTATTTGCGGTACTTTGAGCAGTTTGCGTTTCAGTATTTGTTGCGCTAGTTTCCACTTGCTGCGCTTTTTCTGCATTTAAGCGGGATGCTTCTTCTTGCTTACGCTTTTCTTCAAACTGTTGAATTTGTTCTTTAGTTAGTTGAGCTAATTTTTCTTGTGATTTTTTGCTACTATCGGTTATCACTTCTCGAGATTCTAAATCACGAATATAGCTGTACACTTCTTCTGGTCGGCTCGGCAAATTGCTGGATTTTTGCGTTGGCACCTGAACTTGCACATTGTTTGGAATCACAGGGGCTGGCGCATTTTCTTTTAATAGCCATAAACCTAGCCCTGCCGCTAACAATAAAACAATGATGAGCGAAAATAATGTTGATTTGTTCATGCCGCCCTTTTTCTTTTTAGAGCGAGCCATATAGTCACGTTGAGGCACAATGGTTACCTTATCAATTTTATATAGAATGAAATTTGTAAATTTTACTGAAAAAACAACCGCTTGCCTATCGTTTAAAAAACAGTTGTATCAAAATTATTGTAAACTTTTGTGAATAAAAGTTTAATTTAATTTCCCGATTGATGAGAAAGATAAATATCGAAACGATGATTTTTGGTGGTATGCGAAAAATCTGGCTTCATATCTGCTATAAACGGCGCATAATCCGGGCGTTTCACAACCACTCGTTTTCGTGCTAAAGCTTTTGCGGGCAAAAATAAACTATCTGCGTCTAAATCCGCTCCAACTAAATGTTGAAAAACACGCATCTCTTTTTTCACTAATGCGCTTTTTTGTTTATGCGGATACATCGGATCTAAATAAACCACGTCAGCCTGTTCTTTCTCATAATCCAGTTGTGCAATATGCGAAACCGCCACTAACTGCATCCTTTCTTGCATGAACTTGCCAATTTCTGCATCAGCATACGCACGAGTTAAACCATCTTCTAATAATGCTGCAACGACTGGATGGCGCTCAACCAAACGCACTTTACACCCAATTGCGGCTAATACAAAAGCATCACGCCCAAGACCTGCGGTTGCATCAATAACCGTTGGGAAATCATTCCCTTTAATTCCCACTGCTTTGGCAACCGCCTCTCCTCGTCCGCCACCAAACTTACGGCGATGAGCCATTACCCCTTCGACAAAATCCACGGCAATCGCCCCTAATTTAGATTCGTCTAGCTTACGGAGTTCTAAACGTTTATCTGTTAATACTAAAGCAAGCGGACTCTCTGGTTGATGTGTAAGTTGCCACTTATCACAAATTGCTTGAAATTTCTCTTTTTGTGCGGACTCATTAATTAGCTGAATCATACAAACCACTCATCTAAATGTGCTAGTAAACAATCTTTACCCGCAAGCGGTTCATTTTGCCAAGCGATTTGCAACATTTCTGCATTAAATTGTTTTTCATATTGCGCTGAAATTGATTGGTAACTGATATGCCAAGGCTCAAAGCCAACCTGGGTATTGTGAATGCCATCAAATGGAAAATAGAAACCAAACTCAGCGGCATGTTGATGTAACCATTCAGCTAACGGTGCAAAATATCCCTCTTCTTGATATTCCCAAGGCTCAAGCTGCAAAGTTTTGCCTTCAGGGAGAAGATCTGGGTCAAAAATATCAATTTCAGTTCCCCAATGATGACGACTCATTCCCGGCACCGCAGACCAACGTAAAATCGCTTGAATTTTCTGCCATTCATCCAATTTGTTCACATTTATTGGATTACCAGCATCATCATGCACCTTGCGTTGTCCTTCAAACTTCGCATTCCAAATTGACAGTTGACGCTCAAAGTCTCGATACGTAGAAGCGGGTTGCAAATTAAACCCTGCTTGTTTTGCTGCTGCTTGTAAAGCCAGAAATGCTTCCACCACTTCAGCTTGTAAGTAATGTTTATCTGATAATGGATTGGGTAAAGCCACCAAATGTGCTCGACTTTTGCCTGTTAATAAGGCCGTTAAATTATCCATATACTTTCCTATGCTTCGAGTAAATTGGTTAAAATTTGATAATAAACTTCACCACATTTTGCCAAATCTTCAACACTGACACATTCATTGACTTTATGAATAGTGCGATTTAATGGCCCGAATTCCACGACTTCTGCGCCCATCAGAGCAATAAAACGACCATCAGACGTCCCACCACTAGTATCTAATTTCGGTGTAATTTGCGTTACATTTTCGACCGCTTGCTTAGCAGCTTGAACTAACTTTCCGTGACCTGCAAGAAATGGCTTACCCGATAAATTCCAACTGATTCGATATTTCAAACCATGCTTTTCTAGCATTTTGGTAACCGTGGTTTTAATGATTTCATCAGTAACTTCTGTGCAGTAGCGTAAGTTGAATTGAACATAAAGTTCACCCGGAATCACATTATTACTGCCAGTTCCTGCTTGAATATTCGCAATTTGCAAGCTTGTTGCTGGGAAAAATTCATTTCCCTGATCCCATTGATACGTAGTTAATTCGGTTAAGAAACCTAAGGCTGTATGCACTGGATTTTCTGCTAAATGCGGGTAAGCAACATGGCCTTGAATCCCTTCTATATAAAGGTTACCCGTGATTGAACCACGGCGTCCATTTTTAATCACATCCCCCAATACTTGGCTACTTGAAGGCTCTCCTACTACGGCATAGTTCACAATCTCTTGACGTGCCATTAAGACTTCAACCACTTTAACTGTTCCATCTTTAGCTGCAGCCTCTTCATCAGAGGTAATCAGCAGTGCAATTTTGCCACGATGATTAGGATGGTGCTTCACAAAATTCTCAGCGGCAATCACCAAAGCTGCCAGTGAACCTTTCATATCTGCAGCACCACGCCCATAGAGCATGCCATCCACAATTTCCGCAGAGAATGGTGGATATTGCCAAGCTTGTAAATCACCAACTGGCACAACATCAGTATGCCCAGCAAAAACCACACAAGGTTCAGCATCGCAACCGTGAGTAGCCCATAAATTTAATGTTTCACCAAACGGCATCCATTCAATTTGAAATCCTTGTGCTGCTAGCCTATTCGCAATCACTTGTTGACAACCCGCATCTTGAGGGCTAATTGATTCTCTGCGAATTAACGCTTGAGCAAGCTCAATAATTTGTGATTTCATCTTCTGTTGATTCCTTATTTAAAGCATTAGGGAAAAGCTACACCATACGCTTTCTCATCAAATCCAATCAGGGCAAGCTCATCTTGTAAAATAATTGGGCGCTTAATCAGCGTCGGTTGTTCAGCTAATACTTTTAATGCGCTAGCGCGATCTAGATTATCCTTAACTGCTTGATCGAGGTTTCTCCAAGTCGTTGAGCGCTTATTGACTAATGCTTCCCAACCAAAAGCCTTTTCCGCTTGATTTAACCAATTTACATCTAATCCATCTACACGATAGTCATGCAAACGATGCTCAACATGATGCGCTGAAAGCCAATTAAGTGCTTTTTTTACCGTGTCACAATTTTTAATGCCATAAACAATAATCGTCATATTATGTCCTTTTAATTAAAATTATATTTACCCATCACTTCTAGTCGGATTTCTTGCTATAATTGATTCGATCTACAAAATGAGGAAATATTATGAATAAAATTCTGCTTACTTGCGGAATGATATGCTTACTCAGTGCCTGTTCTAGTGAAACATACACGAGGGCTAATCATACCGCAAATCAACCCAAACCAACTACAAAATATAAAATATCTGATGAATTAGCCAAAAAATGGGTCATCGAGAAAAATAAGGCGCAACAATGCTTGTTCCCTAAAGAGAGCAATCGCATTGCTGCTGCGCAACCGTTTCTCTACCAAATGGCTATTTATAATCACCCATTATTACAAGTCATTGGTGAACAAAATTATCAAATCTTAAGCCAAAGCCCATCTTCACAACAATATGCGGCGGCAAAACTACGTAAATTTAACCACACCAAAAAAGCAAAATTTGGCAAAAGTTGGTGTAATGAATTACGTAAAGAATACGGCACTTTAGTGAAATTGGCACAAGCGCAGCCACAAGCAACCAAAACGCTTGAGAATAAAGTTACAAAAAAGAAAAATGTACAACTAAACCGCCAAGCAATTAAAATTAAATTGCCACCAATACCAAACGTCTATAGCGAAAGTGACATTTTAGATGAAGAAATTACCACACAGGATACTGCGCCAATGTTGCCAATGCCACCGGCTCAATCAACAACGCCAACAGCACCAGCAACACCAGTAACACCGCAAAAAACGGAAACGACACCAACGCCACCAGCTGTGGGACCGTCCCCTTCAAGCTATGATGGTGATGAGCAAATTCGTATCAATAACGAACCGTTTAAAAGCGAAGTAATTCATTTCTAGTTTTAAGATACAAGCGGTTAAATTTACTGGCTGATTAACTAAAACTCACAAGCGGAAAAGAAACTATTCTTTTCCGCTTTTTATTATACATTTGGTAAATGTTAGATAAGAAAAAACCGCTTGTAAAAACAAGCGGCTTAAATAATGGCGGAGGAAGTGAGATTCGAACTCACGGAGGGCGTAAACCCTCGCCGGTTTTCAAGACCGGTGCCTTCAACCACTCGACCATTCCTCCGTGTTGAAAACATATTCTAAATTGTACTCTCTAAAAAGAGAAAACTTGCTGAAAAATCAACAAGTTAAAATTTGATGGCGGAGGAAGTGAGATTCGAACTCACGGAGGGCGTAAACCCTCGCCGGTTTTCAAGACCGGTGCCTTCAACCACTCGACCATTCCTCCGTGTTGAAAACATATTCTAAATTGTACTCTCTAAAAAGAGAAAACTTGCTGAAAAATCAACAAGTTAAAATTTGATGGCGGAGGAAGTGAGATTCGAACTCACGGAGGGCGTAAACCCTCGCCGGTTTTCAAGACCGGTGCCTTCAACC
>FLSK01003055.1_pt1 | contig 41562 bp, 52 predicted proteins | sample 1550541 | NCBI WGS metagenome assembly FLSK01 (sample SAMEA4031773, study PRJEB14383) | metagenome | biome: human; feature: oral; material: saliva | place: Philippines | collected 2014
GATTGGTGTGATTTTCCTGACATTAAAAACATTCTTCATTTTGAGGGCAAGAATGGTCCTGATGGCGTCAAGCGAAAAAGTCCAGCGGTGGATGAGCCTTGGCACTTTATAAATCCGGACGATCCGAATGACACTGCACTTTTGGAGATGATTGACGGACATATTGGCAATTTAGCCCGAGCACTGCGAACAAATAATTCCGAGCGAGCAGCGTTTGAGGCAGCTTGGATGGCGCACGCGATTACCGACGGTTTGACTCCGGCTCATCATTTTCCTCTGGAGCAGGCTATGGCGGAACTTCGCGGCGGTGAAGGGTTGGAGACGCGAACCTCAATTTTGAAGAAAAATCTCATGAAGGGCGATAACGGAATTGAACTGATTAAAAACAACTGGAAATTCTGGGGCGCCAAAGGTATGATGACGACACACGTGGCGTTTGAGGCTGGCGTAGCTAGCGTGGTGGCATATCCGCGTTTTAAGGATGCAATTCCGAGTGACGATGAGATATTGCAAGTGAAAAATCACGGCTATCGTGAGTATTATTTGAACCAAGTTCACGCCGTGGCATCGATGAAAATGTATGACAATTTTAGCAAGAGCGGCTGGACGACGGAACTTGCTTGGCAGACAAATCACGAGCTAATGCCGATTATTATAAAGTCGGTGATGCTGGGTTGGCTGGCGCCTATTTGGAAACTTGAGGCAGAAAAAAGTGAGAGTTAGGATTATCTCTGGCGAATTTGGCGGACGATTCATAAAAACTCCGTCCGGCTCAACGACACATCCTATGGGCGAGCGAGTACGTTCAGCTATGTTCAACTCTTTGGGTGAATCGATACGCGGTGCGCGGGTTTTGGATGCTTTTGCGGGGTCTGGTGCTGTTGGGCTAGAGGCATTAAGTCGTGGCGCAGAGTCGGCGGTTTTCGTGGAGCGAGATCGAGTCGCTCAGCGAGTAATTGCTGAAAACATAAGCATTTTGGGCGTCGAAGAAAAATCTATTGTAATAAAAACAACGATAATAAATTGGCTGGAAAGTGCAAGTTCAACAGGGGAGTTTGATATTATTTTTGCCGATCCGCCGTACCATAATCCACAGTTTTCCACAGTTTCCAAGTTAATGAGACTACTCAAACCGGGTGGAACTATGATATTATCACATCCAGGAATAGGTGAGGTGCCGGTTCAAGACAAAACTGTTGTGGTGGACAGTCGTAGTTATGGGGAGGCGCACCTCACCAAGTTCCTACGATTGGAATAAGTCTGATGAGCGTTCTGATAAATATCAGAGCGTTTTTAATAGAAAAAAGTAGGTAAATTATGAATGAATTTATTTTAGTAGCAATAAAATTATTGATCGGATTTTTTGCCCTGACGATAATAATTAACGTTACAGGAAAAGGTAATTTGGCGCCATCTTCCGCTAGTGATCAAGTTCAGAATTATGTACTTGGTGGTATTATTGGTGGCGTTATTTATAACAATGATATTAAGATTTTGGATTATGTTGGGATTTTGTGTATATGGTGCGTGTTAGTGTTAACACTGAAGTGGATAAAGAAACATAGCGTTAAGGCTAAACAGCTGATTGACGGTAAAGCTTTGATAATTATAGACAATGGGAAGATAAATATCGAAAATTGCGAGAAGGTCGGCTTAAGTGCTCATGATGTTTCTTTCAAGCTTCGAACCCATAATATCTACTCGACGAAGGACGTGAAAAGAGCTGTTGTTGAACAGGATGGCGAGCTCATTATTTCGCACAAAGGCGAGGAAAATCCGAAATTCCCGTTAATAACGGACGGCCAATTGCAGGCTGATATCTTGGACGTAATCGGAAAAGACGAAAAGTGGTTGCTTGGTCAGCTTAAAAAACGAGGCTTAGAATCTTATGGAGATGTATTTTTAGGCGAGTATGTCGACGGTGATTTGATTCTGACTGCTTATAATTAAAGGTGAATTAACCGGACGGGATGAAAAACGTTGTTGTTTGATAGTGTTGTGAAGTTAACTCTACCACTACATCTGGTGGCAGTGTATAATAATTTATAGATAAAGTGAAAAGAGGAGGAATGTAGAGAAATGCCGTGCATTGATTATTTACCAAATGGAACAAACACAAATTCGCAACGGGTAATATTGAACGATAATCTGAGTAACTTCGGCTCTTATAGAGAAGCCAATAAGGTTAGTGACGAGGAGTTAGAGAACGATACGACAGAATCTAGCCAAAACAGCTATCCAGATGTTCTTGATGATTACTATCTAGACCTGGAAGCCCTCACCGAGGCTGCCGACGATGAGAGAACTAAAAAGAAAATGGCAGATCTGGCGGCTCGATGTGCGGGCGTTTATCCTATGGAAGAATGTGATCTAGAAACAGGAACATTATTCTAACCGAGCGTTTTTATTATTGGACAATAAGCAAAACCCCGCAATATCCTGGAATTGCCATTTGGAGATTTTCTGAGGTAATTAAATCGACAGAGTGAGTCGAGGTGATAATCTTGGCGTTTTCTGGAATGGAGAAGCTTTGTTTCTCGTCCGCAAAATTGATGAAAATGTAAGCACGTTGACCGGCTAGTTCTCTTTTTAGCCCAAGAATAAAGCCGTTGCCAGTGTTTTGCACGATACTCAAATCGCCATTTTTAAGAATTGGGAGAGTTTGGCGTAATTTTAGCAGCTTTCGGTGCATATTAAGCAGAGAATCGTTTATGATTTTTTCGCTATCAACGTTAATCTTCGTGTGATTATCATTAATAGGAAGCCAAGGTTTTGCACTTGAAAAGCCCGAAAATTGCGAATCATTCCATTGCATTGGCGTACGTTCCAAATCTCGGCTATCAATTATGGAGTTGGCGGGGCTAAAATTATCTTGAATGTCATCAGCGGTCAATTCTCCATTCATCATGCCAATTTCGTCGCCGTAATATACTACGCTAATTCCTGGAGTGAGGAGATTTAAGAAGCTGAGGGCGCGGGCGCGTTCTTCGCCCAATCTGGAGGCGACTCGTGGCTGATCGTGATTTCCGATGCAGAAAAATGGCGTGGTTGAGTTTGCTGATTGTAGGTAATTCTCAATTTTTTTCTCAATATTTTTAGCGTGCCATTCGTTGTCGCGATATTCCATAAAAAACGCCGAGGCTTTCGGGTGGGCTGTTAGGATTTGGCCGTATTGATGATAAATATCACCCAGCTTGTCATCAGGGTAGAATTCAAACACCATTTGCTTGTCGTCATATTCGTCGCAGACTGACGCTAATTCTCGTAAATATTCCTGAAAATGCGGTCCCATTTTACAGTGGTCATGGATAAATGCTCCGTAATCGTTTGGATTGCCATAAAAATCAGGATTTGGAGAGTCGTCTTTAAAGTCGGAATCTTTGGAAATTCCCCAAATTGCATCGACGCGCATTCCATCGACGCCCATATCAAACCAAAATCGCACTATGTTTTTCATTTCAGCACGCACTTCAGGATTATCCCAATTCAGATCTGGCTGTGTTTTTAGGAACGAATGCAGGTAAAATTGCCCAGTGTGCTCGTCAAATTCCCACGAACTCCCACCAGACAAACTTCGCCAATTGTTAGGCTCGCTATTATCTTTTCCGTCGCGCCAAACATAGTAATCTCGCTTGGGGTTGTCGCGTGAAGATCTGGACTCTTGAAACCACGGATGTTGGTCTGAAGTGTGGCAGGGAACGAGGTCGATCATAACTTTAATGTCGAGATCGTGAGCCTTTTTAAGAAGCGCCTGAAAATCGTGCATTTTTCCGAAAGTCGGATCAATTGCTCGATAATTTGCGATATCATAGCCAAAGTCGGTCAGCGGCGATACGAAGAACGGGGAAATCCAAATCGAATCGACGCCCAGCCATGATAAATAATCTAGCTTCTCAGTAATACCGTTCAAATCGCCAATTCCATCGTCATTCGTATCCAGAAAACTACGCGGATAAATTTGATAAAGAGAGGCGACATCTTGCCAAGTTTTCATGATTTAAGTATAAGCGAGATGATGGGGAAAATCAAAACAAATAAATTACATGTGATGATAATGATGAGTCAATGCATGACCTTTGCCTCGACGTAATAAATACAGATTGACGGGATATGATACGGCAAACGCGGCGAGCATACAAATTAGCCGGCTAACCCAATAAATCGGATGAGTTAAGTTCTTATCCATGGCGCCCGGAATGATTAGCATGATTATGTTGTCTACGATAGTCATTGACAGTATGGATAGTGTGTCAGCGGCGAAAACTAACTTTAAGGATTTTATAAGCGATAATTTGGCGCGTACTAATGGTATGATTGACGCGGTGTAGCCGGAAATGAAAGCTAAGACTGATGCCAGAATGACCGTAGTATGTGGCGCAAATCCAGCGTGTGTGCCGATGGTGACGCCGATCATCTCGCCAATCATACATCCCGCCAGGCAGTGTAAACTTGCTGCTAGCGCCATACGTTTGATTGAATTTTTTGTATCGCAATGATTATGAGATTCGTGATTCATTATTTTGTCCTTATATTATTTAATTCATATAGATTGAGCAATTCTTCTACCGTTTTACTTTGTTGAGATTCATCGCCGGACGCCATTTTATCGGCAATGTGCGTGCGGAGATGTCGCTCCAGAATAAGTTTATTAAGCGACGCTAATGACTTTTGTATTGCTAGGCTTTGAGTCAAAACATCCATGCAGTATACGTCGTCGGTAATTTGTTTCTCGAGTCCGCGCATTTGTCCTAGTATGATCTTTGTGCGATGCAGGGCTCGCCGTTTGATGTCTGGTGTATCCATAAAACAATCATATACCCCCAGGGGGTATTATGTCAAATGTAATTAGCTATCTAAGGACTGGCTGTGTTGAACAGTGTAGTTTAGAAAACTCCAAAATGATTATTAATACTTTACTCATGTGTTAGAGGTTGGCAATAAATAATGTTATAAATACGAAAAAACCACCCGTTCGGATGGCTAAATTTCAAATTGGTGCGGGTAAGGAGACTCTAACTCCTGGCCTCTTCCATGGCAAGGAGGCGCTCTAACAACTGAGCTAAACCCGCATGCAATATGCTTTCAACAGTAGATTTTTGCTTTCTATAAGCCTTAAATCTGTGTGGTGCAATGTTCTATCTTTCGATCATGAACTTAGTATAGCAAACAAAGCTGCTTATGTCAATAAGCAGTGACTACTTTATAAATTCACCTCTTATATTTCGCCGTGCGCCCTATCGTAAATGGCACGTAGCTGAGGGTTGGTATAGTGCGTATACACCTTGGTAGTGTTTAGATCGGCATGTCCCATAAGGTCACCAATGTAGCGTAAATCGACACGCTTGTTTAACATCTTCGTGGCAAAGCTATGGCGCAAGGCATGCGGTCTAACACCGACGAATTGTCCGTCAGAGCGGGCGCAGGCTGCCTCGAAGGCATTACGGACATTACCTGGTGTCATTCTCTTTTCGGTTTGGTATGAAATGAATAATGCTGGGTTATTGTCAGTGCGAATCTTTAAGTAGTCTGCGATACACTTTTCAGTCTGAGAATCAATGAAACATATCCGTGAGTCTCGGCTTTTACCAACGATAGTAAACTGGCGGTTTTTGATTGAATTACGATTTAGAGAACACACCTCACTAACGCGTATACCTGATGAGAATATTAGTCTGCCAATGGCAACATTACGCAGCCTATTAGCATTACAGTAGCCGCGCCGCTTCATGGCTAGGACGGAAATAAAATCTTCAACTTCATCTTCGGTAGGGATATCTAGTATACGCTTTTCTCGCTTGGGAATTTTAATATCTTCGGTGTCAAATAATAGTTGGCGACCCTTGCGCTGGCAGTATTTGAAAAAACACTTGAGGCAAACTATATAGCCTCTGACAGTATCTGGCTTCTGGTATGAGTAGAGCATCTCACGCCATTTTCTGGTATCCTCTAGAGATACGGAATCGATAGGTTTGTTCCCCAAGAAATTGATCAGTAGTCTGCAAAAGCACTGGTAACGCTCTATGGTTTTGCTACTCCTGTCGCATAATATGACTTCGTCTCGCAAAAAGTCACTAAAACAATTTGAAATATTATTCATCATGAAAAACTCCACTGGTCTCTTTATAAAGATCGTTATAATGAAAGATTTACTAAAATAGTTCTTTATAGAGCTGTTTATTGGCTAAAAAATATAAAAATCATGCTTAATACCCACCTTTCTTAAAAAATAATACAAGAATCGGTTAGGATTCAGTGCGACAAAGTCTTATTATTTGAAAATATAAGCATTTTGTTATATAAAAACAGAGGTCAGACAGCAAGAAACACACGGTCGTCGCCGTGTTAGAGAAGAGAATCAACCAGCTCTATAGCAGTAAATTACCAGCTATAGACTTACGCTGCTTTTTAATTTCAGCTAGCTTCAATAGTCCAGCTGGATTTATCCGCTTCAACTGTTTAGTCACTTTGGCGTCATGAACCTCCTTAGCGTGTTTAGCTATTCGCCGTGCGATGTATTTAGCCAGCATCTTCACAGAGGCTATCATGTTTTCGCACGACCATACTTTAGCTAGCCAGCGGTCTGGATGTTTCTTACGCGCAGCTTGAATCAGGCTCTCTTCGAACTCTTTGGGATAGCGTATCTGCCGGTTTCGAAACATAGGTAGGTACGCGTCGTTTGTTATTAAATTTGATGCTTTGCCAAGTCGCTTACGCAGGGTCTTGACACGAGGATCAGAATCCTTATTACCGTCCACTAATTACCCTCAAAACTTTTACTATTTTTAGTGTCGGGACAAATGAAAACCCCGCACCAAAATATGGTGGCGAGGTTCAACTAATGGGTTTAGCTTACTACCACCATAGCAGACGATTGCGAGAATAATCAACATTTTGTGAAAAAATGTCAAAAAACCGCCTCCGAGCTTTCGAGGCGGTTCAGTTGTTCGGAATTTCCGAACAGTTCAATTATGGCTGTATTTTTTGCCCTGGATAAATCAACCCGCGGTTAGCAATACCATTTCGCTCAGCCAGCCGCTGTGTATAGCCAGAATTACCGAACAGCCCGTTCGTACCGTGCCAACCATTTCTCAATGCAATGTCGCCGAGCGTGTCGCCGCGACGCACGACGTAATCGCCACCGCTTCGCTGAACGTAGCCTGTCGAAGCCGGCGCGGTTGCTCGTGGAGCTTGCGCTACTACGCGAGCATTCACCGCCGCCTGTACTTCAGCTGGGTTGTAGCCTGCAGCCTGTAATCGTGCTACGCGGTCGTTACCGCTGCCGTACACGCCTTTCAATACATCAGCTACCACTTGGTCGTTCACTGCTTTCGAGCTGACTGCTGGAGCAGCTGGCGCGCTAGCAGTGCCATTCCAAATGTTTGGCCGGTAATAGCCGATAATCGAGTTGCGGTAGCCGCCAAGATCCATCAGATTAAAGGCGTTACCGACGTAGATATTGCCAGATCCTTGGTTTTGACCGAAGAACTTGCCCTGATAGTACATGGCGACGTGCCCATACTGTCCACCACCGAATATTGCCCAGTCGCCGTCCTTTATGCCAGCTTGCCCGCCGTGCCACGTAAAGCCAAGTGCTTGGATCTCGCCGACCTGGTTAGCATAGCCTGATGCACCACCAGTTCGAGTAGCCACCACACGCCCTGATAAACTGAACATAAATTGCTTAAATCCTGCTACGCACTGTAAACCATACCCCTCATTAAATCCGCGGCCATTCATGGCATTGACGAACGCCGCAGGACTTGATAGGTCGGTCTTGTAATACACACCCGATCCCATTTGTGCCAGCTCTTTGTCGGGTGCTTCACAGCCCGAGCCGGAATCCTGCGGCACGTCTAGACCCATAATGCCAGCAATCGCTGATTCACGCTTTTTCGCCAATTCACATAAAGCTTTCTCAGTTGCCTTGGAATACTTGGCTTTTGAGCCGTCAAGAGTGATACTGCCGTCTTCAGCCTGCTTGCCGACAATGACGAATGTCGCCGACAACACTACGACTGTCGCCACCAGAATCACGGCGAGGCGGTTGGCGAGAAAGTTCTTAAACTTCGATACTATTCTCTTCATTGCTACTTCTCCTCAGTGCCGTACACGCCGCGAGCTTCACGCTCAGCTTTGCGATTAGCCAGCCACATGATAGCTTCCTCAATTTTCGTGAGCGCCACGCTATTTTCGCGGCATGGCAGTTCTCGGTTGTAGCTTGCTAGTTTTGCGTAAGCCACAATAAGCAAGTCCTCGATAAATACGCCATTGCGTTCTGTAGTAGCTGTGCCGCCAGTTTGAAACTTGATTTTCAGCACCTCTTTATCGCCGACATTGAGAGAAACTTCATCGCCTGGTGTGCCGCGATTCAGTTCATTATGCAATTCTTCTAGCGCATTATACTTGGTAGTTTCCATTATTTTGACTCCTTCTTGTCTTGATCATTTTTCTGATTTGTCACACCCAAAAAGTAGATGTTGACACCACCAGCAAACAGCAATGCCGTACTCGTCAATTGCTTTGCGACAGCGGCAAAGCCCCAAATGTCGCCAAGACCCTGCACGACGAACGCACCGAATGACAGCAAACCAACCGCGATTGACAGCTGTCGTGTAGTTTTCTTTTCTAGTTTCATATTTGACCTCCTTGGTCGTTATTATTATTGCTTTGAAAAATCAGGTAGAGAATAAGCGAGATTGTGGTTAGTGATATCAGTGTGGCGATTACGGTCATTTCTTTGCCTCCGCCTCTAGCCGCGAATTGACGTAGTGATTAGTTTTATTGATCTCGTCTTGGGTCTTCTGTATTTGAGTAGTTATCTGGCTATTGTAAAGGTGGAATAATATTGCTGCGATTATAATCTTACCGATTTCCTGGACCATTGCGTCATTGAACCATTTACCGAGCTTTCCGGTGAACGTAGCAGCATTGACGTTATTCTGTCCTTCCAGAGTATTTAGACGATTATCGTAACTCTCTTTTATGGCGGAGACGAGAGTGGCTAGTTCATGGTGTTCAGAACGGCTAACATTATCTTGGCTGGCAAGTGTGCGTTTTATCTCGTCAACAGCCTCTTTGACATGCTTTACGTCTGATTTCATTTCGCCAAATTCTGTTAAGTCTATTTCTTTCATTTGCTATCCTTTGCCAAAATAAAAGACTGCCGCTGATCACCATTAGATCAAATTGGCAGTCTCTACATTGTAGCTAACTGATTGTATTATATATTGTGAGGCGTGATTTTATCAATAAAACAGACAAAATTGCGCAACATCGAAATTGTAGGAACGTACCCTTGAGGAGATTACGGTGTGAGTATAAATATGTTTATGTTAAGTAACCTACGCTGACTTTACCTTAACTACTGAATGATTACCACGAATAGTACCAGTGCAGTCATGCAGTACAGAGACCCTATCGCCCTCGTTGACACTGATAGATGCAAAGAGAGAGATTCCGCCATAGCCACTTGAAGGCCCAATTAGGGTTTGTTCAAGTCGTTCATAATCTCGTGAACCCTTCCTCTTAATTTGGGCAAGGAGATATAGATAGGTCGACAACCCCTCTGCCATAACAGAGGCGTATACTTCAACTTCAGATATATCTTTGCCGACTATAAACTCATTGTTTTCTGTATCAACAGTAATATTACCATGTTGTTTGATTACTTTTTTGAGCCGAACACGGTTAGAGCCGCTATTGTAATAATTGTCAGTATCAGGTCTAACCGTTACGGAAGAGAATCCTAGTTTATTGAGCGTCGCTAAATTGATGTTTTCTGGAGTGAGCTTACCAGGTGCAGTCTTTCCTTCTTCTCCTACCATAAGCACACCTGTCTTGGTACCTCCATTGATAGAATCGAGAGGTATGGATTTTTCTTTTGGCTTGCCTTCGAGAGTTAAGATTGACGACATGCCATCAATCAAATCGTTATGCAATACAGACGTTGAGATGTTGTATTCAACCACAGCACCTTGCTCGTGCGGCATAGCCGGGGCAGTACGCCCTCGAACAGCGTTAGTGCCATTGTTTCCAGATATCAGGACCGTGACGACTTCCATTTTGTCAGGAGTCTTTTCACCAGCAGCGTCAATTCTATCGATGACAATATCAATACACGTACTGGTTTCCGCACCTACGGTAGAGGATAGCGGAATCGTCGTATCTGTATCGCTAATTGATGCACTTAATGTTGTAGGCGGTATGTTTGAAGTTTTTCGTAGTTTATCCATTTCATTTTTCCTTTAGTTATTTACTTCTTCCAGCTGGCAGGGTCTGGCACTTTCTTTGGTATGACCACAGATGTGATCGTGGCTATACCATAGGAGGCGTTGCTCGATCTGCCGTCTACTCGGTAGTTATTGACCACCTTATTTATTTTCAGTGATTTTTTAGTACTTGGGTCGCTAAAAGTTACGTACCCTCCTTCTGTATCGTTAAATGCAAAATCGTTGAATTTATCGCTGTTAAATCCGGTCGTTACCATGGCACTAGAGACCGTAATGTCTTTCAGAGTGTGCAAAACACGTTTCTTGCCGGTGCCGCTCACCGCAATGGACAATGATCCGCTCACGCGTAGTAGCTCGATGTAGGTCTTCTTCATTTTTGCCCAGCTCATATGTCCCTTGTCGAAGTGGAGCAGTCCTGTCCGGAACGTAGATACAAAAGGCTCGCCATCATCGGTTATGTACTTTTCGCTAAACTCGACAATTCGATATTTGCCGTTGTTGTCTGGTGTTGAGCGAAGTCCCATCAATCGCTCGCGTCCATCGCTCGGAGTAAAGGTAATAAGCTTCTTGATACCAATAGTCCACGGACGTATCCATGCCTTCAGCTGCAAGTCCAGTATCCAGATTTCATTATTAACCTTGGATTGGGCGGCTGGTACGGCGTCAAATATTTTTCCATCAAAGTGTACACTCGATATCCCGCGGCCATATAGCGGGTTGATACCATCAAAATCTGGGCGAATAGCTAGACTAACTTCTTCAGTACTCAATACGTTCAGCAGGTCAGGTTTAGCGCCAGTGGTATTTTTGCCTCTGGAGCAGGTAAAGAATAGGTTGTTATCTGCCTCAGTAACTGAGCCGGCGGCGTATGTACCGTAAGAACCGACAACCCGGGCGATATTCGGTACAATGAACGATGTATTACCAACAGTCATCGAGGTGAGCGTAAGCTGGTTTTGAGAACCCTCACCAGATGCGGTTGTCATAAACACTACGTTTACTGGTTCACCACGCCCATCACGATAACTGCGGACGGTGATTGGTATTTCACCAGTACCTTTGTCTATCTCGACCCAGCCGCCGCCGTAGAAGGCATTGAATGCACTGATATATTTACCAACGCCGCCCCAGTAAACCTTGTCGTCTACACCAACGCCAAATATACGGTAGCTCGATCCAGTGATATCACGAAGAACGGGACCGGACGTGGTGTCGGCTACAGGAGCCTCCACGGCTACGTTTTGTGTGGTACGCCCCAAATCTCGATACGAGTTAGTCGATACCGAGTCAATATACGTTTCATCATTCGACATGTCGCTGTAGTAGATGTTGTAGCGGGTGGCTTTTGGTACGGCATCCCAGGTTAATTCCAGATAGTCCTCAACTTCGCCTGTCTGGCGCCACTGGTTGCGAATACGGTTGGTTTTTACGGAGATCTCAGCTGATGCCATTGTTTCGCCAACCTCATTGACCGCCGAGACTTTATAAAAGTTGGAATAGCTGCCGGTTGCTAGATTCTTAGAATTGGTAACCTTGAGGTTTTTTGGCGTGTCGATACCTTCAAACTTCTTCACCTTATTGTTGGCGATGTCGTAGAACGCCAGAACATCCTTGCCATTGACGATGTATACGCAATCGTCCACTTGATAGAACTTTGCTTCATATCCAGGTGTGAGCTTTTCTCCGGTTGCTTCCTGCCATGCTCCGCCGTTTGATCGCTTGACAACGCCGTCTTCCACGATGATAGCCCATTCTTCTAGCCCGCTGGCCGTTGCTAGCATTTTTACGGTGAACTTGTCAAAACCGTCGGGCATTTTGTCTAGAACAGGGAAAAATGTTTTTGTACCCCAACGCGGATACAGCACACCATCCTGCCTTAGCATGTAATTTACGGCAGAACGGAGTGTGTTATTCGGTAGGCGTGCCTCGTCTAGATAGCTGTTAACACCACCGCTAAAATTCGGGATGATAATGTTCTGTGTTTTAGCGCTGCCGCCTGTCATACGTGGGGGAGTTTGTACTGCCATTACCAATCTCCTCCTATCCCAATGTCGCCCTCAAGCCCGCTAAACTGCCCATCAGGAACTAGCTCATTGCGCTGCCGCATATTTGCTAGGAGTATCATGGCGTCACTGTTATATTTCGTGTATAGGTTGGCATCGTCATTTACGAACAGTTCTGCTGTTACGTAGGCTATGGCGAAGTTTGGGTCGCTCATTTCTAGTACATCATCTAGTTTTGTTGGAATAAACGGCTCGCGATAGTATTTAACGATGATAGTTTTGCCAATTTCCTGATCGCTAGATTTTGGTATCCAACCTAGCCGAAGCTTGTGTCCGATTTGTGGATTTCCCAGAATAGTAACAAACTTGCCATCTTCGCCAGTTAGCTGGCTAGGGGACTTTACATATAGAGGTTCTGAGCTGCCCTGTAGGTAGAATCCGCTAGATAGCGAATATCCTTCCGGCAGGTCATACTCGCGCTGTCCGGGTTGAATAGGACCGATATCGCCTACACTAAACAGCTCATTCCATTTAGTAACATTATCCGTTGACCAGCGGCGTACAGCCTTCTGTAGCAGGTTTAGTCGTATTTGCCCGTCCTCATCATTGAGTGTAGGCGCATCCGCTGCTTGTTCGTATGCTACGTGGACACTCTTTAGTATCTCGTTGACTTTCATTCTGAACTCCTTATCTTACGCGCGGCGTTGGTAGCGCCGACTTACTAATTTTGAACTGTGACGGTGCTTTGATACCGGTAACGATGTTCTTGTTTGAACCGACGTTGCCAAGGCTCACATTTGGATCTTTCGCAAAGCCGTATGGACTAGAAAGCTTCATCATCTTGACGTTGTAGTCTGGCACTGAAATTCCACTGACAGTACCGCCTCTTCGTCCACCGCCACCGCCTGAGCCGCGTCTAGCACCTCCGCCACCGTTTCTGGATTGCGAAGTGACATTACCGTTCTCGTCCATGATTAGGGACCGCAGGGCTTGGTACTGATCTTTGGATATACGTCCGTCGTTGTAGAAACTCTTCAGCATAGAATCTTCTACGAAACACTTGTCGGCGATTGACTTCCTGCGTCCAGCATATAGAGTGTTAACCAGCTGCTCATTCGACATATCCTTGGTTGCCTCTTTGAGGTATTGCAGTTTAACATCTGCTTTATAGCTTGCCTGCGTTGCATAGGTTAGCTGTTCCTTGTCAATGCCATTTTCTGCAGCGTAGCGTTCTTTAACCCAGGCCGGCATATCGGCGTACTTCTTGTTCTTGTTCAGGTCGATAGCTTGATGGACTATTGCTTTATCGTTTGATTGAGCGGCGAGGGCAGATAGTTTATCGGTAATATCGTTTCCGGTATTGCTGCTTGTTTCACTCGAACCTCTTTGCTTTAATCCGTAGCCTAGTACGTAGTTGCGGTAGGTGGCGTCTGATTCATCTTTTGAATCTTTAGCAAGTCTCTTATGAACTTCTCGAGCAACTTCGCCGCCTTTTGTTCTGATCGTCCCATCACCGTCTTGTGTGTAGTCGCCGCGAGCAATCTTGGCTTTTAGCACCACGGGCAGTCCGTCTGAGCCAGTCGCCTGAGACATTTTGCTGAGTTTATCCATTGCTGCGGTGTCGCCATTTTTAGCACGCTTCTCCAGAATATCCATCTTCCTTGAATCCTGAACGAGGCTATAATACTGCTTAGCCTCTTCAGGATTGTTGGATAGCATCTCTCTAAACGCAGCACTGTCTTTATCACTGAGCGCATGCTGCTTGGTGTCATAGAACTGCTTCTGCTCATCAAGGGCATTCTTGCCGAAGAGCATTCCTTTAACGATATTTGTCGGCGAGCGGTCAACAGGTGTCTGAACGTTGCCTTTGCTATCCTGTGTATAGCCATCTTTTAGGGCAGTAGCCCCTTGAATTGTGCGCTTTATCTGTGCACCGGTTGGGGCTATATCAAGCATTGCGGTACCGATCTTACTAGCATCACCACTCGATAAACCTTCGCCAGCGGTAAGTCCAGCCTTAATCAACTTTGATACAGCGGGCGTGCCGTAACGGGAAATGTCTGAATCTTCGCCAAAAATGGTTTTCTTAGTTTTGTCGTCTATAAATGCTCCAACAAGTGCGGGACCACCCGGAACAAACTTGGAGGCTTCGCCTAGAAAACGCTGACCTGCTTGCGCGGTATTATTCAGAAGGTTGTCGTTAGCATCGTCCTCGTTACTGGCAAAGTCGTTATAAGTGTCTATTGTCGCCTTCAGGAAGTCTGGCAGCTGTTCTTGTCCGGTTACCATCTTCAGCCCATAGTTAGCAGCTGCTGCTGCGATGATGAATTTGGCTTTCTGGGCGGGTGTAAAGTCCTTAAAGAACTGTAGCCTCATGTTGTTTACTTCTAACCCAAACTGTGTGAACACACCGAGTACTTTCGAGTTCATGACCAATGGTCGGTCGCCAATGCCGCGCCCAGCTAGAGTCGCCTTGGCAGCTAGGTCAGCCTGCCTAATAGCTGCGTCTCCAGTCAGTCCTTTGCTGAGTGCCTCGTTGTATGCGCTGCGCCAGCTCAGCTCTCCAGTAAACTTCTCAATAGCTTCCATCGGAATGGAGGCAGCATCGGTGTACTTTCGGATGATGCCGCGCCGCTGCGATGAGGCGTCGGTATAGCGGGCTTTCATGAATGAAGATTTATTCAGCGGGTCGCTTGCTTCGTCAAAGCCAGAGTGGATCATCTGCTTGACAGCTTTCATGAACGATAGCAACCCGTCTCGAGCAATTGTCTGCGGAACACTTAGGACCTGCGCTACGGCTGCCGTGGCTGAGCCTGGTATAGTGTTAGCGCCGACGATACCTTGTGCCTTGATTGAAATATCTACAGCCCTACCAAAGCCTTTATCAACGGCCAATCGGTCAATGGCGTTCGTTTTTCCAGCAAGGATATTGCCATATTCCTGCCATGCGGCGATGAGAGGGGAGCGCTCGCCTTCTTTGAAGTTCTTGTGTTTTGGCTTGCCGGTCTCGACTTGCGCCATCGCTTCGTTAAATCCGAGTTCTTCGATAGCTTTGTCTAGCTTAATCTCCTTAGCTTTCTGGAATGTTCGGAAGGCGTTTTCAACTACCCGCACGCGTGAAGCAGCAGGAGTCATGTACTGGTTGTAGAGCATTGCCTCGTAGTACCTGTCGATAGCACCGAAGAAGTCCTTGTTGGCTAGTTCGCCGCGGCGTGTCTGTGCAAATGGATTCCACTTGCGGCGTGCACCAGTGTTTTCAGTATTTCCGACTATCTCATCAGGGACACCTCCGCGTACTCCGCCGGGGATTATTTCGCCGCTTACCGAGCCATTCATTCCGGTGATGTCCTTAATCTTCAGTCCAACCTTCTCGAAGAATGACGGGTCGTTCATGATATGCGAGATGTAGTTTTTGCGGCGCGGTATTGGGTCATAGCCGTTTGCTTCCAGTACACGGTTAGTGTTATTGAGGATATCGTCTGCGTGAGTACGCCACCAGTCCACTGCCGGCTTCATATAGGTATCTACATAGTCTTTGCCGTATTTGGCGTTCAGGTCGGCAACATCGACTTTCTTTTCTACCAGGTCGAACATATCTTCGGTCAGGTCTTTTCGTAGCCGCCGAGAGGGGAGGTTATCTAACATCTTGCTTTCTAGTTTCGTTAGTCCATCACGGCGAGATTTCAGCTCGACTTTCATGGCTGCTTCTTGGCTGTCTTTGAATACGGAGGTAAATTCCTTGGTAGCTGCGGCCGTTGCGGCATCTGGCGCATTTGCGTCGATGATACGGTCAATGTCTGCAAGCGGGTTATTCCTGTTACCCCAGCGCTCAATATCTCCGACGACAGCACCTAGATTGACTGGTTTACCCTCAACATACGCATGCTGATTGCCGTTCTCATCGATACCGACGTAGCTACCAACACTCTTGCCGTCTTTGTCGACTACCATACCAGTACTGCTGATAGTATGTTTATTGCCGTCAAGCGGGACCAGATCGAATATTGGCTTGCCTTGCTCGTCCACACCTTTCGCTAGAGCAAACTCTGTTAGATCAGGTTTGCGATTAGCTTCCGTGCCCTTGACGTGGATTTTTTTGCTAGCGTCAATCCACTCCTGGCTGCCGACGACGCGGTTATATGCTGACTGTACGATGGTTGGATACTGTTTCATGCCTCGTATGTCGTGAACATCGTAGCCGGTTTGTTTGCGGATCTCATCGCGAACTAGGCGGCGCTGTGCTGGAGTACCGGCGTTCAGTTTGTCGATAATATTATCAACGGTCGCTTGAGGGTAGGGGTTGATGTCTGCGGCTTGGCTTTGTGACGTAATATCATCGATTCTGTACCCGTCGGCTACATCGGTGGCGCTTCGGGCTGCCGCTACCGCCTGTAGGTCTGCTGTATTGTCAGGAGCGACGCGTTCGGTTGTTGTGACGCCGGTGTCCCCGTTAGTGGTGGATGTTAGCTTTGAGCCGTCGCCGAGGTCTAGCTCCTCCTTGACTTTTGGTACAGTACCCTCAACTTCGTATGTTCTCGCCGGCTGGTTTGGACCGTCGAGGCGGGCGTCACTCTCGCGTAGCACCCCCTTAATACCATACTTACCTCGCGTTATATCGTGGCTATCCATATGCTCGGCTGGCTTGATTTCCCAGTCGTACTCTGGGCGGGCTGTTTGTAGCTTTTTCAGCTCAATTTCAGCCGCTCGTTCGGTGAATCCGTTGTAACCTTTTCCGGTTTCTTCAACTTGGATTGGTTTTTCTAGTCCTTCAGCTAATCTCTGTGCTTCACGGCGAGCAATAGCAATGTCTGAATGCGTCGAATATCTCTGTGATGGACTGCCGTCAGCATACTCTTCAACGATTGCGTATTTGCCGCGTGGTGTCTGCTCGATTCGATAGCGGTAATCTTCAGGAGCTGTACCGAAAAAGCCTGGTTTCGTTGGCTTGTAAACATCCTCACCGTTGACATTTAACGTATTGTTTGATACACTGCCAGTACGAGTTCCTGATGGATTACTAATAGGACTTGTGCCTGTAGCAGATTCTAGATTGCTACCTGCCCGGGTAACGCCCCGCAAGTCGTCGTCCATCAGGGGCGTACCAAGCTCAGCTTGGGCTTTTTTAATATCTGCCTCAATTCTTTCGGGGCGGATTTTTTGCACACTCTTAAGGCTTAAGCCATCGTTAAATTGACCCATTAGGACTCGACCGCTCGGTGCGTCAGTGTTTGCATAGGTAACATTCTGGAGTCCTGTATCGTTAGGGCTGCGAGTTAGTGTGCTGTTATTGCCATAAATAGACTTTTCCGCTATATTTACATACTCCTCAGGTGTTACTCCCTCCTGAATAATCCGCTTCTCAACATGTGCATTATGCGCGCCCGGATACACTGTTACGTCTCTGTTGGTTACGAAGTCTTGTCCAGTTTGCGCTTGGATCGCGTTGTGTTGATCTAGAGTGTTCTGGCTAACGCGCCCGTAATTAAACGGCTCATCGATAGGGTAGTTTTCGATAGCTGTGCGCATTCGCTCATTTCGCCCGGCATTCGGTGTAATTTCCGTACGTGGAATGTGTAGGTCGCCATCGACATATGCTTGGCGAAGTGCTGTAGCGCCGCGTCCGATAGCTGCACCAGCTCCTGTCATTCCAGTGCCAAAGACAGCACCGGTCGCCGCTTCTTGCAAAGCATTTTCAGGTTTCCAGTCGGTGCCGGCTCGAAGCGACCCGCCTGCGCTTAGAGCAGCGTTCGTAGCTGCCTCATGAGCAATCAGTTGGGGAACGGTTTTCTCGGCTGCTTGACTGATAATACCTTTTTCTAGTGCACTTTTAGCTAGGGTTGGTGCAACTCCCTTGACAACTCCCTTGGCAAGAGATCCTACAGGAGCAACAGAAGAAGCGACATCAACAGCTGTACCAGCTGCGCGAAGTATGCGGTCTAGAGTTCCTTTGTCTTGCATGCCTCCAGTTATGCCGTTTATTTCTTGGTCTATAGCGTTGTATCTGCGAGCATATTCTTCCTCTGAAAGCTTGCCTGCTTTGTATTCCGCAGTGAGTGCATCAAGCGGGTTATGATTAACTAAAGTCTCACCTGAACGATAGGCCGCTTTGAATGGTTGTGCCATGCCGCCAATCATATTGCTGCCGATACTAACAGCATCCTTGCCGATAGTCTCTAGGTTGGGACCTTTCTTTACTGCTCGGTCGTCAATCAGGTTGCGTAGCAGTTCCGATTCAGCGACGATACGCTCGAACTTCGCGCGCTGTTCAGGGTTAGTAAATCCGTATGGGACCTTGGCGTAATCTGTCAGATTTTTAGATATCTGCTCAATAGCCTCACGCTGCCTGCCGGCGTCCATATTATTAAAGTCTTCTAGGAATTGTGTCGGTGTCCTGCCACCGTAATTTATCATGGGCGATTGTCCGTATTCGCCCAGGGCAGCATCAGCGGTTTTCTGGCGATACTGAACATTCTTTATCTTCTCGATGGTATTTTTCAACTGCTCGTCAGAGGTGATGCCTTGCTGTGCTTCATCGAGTAATTTCCGTTCGTTTGTCCAGTTGCCGCGGGTATCATTAAGCAGCGTCGTTAATTCGTCTCGACGCTTTCGGTAGTCCTCAGAGTTTAGGTTGTTGCGGCGTACCGTCTCATTCAGCTGCTGCATCTGCGGTGATTGCTGTGCTGGCTGCTGAAAAGGGGAGGGTTGCTGCGGATGTGGTAATTGCAGCTGCGACTGGTTATTTATCGAGAAGTTTGGCTGCTTATCTTGCTGCTGTACTTTCGACTGGTTTTGTTCAATGTACTTTTTGGCGTTCTCATCGCCCAGGGCGGCGTACTTTTTGGCTTTCTCTAGCTGCGATTCAATTGTCTCTACGAAGTTTGGCTGAAACATTGGCGTTTTAGGCTTCTCTGGCGAGAAATTTGGCTGCTGCTCCTGCTGGCGCGGCTGCTGAATAGTAGACAGGCGTGTTGCATCAAACCCCTGAAACTGCTTTGGCTGGCTTAGCGGATTATCGTTGTGCTGCTGGATTGGCTCGCGGTGGTTTTGCTGTTCGCGGCGTTTTTCTTCTTCGTCGTCTCTCCATCCGAAGAAGCTGCGTATCATTTTTCCAAAGTCAAACATTGGTATTTAGCTCCTTTCGGCTATTAGAATTGGACGTCGTCTGCGGAACGCCGTGGACGCATAAAGTAGCTGTCGTCATCGTCAGAGCGTCGGCCAAGAACTGATTCTGTTGCTTGTCCTGCACTCAGGCTAGGCGAGTTAATATTCGAGCTATCTACTGTGCCTTGAGTGATATTCTTCGCCTGGTATGCTGGAACGCTCGCCAGTGACGCTTGCGGAGCAGTGATATTTTGGTAGGTCTGTACGATTTGACCTAGCCGTCCGTTGATAGCTCTATCGACGTCCTGAATTTGGGCTGTCGATATTGCACCCGCTTGAGCGAGGGCTTGGGCGCGCTGGTTGTCGTTCATGTTCATCTTGTTGAGGATTTCGTTGCGCTGCTCGTTGAAGGTGTCGTGGATTTCTTGGTACTTGCTCTGGCGGAAGTCATTCAGCTTGCGCAGTTCGTCTTCCAGCTTCCTCTGTACTTGTTGACGGTTGACTTCAATGTCAGTCTTCTGCTCGTTCAGATCGTCTAACATCTTGCCTTGTTCGCTGTTTTGCAGGTCGGCCACGCCAACGCCTAGCATGCCGATGGCGCTTGAGTTGCCGCCGCCCAGCATGCCGATGTTGTTTGATTCGCCCTGTAGAGTGTTGCGGACCATCTCGCCCAACGACTGCTTACCGCGGGCATAGCTTTTTTCTAGCTTTTGGTCTTGACGGTCGAGGTTCTGGAAGGCACTGTCGCGTTCGCCCTTCAATGAATTGATGGATGTATCTACCTGCCTGTCAACAGCCGCTCGTGCTGCATTGCGTCGCGGATCGATGGAGCTCAGCATATCGTTGTAGTAGCGGTTATTCTGCGCCCACTGCTTGTCGATAGCTTGGCGCTGTACTGCCGACATACCGCCACCGCCGCCGCCACCAGTACCATTCTGCTGTTGAGGAGTATTTCCGCGATTATTATTCTGCCAGGATTGGTACTGTCGATGCAGTCCGTCTATGTACTGCTGAACCTTGCCGGCCTGTCCTTTGTCGTAACTGATCATTCTTGTGTCGGCGCCGTTGTTATTGACCTTGTTCCAGTCAATCCTGCCGTCGTTGCCAGTGTAGGCGAGCGTGTACGGATCGTGTACCGCCAGCCACCCGCGGAAGTCTTTGCTTCCTTGATATTCTGCCATAAAAATAGCCCTTTCTTGCGCTTCGCAAAAGGGCTGTTGTTTCGCTTGGACTGTCCAGTTGCGAAGACACACTTAATACAAGTTTGTCTTTCGCCTCTGGAGTCCTGATATCCGCCGTACGACCGGTCGTCCAAAGCCGTTGCCGAGCTTGCGGCTCACGGAGCGGTGCTTCTCGTAGTCTACTACAGGAAATACCGCATGCTTATTTATAAGGTATCATGCGTTTTTTCAAATCATCAATATTTTGGCAAATTTTGTGAATTTTTTTCGATTCTAGCTTGTCGGACTATAGAAATGTTCGACGAAATACCACTTACCCCACTCGCCGTGATCGTTTCTAGTACACTTGCCGAAGCCGGTTAGCGTATATCGGGGGTCGAGGATAGCCTTAGCGTGTGGCTCGCTTTTCATCCAGCCGCGATCGCCATTGAATACCGTTCGCTCATCTAACTTGTCTCCATTAACATCATCCGCACCCTTATCAGAGCCGTAGGTGATATTTAGGTTCTCGCTATAATATCCGTAGACATTGTTTAGATTTCTCATAGCAATCTCATAGCCCTCCAACTTTGTCGTCGGGTTTTGATGATCGTAATAGTTATTAGTAGCCATATCATCGCACTTTTCTTGCGCAGATTTATTTAACGCCGGACTGAGCTGCATCGGCGCGACGCCATGCTCGGCGCGGATCTTGTTCACTTCAGCTAGCATTGTATCTGGCGTAATGTCGTAGACAGTGTGCTTGCTACGCGAAGCAGACCTATTCTGGCTCTGATTTTTGACTGGAGTTCGTCCTTGTAAGTCTCTCAGCTCCTGTATCTTATAGTCCAGGGTAGCTTCGGCATTTTTCCTGTCAGCTTCTAGCTTGTTGCGGTATAGAATAGGGTATGCTGTGTGACAGAAGAAAAAACCGAGAAAAAAACAGACGGTACCGACGATAGTTACGTCGATGAGACACTTCTTTCTAGTAACCATCGTGTCGTTTTTTTCTTTTTCACCACCTTTTTTCATGGCGTCATTATAGCAAATATGGTATGATTTGTCCATATGATGAAGAAGTTGTTTCGCAATGCGAAAGGGCACTCTGGGGCACTTTTTATGTCTGCTTGCGCGATTATTTTTCCGATAGGAAACAATAATATAAATTGGGGTACTGCGGTTATTATTGTAATTATAGCTATCTGCGCAACTGTAGTGCTTCATATTCTTGATGATACAGAAGCAATATTTAGGAGCGACCTGCATATGTGGTTAATTGCTATATGGCTGTCCACTGGCGTCATAATAGGAAAATGTCTGCCATGACAAAGACACCCTTGCGAGTCGGGGTGTCTTTGAGTTCTCCGTAGCGTCCAGTAGATTGCGTGTCATACCTGCGCTATCAGTGGAGGTTTTATGTTTTGTGTGTATTTTTTGGTTTGTCTTAGTTTTTTGTTAAACCTTCAGCTCGGCCGCTGGGGTAGAGACCTGGTTGTTTGCACGGAGCAGATCTGCTTCGTACTCCAGGTTAGTCTCTTCAATACGGTACAGCTCGTCGGCAATTTCTTTTGGTACCGTCAGGTCTTTGCCTGCTGGATAGCCCTTGCCGTTAATCATCACCGTACGTCGCAGCTTGACGTGGACATACACTGGTTTTGTGTCTGGCTCGTACTGTGCGACTTTTGGATCCGACTGCTCAAGCACTGGCTCCGCTGGAGCTTCTGGCTCTGGTTGCGGTACTGGCGCTGGCGAGACGGCCGGTGTTGTGTCCGGTGCTGCTTGCGCGGCATATTCAGCCTGCGGCGTGCGGGGCTGGGGAGTCGGCACGTTGGTCATAGTAGGACCTAGAGTATTTGGTGCGTTACCTTCCATGATTATCCTTCCATGGTGTGGGCGGCGGCTTGTATAGCTACCGCCCGGTTAATTTAGTATAGCGAGCCGGATTCCAAACGACACATAAAGTTGTTGTTTAGAATGGCAGCCTTGGCGGCAAACTTCCAACCAAGCGTCATCTTCTGATGAAGTGGGTCGGACACGCCGCCTGGACCTTCCTTGTACACCTTCAGGTGCTGCAGGTCGGTGTTGCCGTAGGCGTCTTCGCCAAAGAGCAAGCTAATGTGCACCTTAGCGTTTGATGCACCCTTGTCGGTGATTAGGTTATTACTTCGAACAACCGTTACACCGGCAAACGAGACTAATTCGCCCTTGTATAGCTCGTTGGATTTCTCCTTCGACGCTTGGCGGTAAACCGTCTGGCGGAATGCCTCGTCATCCATCAAGTCTTGCTCGACGGCTGGATCGACAACTAGGACATAGTTGCCGTCCTTAAAGGTTGGTGCGCCTGCGGTGCGCAAGCGGGAAACCTCTTTGCGAACATCTGCCCAGGTTAGCTTGTCTGCGTCAGCCAGCAAGTTGCGTGCGGTCTTTGAATTGGCGTAGCGTACAGCAGTACCGGCGATGATGACCTTGTTTATAGCACGGTCATAGCTCTTCGATGACTGCTCGCTGAGCTTCTTCAGAGCGTTTTGAACAGATGAGTGTTTTGGTGTTAATTTTGCGAGGTCAGTAAGCGTCACAAAGTCGCCATACTGGTCAACAACCGCATTGATAGCAGAAGTTGTCAGCTGGCTGCCAGCTGGGGCTTGCCCCTCCGTCAGAGGGTTGGTAACGATATCCAAATCCGAGTAACGGGTAAATTGGATAGTCTTGCTTGATGCCTCTGGCAATGTTTCTTTGTGACCGAACTGGTCAAGCACAGTCTGAAACTCCGCTCCGCGAAGAACTTTCTTCGCAAAATAGGTTTGCAGATCGTGCTGAAGCTGCGCAGTAGTAGTGTCAGCCATGTTAAACAGCCCTTTCTGTAACCACTACCACCCAAATGGATTACGATAAACTAATGTTTCCGATCCTTGCCTCTAGTTCCTCTATGGAATCTCCGCCGCCGCCTGAGCCTGCTGCCGACGAAAACATGCCAGAGCTTTGTCCGTTCAGGTTCTGTAGGCTTTGCTGGGCACGCTCGCGCTCGGCTTGCGCTACAGACATGATAGGCTCTAAGTACTCATCGGCTAGCTTCCGAATCGATAGCTTCTTAAGAGCTCCGACGTTTCTTGCTAAAATGTGTGGCTCAATACGTCCTCGGACATAGCTGTCAACCGCCTTAGCTAAGGTTTCGTTGTAGCAGTTCGGATCCATTGGATCTAACGAAGCATTGTTTGGGTCAAGCATAGGATATGCTTTTAGTATTTCTGCCTCTTCGCGGTCAAAGCGCGACGCCACCTGTTCACCGTCCAAGCGCTCTTGCATTGCCTCTACTGCAGTATTGGCAGCTTGCTGGGCTTGTTTTTGGTTATAGTCCATGATGTCGCTGGCGCTGTAATTGCCATCTTCATCAGGAGTAGGGGGCTTAAGCTGGTCTTGCTGGTTTTTTCGTGCCATCTCCTGCTTAAGAGACTCGATATACTCGTCCTTCTCGTGCAATTGGCTGGTCAATGCAGCGAAACGCTGATTGAGGCGCGATTGCTTGTCTGGACGCCCGTTTTGTATATCTGTACCGACTTCTGCTTCAGCTTTGGAATCACCATTGGACTGCTGTTGACCGTCGCCATCAGCACCCTCCGCACCAGTCGCTGTTGTTTCATTCGTAGTTTGATTCTCACCAGCCGGCGTCTCTGATGTGGCGGTTGCTTCTCCGCCGTCTGTTAGCGCCATATTTTCTACCGCCTCGACCTGTTCGGCCGATAGTCCGGTATCGCTAGAAGTAGACATGCTACATCCTTTCGTTTAATTTAGCCAAGACACTTACGCAGTCCGCGGCGGGAGATACGCTCCGTTTCCGGCTAGTAGGGTGGTAAAAGACCAGCCGGAAACGCAACCTACCTCAGAACCTCTTCTCAATGATAGGCATTCCTTTCTCGTCAGTTTTGCCAGTGTAGAAAGTCCCCGGCGGCAAAAATATACCGTGTTCATTCTGGCAACTTATGCACCTTAAGCTTGTGCCGTTTTGTCGCCATTCACTGTCTGGTTTGTGTTGCAGCGCGATACTACTCATGTCCAGTTCGGCATAATGCGGTTTTTCGACTAGCTCTGACTCCGTGTTTGACTTCTCATACGGGTTAGGATTGCTGTTCATCTTCAGCCTCCTTGGTCATTACTTCGACAGCTAATACCGCACCCTCAATTCTCTCGATATACTTCTCGATCCACTGCGCCATCAGCAGCCTAGACCGCACCTCCTTGCCGACTTTTTCATCAGAATCATTAGGACCAAACTCTAGGTCTCTGTGGAGTCTCAGATTTAATGCGTCCTGCTTCATTTGCTCCTTGATGCGCGGCCAGCCCGGGATTGAAGCAATGTCGGCTACCTCAGCACGCTGGCGGGCTTCTGCTACTTTTGCCTCTAGGCTTAGCTCCTCGGCCACTGGTGTAAGTGGCAGGGAATTGATATCGCTGTCTAAAATATTCTCCATATTACGCCGCCTCCATCGGCTGAAGTTGTTGGACTTCTTGATTTTGCTGTATATCCTGCGGCACTTGCGACTGTTCTTCAGACTGCCCTTGAATCTGTTGCTGTAACATGCTTACTAGTTGAGGATCATTGAGCATCTCTGGGGTAAATGGCTTCGTCTTGTCATTTTCCTGAGTGTACGGGTCAAAGATTTTATCCTTGTTCTTGATGCCACTAGCTGCGATAAGCTGGTCAAGTAGCTCTGTTCTGTTGACCTTGCGCCCGTCTTCTTGTGCGCCGTCCATTAGCCATGCACCAGCCTGAGATGACAGCAGCTCAACGAGATTATAGACGCGCTCATACTCATCTTTCTGATCGTTAGCAGCGGTCGTGCCAGCATCTATTCGATACATCCACTTACCGGACAGCTTGGTGTGGTCAATCTTCATTTCGGCTGTGCCGTGGGCGTTGATGTATTCAATCATACCGTTTTCGCCAGTCTCTGGGTCAACACCTATTCGGTAACTCTTGGCTGAATCGAAGATGTCTAGCAGATCCTTGTGTCCAGATTTGATGATATCCAGGATCTCGTCGTCAAAGACATGAAACTTTATCGGAACAGATTGTTTGGTACCAATTAGGTTTATCATGCCATCGACCAGCTCTTCATAAGCCTCCTCAAACATATTTCTATCCCACTGATCGCGGGCGTTTTCGCGCTTTTCAAGTTTGCTCAAGGCTTCTGGTGTTCGACCAAAGCCCGGCAGACCGTCGCTTGCGGATATCGTGGTATCAGTCGTACCGTTTTGATTGAGCAACGCACCCTTCAGGAACTGATAGGTCGCTTGGAACTCATTTGATGGGCTGGCGCCTGGATTGACGAAGCCAAAGTCAGATTGTCCATTCGCAGTACGGATTTTGCCACCTGGCTCATAACGCATTAGAGATGGATCAACAGCATCACCCTTATACCACATTGGCGGGAATATCTTGAACTTGGAGAAGTCGAGATTTAGGTTTACGGTCGTGTCGATTGCTCGCTGTAATGAAGCGCCACGTTCAACATCACCCATACCCCACAGAGAGTCAATAAGCGGGATAGCATATTTGAACACGACAGGAATACGTCCAGATTCGTGCGGGTTCTTAATGTTTCGAACGACAATATTCTCAAAATCTGGCGCGAACGTAATCCAGCGCCCATTCTTGCCACGCTCATATCGAGTAACCAGAGTAATTTGTCCTTGGTGTAGGGTCGCCGCCTCGCCGCGCTCCTGTTGCAGGTTAGTAGCCGTTTCCTTGGCGTCTGATGGCTGATGCTTCTCGGTTGCTTTATCAAGGATAGTCTGGACAGAGGCTCTATTCCAGTCCTTAAACTTCATACGGCTTTGCAGATAGCGTTTGCTATGGTAGGTGACTATATAGACAGCGTCGCAATCATTCAAACTGGTATTGCCAACCTGCGGGAAGCATTCTGTCGGATTTATCACTCTAAAATCAGGGCCGACATAATCCTCGTCAACTCGGTAATCGTACTGAACTGGCATAGCACCGTAGATAAGGGAGTAGTAATCCCACATACGGAGCTTCGTCATGAATGACCACTGGCTTTTAGCGTTAGGAATAACATATTTAGTCCATACTAAATCCATCAGCATTGCTTTGCCTTGGTCGCGCCTGCTTAGCGAACGGATACGTCCGGTCGGTAACTGTGCTACCACACGGGAGGATCGTTCTAATATCAGAGAACTCAAGCTACCTTCGCGAACACGAGACTTAAAACCTTTTTCAGTAGACAGCTTGGCATAGGCAATATCGAGTAAGACACGCCATGTCTCGTGCGTGTGGATCATATTTGTCCTTGCTTCTTGATAGTCTTTACCTAAATCGCTTGCTTTCATAATTTATTTTCCAAAATAAAAAGCCCCCAGATTTCTCTGCGAGCCTCCTGCGGCATTACCGCTCGTGGCTATTACATATTCACCATATCACGAGTTTTTCAGATTCTCCAACATTTTTTCTATTTTTTTATTCATTTTTACGACTCTCATCTAATTCACTGCGCGATGCAAGGTGATATGTTTCATTAGTCAGTTTTTTGATTGATTTAATTGGATCTACTCTGTGGAGAGATTCTCTTTGTATTTTTGCAATATTCGCCAGGCGCTCGTAACGAATCTCCTTACTTAAACCATCGCGAATAAACTGCGCATTATGAGTCTCGAGGTTTGACAGTATGATCAGCTCGTTTATACTAGCTACGTCTCTAATGTTTCTGCCTTGCCTCGCCTCGGTAGGGTTAGCCTTACGCCATTCTTTAGCTGTCATGCCGAATAATACAAGATTTAGCAAGTCAGCCTCTCCTGCATAAGTAAAACTTTTATTCCATATCGGAGTTGTCGGTATAACTTTATCTTTGATCGCATCGGTATGTATCGTGTAGTTGGTTTTTGAAAGTATGCGCTGCACATTCCACTCTAAATTATATTGATTGCTCTCGATCTCAACGAGTCGCTGGTATTCCTTAATAAGATATAGCTTGAACGCGGCACTGATCCAAGTGCCAAACTCAAAGGCGATATCTTTGTGTGCGTAGGTACCACCGTAGCGTCCACTCTTTGATATTATTCCTATTGCATTCGTGGCGTTAACCCATTTTTGAGGGGATAGAACGAACGAGTTTAAACCTGCTTGTCTTTTAAACCCGTCGAATTCGACGGGTTTAAAATTTGGATTATTAAATTGTTCCCACAAACCAAGAAATTCAACAGTCTCCCTATTTCTCATCCAGTTCCTGATATGATCATCACCCTCGATGTTCTTGACCATATCTGTCAGCGATATATAGTCGGCTCCGTCAATATTTATAACTGCTATGGTCTGGTTGTCAATAGTAAGTTTACGCTTTAATATCATGGTTCAATAATACTATTACAGGAAGGAAATTGCCAGTTATTCGGACGCTATTTTCTCAAATACAGTGCGCACCTTAAAGTACAAGTCGTACTTCTGGCTTTCTGGTGCTCCAGACAAGTCCAGCAGCAAATCCATACCGCATAGCTCACCAATCTTTGGCGTAGAGTTCTTGCTTTTGGAATTGGCTGGCTCGGCAAGTAAAGTGTCACCTAACGCCTTCTTAAGATCTAAATTTGCAGTGATTCGGGTAACCTCTTCTGGCGTAGGGAGGTCTGTTGTAGTTTTCTTCATTTCAATTTCCTTTCTTAGTATTTTATCGGCTTCTGGATCGTACACTACGCTCGCAGAGTTTAAATCGTCGGCAATATCATGCATTCCAAAAATTTGGGCATCACGATTTTGAAGGGAGTTTACAGAGCACAGTCTTTTACGTGCAGCTCTATAAATATCTTTCACGCGTCCACTGCAGTAGTGACCGTAGCCAGAGTAATAGTTGTATTCTATCCGCTTACGGCACTTGTCGCAGACTATTGAATTGTCTATGTATGACTTTGACGGGCTTCTATTGATTAGTCTTTTCATGCTTCTCCTTTTACTTCAAGTCTCTATAGCGCAAAGTTGTCGGTACATGTCGCTGTTCAACCTCCCATAATGGAACTGTGATAATATTATAGACTCTAAAAATACGGCTCTTCGCTGAATGAAGCTTTGCCATATTAATAGCCTCATCAAGATCGGTATACGCAAAAGCTTCACCGGCCTTATTCTTGAGCAATCTATGGCCTTTAGAAATCGGTTTTGATACACTAATAAAATGAATAGGGGTGTCGGGGGTAATCATTTTATAACTTTTTCCTTGATCGTCCATAAGTCCCATCGATCGCATTAGCTTATGTCGTTTCTTCTTCTGTTGGGTTAACCAGTAGCGAAAACGCTTGAATGATCGTTTAGTCTTTTTCATCTAGATTTCCTTTCCGTCCTTATAACATTTCGAATAGCCCATTTCGCCACCAACTGTTTTGCAACGGGCTTCAGTGTTCATATTTTGAACCATCCAGGCAATAAACAGGCATCCAGCAGCAAATACTAAAGTCGGCATTATGAAAGCAGCTACATTACTCCAGTTAATTTTAGATTTCATTTATCAAAACCCTCCTGCAACATTTCTTTGAGACAGGTCGAGCCGTTATAGAACTGCGTTATGAATTCATAGACACCGTCTCGAACCTGAGTGATTTCAACAAAGTCGTCATACGCGTCGAAATCTTTATCTAGTTCGACTTTGTAAATACAATTTCCGTCGATAACAATATAGCCGTTATCCTCTAACTCATACTCGTCAATTTCTTCTACGTCTTTATAATATTTATCACGCTCTTCTCTAGGAACACTTTGCCAGAACTTTTTCAAATTAGATTGAAGTTCGTCAGCGTCTTTATATTTTTTACAAAGCGTCAGCTTTCCTTTATAGCCTACAGTTTCGCTCATTATCTATACCTTTCTTATTGCCTTTGCTCAAATTACAATTTCTATGTGCCAACTGACAATCCTCAATCATACGATGAAAACCGCCCCAAAACTCCTTCGGATTTTCCAGAGCTTCACGGGGAATTTTGTATTCCCAAGCCCTAAATTTTATCTCACGCATTTCTCAAAAACCCATAATGATTACTTGGTATTTCATTGCCGCCAGCTAGAATGAGTAGGTGAATAACATCTTTTAGCTCTCGGTTGTCGTGAGCGCTACGAACACATGTCGTTGGATTATTGTAATGATGATTGTTTTTCTCGATATGCTGCTCGGCAGCTTTGCCAGTAAAGTACATAACTGCGCCATAGTCTTTGCCAGCTTTATTATTATCTAGGATCGTCCACACTGGCATACTAGTGGATCGATTATCTTGATTGACCAGCTCGTCACTCAGGGCTTTAATGCGCCACAGTAGGGCTTCTTCAGCTGGATTTTCTGCTATAATTTTCATTTAGATTTCCTCCTCTTTTTGATATATATCAAGTTCACTAGCCCAAATAGGTTCGCGGTCTTCAATAGTGGCTAGTACTAATTCCATGCCGTTGTACATGCCTTTCATATACTCATCATCTAGGCAGCATCTCTGTATCTCGAGCATGCAATGAGCATCATCAAAATGCTTTTTAAGTATTGTTGCTTTACTAGATCCTGCTTCATTCTTCGCGGTATAAAATCCAAATATGTTGATAAAAAATAGTATTAGATAGAATATTGAACCAGTGTATTGCTTGGCAATAGTAGTAAATGCCATTGAAGTTGAGGCGAGTACCGCACCTATAATACAGATTGTCATGAATATTTTACGTTCCATTATTGAGTCTCCTAGGAAAAGATTAATATCAAATTATCGTTTAATTTATAGGGCACGACTTTAGCATCTCTGTCGTTCCAACTGATAGCCCTTCTGGATTCTAGCCAGCCAATCAAACCGGCTATTCTGTCACCTTCGTAGTTTCTATTTATAAGCGCACCCAATAGAACTCGTCGGTCTCTCGCGTCCCGCCATTCCTTTACTCGTGTGTTTTCGTAGAAAGATTCAAGCCTCTCCTCTCTAAGCTTATGAGTGTCGAGTATAGCTTCTATTAACACATCTAATTTTTCAACAACAACTTTAGCTAAACCATCGGGACGGTCAATATAAATCGGACGTTCTTCTAAGCCGTAATACAGGCTGCAAGCCGATTCTATGTCTTTGCTGTATAACTTATAACTATCCTCCGTTCCTTCTATATATACAATTACTTCACCTTTCATATCGTGTCCTTTCTATTAGCTAATTTTTACCTCGTCTTTAATAACCGGCGTACCTAGCTGAACTCTGAGCCTCGGGTTATTCCTTACGTCCATGTTGCACATTGGATAAGTCTCTCGACGAGTGATTTTAATAGTTTTATGAAAATATATTCGTTTTACAGAGTATTTTATGGGGAATATATCGCAAAACCACATAGGCATATAGTTGTGCTTGAAATGTTGCCACGGGCCTTTCGGGAAGTGGTATGTTTGAACATCTGATACTTCGTACGAATCCTCGCATAACTTGGTAGACAACACTTCAGAAGAGAGGGTAATTACTAAATCGTCAACGATATCACGGCGTTCTCGCAACTCCATGTTTCGCAGCATATACTTGCCAAGACGACGCTCCAGAACTACTCGAGAACTCTCCAGCAGTACACTGTGAATAGTAAACAATTCTTGTGAATTTGAATCCTTCACTTAGTTATCCTCCACGCCAAGGTAGATTAGCCATTCTTTCTTATGATTTTTGATGGATTTTTTAATGCTGTCATATGTGTTGAAGTAAATAGCTGAAGGACATTGCAGAAAGGCAGTCGCCTCAATCAACAACTCTTTATCATTATGGTTGTAATAAGCTGTCCACTTATTCTGATCGTTATTGCTCCAATCCGGCTCAAAGTTTGAATCGCGCATAAGCGTGGCGATAGCCATTTGACGTTCGAGAGCTTTCTCGGCTTCGGCTTCGGTGCGCCTTATTATGCCGAGCTTGTAGCGCTGCTCATCAACATGAGTGTCGGACCAACGCGCTCGAGTAATGCGTGCAAAATCGTCTACGAAACAATAGTCTTCGCCAAACTTCGGCTTCCAATGAATACTGTTCGTTGGCTCTTCGACTTTCTCAAACCAGTCGGCAAGGATATTTGGGAATTTCTCAAGTGTTTGTCTTGCGTAAGCCATAACGCCACCATCGCCGTCATCATAAACCAAAGCACCATATTCAGATATGTAGAATAAATCGCCCGCTTTAAATGTTGGCAAATCTTTAATTAGTTTATAGCGTTTCATAACACCTCCCATTAAAATATTCCGTTATCTTTCTTATTCCGCTTGCGGGACTTGATGATTTTGTCTTTGTACTGTCTGACCTCGCGTTCGCGTTGCCATTCTTTGTCTTCTTGCGCCACCGCAATCTCTGTAACGACGATGAATGCGACGAACACCACGATTGTCATAATCCAGAACATTATTTATCCTCCTTCGGCTCAAGTTCTTTCTTATTTTTAGCGATATAAGCAGTGCCGTTGGTGCCGCGAACGAAGTTATCCTCGACAATATCCAGCAGTTTCTTAGCATCGTTAGCGTCCATGATGATGAGTTTGTCGTTGGTGGCGTCGGTCATCAGATCTACGTTGTAATCGCGAATTATCTCCTCAACAACATCACGAGTCATATTGACGGGGTCAAGCTTAGCGAGCCGTTTGACCAGTGCACGGTTATCTTTACAGAGAAACTCAATGCCTTGACCAACCGTCGGCGTGGCGATAGACAGCCTCTCGTCAAGTATCTTGCAATTCTTGCGAGCTTCAGCGACTGACACTGGGTCGTGTTGAAACATCGATTCAAACTTGGACTTATTGAACACAAACATCGTATCTTCAAACACTAAAACTTGATTCGACGGATCTATCTTTAATGCACACTCTGACGGCAGCTCTTCCATACGTCCGGTTGAAATGGCGTAGGAGACAGTGCCGCCGACTAATACGCTAGCTGGGCGAATGTGCTTAAAAATGTAAAAGCTTTCGTTCGTCTCCTTGTCGGTGAATCGTGCGCAAATCGCTAGTAGCTTCTTTGCCTCGATTTGATTCAAGTCGAGTAGGTCGATGTCATTTGTATACTCCAGATATTCCATGATCGTTTCAGCAACCGGTACGTCATTTACCTTGATGGCGGGTAGGGTATTCTGACAGCACTCAGATGCCGCATAATCGACAACCCTTACGCCGGTGACACTGTCAACTTGCACTCCACTAATGATGTCGTACAAAAACAGCGCGAACAGCTGATGATTGATTGCCTTGTTATGGTCAATGCGAAATATCTCAGACGATTTGGTGATTGCAAATAGTTCAATGTCTAATTTATCCTTACGTCCGTCCGTTTTGTTTGCCCAGAGAAATACGTCTGGCAATTCTGTTTCTTTAGTCATTTTTACCTCCCTTTATTTCGTTAGTTATCGCTCGCTGTTTACGTTTTCGGCGCTGCTTCTTTCGTAAAGCCTTCTTCGTCATAGTTTGCCGTCCGTTTTCAGTCGATGATGATTACGGCATAAGTACTGCAAGTTGTTGACATCATAGCGCAAATGTGGGTGAGAACCGCGCCCCTTAATGTGATCAACATCTAGGTTTTTAGTCTCGGTACATCCGGCGACCGCACACACATGCCCAAATTTCATGTCGAGGTACGGCTTCGCAACCTTATCTCGGAACGCTGCCCACGCTTTTGCGTGTTTGCCGCACTGCGATATTTTCTGTCGTTTTTTGAATGGACAGAACGTCTGATAGTGTCTTGTGCTACCGCAGTTCTTACATAGCACCTTAGCTTTATCTGTCGTCATCTGCTTTATCCTCGATTATCGTTGTGATGTCTGATGTTGTAGTAATCTGTTTGACCCTACCGTTGGTGAATTTAACAGCAAAAATAATATCTCCGGACTTGTCGGTCGGCAGAGTCTTGATATAGTCCACCAGATATATAACTGCTTCTGCCGTAGTTTTGAATCGGATAATCTCCGACGTTTGACCGCGTATACCCACGGTCTCGCCTTTGTGTCTCATGAGATAGAACGGACCAACTTCACCAAACGGCGTATCGCGTGCGGCTCGCTCTAGGTTAATGATGTATTGTGGTAAATCTAAGCTTTCCAAAATATACCCTCCTTTAATTTTTTATCGGTAAACTACCCATAATACCCTCCATCGCTGAACAGTCCCGGATCAGACTGAGGCGTAGAATCCTCAACTGTCGCCTTACGCTCATTGACAAGCCCGTAGCGCAGTGCATCGTAGAGATGGTCTTCACCTGTCGTATCAACGTCCTCGGGTCGTTTAGTGTCAACCACGAGACTCGGTAGGGTACGGATGAAATGAACGCAGTTACTGAATACCTGCAGGTATGGCAATCCGTCTGGCGCCAGAGACAACGCTTCATGAACAGCAGTGACTCCTTGAAGCCGGTCGTTATTGGCGGGCGTGAAGTTGATGCCTTCTTCGGTAAATCTATCAGCGATAGTTTTTCCGTCATCGGCATTAGCGATATGCTTCCACAGCGACGGGTCGGCTAGCCTAACAGGCAGTTGCTCGTTTGATTGTTCAAGCTGCTTCATCTCGCGCGCCTGAATCCTTGGACCTTTGCCGCTAACATAATATTCGCGGTAAAGATATATCCGTTGACTAATTGGGTCACGTGCTAGCCAAACAGCACCCGCATACGTACCTCGTCCATAGTCATATGCCATCCATCTCGGCCAGTGGTCTGGTATGTTAAACGGCTCGACGACGTGTAGATGTCGCCGCCACTCGCTAAACGCCTGACCAGCAAACAGATCCCAGTTGCCATACAGATATGCTTCGCGCTTCTTTGGGTCTGCCATTGTCAGTAGACTACGCATGTATGACTGTCTGAATGACGCGCTCGGGTGGTCTTCTAGAGTGGCAGGGATAAACATACGAGTTGTCTCGATGTAGTCAATTGAGCCGTCTCGCTTGACGTACGGACGCTTGTCATAAATTATCTGCTCAGGTGGTGCGGCATCGATAAATCGAGTCTTAACCCAGCCATGCCCGACGCCACCTGGGTTGCCAGCTGCGAAGACGGTAAGCGGTTTGTCTGGATCGTCAGAACGAACGCGCCCAACGAGGTTGTCGTACCAGCTTTCGTAGAACTGAGTTAACTCGTCGATACCCAGCATGTGTATCTCTGAACCCTGATAGTGATTAAAATCATCTTCATGGTTGTAGTAGCATAAGTAAATCCACGATTCAGTGGCGGTGAAGTAGTAGCCCTTTTCTTGCGACCTAAATATCATGTTGCCGTCCTTGATATATGCACGGCACTGTTTATCTATTTCTCGCATGAGGGTCTTTTTCGTATCCTCGTACGTTCGCCGAAATAGATACGCTGCGTAGTGATCGTACTCAAGGCAACGTGTTACTGCTTCAGCAACTAGTGCGGCAGTCTTTCCTCCGCCGGCAGCACCACCGTAGAATCGCTCAAAAGCTGTTGATGTATGAAACAATGTCTGACGAGGCGAAGCAGTGTAATCCGGTACTTTGACTATTTCTGTCATGATTCTGGCGTCCTCGGAACAGTGTTAATGAACTTAACCTCACGGTTAGTGTTCTCGGTCTCATATTTGTCTTTGAATCCCCAGTTATTCTTCAAGCTGAATATTACGCCAGCAGTATTAGTGCCAAACAGAGACTCCTCCGCATAGGCTTTAATCTGTTCTTTTGCTTCTTTTATCGTGTTGGAAAATTCTGGATATTTCTCTGAATATGTGGTCTCATAGTCTAATAACACATCGCGTGATGTGCCTAGTGCAACAGCTAAACCAGTAACGGTGAGTGGTTTCTGTTTGGTTTTAACTTTGCGGACCACCTTGTCCTGGACGACCTTTCCGTTTTCAATGATAATCTTTCCAGACTTAGGGTCGCGGCGGTCAATATACTCAGTTTGTTCTTCCCAGTGGGGCGCTGCATCCTTAAAGTATTCAAGTATCATAGCGCGTAGTTCGTCTATATTCTGAAACTTCATCGGACGACCGGGCGAGTACTCATAGACAGGCTTTGGCGGCTCAGGTGCAGGCTCGGCTTTGCGGACCACCACATCTACAATACGCTGAGCATGCGCCTCAATCGCCACTCTGTTGTTTTTCTGAGTCATCGCCATCATCTTCCTTTCCATGTTTAACTCTTACCGCCACAATCCTCGACTCTGGATCGGCGCTTTCTTCTACGCGGCGCATATGAGAAGGCGAGGAATAACTTCGAATAGTTTGCGGGCGTAACCCAAGCTGGCGAGATAGCTCGTCAGCCGTACCTATTCCTACTATTTCTTCTCCCTTGTACAGGACATACTCGACCGCCATAAATCTAGCCCTCGCTCCGTAGTCTCTTTAGCTCTTTGCGAAGTTCAACAATGGCGCGTTCAGCACGTCTTAGTGCACTCTCAACCCGCTTGATCATTTCGTCTCTTGTCATAGCAGCGATACCTGTTCGTCTTTCTTGATAGCATCCGGACTATGCTCCATCAGCCACGCATAAGCTTTCTCGCGAGCATCTTTCTTTAGGTCGCCAGCATATAACTGTTTAGACAGAATATCGACCTTCGCTTTGAGATAAGCATCATTACGGTTGTTAGTAATTAACGTGTCAATTTCCGCGACCGTATTGCATCTATGGCAAATAAGCTTATCTGCTCGGAGACACTCCCATTTGTGTACGTGCTTGCTATCGTTCATATTTTTACCTGTCTCTGGCTGCTGCTTGGCAAGGGTGGGCATCGCCAAGCCATTTAACCGCTTCCGGCACCAGTGTGTGATTAGCTAACTTCCTTTTCTTCTCGGATGAATCCGCCTTGCCAATCCCGGCGAATGATTTTTGAATGGATATGGTAAAAGCTTTTCGCTAGCAGTCTTTTATAATCGCGTGCATCAGATCGGGACCGAAAGGTTAATGACAAGTCTCTTGCTTCAAAGTCTGGCTTGACGTGCCACTCGGTATAGTCTTCGTCCTCACTGCAAATTTCAAGCTCAGACTTGTCATCTTTCTTTCTGGATAAAAGCTGTAAGATTCCCATTCTCGGATTCCTCCTTAAGTTTCGATAGTTATTCCGCCGTGCTCAGCCCATATCTTGGATGCACACACCTTCCAGACGTACGAATCATCCTCGCAGAGATGATCCAGAAACGCCTTAACCAGATTGTCTATATCCGGTTTCTGCTGGTGTGGGCGTCCATTTATGGACTTACGCTTCTTGTTCGACCAACTTTTTGGCATGGGCAGAGCAAATTCAATCGTAAACGTTTCAGGCGGCTCATATCCTGGCAGTTTCAGCCTTAGCTCGTCACCGTATGCTCGATAGCTCATCACTGACGGACGCTCATTCCACTTATCGCTTCTCGTCATGCGTGGTTTGCTAACTGGTGTAATACTGATATGTTTTTTCATCTCTTCTTTTCACTTTGCGAGCGAAGCAGAGAATAAACAAAGACAGTCACATCAGTAATGAGAATTGCCCCGAGGATTTGTGCAATCGGTAGAGTCCCGATTGCGGTTTCCATGTACTGAATTCCAAAGAGCTTTGTTCCCGCTACTATCTCTGCGGCGCGGACCATGATAGTCCAGGCATTGTCCAAAAAGACAGTTACGTTGTTGATTGCTGTTTTAAGTTTGCCCATAGAGTTGATCTCCTTTCCGGCTGTTTTTGTTGTTTATTACCACCAATGTCCCGGGTAGGGGCGCGGGTCGGTACGTTTCCAGAACGCGGCGGCTGCCTGCCAACTACCATATCGGCTGATGGCATAATTGTGACACCAGCGTAGCTGCGTAACGGGATTTGTCATGTAGTCATCTCCCGCAGATGCCATCTTGGTCGCTGGCAGGCCCTGGCACAATCCGTATGCGCCAGAGCCGCCTTTGTTCCAAACATTGTGCCGCCAAGAACTTTCGTGTTCGATGATGTAGTCTACTGATATCCAATCGCTTTCGGGAATACCAGCGGCACGCATCAAGTCGTACTTAGTGCTTGGCGGTTCTGCTTCGGACATCGCCAAAACTGTCTGAGGCTTTGGTGATATCGTCTGCTGAGGTTTTTCAGCAGGCTTGATAGTCTGCTGTTTCTGAATCTCGTTATTGTGTGATAGCGGTGCTGCCATCTCTTCCTGGGGCTGTTTCGCCGCTGGCATGAGTGCTACTATCGCTATCACGAGGACCATGCGTATGATACGAACGGTTTGTACCTCCATTTCTTGTTATTATCAGCCTTCCGGTATTGAGCTCTCTGTCGCCGCTTGTGATTATTATTTCGGCCGTTCGCTTAAATACGGGAAGGTGATTGTTGTTTGCAAAAGTCAAATTGTTAACGTTCTCAACATTTCCATCAGGAGTTTTGCTAACCCTGCGGAACAGCTAAACCCGTTAGTTGTCCCGGTTGGAGTAACAAAAGAGAGGCATGCCTTGCGGTGCATGCCTCTCTTTTACGAAAAATAACCCGCAAGGCGAGCTTTATAAAAAACAAAAAAGACGCTTGTGTGCGTCTACCATCAAAATTAAATTACTGGTGCGGGTAAGGAGACTCTAACTCCTGGCCTCTTCCATGGCAAGGAAGCGCTCTAACAACTGAGCTATACCCGCATGTTGTTCACGATTTATTGTAGCAAAGTCGTGAATGAAATGCAATATTTGGTGGCTCCTCCCAGACTTGAACTGGGGACACAAGGCTCTTCAGGCCTCTGCTCTACCAACTGAGCTAAAGAGCCACAAACTTGCTATTTAATTGTACTAAAGTTGTCGCCATCTGACAAGGGTGTTATAATTTTATCGAGCGCGGGTGTCGTATAGCGGCTATTATGTGACCTTCCCAAGGTTGAGATGGGAGTTCGACTCTCCCCATCCGCACCAGGAATTATAAAGCACCCTGTAAAATTACAGAGTGCTTATTTTATTAGTAATTGTTTTATTTTTTACCGCCGCGGATTGCGTCGATGAGTTCGATAGGGAATAACATCATCGTCTTTTGACTTGGCTCCGTGGAGATTCGTTCTAAGGTGTTCAATGTTCGTAGATTGATAGCGCCTTGAGTTTTTGCTAGGATTTCTGCGGCTTGGGCTAATGTTTCGGCTGCGGCTTTTTCGCCGTCAGCGTTGATGATGTTGGCTCGGCGCTCGCGTTCGGCTTCGGCTTGTTTGGCCATGGCGCGCTTCATGTCGCCAGGAAGTTCGATATTCTGAATCTTAACGTTCTCGACATCGATGCCCCATTTGTCGGTTTCAGCATCAACAATTTCTTTGATTTGCTGAGAAATCTCTTCGCGCTTGGCGAGCAAATCGTCCATATCAACATTACCGGTGACGTCGCGCAGTGCCGCTTGGGCAAATTGGCTAGTCGCGTAAATATAGTTTGTGGTTTCCAACACGGCTTTTGGCGCGTTGATGACTCGGAAATAAACCACCGCATCAACGCCGACCGTGACGTTGTCTTTGGTGATGACTTCTTGTTTTGGAACGTCAATTGGAGTTGAACGAATATCAACTAACATCATTGTCTGCAATCCTGGAATGACGACTCTTAATCCTGGTTCACGAACGCCGGTGAATCGACCAAGCGTTAAAACCACGCCGCGCTGATATTGATTGACAATTTTAATGCCACCAAGCACATAAAGCCCGATAGATACTAAGATTATTACTACAAATGCTCCCATTTTTCCTCCTATTTATATAGATCTATTGTAGCATTTTGTGTGAGGAAAGTGTAAACGGCGGACGACTTTTTGGCTTTATGGATTTCGCGATATAATGAAAGTATGAGTGATAGTAGGCAGCCGCTGGCTGAACAGATGAGACCGCAGACGCTGGACGAGGTGATAGGGCAGAGTCATTTGCTTGGCGAGGGCGAGTTATTGAGGCGGATTGTTAAGAATGGCGAGCCGGTCAGTTTGATATTGTGGGGTCCGCCGGGGACTGGGAAAACGACGTTGGCGCGGATTATTGCGCACGAGGTGAAGGCGGAGTTCATTGAATTATCGGCAGTCACAAGTGGAAAAAAAGACGTTGAACAAGTGATTGAACACGCCCGCCAAAACTGGAATTTAGGACTTAGAACAATTCTATTCGTTGACGAAATTCACCGATTTAATAAAGCTCAGCAAGATGCGTTTTTGCCGCATGTTGAGAGTGGGCTAATTACGTTAATCGGTGCGACGACCGAGAATCCAAGTTTTGAAGTCATCACGCCGCTGCTGTCGCGTTCGCGAGTTTTAGTTCTCCAGCGATTGACAAAAGACGAAATCATATCCGTATTAAAAAGAGCGCTGAAAGTTCTGAAAAAGTCTAAGCAGGTTTCGCCCAAAGCTCTGGACTATTTGGCGGAATTATCAGATGGCGACGCAAGGGTGGCGCTGGGCAATTTGGAATTGGCGCTGAGTTTTAACGAAAAAGTAACGCCGGAAGTGGTTAAGGCGGCGGCTCAGAAGCGACTTCCGGGCTATGATAAAAAAGGCGATTCGCATTACGACGTGATTTCCGCTTTTATCAAGTCGCTAAGAGGTAGTGACGCGACGGCTGCGACGTATTATTTGGCGCGCATGATTGACGCGGGCGAGGATCCGAAGTTTATTGCTCGGCGAATGGTGATTTTTGCATCGGAAGATATCGGGCTGGCGGGCAATGGTGCGCTGAGCTTGGCAATTGCAACATTTGAGGCTGTCGAGCGCGTCGGTCTTCCGGAGGCGAAGTATAATTTATTCCATTGCGCTATTGCGTTGGCTCGTAGTCAGAAGTCGCGTGAAATTACTGATTTAATGTACAGCGCTTTTGAGCTGGCGCGCAAATATCCGAATTCTCCTGTGCCGTTACATCTCAGGAACGCTCCGACCAAATTGATGAAAGATTTGGGCTATAACAAGGATTACAGATGGCAAGCTGGTTTTAAGCACGATAAAGGATTTTTACCAGAGGAAATTAAGGATGTGGTATAATTGGCATTACCAATATTCTTAAAAGGAGAAGTTAACATGCCAAAACAAGAACCTCAGCAGCCGCAATATGCGCCGCAGCCTGATCCAAACGCACAATACGGTCCCGCACCGCAATCACAGAACACGCCGTATGAGCAGCAGCCAGTCAGTCAGCAATATTTTGCACAGCCTCAAGCAGCGCCAGTGCAATATGTTGTTATGGCGGAATCTTTGAAGGGCGTTAAGGGCTGGTTGATGTTCTTTGTGATTTGTTTCGTTATCGGTAGCCTTGTCAATACAGCAGTGTTTTTCCAGGCGATAATGAATCTTAGCCAGCCAGAGAACGTCATTTCTTTGATATTTTCACCTATACTGGTAGTCTTGGCTATTTGTGCAGTTGTGTTTATAGCGATGCAGAAGCGTCTTGGTAAGTGGCTAGCTGTTGCTACGATCGCCACGGCTGGATTGGGCAATGTTGCAAATGCGGTAGTTATATATGCGTCTGGAAAGTCAGAAGTAGATGCCCCAGCATTTATTACCGGAATCGTTACAATGCTAATAGTAGAAGGATTGGTAATCTTGTACTTCTTTGCTTCTCGACGAGTCAAAGAAACTCTTGTCAACTAATTCCTGTCTGCGTATAAAAATAACCGCTCCGTTACGGGGCGGTTATTTTGTGGTTTACACGACTATTGTTTCGCGGCGCGTTTTCGTTCGTTTGCGTCCAGATATCGCTTGCGAAGTCGTAATGACTTTGGCGTGACTTCCAAAAGCTCATCATCTTCGATAAAGTCGATACATTGCTCCAAACTAAACTGCGTAAATGGCGTCAATTGCACAGTTCCGTCCGACGATTTGGAACGCATGTTAGTCAAATGCTTAGCTTTGCAGACATTGATTTCGATGTCTTCTTGGCGATTGTAAATCCCGACAATCATTCCGGCATAAACTTCTGTTCCTGGTCCGACCAATAATTCGCCACGGGCTTCGGCTGCTTGCAAAGCATAAGGTGTTGTCGTGCCAGCTTCAAATGCAATCAAAACTCCATTGCGGGTTTTTGGCAGTTTTCCGCCAAGCGGTTGATATCCGTGAGGCAGGGAATTCATAATCACCGTACCTCTGGTGGCGGTCAATAAAATGTTGCGCAGACCAATCAGCGCCCTCGTCGGCAAAATGTAAGTCAAACGAGCAGCGCCAG
>FLSK01003022.1_pt1 | contig 40943 bp, 56 predicted proteins | sample 1550541 | NCBI WGS metagenome assembly FLSK01 (sample SAMEA4031773, study PRJEB14383) | metagenome | biome: human; feature: oral; material: saliva | place: Philippines | collected 2014
GCTGATTACCTAGATTTAATCTTGCAAACCAAGGATAGTCTGACAATCACCCAAATCGCTCAAGACTACGGGATGTCAGCACGCAAAATGAACCAACTTCTAAAACAAGAGCGTATCCAACGCATTGTCAATGGTCAGTGGGTCCTATATGCGAAATATATTGGTAAAGGCTACATCTCAAGCCGGACATTCGACTACGTTGGTAAGGACGGAAAACCCCACAGCAATATGACAACGGTCTGGACACAACTTGGAAGACGTTTTATATACGACAAATTGAAAGCTATCGACGTCCTGCCAATTATCGAACAAGAAGATTGAGTACGTCACCTTGACGGCACTAGTGAGCTAGTGGGGCATATCTGTTGAAGCGTAAGCAATACCATTAGCGTTAACTGATTTGATTTATAAGAACTCCTGAAAATTAATATATTGAAAGTCCTCGCTAGTTCTCCAGTGTCGTTAAGGCAACAAAAAAGGCTAACTCTGGCAGGAGTCAGCCACTAAGATATTGAAATCAAGGTAATTATAGCATGAAACGAAAAAAATGGGAACCAACCATAATCAACATTATGGCGAACGGTTCCAGAGTTGATGATCTAACTAAATATGTCATTCCTAGCGGTCACGCTTACTATGACATCATCATGGTTTTTCACAAAGAAAAGCTACGGAAAGGGGCTTGACTATGAGGTATGCAATACATAATCAGGAACGCCAACGAAAATTACACATCTATCAATAACGCTTTTACCCAAGACAAACGGTTGAAACCAGCAACAATAGGCATTTTAACGGTCATCTTGACCAATAAGCCCGATTGGGTTGTATATCCTGATGAAATCGCAAGACGGCTAGGCATAAGCCGCACTACCGTTGATAGCCATTTCAAAATCTTAGAAGAAGCAGGATATATGAGAGTGATTAAGCGTAGCTTAGGTAGAGGAAAAGGGAGTGAGGTACACAGGTTTTTCTCAGATGTTCCTATAACAGACAACTACCTAGAGTATCTGATGGGACATCTTGAAAAAGAGTTATCCACAGATAGCACAACGTAATTTTTACAGTTCCCAAAAATTGCAATGTGTAAAATTGCAATGTGTAAAATTGCAATGTGTAAAATTGCAATGTGTAAAATTGGGCACTAATAAATACTAACTATATAACAAATACTAACTTACAACAATATAGAGCCTACCGGCACTAACTAGAAATAATTACTAACTGATAACAATACAGTAGTAGTTAGAAGAATAAGAGAGGTAAAAACATGAGAAACCTTAAAACAAATAAAGGCATGATTGGCTTTTTCAAAAACTTTGGAATCAAAAAAGCATTCCTAACTGACGATATTCGTTTCGATAGAAACGGTTCTCACCATACTGGTGTGGACGTCATTCTAAACGACGGGACATGTTTCGGCGTGTTCAGCAATGGTGAAATTCTAAATTAAGGAGGAAATGGAAATGAAACTAATTAACTGGATTTGGAGTAAAAAACAAGAAGAAGTAGAGGTTTTCGAAGTAAAACCCTATCGCATGCTCGACGAAAAGGTCAGAGAGTTCAACGCTGACCACGGATTACCATTAGATCAGTTAGTGGGGTGATAACTTGAAACATCTACTAAAATTCTTATTCGGCAAGAAGAAGCCAAAACAGCAAGAGCCATTCTTTGAGTGGGTGGAGACGCCCGAAGAAAAACAAGAGCGGCTTAAACAGAAATATAGCAAATAACATCAATCTTTCAATCCGTAGCCACGGCTCACCGTGGAGTGTAACTTATACCTTTCCCCAAAAAATATAAACTTTACCCACATATTCACACATACCTTTCTAAAAAAAACATTGAAAAAAACATGAAACGGTGGGCTATGGGTGCGGATTGAATGCACTAAAAAAGCACAGGTAAGGGCCTGTGCAAGAAAAACTTATACATAAGGAGTATATCATGAAAAAACTTAACGTTCAAGAAACTGTAAAAACTGGATTCACTAAAAGCAAGGCTTACGGGCTTTGTGGCACATTGGCGCTTGCTACTGCTCTACTAATCGGAGCTGGGGCAGCGTCAGCAGACGAAACTACACAGCCAGTGGCAGACACTCCACCAGCGGTTGCTAACGTATACACTGCCGATAATGCTGGGAATATTACGGTGACACCGTCTGAAACAGTGGAAACACCAGCAGTATTTACTCCACCAGCTCCAGTAGAAGCTCAACCTATTGCAGAAACACCAGCTACTGCTCCAGTGGCAGAAGCGCCAGCAACAACTACAGAAGTAGCTCAACCAGCACCTACCACAGTCACTAAACAAGGTGACACAATCACCGTTTCCAATCCGGAAGTCAACGTTACATTCCCTAACGGCAATGGCAAATACTCACCATTTGAAGTGGAATACAAGGATATCCACATTCCAGACGATGTGCCAGTTAACGAGGGTGACAAGGTGACACTTACACTTCCTAAAGAAGTTACATTCCAGACGGATTACGACTTTGATGTTTACAATCCCGCCAAAGAAGTTATCGGGCACGCTGCCACAGATTTGAAAGCCGGAAACGTGGTTACTACGTTTAACAACTACTTCCAAAACAATCCGCTTAACAAGCGCATGAGTTTGAAGCTCGATGCAAAATGGACTGACGTGGTAACTCCTGGCAAGCCTGTTACCGTTAATTTCAACGGTACTGTTAAAACCTTCACTATCGCAGAGGAAGGGCCGCTTCCAAGCAACGAGCTCTTGTCTAAATGGGGCAGTCAAAATAAGAAAGACCCTCAAATCATCAACTGGACCTTGAGACTTAACACTGCCCGCCAAGTTTTGAATAACGCAAAATTGAAAGATACTTGGTCAGATAACCAAGAGTTTATCGAAGGTTCACAAAATATTTACTTTGTCGAAGACCCTATCAAATGGACTGGAATCGACCACTCAGCCAAGGACTATTTGGAGTCTTGGAACGTTAGAGCGGATGGTTTTGACGCTAAATTTAAAGAGTTCAACCGCATTATGTACATTGACTATCAAACACGTTTGAAGTCAGCGGTTAAAGATAGCACAAATCCAACTAACAAGGCTACGTTAACAGCGGATGATAGCAGCTCAAAATCAAGCTCTAAAGTTCAATTAGTTGGCGGACGTGGGGATGCCAGCGGTGAAAACAAGCCAGAACCAACGTTCGAAGTGCCAAATGAAGCTCCTAAAGTTGACATCCCAGAATTTGAGGGAGGCATTCCCGGAATCCCAGAGGTTCGAGAGTTGCCGGAGTACACTGAGCCAATCGGTACAGTTCCGAATGAAGCCCCGGTTTACGACAAGCCAGAATGGAACGGCGGCACAGTGCCTAATGAAACACCTATTCACGACAAGCCGGAGTTCCAAGGGGGTATTCCGGGGATTCCAGAAGTGCGTGAGCTTCCGCCATTTGAAGGCGGAGTGATTCCGAATGATGCACCTATCCTTGATCTGCCAGAACTTGAAATTCCAGAGGAACCAATTAAACCAACACCAGAAAAACCTCAAAAACCTAGCACGCCAGAAAAAGCCCCTAAAACGAGCGTAGAGCGTTCTAATGGCAAAGTGGCACAATCTACCACAGTATCTTATAAGCTCGATTCTGAGCCAAAAGAGGTGGCAAATACGACGGTTTACGGTGGTGTCTTGCCAAACACTGGCGAAAAAGAGGGCATCGTGTCAACTCTTGGGCTTGTGGTAATCGCCGCTGGTATCGCAGGTTTGACATTGAGTTTCAAGAAGTACAACGAAGGTGAGGAAGGATAATCATGAAACTAACAGAAAAACTAGTCGTATTTTACAGCGCTGAGAAAGATGGATTTCTTGAAAGTTACAAAGACAAAGGAAGTCTAGTATTTACAGCAACATTTACTGGCCGTTTGAGAGATGCACTATACTTGCCTCTCGAACCATACGAAAAACAAAAAAACGATCTTGACAAGCTTGCTGAAACGTTTGGCTGCGAAGTGCTTAATGTGGAAGTTGAATACAACGTAACTAAACTTGACGGTTCGGACTTCGAACGTACAGAGCGTGAAGAGTCCATGAAAGACAGGCTTGAAGAACTTATGAGATTGTTGGCGAAGTAACAAATTAAGCAGTGGCGGGAGGGTAGGCATTAAATATGGAACGAGAAACGTATGAAGTCGAAAGCCGATGGCGAAACAAGTACATGAATTTAGGCCGAGAGCTGGGCGAGATTATCAACAGTCAGCAAGACAGAATCTTGTCATTGTCTCAAGAAAACACCAAGCTCAAAAGGGAGCTATGGCACCTAAAAAAGTCAAAGGGCAAGAAATGGCTCTAAAATCGCTTGTAACCGTCCTAAATAATCTAGTGGCACAATTACACTAGAGAAACGGTAAAACGGCAAATAACCCCCAAAATTTGAGAATTAGGGGTATTAAAAAAGGATATGACATGGAAAATCAATTACAAACAACAAAAGGGGGGTATTTAACAGACCTCCAGCAACTCGACGGCGAAACATTGAGAAACTTTGTTGACCCGAAACATCAAGCAAGCCCACAAGAGCTTCAAACGTTGCTGGCAATCGTTAAGAATCGCAATCTCAACCCCTTCACTAAAGAGGTCTATTTCATCAAGTATGGTAACAACCCAGCTCAAATCGTGGTATCTAAAGATGCTTTTATGAAGCGAGCTGAGCAAAACCAAAATTATGACGGTTTTGAAAGTGGTGTAATCTACGAGGACGAAAAAGGCGAACTTAAAACCAAAAAGGGCGTTATCTTACCTCGCAAAGCTACGCTGATCGGTGGTTGGTGTGAGGTTTACCGCAAAGACCGAAGCCGTCCAGTCTATCGTGAAGTTGAGCTATCAGCTTATAACACACACAAGAACTGGTGGCAGAAAGCACCGGGCCAAATGATTGAAAAAGTGGCAATCGTGGCGGCCGTCCGAGATGCGTTCTCGGAGAACGTGGGCGGACTATACACTGCGGATGAAATGGAACAAGCGGCACCTATTGACGTTACCCCACGAGAGACGCAAGAGGATGTCAAGGCTCGTAAAATGGCACAGATTGAGCAGCACAGACAGGAGCAAGCCCAACCAGTCCAACCAGAGCAGGAGCTAGTTGAAGAAACTGAGGAAACGGAAGAACAACCTCAACCAAACTTTATCAGCGACGAACAACATGACACAATCATGCAGCAAGTCAATGAACTAGCTTTAATCACTGGACAAGCAACCGAAACAGTAGCGAATTACTACATGAAGAAGTACAAGCTCAATGATTTCCATGAGTTGCTAGTGCCGGGATTCGACGTGGTGACTATGGACATTCAAGGGCAAATCTACCAACGAAAGGGATAGAACATGAGGAATGTAACAAATAACTTTTTAGAAACAATCGAGCCGTTATATACACCGGGGAAAATCAGCTTTGACTTTGAAGCATTTGACAAAGCTATCCAAACGGCAGTTAGCGAGCTTTCAGACGAACAGTTGGAGAATCTGGAGTACGACGATATCAAGAAAGAAATCACACGCTACAAAGGGCTTTACGACAAGTTGGAAACGAAACGCAAAGATATTGCGAAGATCTATAAAAACCCACTCACCGAATTTGAAGGGGATTTAAAGGAATCATGCAAACCGCTAGAGGGGCTTCTTGAAACCTTGCGAGCAAAACGTGACGAAATCGACGAACACCAAAGATTGCTCAGAGTTGACCACGTTAGGTCAGTCTTTGAGGAAAAGTGTAAACTTGCCGGATTGGACAAGGACACATTCAGGGGTAAGTACGACGGCTATTCTTTGAAGAAGTATTTCAAAGACAAGAAAATGGAGCTCAAGAAGGAGACTATCGAAGAAATCGACGCTATGGTTTTGGCTGAGTATGACCGCCTTGAAGAATATAAAGCTAACGTGGGCATGATTGAGGAACAAGCCCTTGACTATGAACTGCCGGCAGAGCTATACATTAAATTATTGCAAGTCGGTACGCCTTTAGTTGAAGTTATCAAACAAATGAAAAAAGACCGTGATGCAGCTATTGAACGCAAACAACAAGCTGAAGCCAAACAAAAAGCGGAAGCGGCACGCCTAGCAGAAATTGAAGCGATGGCTAAACAATCAGCTAGCGAGGAAATCAAGGCAGTCAATGCTGAAACCGGCGAGGTTATCGAAGACGCTAAACCAATCGAGGAAGTGCCTAGCAAGCCCGTCGAGCCGTACAAGGTCAATCTTGCTCTTACATTCCACGGCGGTGAGAATCAATGGCATCAATTTGCTAAGCTGCTTGATGATAACTTTGTAAACTACGAAATCTTAGGAGAAAATCAATGATCAATTCGACCGTTCTAGTTGGTCGCCTAACCCGTGACCCAGAACTAAAATACACGACCAGTAACATCGCAGTAGCTACATTCAGTCTAGCCGTTAACCGTAACTTTAAAGATGCTAACGGCGAGCGTGAAACAGATTTTATCAATTGCGTTATCTGGCGTCAGCAAGCTGAGAATTTGGCTAACTGGGCTAAAAAAGGCGCATTGATTGGTATCACTGGACGCATCCAGACACGTAGCTATGAGAATCAGCAAGGTCAACGGGTATATGTGACTGAGGTAGTCGCTGAGAACTTTCAAATGTTGGAAAGTCGAGCGGCGCGTGAAGGTAGCAGCGCAAATCAAGGCAACACGTCGGGAGCATTTGGCAATGGCAACGGCTATGCAGGGCCTTATGGTCAGCAAGCACCGCAACAGCAAGGGCCAAACTTTGCAAGGGAGAGCGGGCCTTACGGGAACGCAAACCCTATGGATATTAGTGATTCGGACCTACCCTTCTAAGGTGTCGCTATGAGAATGATTTTAAATATTGAACCGAAACCTCAAACAAGGCCACGATTTAGCAAGTTTGGAACTTATGAAGACCCCAAAATGAAGGCATGGAGACGTCAATGCTCACAACTCATTGAGCAAGAATATGATGGGCAATTCTTTGACGGCCCGATTATGGTTGATGTCACCTTTTACATGAAGGCACCTTTGAGCGTATCAAAAAAACCAACGCCAAAAGCTAGAGCTAAAACATGGGATACATTCAAGAAATTCATGGATGAAAGGCTTTGGCATGCGAAAAAACCCGATATTGACAATCTTGTCAAAGCACTATTCGATAGCATCTCAACCGCTGGTTACAACAAAGTTGACAAGAAGGGTATCGTGTGGACGGATGATAGCATCGTTTGTGGTTTAATAGCTCGCAAGAAGTACAGTCCTAACCCACGCATTGAATTAGAAATTAAGGAGCTTGGATGAACAGCAAGTACAAAGATAAGTTAGTCGGTGTATACGCTCCGAGCAGTTACGGGCACACAAGCGCATTAGGTCAAACGCAAGAGTTTTCGAAATGGTTCTGGGCTAACCATGAGGATGTGGAATTTATCAGTGCTAAGCTAGGAATCAATACTAAGAAATTAAATCGTATCCTAACACTAGAGCAGTTACCGGATCAGGAATTACTAACGAGGATGATGGAATTATGCGAAAAGTAAAATTTTTTAGCAAACTAGATAACTGTGACTCACTGGATAAAGAGATCAATGAGTGGATAGAAGATAATAACATGGAATTGAAAGATGTCAAACTAACCGTCGATTGGGAAGACGGAAGAGATTATGTGAAGTACACTGCCACTGTAATTTATATATAAAAAAAGAGAGGGTTGAATTATGACAAAAATCAGATTACAAAATCCATACATGGATGAAACCATCAAGGTGAAAGAAGATCGCAAACGTATTCTGGACATGTTGGAATGGCTCGAAGTAGGCAATATACAATGTCTTCAGTTGCAGCAGATTGAGCCAGAAAAAAGGGTGATTACTATTAGCCCTAAGAACTTTGCGAAGATTGATTATTACGAAGAGGAAGCAGAAGATGAAATATAAAGTTATCGTATATTACGACAACATGCCAGATAGTGAGCATATTTTCAGCAACAAGAATTACGCTATCAACGAGCTACATCGTTTGAGAGGTGTTAAGTATCGCAATTCTAGGATGTATACAGTGGAGATGGAAGAGGTGGAAGCATGAACAAATTAAGTAAAATGGCAATTATTGCTGTAAGTGGTTTATTATTTTTAACTGGTTGCTCAGAGGCAAATAGAGTATCTGAAAATTTATCTCAAGAATCGGATAACTTTAATGTTGTTCGAAAAGTAACGGTGATTGATGCTATTACAAATGACGTAATGTTCCAAATGAGCGGTAGGATGTCCATCAAGGCTGATACTCATGATAAACAACTTGAAATTGTTGTAGAAAATGGAAAGAATAAATATCAAAAACATATTATCGGTTTGTCAGATAATGTCTCTTATGTGGTAGAAGATGTTGAAGTACCGAATGTTTCAAAATACAAATATGAGATCAATTACAACCCTAAAATGTGGGTGCCTGCAAAACTTAAAAATGTTGATTAAGGGAGTTGGTCGAATGCGGTGGATAGTAAGAGTGGCGCGAAATATGGATGATGTGAAAGAGTGCTATTTCACTGACAGGGAGAAAGCACTGGAACGCATGGAAATATTGAAAGATTTAAGCATGGCAGTAGATGCTACTGTCTGGATGGAGGAAATTAGCGATGATTAGAACGAAGTGGTTAGAGGTTGAATATGGATTTTCTAATTACCAAGAAATCGACGATTTGATTAATGGGTTTATCGAAGAAAATCCGCAAATTAGAATCATTGATATCAAATATCAGTCAAATATTTCAGCTGTGGCTGACAGTGGTGTTAGTGCTACATATTACCATACATCAGCGCTAATCATTTATAAGGAGAGTGAGAAATGATGGATAGGCAAGAACAGATACTGAATTTAGCAAAAATCGCACGAATTTCGGTAGCTCATGCCGAGGATTTATACGATTCGTTCTTTGAGAAGCCAGTCGTTCCGCAGTATGTGGCGGATTGGTATGAGAAGAATAAGGATGGTTTTGATTACAATCTATGGGAATACCTCACGGACTGGGAAAAACAAGAACTTACCGACTTCAAGGAATGGATTAATAACAACAACACATTCCAAACCCTCGTCAACATGCACCAATTTGGCTATGAGGTGGAAAAAGAGAAGCGGTACACGGTTAGAGTAAACGCTATTTTGGGTCAATATTTAGAAAGATATTATCTTGACAACGAAATATTAACCCCGCAATTTAAAAGGACGCAATATGCAGAAGATGAAGCGCCTTCTTTCACCCGCAAAGAGCTAGAACAAGCCAACTTCGGCTGGGTGTTCAACTGCGAGGGAATTGAGATCGAGGAGGTGGGGTAGATGAAAAAACCTAAGATTGGGTCACATTGGATACACAAAAAAACTGGCAGAAGATACAAGGTTATCCATAGAGGGTTGTGGGAAGAAACGCTAGAAAAATGTGTTGTATACGTTTCACTTGATGACAAGAAATGTTGGATAAGACCTCTTGAAATTTTTATGGATGGTAGATTCGAGGAAATCAATAACAGGAAAGGAAAGATGATAAATGGCACATTCGTCGAAGAAAGCGACTTATAGAGGCCTAAGCGTGGCCACAATTCTGCTAGTGGTATCCCTAGCCATCAACGTCGGTACAGTAATCAGCGTGGTTAACCGACCAGTAGAGGCTATTGTCGTGCACAAGGCTGATAACGCCACCGTACTGCATGGGAAAGTGACTGGAAAGGAAATGGTCGGAAAACTCTACACGCTTGATTGTGGAGCTTACGGAAAATTTTTGGTGAGCAAGGAACAGTATGATAGCGTCAATGTTGGGGATGACATTCCTAGCTATTTGAAGGGGAGAGGACAATGATACCTAAATTTAGAGCTTATGATGGCGGCTCGCTATGCCGCATGTACAGTCCAGAAGAAGTAATGGTTGGCAATGGCGACATTTGGATTATTGATGAGGATGGTGTTGCTGGTGAGTGGCTTGTGAATAACGACCTTGTTCTCATGCAATCAACTGGACTGACTGACAAAAATGGCAAAGAAATCTTCGAAGGGGATGTAGTCAAAATGGCTAAGAATGTCTATTCTGAGCCAACTAATTACGAAATTGTAAGACATCGAGGCGGGGCATATCGCCTTGAATCTAAGCAATACGGATGTGAATTGTGGCTACGACATACCGACTGCGAAATTGCAGGGAATATATACGAAAATCCAGAACTGCTAGAGGTGAGCTCATGAGTAAAACCTACAAATATTCTGGACTGACCAAGGAATTATATCAACGGCTAGTCAGTGAACATGCAGCGCTTAAGCAAGCGCACAAAAAGGGCTCTTATAAGCAGTTCTTTCAAGATGTCAGACAGTGCAGTGAAGTACAAGCTCGCATCATATATCAGGCGTTTAATAGTGCAGTCGTGGAACGTGCGAGGATATCGCCGAAGACTGTCGACAGGTTAGAAGGCATCATTTCTGATGAATTATTCGACGACCTTCAAGACTATCTGTCTACTAATTACACAAGAGGCAAAACCACGCGCCCAGTGTTGGATAAAGCCAACGCAGGATTGCCAGAAGACTTATTCAAGCGTTTCCGTGCAGAAGTTGAAGTGCTAAGAAAGACTTATCCTAACAGTATTGTTAAGCATATTATGGATGTTAAAGGGTGCTCAAAAAAAGAAGCTATGAAAACCCAAAACGCCCTCAATTGTTGCTATGCGGAAAAAACTGCTCTAACACCTTTGAAGGCAATTCAAATGGAAGGAATACTGTCAATAACATTATTCAGCGAAATTGTTGATTATGTTTTCAATCACTATGAATGGGCCGAGAGGTTAGATGATGAAGTTGATCGCATCGTTCTTAAATATCGCACTAAAGGCAAAGTAGGACGTGAGAAGACCACGGTCAGAAAAGCCCTATATACAGCCTACGCATTAGGCGTGTAGCTAGAACGGTTTACGAGGGTTCAACTCCCTCGCTAGCTATTACCAGTCAATCTATATACGGAAAAGAGGAATCCTTTATTTTTTTCATTCAAATCGCAAGCCTTGAAAACTGGTAGCAAGGCTAAATTAACGCAAAGAAGGTGATAACTAGCGTAAACTGATATCTCCATAATTCACACTACTTTATTCTTGAAAGGGGAAAATCCCCGATAATGATTTCGTCTATTATATCGTAGGCTGCCAAGGGTTCGACTCCCTTGCCAGTCATTGTCTGTCAAAATACACTAAAAAATGAATATAGATTTTTAGTGGCTTGGACACTTTTTTAACACTTTTTCGACACGAGCAAGCTGACAGACCTTGCTCAAAACAAACCCAGCAAATTTAAGAAAAAAGGATGTGAAAAAACCTCTTTCTTATCGATGTCGCATTACAAAAAAAGCCAAAGACCTTGCTGGTGTCTTGGCTAGAAAGGAGGTGATAAAAGGCCCAGAACAAATACATCAATCTTTTCATAAATCTCTTAATGTCTTTGGGCTAAAATAAAAAAGACCGACACGATGGCCGGCACTCTTTGAAAGTCAACACTACTATTATACCAAAGAGGACAGAACAATGCTATTGCCGGAAATTGATGAGAAAGCAACTATCAGAGGTTGCAAGCGCAAACTTCGAGAATATCCAAGATGGCGAGAGATAGCACACGATAGCGCTGAGCAGAAGATTACACAAGAGTTTACTTTCATGCCAAGAGGTGGCAGTGGTGTAAGCAGACCGGTGGAAAATATTGCAGTTAGGCGTGTCGATGCTATGAACGAGCTAGAAGCCATAGAACAAGCAGTTAGCGGGCTATATCGTCCAGACTATCGCAGAATACTGATAGAGAAATATCTGGCATACCCACCGAAACCAAACTGGCAAATCGCCCAGGCAATCGGTTTTGAGAGAACGGCTTTTCAAGAGCTACTGAATAATGCTATCCTAGCATTTGCTGAATTGTATAGAGATGGCAAATTAGTTGTAGAACGTTGAAATGACGGTATTTTGACGGATAATTCACGGTGTCTAACAACTGTTTAAAGTGGTATTATTATATTATCGAAGAAAATCAGAGACAGCTCACATTGTGGGTTGTCTTTTTTATGCACAGAAATCTAGCAACGAAGGAGGTGGACATATTGGGCTAAATCAACGACAAAAATTATTTGCTAGCGAGTACATCAAGCTAGGCAACGGAACGCAGGCAGCGATTAACGCAGGATATAGCGAAAGAACGGCAAGCTCACAGAGTGAAAGACTGTTGAGAAATGTTGAGATTAAACGCTTTATTCAAGGTGAAGTCGAGAAAATGCACGACGCGAATATCATGAGTGCAAAAGAGGCCTTGTCCATCCTATCCGACATTGCTAGAGGAAAACGAGACGAAGAAGTCTTGATGATGAACCCGTTGACCGGTGAAGTTGAAAGATTGATGAAGAAGGCTGACAACAACACGGTTATCAAGGCTATTACTGAAATCTTGAAACGCTATCCAACGGCTAAACAGTCCGAGAAGTTAGAGCTTGAAATCAGAAAGCTAAGAGAGCAGCTTGATAGCGGTGTTGAAGGCACAATGAACCTCAATATTGTCAACACATGGGAGGATATCCCGGATGACAACGATTGATATTCAGAAGAACGTTAACCCGCATTTCAAATCGGTTTGGCAGTCTAACAAACCTTACAACGTGCTTAAGGGTGGGCGGAACTCTTTTAAGTCGTCGGTTATCGTGCTTAAACTGGTCTACATGATGATTAAATACATCATGATGGGTGAAAAAGCTAATGTAGTTGTCATTCGTAAGGTGGCCAGAACAATCCGTGACAGTGTGTTTAATAAGGTACTGTGGGCCATTAGTATGTTTGGACTAGAGACTCAGTTTAGAGCTACCGTAAGCCCGTTTAAGATAATCCATAAGCGGACTGGCTCGACTTTCTATTTCTACGGACAAGACGACTTCCAAAAACTGAAATCAAATGACATTGGAAATATCATTGCCGTTTGGTACGAGGAAGCAGCTGAGTTTGACAGCGCTGAGGACTTCGACCAGTCAAACGTTACTTTCATGCGTCAGAAACACGAGAAAGCGCCGTTTGTGCAGTTTTTCTGGTCGTACAATCCACCTCGCAACCCTTATAGTTGGATAAATGAATGGTTCGAGGACATTAAGACCAACGAGAACTATCTAGCACACTCAAGCACTTACCTTGACGATAAGTTAGGTTTCGTGACTGAGCAAATGCTTGAAGACATAGAGCGTATCAAAGAGAATGATTACGACTATTACCGCTACTTATATTTAGGTGAAGCGGTTGGTTTGGGCAATCAGGTCTATAACATGAGCACATTCCATGCTATCGATAGTTTACCGACGGACGATAGACTTATCGGGATATCATTCGCAATGGATACCGGACACCAACAATCAGCTACAGCTTGCGGTGCTTATGGATTGACTGCCAAAGGCAACGTGATATTGCTTGATACATTCTATTACAGTCCAGCCGGTCAAGTGGTTAAAAAGGCACCGAGTGAGTTGACTGTTATGGTCAGCAATTTCATTGACAAGGTACTCAAACAGTACAGAGTGCCAAAACTAAAAATGACCATCGATAGTGCCGAGGGTGCATTGAGAAACCAATACTTCAAGGACTTTGGCGAGCGATGGCATCCAGTAGCTAAGAAGAAGAATCAGACCATGATTGACATGGTTATCAGCTTGCTAGCTGAGGGGCGCTTCTACTACCTCGACATACCAGCTAACAAGATATTCTACGAGGAACACAAGATGTACCGATATGATGAGAAGACGATACATTCTGATGATCCGAAAGTAATTAAAGAGGATGACCACACCGTCGATGAGTTTAAATATTTTGTACTAGACAATGCCAGAGACTTAGGACTTAAGGCATAGGAGAAAGAAAGAATGGGAATCATACAGACCATTAAGAACATCTTCAAAAGGAGTAATTATGTGATGACTAATCAAAGTCTAAACAGTATCACTGACCACCCAAAAATAGCTATCTCACCAGAAGAATACAACCGTATCATGGATAATCTGCGCTACTTTGCTGGAGCGTTTGACCGTGTGACTTACCGAGATAGCAACGGGGCACAAGTTAAGCGAGACTTCAACCACTTGCCTGTCGGACGCACTGCATCGAAGAAAGTAGCTAGTCTCGTATTCAATGAACAGGCTAAGATTCAAGTCGATAACGAAACGGCTAATGATTTCATCAATGAAACGCTTAAAACTGACAGATTTAGCAAGAACTTTGAACGCTACCTAGAGTCATGTCTGGCCCTTGGTGGCCTTGCTATGCGTCCATACGTTGATGAAGACCGTGTAAGGGTGTCATTTGTACAAGCACCAGTCTTCTTGCCATTACAGTCAAATACGCAAGACGTGTCAAGTGCTGCAATCGTGACTAAAACACTTAAAACGGAAGGGCAGAAAGTAAAATACTACAGTCTTATCGAATTTCATGAGTGGTCTAAGGACAGCTACACAATCAGCAATGAGCTATACGAATCTGAATCTAAGACCCGTATCGGTCAACGTGTACCTTTATCGCTACTCTATGAGGATTTAGAGGAAACTGTCACATTAAACGGCCTTACAAGACCATTATTTACATACCTTAAACCTCCTGGAATGAATAACAAGGACATTAACAGTCCTCTAGGCTTATCTATCTTTGATAATGCCAAGACTACGATGGACTTCATCAATACGACTTACGATGAATTCATGTGGGAAGTTAAGATGGGTCAGCGTAGGGTGGCAGTGCCTACTCAAATGATTAACACGCAATTTGATACAAACGGCGAGAAGGTTGTTGTCAAACGTGAGTTTGAGACTGGTCACAATGTTTATGAGCAGTTTGATAGCGGCGACATGGATAAGGGTATCGGTATTACTGACCTTACGACTGACATCCGCTCAGACGACTATATCAAGGCTATCAATAAGGGATTGAGCCTGTTTGAAATGCAGTTAGGTGTGTCCGCTGGTATGTTTAGCTTCGATGGTAAATCTATGAAGACTGCCACCGAGGTCGTTTCAGAGCAATCAGACACGTATCAAATGCGTAACTCTATCGCTACTCTAGTAGAGCAATCATTGAAAGAGCTTGTAATCTCAATCCTAGAGATTGCTAAAATCTATAACCTCTACACTGGTGAGATTCCAACCATGGACGAAATCAGCGTGGATTTAGACGACGGTGTTTTCACTGACCGAAACGCTGAGTTTGATTACTGGTCTAAAATGGTAGCCGCTGGTTTTGCACCTAAAACGATGGCTATTGAAAAAACTCTTAACGTGACCGAGGAACAAGCTCAAGAGATTTATCAATCTATTAATGATGAAACTATGGTAAGCGCTGATAGTTTTAGGACTACTGACGAGGTTGATATTTACGGGGAGTGATAGGCTATGGCAAAAAAGAAACCTATCAAATTAAATGACCAACAATTGATGTTGATGGCTGATAATGTTTCGGACATTTATCGTCAGTTGTGTAACGACCTATTTGACAATGTTGTGGAACGGTTGCATGACCGAGGAACTTATTACCTTGACCAACAGCCATATCTTTGGCAGTTAGAAAAAATGGCGGATGTTGGTATGTTGAACAATCACAACATCAAACTGATTGCTGAAAGGTCTGGGATTGCTGAAAAGCAAATCAGATACATCATCGAGAATGAAGGGTACAAAGTCTACAAAGATACTCATGAGCAGTTAAATTCCAACGCTTACGATTACCAAGTTATGAAAGACCTTATCAGCTACTCTAATCAAGCTGTTAATGATGTCCACAACCTTATTAATACGACCTTGCCAAAGAGTGTGCAAGCGACCTATAAGGACATTATCGAGACTACGGTAGCTAAAGTAATCACTGGCATGGCAACCCCTCAAAAAGCCCTTGACGAGACGATAATGAAGTTTCAAGAGCGAGGGTTCTATGGCTATACTGACAGAGCTGGACGTAGGCAGAGAGCTGACGCTTACGCTAGGACGGTCATCAAGACTACTGCTAGGCGGACATTCAATGAAATGCGTATGAGACCAGCTCAAGAGTTGGGAATTGATACGTTCTATTATTCTATTAAGGCAGCGGCCAGGGAAATGTGTGCACCTCTCCAAAATCAGATAGTGACCACTGGTCAAGCTAGGACTGAGGAAGGTGTTAAGATATTTGCCCTCGATGATTATGGCTACGGGAAGCCAGGAGGGTGTCAAGGCATTAACTGCGGACATACTATGACCCCGTTCATTCCCGGTGTCAACTATATGCCAGATATCGATGACGATTTAAAGAATCTCACTGAAGAGCAAGCTATCGAGAATGCTAATGTCCAGAGCAAACAAAGAGCAATGGAAAGGGCTATTAGAAACACTAAGGAGCGTCTGCACGTTGCCGAAATTATGGACAATGATGAATTAACCAGTAAATACAAAACAAGGCTTACAGAGCAAAAGAGAGCCTTGAAATCGTATGTTGATAAACACCCATTCTTGTATCGAGATAGAGAACGTGAGAAATACCACGAAGACCCTATCGCTATTGGTAGATTCGCACAAAATAGAAAGCTGGTGATCTAATTCTTGACTCGTAGGAACAGACTACCTAGAAACCGTATCAATTTTGATGCGGTTTTTCTTATTGACCTGTCGAATGTCGTAAAACTAGGCAAATTCAGTCCCTTGGACGTAAAACAAAGGAGTTTTAAACATGAGTTTGAAACGTGACATGTTAGTTGAAGCTGGTATTACAGACAAAGCGGTTATCGATTCCTTAATGAATGCGTACGGTTCTGGGATTGAGAACGCCAAAGCACAAGCTAAATCTGAGTTACAAGCTGAAAACGACAGCCTTAAACAGCAGCTTGAGCAACAAAGCCAAGCTCTCAACGACTTGCAGGCTAAAGAGGGAGCGAGTGAGGAACTCAAACAACAATTGGCGGACTTACAAGCTAAATTCGACACTTACAAGTTAGAGAATGAAGCTAATCTTGCGAAAGTTACCAAATCAAATGCTATTCGCCTAGCACTGAAAGATGTGGATGCTCACAACTCGGATGACCTTGCTAAATTCATCAACTTTGACGAGATTGAACTTGATGAAGCTGGCAAACCTAAACTCGACAAGGTTATCAAGGGATTGAAAGAGACAAGTCCTTATCTTTTCAAACAGCAAAGCGAACAGCCTAAAATCTTTGCCGGTGGGAATCCGTCAGCAAGCCAGAACGGTCTCACTAAAGAAGATTTTAAACGCATGGGAATCAATGAGCGTCAAGAACTCTTTGATAAAGACCCAGAACTATACCAACAATTGAAAGGATGATTTAATCTATGGTTCTTGGAACAACAACGACTGCACAAGTCATCAATCCACAGGTAATGGCTGACATGGTATCAGCTAAATTGCCTAAACTTATCAAATTCACACCACTTGCCGTGGTAGAAACAACTCTCGTAGGTCGTCCAGGGGATGAACTTACAGTGCCACAATGGACATATTCTGGTGATGCTACTGAAATTACTGAAGGACAAGCTATTCCAGTTGACCAATTGGGCACTAAAGAAACCAAAATGAAAATCAAGCAAGCTGGTAAGGCTATCGAAATCACCGATAAAGCCGCTTTGGTTGGACATGGGAATGTCTACGGTGAAGCAACTAACCAGATTGCCCTCGCTATCGCTAACAAAGTTGATAACGACCTTGTAGATGTGGCTAAAACTGCGACACAAAACATTACTGAGGCTCCAACTACAGTAGCGAACATTGACAAAGCCTTGGAAATCTTTGCAGACGAGGAAGACGCTCGCTATGTTGCCCTTATCAATCCTAAAGATGCTATCAAATTGCGTGCAGACGCTGGTCAAAACTGGTTGAAAGGCTCAGAAGTGGGCGCTGACGTTGTCGTTTCAGGTACATTCGGTGAAGTATCTGGTGTGCAAATCGTTCGCACTAAGAAAGTCGATGAAGGTAAAGGCTTCCTCGTTAAAGTTTCATCACTTCAAACTGACACAGACGACGACGCTAAATATGGAGCGTTCGTGATCAACTTGAAACGTGATGTCATGATTGAGAATGACCGTGACATTTTGAAGAAAACTACTGTTTACTCTGGTGATGAGTATTACGGCGTTTACCTTTACGACGATTCTAAAGTAGTCAAATTCGGAGGTGCCTGATGGGTATGCTAATGCGTCGTCATTACAACGGCGAGCAAGCACAAGCGGCACCCGTTAGCAATGACCAAGTACAAGTTGATGAAACACTTGAAAGTAAGACCGTTGCTGATTTGCGAATTATTGCACAACAACGAGGATTGACCGGTGTTTCATCACTCACAAAGGCAGAGCTTTTAGACCTCCTAAAATAATGAATGGAGGTGGTTGAATGACATATTTAACCGAAACAGAATTTCTAAAACTTGGCTTTGATGATGTAGAAGACTTTGAAAGGCTATCAGCTAGGGCTAGTCTCATTATCGATGCTTATATCAAGAATTTCTACGACTTTACCGATTTTGATACAGACTTCGAGCCCCGCAAGAAAGCTGTTAAGAAGGCGGTAGCTTATCAAATCGCTTATCTCGATTCAAGTGGCATCATGACTGCAGAGGATAAGTCATCACTTGCAAGCATGACTGTCGGACGTACTCACGTAAGTTATCAAAACGGCTCTAAATCGTCTCACGATGGTAAGAGGTACAATCTATCTCTTGACGCTCTAAACTGGCTGACATTGGCCGGCTTTGGTTGTAAGGCGGTGGGCTATGATAGATAAGCGTATGTTAGTTGATGCTGTCACTATTCAGAAACCAACGGGAGAAAAGGATGTCTGGGGTAAAGTAACGTATGATGAGCCCACAACCCTTAAACCCGTTAGATTTGATAGGTCGGTATCTCACACTGGCAGTGGTCAGAACCGAAATGAGAATAACTTCTCAGTCCTCATGGTCTATCCGAAATATACGCCCATTGAGTTGGATGATAGTTGGTTGAATGGTCGAGTTAATGACACTCACCGAGACTACATCATCCGTAAAATTATCCCTCAATATCATCCGTTTAATCATAAGATTCTATGTTATGAAATCGAGGTGATTTGATGGGTGCAAATGTAACTGTCAAGGTAGATTTGAAAGGCCTTGAAAAGAAATGCAGTCCCGAAGCTGTTAGACGTGGGCAGATTGCTATGAGTAATCAAATGCTCTTGGATATGAACAAGTACACACCAGTACAGTCTGGGCACTTGAGAGGTAGCGGACATTCTAACGTTGATACGTTGGTATGGTCGACACCTTACGCAAGAATCAGATTCTACAATCGTAGACTGAAATTATTCTTCTCAGAGAAACAACGGAAGTTCTTCTTTGCGAATAAAGACAGACTGCTAGCACAGAAACCGAAACCCGGAACTGGTGGGCGCTGGGATAAAAAGGCCGCTGCCAAACATAAGAAACAGTGGGGCGAAGTGGCAATCAAAGCAATGGGGGTTAAATAAGTGAACGACAACGATTTTTCAGAAGTTCTCGCAAACTTCATCAATACGCTTGGACTACCGTTGAAATGCAAACTTGATTATCTTTCAGAAAACGAAAGTCTTTCAGTTTACCCCTTGCCAGGTGGCAAAGTGGAAGACGAAGACATGGCTGGCACTCAGATTCTATCGCTACCTTACGAGATAGCCATTAAATCAAAGGACCAGCAAAAGCTAAATGCCATTCTTTGGAAGATAAATACCGAGCTTTCAAAAATCGGATTTGAGTTACCAAGTTCAAATAATTCATACACATTCTTAGCCTTGACCGTCGAGACACCGAGTTTAAACGATGCCGACGAGCAGGGCTTTTATATTTACTTGCTTGACCTACAGGCAAGACTAGAAGTAGAAAGGAACATTTAATTAAATGACTAAATTTAAAAATGCGATTCGTAAGCACTACATCGCACCTTACGACCCAGAACATCCAGACACTCCACCAACTGATGAAAAATACATGTGGATTGCCAAGGGTATTAAGGAATCTGCACCGGAGAATGACGCAGAAGACGACGATGTGGCATATTTCGACGGTGACGGTACTAAAGAGAAGGTTATCACTTCAAAATCTCGTGGTCGTTCGTTTGAGGGACACCGTGATTATGCTGATAAAGCTCAAAACTTTGTCGTTGACAAAGAAGACGCTGTAGCAGATGACCTCATCGTTTGGTACAAGGAAGTGACACCAGACGGTAAATCATACAAGGAAGGTCTTGCACGACTTTCTGAGATTGAAGTCGGTGATGGTGAAGCGTCTGAGCTTGAAACTATCAAATTCCAAGTCAACTGGTCACGTACGCCAGAGAAACACGACATCACTGCATCACCAGTCGCAGCCGCCGCAGTATCTGGAGCTGGTTCAGAAACTTCTGGGCGTGCCGCTCGTTCTGGTGAAACATCAGAAGTTACTTCACCGGGAGTCGGTGGGTAATCACTAATTAAATAAAACAAGATAAGACAACTAGAGGGGTTGGGTTTAGCCCTTCCCCTCTTTTTTCGTATTAAAGGAGAACAATAAACATGGTAGTAATTAAAAAACGTAGCAATGTCATCCCAGTCGATTTTGGTGAATTCCAACTTAACTTCCCTGTATCAGATAGCAATATCCAACGCATGAAGGTTGTTGGTGAAGATTTGCAAGCTAAAGGTGAAGCGTTCCAAAACACTACTGACGAAGAAGCCCTTGGAGCTTTGAAAACATTGGTAGAAGATGGTTTCAATCAAGTATTCGATGATGAAGAAGCGTTTAAACAAGTCTATGCATTCGCTGGTCAGTCAACAATTAACGCTATGTTCTATCTCATTGAAGCCATCAAAGGTATTTCAGAGGAATTTGAAAGCCAAAACTCAAAAACAGCCCTCGACAAGTATTTGAATGCTTGATTTGTCACGAAAACTAACAGACAAGTTAGTTATTGATGATAAAGAGTACGCCCTGGACTTGTCCTTTGATAACATTCTTAAAATGTTCGAGATGATGAGGGATGATGATATCCCAGAATACATCAAACCCCATTTCGCTATCCGCATGCTGATCAGCAAAAGCCTAGCTGGGGATACCAGAGAGGAAAAAGCAGAATCGTTTAACAAGGATTTTGAAAACTACTCGATTGAAGAGATGTCAAAGGTCTTCAAATCAGTCTTTGAAGAGCATATCAGCTTGTCAGACGTCAAGGATAACCATGTCGAGTATGATTTGGCTGGCAACCCGATGAAGACCACGGCAAGCGATGATACGAAACAGAGGGCACCTTATGACATCAGATACGATGGTGACTATATCTATGCTTCGTTTATGCAAGCCTATGGCATTGATCTGTTCGATGTACAAGGTAAGCTGCACTGGAAGAAATTCAATGCTCTACTTTCTGGGCTTCCAGAGGGCACCAAGTTCATGGAAGTTATCAAAATTCGGAAATGGAAACCACAAAAGGGCGACTCAGCAGAGTACAAAGAGGAAATGCGTAGGCTTCAAAAGGATTATGCTCTCCCTAACGAGATTATCGAGGAAGAAGAGGAACATGAAGAAGAATTTTAGAAAGGAGGGATAATCTATGGCAGATGGTACAGTCACCATCAAAGCGTTATTTGACGGAAAAGACGCTGAAAGTGGGGCTAAACGCATTAAGAGCTCACTAGAGGGGCTTAAAGGCTCAGCTGGTAAGGTTGGGTCAGTCTTTAAATCTGTTCTAGGTGCTAACTTAATCGGTGGGGCTATCATGGGCGGTATCAGTGCCCTTGGTAACGGTATGAAGTCGATGGTAGGTGAGTTAAATAGCTCAGCCAAGGCGTGGAAGACCTTTGAAGGTAACATGCAACAGATTAACATGCCTACCGACCAGATTAAGCAGGTTAAAGGCGAGTTGCAGGATTTTGCCACCAAGACCATCTATTCAGCGTCTGACATGGCTTCTACTTACTCACAGTTAGCGGCAGTTGGTACGAAGAATACAACCGAGCTTGTTAAGGGTTTTGGCGGTCTTGCAGCGGCAGCAGAGAACCCACAACAAGCCATGAAGACCTTGAGCCAACAAGCTACTCAAATGGCTGCTAAGCCTAAAGTGCAATGGCAAGACTTCAAACTTATGCTAGAGCAAACGCCTGCCGGTATTGCGGCTATTGCGAAAGAAATGGGCATGAGTACCGCTGAAATGGTGCAAGCTGTCCAGGACGGCAAGATTAAGACTGAAGACTTCTTCGACGCTATCGCAAAGGTCGGTAACAACGACACTTTCAGTAAGATGGCGACAGAGTTCAAGACCGTTGACCAAGCTATTGACGGTATGAAAGAGTCTCTTGCTAATAAGTTAATGCCACAGTTTGAGAAACTCAATCAAATCGGTATCAAAGCAGTCGTAGGGCTCACTGATGCACTCGAAAAGGTTGATATCAACGGCATTGCTGACAAGATTGGCAGTGGTTTGTCCTCACTTTGGCAAGGTTTCTCGAATACAGGAGCTTTGAAGAATCTTGGTGCGACTTTCACATATATCTCAAGTTCAATCAAGCAACTATTCAGCAAGATTGATGGTAGCAAGCTCATGCAGGGCATCGGCTCGGTATTTGGTGACATTGCCAACGGTATCTCACAAGCTCTAAACATTGCCGCAACATCGGTTAGAAGCTTCATCAGCTCATTTGCTGACACTGGGGCTTTCCAATCGTTCAAAGCAGCCGTGGAAGATACTTGGAATGCTCTTAAAACTATTGGCTCGTCAATTGGTGATGTGTTCAAAAGCTCGGAAATGCAATCAATCATCTCTGGTTTAGGGACAGCGTTTGGAACACTTACTAAATGGATATCTCAAGCAGTTTCAGCGGTCTCTAAATTTGTTAGCGGTCTACCTAAAGGCGTGCTTAACGGTGTTGTCAGTGGCATTCTAGCAATGGTAGCAGGGTTTATGACTGCTAAAGCTGGAATTTCAGCGTTTGGTGCAGCAATGAAAGGACTTAACTGGCTTAAATCGTTTAATCCATTCAGCGCTTTCAAAAGCAAGGCTGCAGAGGGTATCGCCGGTGTTACTAATAGTGCTAAGAGCGGAAAGAGCGCCATCGCTCAAGTATTCAGCAGTATTGGAAACGTGATTAAATCAGCCGGTTCTTCCATTGCTACTGCAGCTAAAGGGATTGGCACTGGTATATCTACAGCATTTAAGGGAATTGGTACAGCTATCAACATAGCCTTGCAAGGTTTAAGAGGTCTCAATCCAGCCACATTGCTTTCATTCGGTGCGTCAGTAGCTATCGCAGCAGTCGGAATCGGTGCCGGTATTGGTATCATCGTTGCATCATTCGCCTTGCTAGCGACACAATCCCAAGGCGTTTCACAAATTCTAAACGCTATGGGCTCAGCATTTGGCACCGTTGTTGAATCAATCGGTAAAGCAGCAGGAACTATCGTTGAAGCGTTTGGGACTGCTTTTGCTACTGTAATTACAGCAGTAGGACAAGCTGCGCCTGGACTTGCACAATTATCACCGTTAGTCGAAGCTGTTGGCACTGCTCTAGGCAATGCAGCACCATTCATTACGGCATTCGGGAACGCTTGGACATCTATTTTAGGAACGCTGCCAGCTATCATCAGTGCGTTTAGCGGGCTAGCTTCTGCTCTAGGGTCAGCGATTAGCCAAATAGTCACTGCAATTACTCCGATTGTTCAAATTATCGGGAACACAATCACGGCAGTAGCTCAAATCATTGCTAACGCCATCGTGGCAATTGCTCCGGTCATTTCAAATTGTATCGTCCAAGTTGCTCAAGTCATTGGCCAATTTGGACCACAAATTGCAATGGTTCTTCAAGTGATTGTGCAAGCCATCCAAGCAACAGCACCAATCATTATGACCTTGATTCAAGGCATTGTGACAGTGGTTCAAACAATGGCACCAGTCATTAGTCAAGTAATCTCTGCCATCGTCACAGTCGTTCAAACGTTAGCGCCTATCATAAGCCAAATCATTACAGCTATTGTTACAGCAATTACGCAAATCGTACCTATCATCACAGCGATTGGTGGTGTGATTAGTGCTGCATTTAGTGGCATTGCGTCAGTTGTATCAGCAACGGGAATGGCAATCGCTACCGCTGCAATGGGTATCGGTACGGCTATTAGTACGGCTCTTAGTGGTGTTGCAAGTATTATCAGCGCTACTGGTAGCGCTATTGGTGCAGCCTTGCAAGGCATTGCTAGTGTCGTTCAGTCAGTTGGGACATCAATCAGCACAGCGGCTCAAGGTATCGGTACTGGTATCAAATCAGCGTTTGAAGGTATCTCAAGCGTTATCAGTTCCGCTGGTAGTGCTATTAAATCAGTCCTCGATGGATTGGCTAATGTGTTCAATTCTATCGGTACCGCTGCTCAAAAAGCGGGGTCTGGTTTCAATCAATTGGCCAATGGTGTTGTTAAAATCACAAACACTAACCTTGCTGACATGGCTGCATCTCTTGCGGCAGTCGCTAAAGGCGTCGGGTCGATTGGTGACAATTCAGCAGGTCTAGCACAAGCTGGGACTGGTATGACTAAGCTCGGAGATGGCATGAGTAAGGTGTCAACGTCAGCATCTAGTGCTGTATCTGGTTTGACATCGTTCTCAAGCACGATTACAAGTATTCAATCATCATTCACCAATTTACAAACGTTGCTAACAACAGCAGGCACAGCGTTTAGCACTTTCTCAAACCAAGCTAGTCAATCGCTAGCTGGTCTGACTGCGATCGTAGGCCCTATCACTACGTTTAGAGCTGAAATCATGACGTTGGCACCATCGCTCATGCAAGCGGCTACTGGATTGACTCAGTTTAGCACGGTAGCTATGACGCTGACAACAAGCATGACTTCTATCAGTACTGGCATGACCATGCTAACTACTAGCTTGACAACGTTAGTTACACAGCTAACAATGGCGTCAACCACCATGACTACTATGGCCACTAGCTCAACGATGTTAGGAACTAGCTTGACCTTGGTAGGTACTCAATTCATGATGGTCGGTACATCAATGACCATGCTTAACACTCAATTCATGATGTTTGCCACTAGTCTTATGCAAATGACATCACAGCTCATGATGGCAGGCTCAGCAGTGACCATGTTTGGTGCTCAACTCATGACTGCTCAGACTGGTTTCAGCATGGTTTCCATGATGGCTACAATGGTAGCTAGTCAGCTTGCTATGCTTGCTAGCTCAGCCCAAATGGCAGGAGCGGGGCTTGCTATGGTAAGTGCTCAAGTCATGATGTTAGCTAGCGTATTCGCTACCGTCGGAGCAGCAGCCATGACCTTGCAGGCTACAATGATGTCATTAGGTATGGCGGTTAGTGCTGGTATGATGTCAGCGGTTCAAGCGGTAACGTCTGGAGCTATGCAAATGACTGCAGCTCTACGTTCCAGTGGTATGCAAATGGTTGCTAGCACGCAAGCCTTTATGAATCAAATTGTCTCAGCGGTTCGCAATGGTATGAATCAAGTCGTTGCTGCCATTCGTGCCGGTGGTGCTCAAATGGTATCAGCTATGCAGGCAAGTGGTCAGCAATTAGTTGCAGTTACACAAGCAGCGGTTAACCAAGCAGCAGCCGCAGCTAGAGCCGGTTATGGAGCTTTCTTCTCAGCCGGTGCTTACATGGGTCAAGGTCTTGCCGCTGGTCTTAACTCAGCTCTTGGAGCAGTTACAGCCGCAGCTAACGCCCTTGTTGCACAAGCGGAACGAGCGGCACAAGCTAAAGCCAAAATTCACTCACCATCTCACCTCTTCCGTGACCAAGTCGGTTGGTATATTGGTCTTGGTATCGCTAGAGGTATCGACGAATCAGCTCCAGAGGTAGCTAATAGCCTTGACTTCATCCGTGACCAAGTCAACGGCTTCAATGTTCGAGCTAACGCCATGCTTACGGGTGCTACCTCAAATATGGCTAGTCAGTTGAAGATGGAAGTCTTGCGTGATAAAACCCCAGACGCTACTATCTCAGCGCGTCAAGAAGCCTATGCCGCACATTCAGCAGGCTTGCTCAATGATGTGATTGACGCCCTTGTGGATGTCAAGGAGCAGATTGCACAAGGTCAAAACATGGTATTGGATACTGGTGCATTGGTCGGTGGTACGGTTAACAACTTCAACAGTGCGATTGACACGATTAAAACTTTGAAAGGACGACACAGATTGTGATTACTAAAATTAAAGAGTATATATCATTCGGCGATTTTAATAGTCGTGACGCTGGGTGGTACTTACAGAAACGTGAAGCACCGACACCGGACGAGAAAGAAATCGTTGAATCTATCCCCTTTATGCAAGGGGTGCTTGATTTCTCTAGTGTGTTGGGTGAGCGTGTATTTGAGCCTAGAGAGATTACATACGAGTTTAAGCTACCATTCACGGAGTATGAATCCCGTAAGGTGGCAGAGCGTATGATTAAGTCTCAAATGGTGACTAAAACGGAGCGGAAACTATTTGATACGCATGACCGCAGATATTACTGGATGGGTAAAATCAAGCATATCAAGGTAGCTGATGATCCTATCCGAAAGAATCTGGTTGCTACTATCGTGTTTAAATGCTATCCATTCGCTTTCCATGAGAACGAATATTTTGACGATGTTTGGGACACATTCGATTTTGAAAGTGATGACTCAACATGGACTAAATGGCAACTTGGCTACACGAAGTCAGAAAAAACAATCTATTTCGTTAATTCTGGTGATACCTCTATCAGTCCGGTGATTTACTGCGACGAAGATATCACGCTGACCGATGCGGACGGTACAATTTACAATCTTAAACGAGGCGAGAATAGGGAGTTTGCATTGACTTTGTATCAAGGAATCAATTATTTCAAAGCTAAAGGCAATGGCACGATTGCCATGCACTTTAATAACGAGGTGATGGCATGAGTGCAAGCGGTAAAATCGAAGTATTTAACATTAGTCACACGGGCTACGCCGTCAAGGTTTCAAACCTCAGTAATGACACTGGCGTCAAAGGGGTATTGTTCCCGACATGGAGCAGGAAAACAAACTACTCACCCAGTGCTGGCAAGGTTATCGACCAGGACGATATTATCTGGTATGACGGTGTTGAGTGGGGTGGTAACTGGTACTGTACTGTTAACGTCTCAGACCATAACAATGAGCGTGGGGAGTTTCTAACCCATGTCTATGTGTCTGACAATAACGGTCAACTCGTCGGAGTTGGCGGGGAGAAAATCGTCGTTCCAGAACCGCCCGAAACCGCCAAACAAAAAGGCGGGTACGCAGTCTATTGGTGGGCTGATTTCAATGCTAGGCGTTGGGATAAGCTAAACCGCACCACGTATGGACGCAAGACTATCCATGACCCGTACAGCCCAAGGGGTGGTACGGTGATTGCTGGTGAAGTAACGCAAGCGCTAAATACCATTCATGAGTTTACATTCGCTATCCCGTTCACGCATCCGCTCTACAACAAGATGGTGCCGTTTAAGTCTATCGTTGAAGTAGTCAACCTCTACGATGGGGGAATTGAGTTTGTAGGTCGGGTTTTGACCTCAACTAATGAAATGACAACGGATGGATTTGCTCAAAAAGTGACGTGTGAAGATTTCCTATCGTTTCTTCACGATTCGTCTCAGTGGTTCCAAAAATTACCTAACCGTGGAGCCAATCAATATCTGTTGGAAATGTTAAACGTAGCCAATGGACAATTAGAAGATTATAAACGCTATTCTTTGGGAGATGTAACTGTTAACAGTCGGACAGACAAACCATTCCGCTATATCGGATATGAAAGTTCTTGGGACTGCGTCAGAGAGCGGATAATTAATAATATCGGTGGTTATTTGAGAGTATACGAGCTTAACACTGTTTTACATCTCGACTGGACTAAAGATATCGGGAAAACCAAGAAGTCACCTATCCAGATTGGCAAGAATATCAAGTCAGCCAGTCGGGCACTTGACTTTGACGGCTTGGCCACTCAGATTGTGCCCGTCGGGGCTGACGTACAGAAAGAGCAGCCAGACGAAGACCAGAGCCCAGACGTTACTAGGGAGCAAATCACAATCTGGAATGTCAACAACCACAGCTTATTCCTTGAGGATAAAGAGCTTATTAAAGAATTTGGTATTATCCGTAAACCAGTAATCTGGACGGAAATTGACAATCCTAGCGTTCTATTGGCTCGTGGTAAGCAGTATTTGCGCAATCAAAAAATCGCACTCGCAAAATGGACAATCTCAGCAGTAGAACGCTATTTGATTGATAACCGATACGATAAATTTGAAATCGGGAATAAACACCCGATTATCAATGCACCTTTATCTGGAATTGAAACCTTGCAAATTCTGGAAAAGAAGATTGACATACTGAATCCACAGTCAGTTGAGTTGACCATCGGTTCACAATCTCAATCACTCGCAGCGTATCAATTGCAATTACAAGAGGCGGAGAACTCAATCGAGCGTGTTAAACAGAATACATCGACAGCTAACAAAGAGAAGCGCTTGAAGGCTCTACAAAGTCAACTAGCAGCACTTAAGAACAAACCTAGCTCAGCACCAACGCCACCCACGGCACCTAATCCACCTAGCCCTAACGCATCAGCGGGCGAGCTTGCGGCTTATGATAAGGCATACGCTGATTATCTCACAGCCAAGGCTAACTATGATAATCAACTTGCGTCATTCAATATGGACGAGCAAGAGCGTACTAGAACGATTAAGGACATTGAAGCTGAGATTGCTAGACTACAGAATGAATTAAAAACAGAAGGAGGTAACTAATGCCGCAGACAGAAGCAGAAGGGCGCTTGAATCTATATGATGATGTGACACCCTTGGAGAATACCAAGAACATTAACGTATTGACGACAGGCATTCGGAAAAAGACAAGAGGGGCAGACGTTCGGGAAGCCATTGCTAAGGCTATCGAAGTCACTTATGCAGACGGCGCCAGAAACGGTAATGCCAACATGGAAGTGGTCAAAGCTCGTGGACTTGCTGGCAACTTGGATGACCGCCTCAACACTATCGAGAACACGCTTAATGGCAAGGCAAGCGCTGAGTTCGTTGAAAAGAAATTCAACAAGATTGAGTCCAACGCACCCAAAGCAGTTTTAGGCTCACTATCGGAAATCAGTAGCACTTATCCCAACGGTGCCAATGGTATTGTGGTAGCCAAGGATACCGGCAAATGGTATTACTACGACGAAGGGGCACGCTCGTGGAAAGAAGGGGGCGTCTACCAGTCCCGTGGTCTAGGTGGTAACGAAGTAACCGCTGATAACGTCGACTTCGCCCAAGGCATCAAGCAAATGCTGACAGACCGAATCACCGGCACTTTCTGGGTTGAAAATGGTGGTAAGATTATTAGCGATGTTAACAATACATGGAGCCGATATCTTCCAGTTAACTTGCTCAAGGGCAAGACTTACTATATCGTTGGAGTTCGTGGGGTACTGTCGTTCATTACATCCATAGATGGTAGCCGTATCATCAAGAAACTTGCGAACAACGATACAGTCGTTACTACCGAGTACACGGCTACAGAGGACTCGCTGCTCTACATTACCACTCGAAACGACGACCCTAAACCTAAAGTGTTCAATGCGTCAGTAGCAGAACTATCTGCTGCTAACGTTGATTTAAACAATCTGCCAGATGGATATATCTCGCTTAAAATTCCTAAGTTAGAAGTGGATGTCAAAGCTACTGATTTAGATTTTGTAACCCAAATCAAGCAAATGATTGACGAGAATACACTTATCCGTGGGAAATACTACAACGGTAATGCTAAACAAACTGGCGACGAGCCTACATGGGCTGTCTATCCACCTATTTATCTTGAAAAAGGCAAGAAATACGGTCTAAAAGGCGTGCGTGGTGTATTTACTTTCTATTTCAGCATCGATAACAGGAAGTTAAAACAATTTTCAAGCGGTGACGAGCTTGTCGATACAGACTACACACCAGACGAAGCTGGTTATCTGTTGATCACAAGACGACTTGCTGACCCAGTTTCAAAACTTATCCAGGGCGGACTTGCAGCAGCGGCTAAACTCCCAAATCTTAACTATGGAGCTAGCGCTCTTGAAAGTAATACACCAATCGCTTTCCCTAAGGTTAAGAATGACTACACTGTTAAAAAATCTGGTGGAGATTTCAGCACACTAACAGAAGCTATCAAGGCTTTGGGTTCTGGTAGTGCTGACAATCCTATTACCTTGTATATCCATTCTGGGGAATACGATATTCTTCAAGAATTGGGCGGTGATAACTTCCTTCGAGATGTTGAAAACAACGGGTCTGAACGCCAAGGAATCGAGGTTCCAGACTACGTTAACATTATCGGTGTCGGGGATGTTCGCCTTAAGATGGACGTACCAGATAGCAAAACCACTCGAAACACTTCGAGTCGTATCAGCGTTTTAAACGCTTGGCGACACAATCTTATTAAGAATATCAAGATCACAGTCCGAAATACTCGCTATGCTGTTCACGATGAAACGAATAATCAGTACGCAAACAATGATATGAAGTATATTGATTGCTACTTCGAGCATTTAGGGAACAAATCTGGCGTTTGGGGCTCAACACAAGCCTATGCAGCTGGTATGGGTAGTGGTGGAAGTTACTATTATGAAAACTGTACATTCAAGTCAGTAGCTATTCCATTCTCAATGCACGATAATTTCAACATTGAATCAAACCGTGTCAGAATTGTTAAATGTACTTTTATCACTGGCAATGAAGATGTCGCCATTCGTTTCGGTTCTTACGGTACGGGTGCTAAGAAGTCAATCGTGACCATCGAAAACTGTAATATCGATAAGACGGTTAAGTCATTCGAGGAACAAGGGAATTCACGACACGGAAACCACTTCTTAATCTCTGGTGGGGGTAATACGATTGTGCCTTACATCACCATCAACAGCGCTGGACGAAAAGAGCGCATTGAATTTGCTGACGAGGTAAGAACGCTTAAGAATACCGGTCAAGCAAAAATCACAATCGGGACACCCGTTAAATTGGTGGGCAACACCGTCCAACCGTTGGGAGCAGAGGAACCTTACTTGTTTTATGGTGTAGCGCTTGATGACATCGAGCCTGGAGCTACTGGTGCTATTAAATACGCCGGCTATATCGCTAAAGAAGACACTGGTATCAATTCGCTCTTGGTTGGTCAACGCATCGGCTTGGTCGGTGGACGCTTGGCAGTGGTTGACACTAACGACTTCATCGCATACGCTACTGACGGCGGTAATATTCTTTTGAAATAAGATTTAAAAATGGGGGTTAATAAAAATGTTAAGGGGTGTTAAATGCACAAACCAGACGGAATTTTTGGCATTTTTCAGGTCGTTAAGGATTTCTACGAACACGGCATAGACGAACACATTTGGGTGTTTCTGTTGATGGTCGTTATAGCCGCTGACATCATTTTGGGCGTGTCCAGAGCGTGGGCTTACCATGAGTTTTCAAGCTCGAGATTTAGGAAGGGTCTTGTCAGCCACACGGCTATGATTATATTCGTAGCAATCTTCTATCCATTCGCTTCATTTATGAATCTTGGCGGGGTGCTAGATGCCTTCATCATGGCTATGATTGCCGCATACGGCTCTAGTATTCTAGCCAGTCTATCAGCGTTAGGAGTAGAAGTCCCATTTATTGACCGATATGTCAAGAAAAATATCGACAAAGAAAAATTTATTTTGACCTCAAAGACTGAAGAAGAAAAAGGAGAAAATGAAAATGATTAATTTTAAACTTCGCTTACAAAACAAAGCTACTCTTGTAGCTCTTATCTCAGCAGTGTTCCTCATGTTGCAACAATTCGGGCTTCACATTCCAAGTAATATCCAAGAGGGAGTTAATACTTTTGTTGTAATCTTGGTAATTTTGGGAATCGTAACCGACCCAACTACCAAGGGTGTAGCTGACAGTGAGCGTGCATTAAACTACCATCAACCTCGTGAGGACTAGCCTATGTCTAAGCTCATGACTTCCATCAACCAAATCAAGGGCGGCGATGTCCTTAAATCTGGGGACACCACTTCCGTTTTTGGTTTTGAGATTCTAGGGTACGATGGAAAACGCATGGAACTGTCTGGCACTGGTAAGCTAACGCTATCCAATGACGAAACGGTGGCACTTTATCAAGATGTTACCGTTGAAAATGGGGTGTTCTCGTTCTCAATGGGTAACGTGGTAGCTACAGGCACTTACTACCTAGAGATTAAACTGGATGGGCATATTTTCCCGTCAAATAATTTCAAGGTTAAAGTGAAAAACTCGTTAAATGCAGACAGTGCTATCCCATCGGACAAGAGCCCTAAGTTAAAGTTACTAGCTGATGAATTACGAGATTCTGGGTACATTACCGGGAACGGTGGTGAGATCACTGAAGACCTCGTTAATATCTACAATCTAGCTAAAATTTAGAAAGGAAACAATAAATGAGTAAATTACATGATTTCGCCCAAGCGGTGGGTGCAGATATCAAGGAAATTAAGGCTTCTATTGCCAGCAAGGCAGTTGGTGTCAGCGAGGAACGCTTGACGCAAGCAATCACGCAAGTCAAGACTGATATCATCGGCAATGCACCAGAAGAACTTGATACACTCAAGGAAATCGCTGATAAAATCAGTGCAGCGGGTGGCAATACCGACGGTGGTATCATCTCTAAAATGACTGAATTGGGTACTCGTATCGATACCATCGAGCAAGAAGACCTTGTGAGTGTTTACAATTCTGCGAAAGCGTGAGCGCTATGAGTAAGTTCACAGAATTTGCTCAAGCTGTAGGTGCTGACATCAAGGAGATTAAAGAAAAACAATCTTCATCATTGTCTGTCAGTCAAGCATACGGTTTATTTCCGACATATAATAACTTTTTTCTACAGGTTTTAGAACAAAACAAGTTTGCGGAAGACCCGCTTGTAACAAAATCTCAATTACCTACAAGTGAAATTGAAGAGTTAAAGAATAAAATCAAAGAGTTGGAGCAAACCATCTCGGAGATTAAAGAGTCTATTCAAAAATAAGAAAGGGATATTATAAATGAGCGTACAACAATCTATTGTTACTGGGTTCACCAGTCGACGAGGGCTAATCACGTATTCAATGCTCGGTTCTCGTAATGGTTCAGACGGCACCGGAGATTGCTCTGGCATCATGTCGCAAGTTTTGAAAGAAGCTGGTATTCCAATTCAAGGGCTACCATCTACAGTTACTCTTGGTCAGCAACTTTCAAACAACGGCTTCTATCGTGTGTGCCGTAACGAATCATGGGACGCATTGCCAGGCGATATCGTTTTGATGTCGTGGGGTGCTGACATGGCTAGTTCTGGTGGAGCTGGTGGACACGTTGGTGTCATGATTGATGATACATACTTCATCAGTTGTGATTTCTCAACTCAAGGAGCTGTTGGGCAAGCTATCAACACTTACCCATGGAACGACTACTATGGATGGAATCAACCGGCATATATCGAAGTATGGCGCTATGCTGATTCAGCACCACAGACGAATAATCAAGCTAACACGGCAGTGGTACCACAGTCTAAGGCTTACTACGAAGCCAATGAAGTCAAATATGTTAATGGTATTTGGCAGATTAAATGTGACTATCTAGCCCCAGTCGGTTTTGATTGGACAGAAAACGGCATCCCCGTTTCAATGGTTAACTGGGTAGATGCCGATGGTAACGACTTGCCAGACGGTGCAGACCAAGACTTCAAAGCTGGAATGTTTTTCAGTTTTGCTGGCGATGAAACTAACATCACTGACATGCAAGATGGCGGCTACTACGGCGGCTATTATTACCGACATTTCGAGTTTGGCCAATTTGGTACGGTTTGGCTCTCATGTTGGGATAAGGACGATCTCGTAAACTACTACGAATAATTAAATCAGACCACGAAAACTATAAAATTTAAAAAGGAGTATATCACCTCCCGACAGACCACAGTTCGGACATCATGGTGGTAGTGGTCGAAGCCTCAGCGTTGTGCTGGGGCTTTTTTGTGTTATAATAGTATTGGTTTTGAGAATAGCCTTCATAGGTAGACACCACCTTTTTAGGTGGTTTTTTATTTGCTTTGATTTCTAATAAATGCTAATATAGATTATGGATACAGTTAAAACTGTCGCCTTCGATAAACTCTCTAACCCCGGCTTATGTCGGGGTTTTTGTTTTACAAAAAAACAAAATATTTTTGATAAAAGTGTTGACAATATATAGTATATGTACTATAATATATATAGAAAGTAAGAGAGGTAAAGAAAATGGACGCACAACAAAAGGCCACTAAAAAGTGGAATAAAAAAAATAGAGAGCATAGAAACTATCTCTCTAAACGTTCATCAGCTCGTAGTTTTATCAGAAACCACGCTACGGGCTCAGATTTAATTGAATTGGAAACACTTATCGCAGAAAGAAGGGACGCACTCATGACACCGCTTGAAAGGAAAATCAAACAACTTATTGAAGATGTCTATTGTGAAGAGTTGAAAGAGCAGCCTTGGGAAGAGGTTGCTGATATGTTGGACGTATGGACAGATAAGGATGGTGACCTTTTGCTCGAAGGTCGTGGTATCAAGCCAATTGACGGTATAGATTACGTAGGCTACGTAGATAATGGCGTAATTTGGGAACGATAAAAGACTAGGGTTATCCTAGCCTTTTTTATGTCTCCTTGATATAATATTAGACATTTAATCTAAATAAATGTACACTATAGATGTACTTTAGGCGTTTACGTGCCGAATGTTTTTGTTTTTTTCATGCCGCTTGGTAGCTCATGCTGCCAAGTCTTTTTTTATGCTAAAATCAAGAATTTTAGTTTCCTTGATTGAAATGAATGTAACTAAAACTCTCTATAATTTCCACAAAATAACGATGGTTTCACTAGTCACTCGAACCTTACTTATCAAAGCGCGTGCTATGGCTTTCTGCTGCTCGTAGTCAAGGCTAAATATATCCTTGGTATCAAGTACCCGTTTAATATCTTCCTTTCGCTCTACGGCTTTAATAGAGTTGTCAGCGTCTAGCTCTTTTTCGAGTGCTGCACGTTCTGCCATGAAGTCGCTTGACCGTTTCTGTAATTCCTCTAGTGAAATTCTATCATCGATGTATAGATCATTAAGCCTGCTAATTTTAGCGGTCAGATTATCAATCTGTTTCTGGTAGCTATCACGGTCTATAGTCTCTTTTCCAGTGTTTGAAAATAGCTTGTCGATATAGTCTGAATCGGTTTGCAACTTGCTAATTTCGGTTAGGACGAAGTGCTCTATATCGTCCTTGAAGTAAAATCCAGAGTCACATTTCTCGTTGTTGTTATATATTGTCACGCCTTTTGTTTTTCGAGGATGACGCTGCTTACACTCGTACTTGACTAAGCGTGTGCCGTCTTTTCGCTTCATACCTAACTTGATAGCAAGAGGAGCGGAACAATAGCCACATTGAGCTATACCAGAAAGCATGTATTTAGCTTGAAATGGCCGAGGGTTGAATCGCTGGGCGGCTGTCCTTTGCCTTATTTTGATTTCCTCTTGCGTCTTGTTAAAATCTTCCTCGGATATGATAGGCTCATGAGTGCCAGGGAATATCTGCCCCTTGAATTGATTGTATCCACAATATACCGGGTTCGATAGGATAGCCCGAACTGTTCTATAGCTCCACTCTTTATCTTGCCCATATTGCTTATTAAGGACATCTCTGAGCTTGGTAATCGACATACCAGATAAATACCATTTGAACATTTTTCGGACGATTAGGGCTTGATATGGATTGACCGAGAGCGTGCCAGTTTCTTTGATGTAATCATAGCCATAAGATGTCTTGGCCCACTGCATAGACTTGCCGGATTTTGCCCGCCCCAGCTTGCCAAGCTGCATCCGTTCCTTGATTTGTTCTCTTTCGAGCTGAGCAAACACGCTCAATAATCCAATCATTGCCTTACCGAATGGCGTTGAGGTGTCGAAGTTTTCGAGCAGGCTGACAAATTCTATATCATTTTCCAGAAATACATCTTCAATCAGATAGAGTGTATCTTTCTGACTACGGCTTAAACGGTCTAGCTTATACACTAGAACAGTATCAAACAGTTTTCTCTTTGCGTCTCTTACTAACTGCTCTAAGGCTGGGCGTTCCGTGTTAGACCCAGAGAAACCGCCGTCAGTGTATATGTCGTAAATATTCCAGTCCTTAATGTCGCAGTAGCTTGTCAGCTTTGCCTTTTGCTCGTCGATAGAATAGCCCTCATCAGCTTGCGACGTGGTCGATACTCGGACATAGATAGCAACTTTATGCATTGTCATTGTGTTTGTACCTCAATTCTGTTAAAATGGGTACAGAAAAGAACATGTAAGGCTGTTTCCAGTTTACATCTTTCTTTCTGTGGTGCTAGCTCTACATTCTAAGTTTGGCGACGGTGAGTGTAGGGCTTTTTTGTTTAACGTAAAAGTCGTTGCTTTTGAATCGCAAATTCTTCCTCTGTCAGAACACCAGCATCTAGCAGTTCCTTTAATTTAATCAGCTCGTCGACAACAGATATGTTTGAGGCAATCTGTTCGACTTGCGGAGTTTGTTCGACAATCTGAGGTTGTTCAACGGGAGAAGTCTCTGCAATCTGTTCGACTGCTGCCGTTTGAGCGAGGTTTTCGGCCAATATGCTACGTAATTTAGCCTCTAATTCGGGGTGATAAGGAATGGTCAAAACAGTTTTGAAAGGGTCATCTCTTGTCAGTATTATAGTTCTAGTCACTTCTTGGCTAGTCACCGCCTCGCTCTCAACAGCAGATTGTTTCTTAGCCGTCAACGCACCCGCTAATGTTCCAACTCCAGGCATGAGGATAGTCCCAACAGCCGCCCTAGTCATTACGCCCTTTCGCTTCTCTCTCCCGCTTGATTTAGTAGAAGTAACTTGCTGCACAGACTCATGGATTTGTATGTCTTTGATAGTGTCGTATTTAACGATCGTACTCATCCCCATAGCACCAATGGAAATAACTCTCAAGTTATCGTCCCACTTAGCGCACATAAATATTTTGCCTGTTGGCCTCATAATATCAGCTAATAGCTTCATCTCTTCCTTGTATCGACGTTTAGCTGCTTTCATTTCTGCGCTGTCAAAAATTCCCATTATTTAATACCTCTTTAGTTTTAAATATTCATTTTTTACAAAAGTCTCATCACAAATCGTGGTGAGATTATATTTTTCCATGAAGTGTAAGTAATTGAAATCGTCCAGATTTTCATTTTTCAACAATTCATGAATCATATTTCTATTGGCTTGAGCCTCGTACTTTTCTCGCAGACGCTCGTAGTGTTTAGAGTTGTGTTCTAAGTGCCCTAATTCATGCAGAATGACCTTCAAACGTATTTCTGGGGGTAAATCCCCGTTGATGTAAACCACACGGTTAACAGGGTCTAGAAATCCATCTCGTGGCCACTGGCTAGAATCGAACTCACAAAGAGACACGTTGAACTGCTTAAGTAATTCTTTTTCGGGCATAAAGCCTCCATCAGTGTATTTACTATCAAGTATCTTTTTGCTAAAATTTATATAGAGAGGGGTGATTTAGTTGTCATTTTTCAAACAAATAAAACGCAACAAGCAATCTATCGAAGACCAACACTTAAAAATTGCAGAACGTAATTTAAAGAATATGGCAGATAATCACGCCTTAATCAAGGACGGTCAGGCGAGACTGGAATCTAAGCAAAAGTCTTTTGAAAGCAGGTATAGTCACTTTTTTTAATCCTCGTAATAAATAGCGATAGGACGAATTAAATAATCGCCACTTGATACCAAATCGAACGAGTCAAGCATTATAGCAATGATTGTTGTAGGTGCTTTTTTCAAAACTTCCATACTGTTAGCCATCATAGACAAGTCACTAGGCGTCTGTTCATCAAATGTAGATGAGCAGATACCTAGTATTTTTATTTGTCTTCCGCTGAGCTGCATAAGACCAAGTTGGGCAGTTGGGACCTTCATGTATTCCTTAGGCAAAACACTAATAGTATTTGATACTTTGGCCAAGTTAGAGGATGGAAATAACCTTTCGAAATAGGCTGACATTGACCGAATGGACTCTAAGTTATTCCAGCCGTTATGCGAAATCTCGTCTTTTAATTGCTCTTTTCTAGTGTTATTTTTTACTCTTTTGTATTCGGACTGAAGTTTTTTAAACTCGGCATATTCGGGAAGAATATCTTCAATTTCATCAAAAGTGGAGACATTTTTTAATTGTTCAAAGTCGAAGAAGTCAAACCTCCCTACAGTAAAGACAAAGTCGCCGTCTCGAAAGTCGGAAGATTTTAAAAGTTTGTCATTTTCCAATTCTTGAAGTAGCAAATCAAGAGAGTAATCATCTAATGCTGTCTCGATTAGATTTCTGTTTGATCGTGAGAAGACAATATTGTAATTTTCGTTCTCGATAGCTGAGTGATTAACGCCTGCCTTGATTAAAGTAGAAACCCCACCAGAAACAGAAGTTGCAGTTTGGTCAAAACCACCCTCTGCATTAGAGTCTGATTCACTGTTTTCATTAACCAATTTTGTGACTAACCCAGCGTTTTGCTGAGCGAGCAGAGAGTTAACTAAATTTGTGTCCAGATAGATTATCTCTTTCATCCTCAATCCCCCTTACTGCTCATATAGCCGGCAATTATGCCACGAATTGCCCGCTTGTCGTCCTCGGTAAGTGGTTTACCGTCGAACATCATTGCATTAGCTATGATTTCATCGATGTCGTGGGCGTTGGTTGGTTGTGGTTCGTCCGTAACACCCCATTCAGCAAGTGTGTCCGGAGAAATTCCCAACAAGTGACAGATTTTAAAGACGTTTTCAGCTTTTGCGTTCATGATACCACGTTCTAAAATAGAGCGAACAGTAGTATAAGAGATGCCGCTTTCTGTTGCAAAAGCTCTTACATTCCCGTATTTAGCTATAATCAGTTCCTTAATTCTTTCCTCAGCCTGCATTTTTTTGTAACCCTCATTTCTCTTTCTTCCTATATATTACCACAGAAAATTGAGTGGGTAAATAAAAAAAGTGAAAAAAATCGTATTTTTCTGTTGACAGTGTACGAAAATTAGTATATACTTAAATCAAGCTTAAGGAAGGAGGACACAAATGAAAAACATCGAAGAAATTCGTAAGAATAAAGGTGTTGCGTTAGTAGACATCGCCGACCTGCTAGGTGTTGATTCCCGCACGGTTCGTAGCAAAATTGATGGTGTATCTGATTTCAAATTCGGCGAGACGGTAGCTATCAAGAAAGCATTTTTTCCAGAATATGAATTAGAATATCTGTTCAGTGAACGTGCTGAAGCCTAAATTTTTTTTAACCTAAATATACGAAATTTCGTATAGATTAGAAAGGAGAGATACGAATGAACGAATTAATCAACATAACACTGAACGAGAATCACGAGCCGGTTGTTTCTGGTAGACAACTCCATGAAACACTAGGAGTTAAAACAGAATACAAGAAATGGTTTAAGCGAATGGCAGAATATGGATTCGCTGAAAATGAAGACTATTTAAGGGTGACCCAAAAATGTCCTACCCTCGGAGGTCTACAAGATGTGACTGACCACATCATCAAGTTAGACATGGCGAAAGAAATCGCAATGATTCAGCGAACAGATAAAGGCAAGGAAGTTCGAACTTACTTCATCCAAGTTGAGAAAGATTTCAACAGTCCAGAAAAAATCATGGCAAGAGCATTGCTCATGGCTGACAAGAAAATTAAGCTCTTGGAAAGCCAAAACGAAAATCTCTTGATTGAGTTGGAAGAAGCTAACAAAAATGCTGATTACCTAGATTTAATCTTGCAAACCAAGGATAGTCTGACAATCACCCAAATCGCTCAAGACTACGGGATGTCAGCACGCAAAATGAACCAACTTCTAAAACAAGAGCGTATCCAACGCATTGTCAATGGTCAGTGGGTCCTATATGCGAAATATATTGGTAAAGGCTACATCTCAAGCCGGACATTCGACTACGTTGGTAAGGACGGAAAACCCCACAGCAATATGACAACGGTCTGGACACAACTTGGAAGACGTTTTATATACGACAAATTGAAAGCTATCGACGTCCTGCCAATTATCGAACAAGAAGATTGAGTACGTCACCTTGACGGCACTAGTGAGCTAGTGGGGCATATCTGTTGAAGCGTAAGCAATACCATTAGCGTTAACTGATTTGATTTATAAGAACTCCTGAAAATTAATATATTGAAAGTCCTCGCTAGTTCTCCAGTGTCGTTAAGGCAACAAAAAAGGCTAACTCTGGCAGGAGTCAGCCACTAAGATATTGAAATCAAGGTAATTATAGCATGAAACGAAAAAAATGGGAACCAACCATAATCAACATTATGGCGAACGGTTCCAGAGTTGATGATCTAACTAAATATGTCATTCCTAGCGGTCACGCTTACTATGACATCATCATGGTTTTTCACAAAGAAAAGCTACGGAAAGGGGCTTGACTATGAGGTATGCAATACATAATCAGGAACGCCAACGAAAATTACACATCTATCAATAACGCTTTTACCCAAGACAAACGGTTGAAACCAGCAACAATAGGCATTTTAACGGTCATCTTGACCAATAAGCCCGATTGGGTTGTATATCCTGATGAAATCGCAAGACGGCTAGGCATAAGCCGCACTACCGTTGATAGCCATTTCAAAATCTTAGAAGAAGCAGGATATATGAGAGTGATTAAGCGTAGCTTAGGTAGAGGAAAAGGGAGTGAGGTACACAGGTTTTTCTCAGATGTTCCTATAACAGACAACTACCTAGAGTATCTGATGGGACATCTTGAAAAAGAGTTATCCACAGATAGCACAACGTAATTTTTACAGTTCCCAAAAATTGCAATGTGTAAAATTGCAATGTGTAAAATTG
>FLSK01003219.1_pt1 | contig 40333 bp, 43 predicted proteins | sample 1550541 | NCBI WGS metagenome assembly FLSK01 (sample SAMEA4031773, study PRJEB14383) | metagenome | biome: human; feature: oral; material: saliva | place: Philippines | collected 2014
CTGCCGCTCCTGCCGCTCCTGCCGCTCCTGCCGCTCCTGCCGCTCCTGCCGCTCCTGCCGCTCCTGCCGTACCGCAAGCCCCAGTTATCCCTGCGCAACAAGTGGTACAAGCACCGGCTGCCCCAGCCGCCCCTGCCGAAGCTGCTGCGAACTTCTTGAGTGGCAATACCGCTATCCCTGCGCAACCATCCGCAGAAGCCGTAGCCCAACTGGTACAGCAGTCCGCAGCGATTATTCAAGGCAATTAACCCAACAGGGGGCGCAAGCCCCCTACTTAGATAAGGAAACATACCATGTCTGAAAAACAACATCTGCTCGCCCCACTGACCGACAGCCGTGAGCCAGCCCGCTTCACGCAGGTCGAAGCCAAGACCTACGAATGTATTACCGACGACACGCTTCCTGAATGGCAACGTGAGTTCTCGAAGTGGACTTGGTACACCCAAGCTCCAATGAGTGTATGGAGTCAGTATGTCGGTGTAGCCGGTACGGTTGCGACCAAAATCGTCCACGGTGGTAAGGTCAATCTCGAAGATGACTCCATCGAGACCATCAAAAAAATCACTGCCGCGCTTACCCACTTGTTTAACAACGGTGTTTTGCCATGTTCCGACCGTAAGGCGTTCGCCGGTATTTTGAAAGTTGGTATGGATGCGATAGACTGGCAGAATTTTTACGCTTGGTATCAAGCGCAACAGCAACAAACACAGCAGATTGTAGAGGGCGCATAACCGCCCTCGCGGTAGGAGCGGAAAATGTACCACCAATTTTTACAAACAGTTGTCAGCCCCAATGGTTGGAACTGCATTACGGAAATCCACCCGCGTCAGGACGACCCCAGTCGGACGTGGGCGCGTAACAACCCCATACAGTTCAGCAACGCGGAAGCCACAGACTCATTCATTCAAGGCTTGCAGCAACGCGCCGTCGAGACCTATTTCGGCTTGGCGAGCTACGCACAAGTACCTGCGGATGGTAAAGGCTTTCGCGCACAGACCAACGTGCTGGCACTGCGGTCGTTTTGGTTAGACATCGATGCAGGAGCGTCCAAGTATGCCAAGCATGGCGACACTGTGTACCCCACACAGGCGGCGGCACTGGAAGCGTTGAACGACGAGATAGCCAAAGGCGTACTTCCCAAGCCGACCTATGTGGTATCAAGCGGCGAGGGTCTCCATGTGTATTGGTGTGCTACGGAAGATATTGCTCCTGCCGAGTGGTTGCCCGCCGCTGACAAGCTGGGGCAGTATTGCAAGTCGGTCGGTCTGCGTGTCGATAGCTCACGCACGACCGATACGGCGAGCGTGTTGAGACCAGTTGGTACAGTCCACTTCAAATCCGGTAATCCTGTTGCCATCTCCAGCGTGGGGAATCTGTTTACCAAACAGCAACTGCTGTCGCAGTTCCTCGCGCTGCCTGTTGCGAACACCCTGCGTGGTATGCAGCAGTCGTACAACCCACTCGCCGGTCTCGGTGCGCCACCTATGGCCATGCCAGCCGGTATGCAGTCGTCGATGGAGGGCTTCGCAGAGTACAAGCCTGCCAGCTTCGGTAAGATTATCGACAGGCAGAAGTACGAGCGCACAGGCTGCGCCCAGTTGTTGTGGGCGTATGAGAACCAGCAGGACGCTGACGAGCCGACATGGTTCGGCGCGTTGTCCGTGGCACAGTTCTGTGTGACCGACCGTGAGGAATGGATACACAAATTAAGCCACCTGCACCCAAGCTACACGCGTGGCGAGACGGAGGCGAAAGCAGCACAAGCCAAAGGCCCACGCAGTTGCGCCAGTTTCGAGGCCAACAAGCCCGACCTGTGCAAAGGCTGTCCCCACTATGGCAAGATTACCAACCCTATCGTGTTGGGTTACGAGCCGCAGAACCGTCCTACCATCGTCATCACGCCGGTCAGTTCCGACCATACGCAGACCGATACGTTCCTCATTCCCGAACTGCCGTGGGGTTTCTATCGCGGACAGGATGGCGGTGTGTACACCGACATTCCGAAAATCGGACCGGATGGCAAGAAGTCTAAGGACGAGATGGTTGCATTCGAGGTCTGTCGTCAAGACACCTACATCTTCGAGCGTGTCCGCGACGGCAGCAACAAGCAGTTGTATCTGTGTCGTTACCACTCGCCGCACGACGGCGTGGTGGAGTTCCAACTGGACAACACCAACATCAACTCGCAAAAAGAGTTCAAAGACACCATCACAGGCGCAGGTCTGCCGATTGATGGTACAGAGCAATGGAAACAACTTATGAGCTTTTTCAACCGTAGCCGTACCAAGATGATTAACGCTCGCGCTGCTGTGACGGCAGTATCGCAAATGGGTTGGCAGGAAGATGGTAAGGACTTCGTACTGGGCGACGTGGTTATCACACGCACCGGCACACGGCCTGCGCCGTTGGGCGACAGGGAAGTGGCGCGTAAGCATGCTAAGGCGTTCAAACCGTCCATGACCGGCGATGCCGCCGATGCACAACTGAGCCTGTGGCGTTCTATCCTTGCCGAGATGTACGGTAGCAAGCAGGCAGTTGCCAACCAGTTCGTTATCGCTTCCGCGCTCGGTGCGCCGTTCAGTGCGAAGTACGCGCTGGAGAGTCACGCAGGTGGCGTTATCAGCCTAAGCTCTTCCGGCTCAGGTCGTGGTAAGACGTTTACCTGTCAGACTGCGTTGCGTGTGTTCGGCGACCCATCGGCTGTTACGTTCAGTAGCAAAGATGGTACGACCATTGCCGGTTTGATGACTAACTTAGGTTATCTGAACAGCCTACCACTGCTGCGTGACGAAGTAACCGAGATGACACCTGAAGAAATCGTGAACATGGTTTACGACAGTACCCGTCTCGGCGACAAGGAACGCGCTCAAGGCAGCGACAACGACATCCGAGGCAACCGCAACACATGGCGCACGTTCTTCTATGCCACCGCCAACACCAGCCTGTATGACATGGTATCGCAAGGACGCGACGTGGCCGACGGCCCAACCCGCCGTATCACGGAAATCAACATACCCGAACTGGACTACCTGCGCGACAGCGACCATGCCCGACGGCTTGCACAACAACTGCATACCATCAAAGGTGTGGCAGGCTACCGCCTTATCGAGTGGCTCGTGAACAACGATGAGGCCGCTAGACAGCTATGGGACAACGTGTTGTCGTACTTCATCAAGCAGCACAACGTGACGAACGAGGAACGCTACTGGGTCAACCACTTGGTATCAGGATGCGTTGGGGCTATTATCGGCGACCAGCTTGGTCTGTTGCCGTTCGAGCCGTCATCCATCGTCGCTTACGCCGGCGAGCTGCTTGGGCAACTCCGCGCCCGTGTCGGCTACCGTGTGTTAGACCAGCAGGACTACTTGGCGCAGTTCTTCGTGGACAACTCCGACCACACGCTCGTGATAGGCGCGGCGGTGGAGGACGACTACATACTGACCGGAGCTGAAATGCCCCGCAAGAGCGTGTATATCCGCACCGAGCCTGCCAACGGCATGGTCTATATCAACCCATGGCTTATCAAGTCGTGGTGCGCCCAACGCCGTGTCGTGTTGGCGGACTTCGAGTACCAGCTTATCAAGCGCGGTGGTAAGCCTAAGCAAGAGAAACGTATGCTGGCGAACACCGCCCATGCAGTAACCACTGACCCGCAGAAAGTGTGGGCAGTACCCATAACCACAGGAGAATCATAATGACACTTATCGTGTACAAAAACGGCGAGCTTGCCGCAGACAACGGCTGCACTCGCAACGACAGTAGAGAGCCTGCCCGCAAGATTCGTATCTTGCGCGACGGCGACTGCACTATAACCATCGGTTACAGTGGCAACCTCGATGCCATCGAACGCCACTGGCGGGAAGTGACGGGGCGCATCGCAAACCACAAGCCATTTCTTGACGACTACCCAACGATGAACGCCGCAGGTATCGCAGTGATAGCCCCTGACGAGCCTACCGAGGACGACCCAATCCGTGTGTTCACGTTCAACTGTTTCGACCAGAACACAGGCAACGGCGTGTGGGTACTTGAGAATACCCACATGGTATGTGAGGGCGCGGACTTCGCCACCTGCTCTGCACTGGCTATCGACCACGTTGCTCCACATATGTCGGCGGCGCAAATCGTTAAGAACGTCGCGGAGGTCAACTCCTCCGTCGATACCCGCTTCGGCGTGAGCCGTGTGGCTGTCGTCAATCCCGAGGGTATGTTACCAAACACTGTGTATAAGGTTTAACCATGAATAAATTTACCACCTCTATCGTCCGCTTGGACTATGACGAGCCTGTTGCGCTGTCCGACGTACTGCGTATCTCTGCTGCCGACCCTTTGCTCAAAGACTTCGCCGGTGTCTGTGGTATCACACACGGCGTGGTGCAACCCAACCAGTATGGTATCCGTTTGCGTGTCGGTAAGCACGTCCTGCCTAAAGGCGCAGTGCTGGCGGAGGTCGAACGCCTGCAAGCCGAGGACACCCGCGAGACATCTTTCCGCGAGCTTAAAGAGATTGCGTTAGGTAACGTCAGAGACCGCACACCTATATCGTATTACCATTACAATTTCCTGTTGTTCCGTACCAAGCACCGTCCGGAAAGCGTGTACATCGCAGGCTTCGGTCTGACCGACAAGAAGATGCTTGAGTGGCTGCCACTGGCGTATGGTGATGGCGATGGGATTCGCAAGACCACGTTGCTGAACTACCCTATCAGTTGTATCCTTGAAGCTGCTAAGTTCGGCGAGCCTGATATTGAGGGTTACATCTTGGGCGAGCGTCGTAAGTTCGTGAACAAGGAACTGGGTGTGTCGGCAAGCGGCGTTGTCGTAAATCCTAAAGCACTGGTCTCTGCGCTCGGCGAGAACACAGTATGCACCGCAGTGGACATCGAGTTGGATGTCGGCTTAGACGTACAGGTCTGTACCAGCAGCCACACCCTGACGGTGTACTACGAGGGCGAGGAAGATTTATCACGTTTCGACCTGTCTAGTGACCCTGACGACGTGGCGGCGGGCATGGTAATGTACGCGGGGATTTTGGAAACCATTGTTGAGAAAATGGAAAGTCTCTAGTATGAAAACAATTACTCTGAATCTCATTACGGGCGGGATGGTGGATGTAGATGTTGACGCAATCCAGCACGTCCAAGCGGAAGCCAAAGGAAGCACCGTCGTGGTGCAAAACGATGGCGAGCCACCGCAGTCATACCACGTTTATGAGTCAGTCAGCCGACTGCGCTCACTGATGAAATAAAACAAAAGCCCCTACGATGTAGGGGCTTTCTCTATCGGGTTATGCTTCGTCAGCTTTCATCAAATAACCCAACGTAACACCGGCGAGCGATTCTACTTTTTCGCCACGCAGTGTGTCATTCAACGCGTCCTTAGCCAGCAGTTCGGTCAGAGGCGCGTCAACAGTAGTGTCGTCAGACAACTTCAACTTCAAAGTCTTAGTCTTCTTGTCATACTCAGCACCAGCCAAGTGTACGTCCACAGTAGGCGCAGTAGGAGGGGCTACGAACAAGCCCTCTTCAGTTGCTTGGATAGCATTACCGACAGCAGCGGATACTTTGACAACCAGCTTGTTGCCCTCAATCGCCAAACCTTTGCCGATGTCGTTTTCAGTTACAATTCGTGCCATGATTCAATTTCCTTTTTGATTAAATTACAGGTGGTCGAGCATTTCGAGCGCAGTGTCGATAAGCTGGCCGGCTCGGGCTTCCAGTCGGAATGTACCGCCGACATAATCTAAGCCGTCGCCTGCGGCAGTACGAGCCAGCGTACCTGCGCGTTCCCACATACCATCAGTAGTACCAAACAGCACACGCACCTCGTTGTCCAACTCGGTACGATACACCTTATCCGCGCGGAGCGTGTGTACACCCTCGCCGTCAGTGGACACATAAGTGAAGTGGTACGCTTCGCTGTCAGTACCGATGGTAGCATAAATACCACTGTGCAAGTCTGCGCCGTTATACAACTCGCTACCGCCATCAAGGTCAGGACGGACACGCAGTTCAGGATTACCAGCGTAGTCTGACGGGATAGTCAGTTCGATGAACGCTTTAGGGCCAGTTGGCGCAGGTTCAGGTGTGGGTTCAGGTGTGGGTTCAGGTGTGGGTTCAGGTGTGAACATTGATGTGTCCAAACCATAGGTCTTACCATCTTTGCCTTTGTAGCCGATGCAGATAGCTTCGACGTTGGCGTTGGTTGGTTTAGCGAACACCAGTTCTGCTACGTCGCCGATGGCGACAGCCTCGCGTTCTGCACCGAACTGCAATGCAGATACAATCTTAGGTTCGTTTGGGTTGGTCTCGTCAACTTTGACGGTGTTACCATCAAGGTCGATGACTTGAATAATTTGCATACGTTGTTCTCCAATAATGTTTAGGCGAAGAAGCCTACTAAGTCCACGACGATACGCTTGCCCACCGGAACACCGCTGATATACACCTCGCGCGTACCGGCATTAACCCACACCGAGCCGAACGTCTCGCCGACGTATTGACCTGATTCAATCAAACTAAGCGGAACAGGCGCGTCAGCAGGCAGTCGGGCGATGACACCGTTGGTGGTTGCGGTAGCCAGCTTACCGTCGATATGTATGATACCCATACCGTCCAGCACTTGCAAATACAATCGGTTGTTCGCGTCGATGGTTCTACCAATGTGGTCTGTAAAGCGGGAGGCACTCTCGTATGTCAACCTGTACTTCTTCAACTCTTTCTTCACACGAACCTTATTACGCTCGATAAGGAAGTCGTCCGTGTGCAAGTCCTCCGGTCGAATAATCTTCATACCATCTCCTAAGTTAAACCCCTCTACCGAAGTAGAGAGGTTATTCCGGCATTAAGCCTCCGCCTAATTAGTAACCAATAGCGAGCCAAGAAGACTCGCCCATTACTACGCCATTCTCAGTAGTACCAATACTACAACCTGTGTTATCGATACCGCCAACGTGGGCAGATACTACCAAATTGCCTGTAATACCGTTATTTACAATAGGAGTAGCGTGGACAGAAACACAAGCATTAGGGAACGGAATAGGAAACTCAACACGTTTGTATTGGTCGCCGTACTCTGTTACGCGTCCCCATTGGAAGATGATACCACTGGCAAATTTCTGATAACCACTACCTTTGCTATCGCCTGATTCGCCTTGACTTCCAACCTCTGGGATAAGTGCGTCAAGAGAAATGGTAGATACGGTTTGGTTATTACCATCTTTGAGTAAGATATTATTACCTTCGATAGCACCGCTTTGTACACCAGGTTTAGGGTTCTCCAGTCTCAGACCAGCGTCGTCTTGTACCAAACCGGAATCAGTAGCCAGTTTAATGCTTAATGGGTTAGCCTCAGTCCCATCGCCTTGCAAGCCAGTACCGGCAGCCACAGGCAACAGGTCGGCCACGCTTACATCGAAAGTCGTATCGGCTTCGCCGGTAGCGGAGGTCGTGAACGCCAACGTCTTAGTCGCATTGTCATACTGCACTTTGGACAGGAAGCGGTCAGCTTTGCTGGCAGGAATCAGGCTCGCCAAGCTCACATCGTGGGTAGCACCTGCGGTGTCAGTGAAGCGCAAGGTAGAGCCGTTCAGCTTCGCATCCTTGTATGTCACAGGTACTTCAGGCATGGCATCCAGCTCGACGGTGTGGGCATTACCGGCGGTGTCAGTGAACGTCAGGGTAGTGCCGTTACGCGCTACGGATTTGAGTGCCACAGGCGCGGTGTACAGCTTGGACAGGTCGATGGTTTTAGACTGCCCGTTACCCAAAGTAACACGGATACCAGTTGCAGTGCCGGCTATGTCGGACACGCCGTCGAAAGCGGGGATAATGTCGGCCAAGTTGATGGTAGTGGTATTACCTTTGTTGTCGGCGAAGTTCAGATTAGCGCCATCACGCGCAACAGAGACCAAAGCCTTTACGTCAGGCAACAGGTCGGTCAGGTCGATGGTAGTCTGTTTGCCCTTAGTGTCGGCGAAAGTCAACACTGCGCCAGCGCGCTCAACAGAAGCCAAAGCGGTCAGGTCAGGAATCAGGCTCGTCAGGTCGAGGTCTTTAGTCTGACCGTCACTCATGGTAATACGAATACCGGCGGTAGTTACCGCCATGTCAGTCACGCCGTTGAATGCGGGAATCAAGTCGGCCAAATCTAGCGTAGTTACCACACCTTTGCTATCAGTGAAGTTCAGCTTAGTGCCGCTGCGTTCGGCGGAGACCAAAGCTTTTACGTCAGGCAGAAGTTCGGTCAGGTCGATGGTGGTCTGTTTACCCTTGGTGTCAGAGAACGTCAGCACCGCACCGGTACGGGTAACAGAAGCCAACGCTTCGGGTGTATCGCAACAGCCGGTGTTGCAATCCAAGATACGATGGTATCCCATATGTTTATCTCCTAGTTAATTTCTTTGTTGCCCAAGCTCATGTACGTTGGGCAGTCACAACCGCCACCTGACTGGGTAGTACCCTCGCCGGTGATTTCCACGTTGCCCAAACTAATCAGTTTAGGGCAATCGCAGTTCTTGTTGCTTGGTTTATCAGTGGGCTTGTCCGCCGGCTGCGCACCGTCGGCTTCGCCGGTAGTGTACGACAAGTAAGTTACCACACCTGCGCCCATACCGTAGCCCACGACAGCCCCGTCGCGGTACACCGGCACGTTATGCTCGGAAGCCGACGCAGGGTACAGCCAAGCCAAGACAGAGCCATCCTTATCGAAATAAGGCACGGTAGCCGCAGGGTCGCGCACGTCGTTAGGATGGTAGCCTACCGCAGCCTGCTGCGCAGTACGACAATCGTTGGTCTCGAATACCAACAGTGCAGTCGCATGGTAACGCTTCGCAGATACTTTAGGCAACTCGGCTTTAGGCGGCTCAGGTACTTCGGGCAACTCGACCGTCAACTCCGTCTTGTCGGACAGCGTGAGCTTCAGTGTGCGCCCATCAAGCTCGAACTTAGTAACGGTGGTGTCCGTAACGGCCTCACACTGGGGAATCTTACGTTGCGCCGGTAACGGCTTGTCGTTGCAGTCAAGCAGCCCGCCTTGCAGAGTACCATCTTTGAGCAGTTGGGACACTACGTCCTGCACGATAAGGCGCAGCATAGTGGTATCAGTTCCACAACTCATGATTGTTCCTCACTATTTACAGTATCCGTAAGTCGCTGTTGCTGTACCAATCGAGTAAGCACACCCAACACGCACAACAGCAGCCCGAACAATGGGCGGTACTTCTCAGGGATGTACTCGCCCAGCATGGATTGGTTCTCAACGAGGTACGGATACAGACCCAGCAAGACCATAGCCCAAACAGACCACATTCTATACCAGTATCGCGCACCACGCACCCATGTAATGTTTTTCATATCAACCCTCTAACTCGAAGTGTGGGCCGTCGATGAACGCGGACTTGCCCTGACGCTTACGTGCAGCCACATAATTCTCTACCAGCTTGGTTGCAGGCGCGGTTGTGTCATTCAGCGCACACCAGCAACCACCCCAACGTACACGGATACCCAACTCTTTCGCCGCCTTGCGCATGGCTTCGGCGATAGCGTAGAAGTGACCCCAGTGGAACGACACCTCTTTAGTACCGTTGCCGTCGAAGTCGCCCCACGGCAACAGGTCAACGGCATGGCCGTAACCGTCAGACTGCTTGATGTGCTTACTGTTCATGGTACGGCTCGCGCCGGTCTTAACCAAGTACGCCTGACGTGTCTTGGTACGCAGGCCCTCATGGACACTAAAGTCTTGAGTGGTATATGTGATGGCGAGCTTTACCACTTTTACCATGTCGGGATGTACGCCCTCCAGCTTCGCCAGCGACGTTTTACCCAAAACAAATTCTGTCATTTGTTCCCTTTCGTGTTTTGAAGTGTTTGTAAAAACTGAATCAACATAGGAATCAGTTGGGGTACTAAGTTATAAACCACGTCAACGGCGTACCCAGCCGACCGTCCAACGACTACCCCGATAAGCAACGCACTCAAAGGGGAATCGGCTGGTACATAGTGACTGGCACTGGCGGCGGCCATCGCGCCGATAAGCACATCGGTCAGACGGAGAAACCACCAGTCTTGCGACTTTGCCGCAGTACGCAGACCACCAACCAATCCCCCCAAGATAGCCAAGTTCAGCGGGGTCAGCAAATCTTGCATTCTGCCTCCCCTTGTTCACGCGAGCTATTCCGTAATGTCCTGTCTAATGTAGTCAGCGGCGAGCCAACAAATCACACACAGGATAATGTAGGCGAACAACACCTGTTTATGCACACCGATACTGGTAAGCCACGCCGCACTGTGGTAGGTAATCACGGCCAGCCACGCCCAAAACGCGGACGAGATGGACAAGACAAGTGCCGACACCCAACGATACTTACACGTTCCGTCGCAGAACATACCGATGGCTTGCAGTACAGCGAGCAAAGCCAAACCAATCAGTAGGTGGTTCAGGTTCAGTGTTCCTGCATTATATACCATCGGTAACTTGACAATCGAGTATTTAGTTCCTATCAGGGCGGCACAGGCCGAGACAAGGAACATGGTATTAACCAGCTCTACCCCGCGTGTGCGCGTGAAAAACACCCAGTTAGCCGTGTCGTGAACCGGACGAGGGATGCGTCGTCTATAAGTGAATTGCTGCATGAATCGCTCCCGTTACCAAAGCTGACACTACCGCGCCGACCACAACGCCGCGCCAAAAGGTGCAGCACCAACAGCGCAGGTTGACCGTCTTGTTACGAATATCAGTCAGGGTAAGGTCCTGCTGGACCTCAGTCCCCCGACATATCAAATCAGCAAAATCGCCTAATATGTTGTAACCACAAAGCAAGCGTTTATACCATTTGACTTGTTCCATATCACTCTCCTATTTAATACCGAGCAAGTTCAATTCAGTGGTAGCCTCGGCACGAATCGCCGCCTTGTTGGTACGGATAGTACGCATATCGGCGCGGTAATCCCGAACGTCTTGGTAACGTCCCTCTGCTTCGGCTTGACTAATCATAGCATTCAACTGCTTGTATGAGTAGCCCATGTCGCTCTTCGCTGCTCGCATTTTCTTATCTGCCTCGGCGTAGATACGCTGCGCTTCCGTCACGGACTGGTCGATGTCGGCGTTGAGGATGTCGAGTGTACCACCTGCGTGGCGGGTGCTGACGTGCAGCTTCTCGCCCATCTTCTGCCATGCTTCCTCTGACTGGCCGTCGATATGGATAGGCTTGGTCGAGCGGAACAGCTCGCTGCCAACGATGTCGGCGCTACCCATGTCTCGGTCGGCACTTGCGTCAATACCACGGGTCACGGAGCGATACAGACCACCAAGATAACCCTGACCCAGCACATCAATCTCGTCGCCGGTCATATCGACCGCGCCGCCGGTCGCACCATACAGCATCTCTGCAATGTCAGTACCGGTGCTTGATGCACGGTAAGTGGTACGCTCAACGTCGGCTGGGAACTGGATACGCTTGCCGTTCTCGTCATAGGCGTGTTCCGACTTCAGCTCACGTCCGAAGATGTCCTTGCCAGTGGTTAATGCCACGGCTGGTTGGGCGAACGCAGGTGCGGCGAAGAACATCGCATTTGCCACGGCGTTATCAGTGTTGCCCCAGTGTTGGGCAGTAGTCATATCAACCATACCACCTACCTGTTCGGTAGCTGCGTCGAGGATGTTGCGCTTGCCCATAGCCACACCGACGGCGTTGTCAATCAGCAGTTTGAACCAGCCCATCTCGTCAGGGATAGGGATTTGAATGTCGCCCAGCTTCACTGTGCGGTTGCGGTTGGCGATTTGGTAATACTTACTGTTGCCGAACTCGTCGTCATCCTCGCCGCCAACGTTGGCGACGGCTGCCATGAGCAGACCGATACCCATCAGTGCCATGCTGTTGCGACCATGCTTGGTCGAGAGGATTTGGGGCAGAGTCGAGAACGTACCTTGCATGACGGCGTTGTGGAACGAGAACATGTGGCGAACCATGTTGTCCGCGCCGTGCTGTTGGAAGTTACTGGTAAGGTTCTTCGTCCCCATGATGATGGCGGCAGCCTTGTCCGCGTTGACTGGGTTCTTGGCTTGGTCGAACAGGTCAACCAACTGCTCTGCCGTCACGTTGCTCGGTTGTGGGCCGAAGACGTGTTCGACATACGCACGGAACGCACCGAGGCGCATAGCGGTCTCCGGTGGGTAAGCGATGGTCTCTGCAACACGCGCAGTGATACCACGAGCCTTGCTCACGCCGGTACGCAACAGGTCCGCCTGCTGCGGCAGTCTGCCGGTCAGAGGGTTGGATGCGAACGCGTCGGTGTTAAGGTTGTCGCCGAACTGCATACCCGCACCGAGACGTTGGTATGCCAACTGCCAAGGGTCAGTGTACTGACCGCGAGCCGTACCGAGGAACAGGTTGTGCTTGTCAGGCGAGAACAGGTACTTCAATGCGTAGCCGATGGACTTCATACCAACCGCAGGGGCTGACTTGCTGTCAACGTACTGCTCGCCGATTGCGCCGCTGATATTCAGGTAGCCTGTCATGATGTCGCGCATAAGGCCGAACACAGGGTACGCAGGGTTCAACGAGGTCTTGAACTGGTTGAAGTAGTGGTTGACGCTACCAATCTTCGCCACTGCCGCGTGTGGTTGCTCTTGGCGCAACGCCTTGGCTGCGGCTTTCGACTTAGCCACGAGGCGGACAGGTGTGCCGTTGATATAAATCATGATACTGTCCTGCTCGCCCTTGTGACTGGTTTCCCAGTCCAGCACGTTATCAGGGTCGTCGAAGTTGTTGCGTGGGGACACAGGGTCGATGACGAAATGCTTGTTCGGCATACTCATTACCATCAGTGCGAACTGCGACAACTCGTTATTGGTAAATGCAGTCTTAACCTCTGCTTCCCACACTTTAGCGGTGTTGCCCAACACATTCTCTACCGCGCTGGCACGACCGAGCGCGTGGGCCTTAGAGTAGGCACTACTGTCGTCATCACGCATGGTAACGAAGAATCCGCCGAAGTCCACACCTTGTGCAGCCAGTTCGGGGAATACCAAGTCGAGGTAGCTCTTACCACGGTGGATACGCTCGTGGTAATCCTTGTCAGTCAACATGCCGCGTTCGTGCTTCAGCTTGTTCACAATACGGTTGGTCTCGGCTACTTCGGCCACAATCGAACCAATCTTATTGCGTTCCTCTACGGTCAAATTAGCCAACGCCTGTGCCAGTCTGATACCGCGCAGGTCGTAAGTACCGGCGTTCGGGTCGGTGGTGTCGAGGTCTTGGAAGCGGTAGCCGGTCACGGTGTAACGCGGACGGCCTGTGGCTGGGTCGAACAACACGCGATTACCATTCACTTCCTGCCAGTGGCCTAATGACTCGTCGCTGTTCAACAACACATCGGAGCGGACACGCTCTTCCAAGCCGTGCAGGATACGGTTCACTTTATCTTGCGAGAGGCCACTGTCGATGATGGACTGGCGCAGTTTCTCTGTGCGGTCGCGCAGTGACTGCTGGTTAGGGTTGGTGCTGTTGAAGTTACGGTGCAGGAACGCGCCAGCCTCACTCTTATCGCGGAGCAGGCGTGTGATGATGTTGGTCTGCTTGCCGGTAGCGTCGGCGTACATCTGTTCCACCGCCGTGAACGGAGTGTAGATACTTACCCAGTGGGTACGCGCCATCTCTACAATATCGAGGAACTTGTCCAAGATAGGTACATAGTTGGCAGGCAGCTTCTCACGCAGCCAGTTAGTCCAACGACGCAGGGACGGAGACGACAGGCCCATCTGTTGGGCGCGGTTCAATACCACCAACTCTTCAGGTGTCAGAGCGCGGTTCGCCTCGGTACTGTATGTGCTACCCTCGCGTCGTTCGTAGTGCGCGTTCGGGTATTGTTGCACCAACGCTTCCCATGCTTTGTGCATATCGAGGTCGATGTCGCCAGTGACAGGCTCTTCGTAAATGATACCTTTCGCCCCTGTTGCATCGTCATTCATCTCTACGCGGATGAAGTATGCGTCGCCCTTACGGACTTGCGAGATGATACCAACATAGGTATCCAAGTCGGAGGCGTTGTAGTAGCTGGTGTTCGCGCGTGACGGATAGATACGGATTTGACGCACGGTACGGCGCACATAATCAGCCTGCCCCTGTGGGTTGCTCGCGGGTGGTACTTGGTTGGCTGCCTGCTGCGCTGCGGCTACTTTCTGCGCGTGGGCTGCGGCTTGCTGTTGCGCCCGCCACTTAGGGTCTTTCCACGGGTCGTTGACCGGAAGCAGGGAGTTACGGATTTGCAAGCCCAGTTCAGTCTGTGCCTGCTCGTCGCCTGCACCCAACTGCGACAGGATGTCGGCCTTGGTATTGCTGTCCAGCGAGTCAAAATCAGGATAGATAGAACGCGCTTGGTTATGGTAATAGTCGCTACGCGCCTGCGCTGCTTCAAAGCTCATGCGTTGACGGTAGGCATTCACTTGGTCGGGAGTACGGATACCTGCGGTGTCGTTCGGACGGCGGGCTGTTACCACTTTCAGGAAGTCTGCCACGTCGCTGTCGCTGGCCTTGCGGTACTTGCCGGTAAGACGGGATACCACCTGCTTCAGGTAGCTGACGACACGCGACACCAAGCTGCTTGAGTTGGTAGAGCGCAGGGCAGCAGGGATGTCCATATCCAAGCCCCACTCATTACGCAATGTGTTCCAACCGTCTTTCGTTGTACGCGCAGCATGAATCTCGGCGAGAGCTTCCTCTACCATAGACTGCTTGTCGATGTTGCCGTATCGCTCGCCGATACGCACCATCAGTGCCTGTACAAACGGGTTCTCTGCCAGTCGGTCCATGTGTTGATTGTAGTCCGCACCGCGCAACACTTTACCACGCAGGTTCACATCGACACCTTGGTGCAGCATCTCATGGGCTACGGCGTACACGAACTGCTGGTTAGTCATGTGCGGGTGGGCAACAACGTAAATGGTGTTCGGGTCGCCATCTACCACATACGCGCGGGCATTGCGGTTATGCAGGTTCTGACTGCGTGGGGATACCCACACCACGTTCCAAGCGATGTCATCGCCGAAAGCGTTGCGCAAGGCGTTCGTACCACGAGTGATGGTCTGCTGTTCGATAGCGAAGTGTTTTTCCGCGTCGGACATCATATCCCATTCAGTCTGCGCACCACGTTGGTGGCGGAAGCGAGTGTCAGAGGCGTAAGAACCTGCCACATCGGGGCTATCCGAGAAGAAGAAACCATCGTTAGTTGATGACCCTGATACCGCGCGTGCGCCACGGTCGAACGCCTCGAACTTCCCAGCCGTACCATGATATACAACCAGTGGTTCGCCTGTGCGTGGGTTAATTACTTTAGACGCGTTGGCAGGGTCGGTCTCCCAGTCGCCGAACCATGCTTTGAATTGCGGCGAGCGTACTTGATACCACTGTTGCTCATTCAACTCAGTACGTCCTGCGGCAAACGCCTGTTGGTAATCTTCGGCCAACTGATTGCGGAAAAACGGTTTGCCGTTTTGAAGCTCGTACCTACCAACCATGCGCAGAAAGCGCGGGTCGTCTTGCCACCCATCAGGAAAGGTCATCACCGCTGTCGGTGCGCCGTGCTTCTGCATGGCTCGCGCAGTGTCATGGACTGCTTGGGTAGCGTCAGGAGTTACCTCGTCGAAGAGGGTCAACTGGAGCTTTTTTGCTTCGGCTGCCGCACCCTCCTGCGAGGCGGCTTCTTTGGTTGCTGCACGAGATTCAACACCATCGGACAACGTGGCTTCCAAGTCATCGACCAACTGTTGCGCGGAGGCTTCCGCAGTGGCTTGGTCTTGCCCCTGTTTCACATACATATCGGTCAGGCTGGCGACAGCACGGTCATGATAATAACCCACATCGGTGGGTTCGTCGCTTGTGAATGCTTCGATAAAGTTGTTCACTTCCACACGCGCGTTGGTTGACTTCACGTCTTTCATCAAACGCATTACGTCCTTACCGGCAGCACCTGCAATACCATTCTGTTCGAGGACGGTCTTGGTCGAGCGGGCGTTGCTGACGGCTTTGGTCGTGCCATCGGCAGGGGCAGGCTGTGCCTGTTCCGCAGTCTTGATTTTCAACAGGTTCTTATCTACCCAAGTACGCGCGGCTTCGAGACGGCCTTGACGTGTTGCATAGCGCAACAACTGGCTGGCGGAATCAATCAACGACTGCTCGGTAGCCTTATCCAATGTACCACTCTTAATCAGGTCTTGGGCGCGTTCCAACTGACCGAGCAACTCGATGGTCGCACGGACACCTTGCGGAACATGAATGTCGCTACGGTTGAGAATGTCATCGGCGAAACGGAAACCGGCAGTCGCACGTTCGGCGCGTTGTTCAGGCGTGAGCAATTCATTGAGCGCAACTTTAGCCTGTTCGGTCTTGGCGTAATCAGCCAAGCGGTCGCCCATCGCACGTTGTTTGGTTGCATCAGCTTCAGCGGCCATCTCACGGTCGGCACGAGCGGCATCGGTTTGTGCCACGCGCTCTTTGTAGGCTTGCAATGCCAGTTCACGATATACGTCATCAGGCAGGCGTGGGTCGATGTTGCTGGGGATAGCCAGCGTAGGGTTGGGGCTTGGCAGTGCCAGTGGCGTAGTAGGTTGCGCTTGGGCTTGGGCTTGTGCCTGTTGTAATGGGTCGCCTGTTGGTTGAGCCTGGGGTTGTGCTTGGGCTTGCGGTTGTGCTTGGGCTTGCGGTTGTGCTACACCGGCAGGGTTCTCGATGTCGTACCACAGTTGACGGGCTTCTTGCAGATGGGCATCAGCCTGCGCATTATCGTTCAGAATACGGTCAACGTTGGCACGATTCTCACGGTACTTACTCGCAGCTTCAAAACTACCGCTCACGACACCTAATGTTGCGCTAAGCGCAGCAGCGTTCGCGCCCGCTCGCATCACTTCTTTGATGTCAATGTTGTTGGCATTAAACGTACCATCTTTACCCAAACCTTGAGTAGCAGCACTGGAAATCATACCAATCAAGCCCTCTTCGATGCCCTCGCCGAGCATGCCGCTGGTAAGCTCTTTAGCCCCGCTAAATACCGCAGAAAACTTACTGGACTTAGGTACTAATTGTGGAGTGCGTGACATCAGGAACTCAGTAGCCTCTCCTAACAAATCACGGGTGGCCTTGTTCGCCGTATTCGTAGCGATGTCCTCGGCAACTGAGCGTAAGGCTTTCTCGATAGTAACCCCGCTGCCCGACAGCAGGGTTTGACTTAATGTGGTATTACCCGCCACAGTCCGGCCACCTAAAGTACGGGCCGCCGTACCCTCTACGGTGTTAGATAATTTGCCGCCGAGATAAGTAATACCCCCTGTAAGCAGACCAGTGACAGCAGCCGTCGCCAGTGCGTCGTCAGTATATTGGGCTGTGTCTGCGTTGTATGCACCCTCTTGGCGCAGTACGTCCATTGCGTTACCCGAACCCTCGATGGCGGCAGAGCGTACCAGCATGGACGGATTCAATCGTTCTGCGACAGGTTTCAACACCCCCGCAGCACGGCCAAGCTGTGCGCCACTGGCGCGGAGTGCATCATCAGCCAAACCGAAAGTGGCTTTGCTTGCCGCTTTAGCCGTACCTTTAACCACACTTTTACCAACGGCAGCAACACCCTTACCGACGAGGTTCAAACCTTTAGCACCTACTACTACACCTAATGATGACGCTAGCTCGTCAAACATGGTAGTGGGCTTATCGCCAATAGCGAGCATAGTCTCTGCCACACCGCTGGCTTCAGCACGGGCGCGGGCAGCGTCCTTAGAGTAATCGGATTTCAAATCGCCCCACGCGGCGCGTGTTGCAACAACAGCATCGTCAATCTGTTTGTCCCAGTTCATCTTACCATCGCCGAGACCGGTAAACTCCCACGCTTTTTCCATTGCGTAAACAGGATTGATATTACCGAGAGCGTCGGTGTAACCCGCCTTATCCATGCGCTTCGCGCCCTCATACGCTGCAATGTTGAGCGTACTGGCGAGGTCGGCGATACCACCCGCGGCACTGTCGGCCAACGAGTTACCAATGTCGCCAACCGCGCCCCAAAAACCACGTTCTTCTGTATCAAACAGATGTTTATTGGTACTTACCTTAGTCACTGCATCTTTTACCTGTTTCTTGATTTGGTCTTTTTGCAGGGCGTTCCAGTTCTCTTCTTTGGCTTTTGCGTCAAGCCAGTTATCCAACACTTTGCGATTCCACAGGGTCGCGCCGTTCGGGTCGATACCATGTGTACCATAATTGAACTTGTCTGCGGAAGCGATAAACTCGTCAGCCCACTTGTTGCCGGTTGACATGGCAGCGGTATCCGCTGCGGCCTGCTGTTGCTGGGCTTGCAACTGCGCTTGTTGCTGTTGGGCTACATACGCCGCCTGTTGTTGGGCGAGCGCGTCCTCCATCGCTTTCTGTGCCTCGGCGATACGGGCCTGTGACTGTTGTTGCTCAAGTGCCAACTGCTGACGAGCCGCCTCATTGTCTAAGGCGGCCTGTTGTGTCATCGCGGCTAAATTGTCCAAGTATGATAATGCACCAGTGTTGTATGGCATTTTTAATCCTTAACTGTAATAGGCTGCCCAGTTAGGCTTCGCCACATTGACGAAGAAGTCGTCTTTAATGCGCGGCTGGGTCGGGCGTTTCTCAGTCATTATAGCCTCAAGTTCCTCTTTACTCAAAGGGTCAGGTACGAAATCTTGTCTCGTGGTAGGAGCAGTAGGCGACGGAATCTTAGGAGTAACGATGGACTTGCCCGTCATACCCCCCACTGCGCCTGCTGTTGAGGGTAATTCCGTTGGCGCGGTCACGCCGGTGGACGCGGCGAGCATCCTGTCGAACTCTTTACCACTACGCTTCGCTTGGTTGTAGGGACTGGATGGCAGGCTCGCCCACACGTTGCCCAACTTGGACGCTGCGCCACGGATGTCGCCTTTAAGGATAAGGGGCATGACCCCGCTGTTTACCATCAAGCCGATGGCGGCGAGGTCTTGATTCATGGGGCTGAAGTCGTTAAGACCGTACTGACGTGAGATACCGTCCCACGTCTTTTGGATAATCTGATACCGACCGGCGGCGGTAGAACCCTGCTGCTTGCCGGAGTTATCGCTGAAATTCCATTTACCCGCGGCGCGTGGGTGGTCGGCGAAACTAGTTAATTGGTTCGACACCTTACCACCATACACGGCATAAGGGTTCTTCGCGTCGTATGTACCCTCGGTACGGGACAGAAGCGTCAACATCTGCTGCACATAGGGGTCGGCCCTATAACGTTCGAGGTCTTGTCGGGTAGCCATAATAGGTATTCCAATCTGCTTGCGCTACGTTATTGTAGAAGTCATCGTTGGGTATAGCGACCGCAGTCGCGCGTGGTTCGGTAAGCGACAACAGCTTATCCGCCATCTCTTGCTCTTTTACCAACTCGGCAAAGAAGTCCTGCTGCGCCGCTGGCTTGGCAGGCGCAGGAATATCAGGCGTTACCGGCGCAACGACCGCTGCACCAACAGGGGCGGCTTGGGCGTAGTTGCTCATGTCGCCAGCAGGCGCGGTAGGCGAGGCCATTGTTCCAGCTTTTGGAAGCCACGACTTCTGATACGCGCGATATGCCGTACCATCGGGGCGCATAGCCATACCATCCTTGATGACGATGTAGTCCAAGTGGGGGCCTGTCGAGCTGCCGGAGTTGCCGGTGCGCCCGATAACCTGACCCTGCTGTACGCGGTCGCCCACCTTGACATTTACATCATATAGATGGGACTGCTGGGTTATCACGCCGTCGTCGCGCTGGATTACCACTTGGTTGCCATACCCACGTTGGTTGCGCTTCTGCGTACCATCGTTCACGTTGACAACATGGATTACCCTACCCGACATAGGGGCGAGCAGGTTCGTGCCGACCGGCGTAGCGATGTCCACGCCTGCGTGACTGGTACTTGAGTGTTGTCCACCTGACGTGGCGAAGCGGGCGCGAGGCCCTACCCATGACGTGATACGGAACTTATCCGACTGGATAGGTGCGCCCAACCCTAGACCATAATCATAAGTGTACGCTGCCATAGCTTACTCCGTCGGAGAGGTTGGGCTGACATACATATCGGTCAAGGCTTGCATGATTTTCTCTTTGCTTGGGTGGCCGTCAGGCAACGCTTTCAATGTAGCTATCATGCTCTTCGCCAGTTGGCTGTCGCCGGTGTTTGCTGCGGCGGTAGCGCGTGTGTCAGCGTTCTGTTGTCGCGCACCTGCATTCATGAGTTGCACTTGTGCCGTCAAACGCTTGTTGAGCATATCCAACGCTGTCTTCTCTTGGTTCGCTATCTGCGCACGTTCGGCGGCGATTTGTTTCGCTGCGGCCTGCTGTGCGTTGAGACCATTTTGAATGTTGGCCTGTGTAACGTTGTATGAGGCGTTGGTCGGAGAACTTGAACCATTAATCGCGCCATACATCGTACCGGCGAGGGGCGTGCCAACCGCAACATTGTTCGCCGTGGTGTACACATATTTACCGTCGGCGGTAGGTTGGGCGGAATTGATACCATTGGTTTGAATATCTGCGCCGTAAGGGTCGCGTATCGGCGTAGCCGCGCCACCAAAGTTGATGGCTTCTGTTACACGGCGTTGCTGCTCCGCATCAATCTGCGGCAGGATTTGCGACATCTCATAACGGTTTGCCAAGTTGTAGTCGCCGCTCTCCAGCAGCTTGGATTGGACTGCCTGCTTCATCGCAAGGTCGAACGAGATACCATTTGCTTTGGCTAAGGCATGGGCGCGGGCGCGGAGGTTAGGGTCATTCAGCGCAGCATACATATCGTTCACGTCCTGCGCTTTGGTCGCAGCAGACAACGCCGCTTGTTGACGTGCGTGCTGGCGGTTCATCGCAGCGAGCATAGCGTTACTTACCACAGGTACTGCGCCTGTGGCTGCGGCAGCAGCATAGCGGCGACCGAAGTCGATAGCAGCGTCGCCACCATCCAAAGCGTCAACACCCTGCGAAGCAATGAAACGAATGTCATTCTGTTGCGGACGCATCTTAGGTACATCAACGCGAGGTAAGGATTCTACCGAGACGATGGACTGCGGAGCGGGCACCTGTTGGGGTTGTGTGACGGACGCAGCTTGTGCGGCCTGTTGTGCTGGCTGTGCTTCGGCTACGGGTTGTGCGGCCACCTGCGCCTGCGGTTGCGCCACTGGAACAATACCATTAGCTGCATTGCGGAAGCGTTGGAACACCCCCATCGGGTCTGCCGGTGGAGTGTTCGGATTCAGGTACATAGGCACGGTCTGCGGAGCAGGTGTACCAACATAGTTCGCTGGCAACTGATACAAAGAATATCCGCGCATCGCGTCGCCGAACTGCATAGGCTGCGGACGCTCTGCTGCGATAAACGGTGTGCCTTGCGGATTAACGGCATTAGGGGCAAACAACGGTCTGCCCTCTAAACCGCTGCCGCGATAGAAACTTGGGTGTCCTACGGTTAAGTTTTCAGCCATGTACGTCCCCTATTAAAAACCTGTGAATTGATAACCGGTGTCCATAACAGGCACACCTGTGTAGCCTTGCGGCGTAGTGTACGAGGTCAGACCAAACTGTTGCTGTTGCGATGGTGTCAGCCGTTGCGTACCAGTGACCTGTGGAGCAGTCGCAGCATAGCCACCATACAGAGCAGGCAGTGTAGGCTGCGCTTGTGATGGAACTTGCAGGGCTTTCGGCTGGGTCGCAGACAACGCTTGGTCTTCGCCGAACACGAACTCTTTACCATTCTGTCCGGTGTTCTGATAGCTGCGGAGGTTGTCTTGCATATTTGCTGTAAATATCTGCGCGGCCTGCGCGTTCAACGCCTGCTGTGCATCGCGGGAATCGAACAGGTTTTGCAATCCTTGTAAGCCGTAGGCGGATGCAATCGCGTTGACCTTGTAGGGGTCAACGATTTGTTTGTTCTGAAACTCGTTAAACGCATTCTGCGTATTCAAACCTTGCAGCATGGTATTCTGCCACGCAGGGCCAATCTGTCCCAACTGTGAGAAGAAGTTACCACCGCTACCGAACCCCATAGACGGGGAGTTCATACCGATAAAATAGCCTGCCATTACTCATTCCTCATAAGCGTCAGGGGCAACCGCTAATGCGGGTAGCCCATAATAGGTGTACGGGTCTTCGCGGTCAGACGTAAGGTCGCGCACCATGTGCGCTGCTGCGTCATATAAATCCCCGCGCGTAGGGTCAATCCCAAGCACGACAGTATCATACCATTCTTCTGCTTGGGGTTGTTCGGTTTCAGGAGGGAATAGCCCCTCCATCGGGTCATTGGTCCACATGATTAGAACAACGCGTCAAGGGAACTGTCGCCACCGCCGCAGTCGTTTGCTTTAGCCGCAGCAGGCTTACTGTTCCATGCGAACAACAATCCGGTAATCATTGTCGCCAGTGTGCCCCAGTCTGCCATAGATTCTTTCGCCGTCTTGCGTAGGCTGTCAGCCAACCATGCGGCGTTCTGCCCGTGCGAGGCCAACAGGTCTGCGCCCAACTTGAGCGAGGTCTGCGCGTCGGCGGTGTAGCTGGTGTACTGTTTGAGGCGCACGTCGATAGCCGTGGTGTCGTAGGCACGAGCCGTAGCATTACGGTTCTGCCTTGTTTTTTCCATAAGCTCAAAGGTCTTCATTTTGATGTCGGTATCGTATTGAAGTTTCTTCAAGCGTTCTTCCTCACGCAGCTTGTTCGTCTGCGCGATGATGGTGTTCTGCGTAGCGACAGCCAACTGGCCGCGCACGTCGCAATTCCAGCCGGTATTGTACCGGTTATTCATACGGCAAATCTTATCAAGCTCTTTGTGGGCCGCTGCCTCTGCATCAGCCGTCACGCGCGTGAGGATACCATCGTAATCTGTCTGCCAGCCGCAGGCGGAGAGTTGGCAAATCTCGTCGGCCTTATCATTGATACAAGGTTTCAACTGCTCGCCATAGGCGTACTCTACGTCACCGCGCTGCCAGTTGATAGTGTTGCGCTTGTCGAGGTCGTCCATCGCACCATCCGCTTTATCACGCAACTTCGGTACACGGGCGTTCTCGATGTCTGCCATCTCTTTCATCTTCGCCATCACATCGCGCCATTTGCTCTCTGCGCTCTTGGCCTCCTTGATGACTTTCTGACTGGACAACTTACCGATGATGTTACCAATGACGGACGACAGCGCGAGCCATCGACCATCATCACGTTTTGGCGGGCGCGGATACTGGACAATGTGCGGAGCGGTTACGGCAACGGAGTTCGTACCTGACGGGGCGTTTTCCTTAATCTCAACCTTGTTGTAGATTGGAGTATCCTCGCTCTTGCCGGAGGAGCTGCCGCCACTCTTACCCCCACCGCTTTTCTTCTCAATGATAGTCATCTCGCCTCCTATGCGTGACCGCCGTCATTCTGTAAATCGTTATGGGATTTCTGCAAATGCAGTTCCCGTATCTCAATATCGCTTTCTACCATAAACGACCATTCGATTGCGCGTCTGCGTTTCTTCAGCATTACCGGCGCAAGGTTGCGGATAGGTCGGGTATAGATTTCCTTGCCATCGGCATACAAGCGCAGCACCACGCGCGGAGACAACTCCATCAGGTCAGCCATGTGTTCACGCGCTTCGGGGTGGGTATCGAAGAACTGCACAGGGTCAAGGCCACAATGGGTGCGCTTCCACACGGCGAACTTAGTGCGTAGCTGCTCAAGCTGACGGTACTGGCGCGGCAGGTCGTCGCTGACAACCTTGAACACTGTTGGAAACCAATAGGCACTGTTGACCTCAATGCCCGACTTCCAACGGTAGCGCATAGGCTTGTCGCCTGCGCCCCACTTGTACACGCCGGTATCCATCAACATAAGCATTCCGGTTTCGGGGTGTGCATACGCCATCTTCACACGCAGCGTCAGACGGCTAAGGCTTGGGTTACGCCGCTTGTCAGTGGTTGGCAATACCAACAACAGCCCTTGACGGATATTGGTGTAATCGTACCACATAAACACTCGCTGGTCGTAACCGGTAAGGCGCATAGTGTAAGGGTGGTAGCGTTGCCACTCACGCTCGGTCATGTAGTCCTCGGTCATCATGTTCACTGACGTGCCGGTAATACCGACAAGACCGTTCTCGGCAGTGTAATACACGCCGCCGGCGAGCGTACACCAACCGAACGGAGACAGCGCAGGATACCAATACTCAAGCTCTTTGACCGTCGTCTGTGCGTCGTCGCGCACGTTGATGGTGTACGGATAACCCACAGTGCCGACCACGTTGTCGAAGTGCGTGTCGCCCTCTACGCGCGTCGTGTGGGACGCGATGAACTGAATCTTGGACGGTAGAGTAACGCGGGTAGCCGGACGATACGCGTGGGGCAGTCTCGGTTCGGAAACCCAAAACTGGTTGTTGGTCCACACGATGGTCTGCATATTGCGCGTGACTGCCACACCGTCCAAACACTTGTTCGGCGGTAGATGGTCTTCAGTTGAAAGCACCTCGCCTAAATCCTGCGGACACTTATCATCGATAAACGTGTTGTCAGCAATGACATCTTCATCAACATACAACCACACGGTCTGCCCGTCACTGGTGGTGGCGGAGCGATACCATCTGCGCTTCACTGCGTTCTTCGGCGGCGTGTTCGTATCCACCACGATTGCCCCATCGCCATTCTTGATGTCAACAAGATTCGACACAGGGCTTGGCGCACTCTCTTCGCCACATTCATTCACATACGTCACGCGGTAGCCGCGCACTTCAGGCGTGTCGCCCCAGTCGGAGCAGTCGCCCGACTGTTCCATATCGGCACAACGGTCAGCCCACTTGGACACACAGCCCCTGTTCGGGGCTACGGCAACCGTAGGGGCTTCTTCAGGAGGGTCGATACCAACCAGTGTCGGACCTGTTCCGGCGTGTACCATGCGTGAGGACAAGCGGTGCAACTGCCCGTCGCGGACGAACAGTACGGTGTCAGCCCCTGCGCTCTCGCGCGGGTCGCGTACCCAATGCACATCTTCAGGAAACCCAACCATGTAGTCGCCGACTGGAATTACCACCCTCGCAGAAATGGGAGAACCCCGCTCGTCAACCGCGTGGGCGAACAGGGCAGGGCTTCGGTGCGGGCGGAGCATACCGCCATACAAATCAACGTTCTCGGCGAGCTGCGCGTTCCGCGAGCCTAACGCCTGCGGTTTTACTTTGGGCAACTCGCCGCCGAAATCCAAGAATCTCATTAGAAATATCCTAAAGCAACGACCCCGCCATTATGCACAAGCTCGATTACAGCCTCGGTGGAAGAGTTCGGGTTATTCATTACCAGCAGGCCGTTGTCGGGTATCTGCTGTCGTCCGCCCAACATCGCGCCGTTCTTGCGCAGGTACACTTCGGCTTTCGCAGGGCCGCCGATGTAAACACGACCGTTGCTATACAACAGGGAGAACGAGGCCGTCTGACCTTGCGGACCGCGTGGGCCTACGGTGCTACCGGCATTCAGCTTATTACCGTCTGTCAGGGTAACTTCCAAGTTACCGTCCACGATATTCATGTCGGCGATACCGACACCAGCGACAGGTTTCCACGAACCGATATTGCGCTTCACACCCTCGCCATTGGTAATGAAGAGGGAGAACGTGCCGGTGTCTTCATCGCGTTCCATGCTGATTGCCCCAGCGTCCTCGCCTTGAGGTCCGGCAGGACCTTGAGGGCCAGCAGGACCGGCATCGCCTTTCTCGCCCTTTTGTCCTTGCGGTGGAACGATTGTGCCGATGGTGTGGGTCTTGCCTTTGTTATCCGTCCACGTCAGTGTGTTGGTATTGTCAATCGCAATACTGGTAACGCTCACGCCGTCTTTACCATCTGCTCCGCGCTCGCCTTGCGGACCGCGCTTGCCAACACCAGCTTCGTCTTTACCCGAACCACAACCGCAGTCGCCGCCCATATTCAGTTTGGTGCAATCCAAACTAAGGGTATTGGTTTCGCAGTTATAGACCAACGGGGCTTCGACGTTCAGCCCAATCTCACGCGCCAGTGCCTGCACATATTCCCGACCGGAATCGAGATAAGTCACGCGGGCGTTACTGGAAATACAGTCACAAGGATTGGTGCGCTCAACAGTCAGGTCGTCGCCGTCACGCGCGATAACACGCATAGTCTCACAGCATTCGGTGTCGCACATCTTCACACTGACGAAGAAGTATTGCCCCTCTACCAAAGGAGGGAACGAATTGCCCTGATTACGCATCAGGTGCAGCACCGTGTCGGAAGCCCCTAGAGGGTGCGACGTGTACCCGTAACCCTGCTTGTCGCACGGCAGGGTCTGCAATCGTTGCTTACAAGCGTTCATGTTCTTCCTCAATCATCTGTTTGACAAGCTCGCGCAGGATACTGCCCGTGATTTCTGTACGCACACAGCTACTCGCTGGGAATGATGTGATGGTTGTACCATGTTGCCCGCGTTCAACGTGCAGTGTCAATATGCCTGTGCGTTGCAGTTTTTCGGTGTGCGTGTACTTAACCACTTCGGTCATGTGGCAGGCGGAGATAATGAGGTACGCATAATCGCCCTCACGCATCTTGTTCAGCTTGTCGGACAGGCCATGTTCGTTTGCCAAGACCAACGAGGACGAGGTAGAGGCAAAGGCCGCAGCGAGGCGACTATCGATAAAGTCAACGTGTGTTAATGGCATTTCTTCTCTCCGTCAACGGCTGTGATACGACCATCTTCGCCGATTGTGATACAGGTGCTGCAAGACAAACAATAAGTACCGGCGGCCACGGTTGTCGGAGTTTGACCCAACGCACACTGTTTCGTGTACTCGCAAATCTGTGCAGGATTCCATTCAATCTCAATGCAACTGTTTGGACTCCACGTCTGTGCCGTGGTGTTGTCCTGACCACGAACGACGTGCAGGGTGTCGCCTTTAACCGCCATAAGTTTGACGTGTTCGTACTTACCATTGCTACGGATAGTAGCGTAACAGTAGTCGGTGTCGGGGAGACGGAAGCGCAGGCCCTCGCCAAAACCCAAAGGAATCTCGGTCGCCTCGGCTGTCAGGCTTTGCGCCAACTTGCCGTGGCTGGACCACTTACTTACATTCAGAGCCATTCTCACAACCTCCGCACTCCGCTTCCGGAGTAGTCTGTTCAAAATCAGGCGTAGCCACACAGCCCTCGCAATGCGGAGGGGCTTCACACGGCAACTGCGCCAACTTAACTTCTTCCGTTACCATGCGCGTCCAGCAGCAGCGTTTACGGAACAAGAGGGTAAAACATTCACGGTCATTCACAACCACGTCAGCCTCGTAGTATCCGGCTGGCAGTTGCCTAAATTCTTCCGACCAAACGAAGCACACATTGCCACGGTTGTCCACGCGTGTAGGGCATTCCTCTACCAAGACACGGCAGTTACCCTGTCTGCGGACTTTCATGGCGATGGCGTAGATGTACGCCGGCACTTTCACAATATCGCAACCGACATACTGGAACAAAGAGAAGCAACGTTCGCATTCATCATCGCTCAAGCACACTGCGTCTTTGGCGCGTACTTTCGGAGGACACTTCGGTTCGCAGGGGTTGTTGCACGGTTGGCAGGTATCGACACAATCGAAGTCAGGCTTCGGTGCAAAGCACCCGTCATCGTCATGACAGGTCGGCTTGAAGTTGTATAGGGTCGCCATACTTACCTCACAGGAAACAACCGCCGTGCATAAACATTGGTCGGTTGGTATGGTTTTGGAACTCTTCCGCGTGGGCGATGTTTATACCACGCAGAAACTCTTTGTTGTAATACTGGGCGTAGGCCGCCGACTGACTATCGTTTTCCATCGGAATCAGGTACAGCGAAGCCAACACGCCGTTCAGAATATCGTTACGGTACTTGCCGAAGAAGTGGTGTGGAATATCGCAGTCCTGACCTGTCGGTGTCCATGAATAGACCACACAATACTTACCGCTGCGCACGCTGCCGCAGCCCTCGAAAGAAATGGCCGGCTGCTCAAACTGAAGCTCTACCCAGTAGCCGTTACCGAAGCGTTCTTCTGCTGGAGGTACGACACACCAGTTGCGGTCAAGCAGCGGGTGGCGGTCAGGGTCGTTGGTGGAATGCACCGACTTAATCTGAACGATAGTGCGACCATCAGGTAGGTCAATCACATAATCATTAGTACCACACTCTGCGTCGATGTACGCTTCGTCTTTCAACAGGTGCGTCTCACGGAAGAACCGTGAGACTGCATTGAGGATGGCGTTCTCAATAAAGCTGCTGGGCATATTGGGGAACGTGACGAGGGCTTGATTCTTAAGCCATTCAAACCAATTCATTTCTTAGCTCCAATCCTCAATTCAGGAACGCGCGTAACGGCGTAGCGGTTGCTCGCCTGCTTCGCGTCCATACCCAACAGTGTAAAAGCATTATTCCAATGTACGGCACTGCGGTCACGAGACGGCACACTCTCGGTGTCAACGCCCCAAGCGTAGTACAACATAAGCTCGAAAATCACTGGACGTAACTGCGAACCTAAATCCACATCGGAATCGAGGCTGTCAATCTTAGGCGGACTGAAGCACATCAATTCCAATGTGCCGGTCACGCCGTCGGGTACAGGCGGGTCAACATACAAGATGTTGTTGTCGTTGGGGTCGTAGCTCCAACTGTCCATCTTGTACTCGGCAGACGTGGCCTCCGCGCGGCAATCCTTACAACCAATCTTACCAACAAGGTGCAGGGCGTTCTTACTGGTTTGGCGCGGAAAACTTCTCACACGGCCTTTACTGTCTGCCTGCCCCAAGACAGACGACACGTCATGACACGATTCAGGTACGGTTTGCAGACTACCTGCTACCAATGGCATAGAGGTGCGCTTGATAAATTTCTCGCGCTGGGCGTTCGCAACAATCTCCACCGCCAACCGGAAGTAGTGCAGTAAGTCATCTTCCGTCCAATGCTCGAACGGGAAATCAGGGTCTTGGTCCACCAAGTAATTGCTTACTTCCTCGACCAGTGCGCGGGGAGAAATCATTACTTACCTTTCTGTGAATTAGGCAGCACCGCTTTCACAGCAGCCTGTGCCATCGGCACATGGGGCATGGCGTTCTGCGCGGCGACATCGGCTTCACGTTGGGCAACTGCGGCTTCCGCCTGTTCCAACGTTTCCACAACTTTATCTGAACCATCAGGGTTCAAACCTTGAGCGACATGGAACTTCGCCCATGACGCATTAACTTCTTCCTGTGTGTACAGCGGTGTCAGTCGCTCACGCGCTTGGTCAGAAAAACGGCCACTTACCACAGGCAACGATACATAGCCGGTTTCATCGGCATAGGCAATAGGGGTATTACTTGGCATTTTTATGTCCTTGTTTGGGGTATAAACGCCTTGATTTTAACGTACTAAAAACCCCACCGCAAGGGTGGGGTTTGGTTATAACGAGTAGATAAGATTACCACAATCCCACATTCGGGAAAATCCGGCGCGTTCCATGTTCTCGCGCTCGGTAAGGTTAGGGTCGAACCGGTCGCCCAACAGCTTAGGCAGTTTGTGTTTTTGACAAGCATACCGACTAAATGCAGTGTCGCCATTAAACCAAATATAACTAGGCTCGCTATCTTTAATTAGGGTAAACCCTAATGCCTCATACATAGCCCCATCCGACCATCTTTTGTTCGCGTAGCTGACAATAGTACCACTATGCAATCTACGGAATTCGGCAAGTAGTTTACCTGCACCACCTACAATCTGAACACCGCGCTTGCTCGCAAAGCGTAATAGCTCCCAGTCAAATTGCTTAGTGAATCGTGGTTTACCGAAAGTCATTACTGCCACCAACTCGTCCTCGCAGCGCAGGCCCAGCTTCACGGACGACACGCAATCGCCTTGCAGGTGGTTGTCTTGCAAAAACTGACTGGTCTCGTTTCCGGTCAATACTACCAGTTTGCACTTACGCGCATACACTCGCCTGTCGTATTTACCGAGTTTGCTGTTAATCATTGACGTAACCAGTTCACGCTTGCGCTCCACCTCGTCATCATTGAACTGCAACAGCAACACACCTTTCTCTTTAGCGAGTTCCAGCTTATCCACATGGTAGGTCTTATGCTTACCCTTGTCTTCTGTGTGCCAGTATCTACCATTCACTTCAACGCCCACGCGCCCGTCGATTAGGATGTCGATTTCTTTACCATCCAGCACGGAGCGATTGTTGCTTTCCGCCGATGGGAAAGCCCCTAACAGTTCGGCTTCAACCCCCGACCTGTGCGCTGCGGCCATGCACTTCTGACACCCCGTACCATCGTACAAATGGTTGTGCGCAGATACTTCAAACACGCCGTGAGTTGGGCAACTAACTTTAATCTTATCAGACACTCGTGAGAACCGCGTACCCGCGTAATCATACCTGTTACCATGTACGTCACTGGCACGTTGTGTAAATCGTGTAAACCCCAATGGCGCGACCCCAGCACATATCGAACACCCGCTACCCCGCAAGTGCGCCACCGCTCGTTGCTCAAAATCCCCATGCTCTTGGCAAGTAATTACCACCTTTTCTAATGCCCCAACATATTCAGTGCGCTCGTAGGAATAGCGATTGCCATGTACGGCCTTTGCTTCCTCAATAAACTGCTCTGTGGTTTTAGTATTGTTTGCCGACCGTAGGCGCAGCCCGCATTTCTTGCAGCCCTGCCCCACCAAGTGCGAGTTCGGGGTCATATGGAACTCTCCGTGTTCGGGGCATATGATGGCTACTTTCGTGCCAGTATTTTTATAGTCCACGAGGGAGTAATCATATTTGTCGCCGTGTACTGTTTTTGCTTTATCAATAAACTCGGCGGTTGTCATTCTTTTAGGCATATCCACTCCGTATAAAAGTATATGGTTTCATACTATACACGAAGAATAACCCCACCGCAAGGGTGGGGTTTGGTTATAACCTACTCGGTTACATACATTCAGGGTCAGGATAGGTGCTGTCACAAGCAGGCTCGCCACAAGTGCAGCCACGAACATCAAGGAAGTCAACCACTTCAACGAACGCAGAGATACACGCAGCGTCGATACCACTACCATCAACAACGGTCATACGGATAGAACCATTGCTGCCCAAGTACGCACCCAAGCTGGTAATCGCAGTGGTTGCGCTGTCTTTCTTGGTAACTTTACCATCGCCGTCAGAATCTTTTTTGGTGCTGGACTTGGCGTTTACGGCTTTGCCGAACTCCAATACTGTGCGACCGATTACAGACAGGTCGATTTCTTCGGTTTCATCAACCAAGTTTTCGCCGTCATACAGACCGAACTTCACTTTACCGGCAGTGGTAATTGCGCCTTTTTCATCACGCGCACCTGCTTGTTTTTTGTTGTGAACAACCAACGCGTCAACGCGGCTGTCAGCAGACAACAAGTGGGTGTGTACGATGTCGCCAGTGGCGAAGTGACCCTCCATCTCGCGGAAGCGTGTCCACTCGCCGGACGCGCCGTCATACTCGAACGGCACAACGAAGTGGCGGTTTGGCAAGTGGCCGGCATAGCGTACCAATGGGTTGCTGTTGTCGGCAATGCGGGAATGACGATAGCCTACATGACGGGCATCGCCACCCAAGAATAACTTGAATACTGTCATGTCAATGCTCCTTATGCGGCAAAGTCAAGAGTTGCGTACAGGGTAGTGATGGCTTCAGGATATAAAACCTTGAAGTCGTACACTTGCAATGTGCGCCAGAATTGACCGAAGTGGTTTGCAACTTTTTCGATATGTTCGTTTTCGGTAACTTGCATTACGAAACCAGTTGCGTCTTTGCGGCCTGCGAAAATGGTGTAGGCGATACGACCGCCCTCGTTGCGCTGTGGCATATTGTTCGAGAAGATAATCTCGAAGCCCAACACGTTAGGGATTTTAGTACCCAAGATGATGGACTGCGAAGTGCCGGAGGCACAGGCGTTAGTCAGGATTGGGTTAGCGAAGAACAAGTCCATCGCTTCAACTGGCAACACAACATACAGACCATTGGTGTCCACGTTTTGTTCGGACAACACGGTACGCATTTGTGACAGGTAACGAACGATGTTGTCTTTAGTCAGGACAACAGGCGCACCAGCCGCACCAAAGTCAAAGGCGTGAGAACGACGACCGGCTTTGCGACCACGGTTGCAAGCGGCAGCAGCCAAAGGCACTTCGGTCAACACTTCAGTGTCGATGCGTTCTGCCAGTTTTTGGGTCACGTCGGCTTGGTATTCTTTCAGCAACGCAGGCAGTTCGTCGATAGAACGTGAATCCAGTTTGTCCAACTTAATGTTGGTGTACAACGCACGGTTCACATTCATTGTGATAATGCTGGTGTCGAAAGTAGAAACTTCCAACTCCATGTTTTTGATGTACTCAAAGACTTCGGCTTCAGGAGCGCGGCGGAAGATAACCTCGTCGCCCTTGTTGCGGATTTCTTTTGGCACAATGTCTTGGCTGGTAATCAAACCGCTCACAGTCATTCGATTGAAGCGTTTTAAGAAGCCAGCCGCATATACTGGTTTAGTCAGCGCAGACACCAACTGTGGGTAGCCACTCGCCGCTGCCAGCAAAGGTTTGCTCTGTACAGGCATAATTTTACCTCATGTTAAAATAGAGTTAGTCCATTACCGCTACACCGTTGAGTAGCGCAGTGTTCCAAGCGTCTTCGTATTTAGCGAATTGCTCAGGCGACATTTTGCCATTGGAGAAGTCTTGCAGGGCGCGGTTATACGTTGACAATTTCATGCCACGTTTTCCTTTAGGCTGGGCGGCGGTAGCCTGTTGGGAATAGTTGATTGCATTGCTTCGGCCAGGCGCGGTCAGTTGCTGTTGCGGAACAGCTTGTGCAGGTTTGAAACCTGACAATAAATCGACAACGGCATCTACGTTGCCTGCGGCTTCTGCATTCTGTACCAAAGCAGCGCGGGTCAAACCGCCGGTGTTCGGTACAACTGCATTGTAATACTGTGCATATTCAGCAGTGTTAACGGCATCACGCAACCACGGTAATTTCGCTGCGATAGCTTGGTTGTACTGCTGACGCGCGTTGAGGGCGCGGAGTTCTTCTTGCTGTTGCACTTGGGCTTGAAGCGGTTGAACGGTCTCGTCGAACTGGCGGGCCAAAGGATTCAGGCGTTCGGCTTCAAGGCGTTTGGCAATCTCGACAGCTTTACGCGCGGCAATCGCCTCGATAACAGGCAGCGAACCGGCGTAGGCTTCAAGTTGCTCTTTAGGTAGTTCAGGGATTTCGATACCCTCATACCACGGTTTTGCTTCCGTTTCGGTAGGCTTCTGCTCATAAGCGCGAAGTTTCGCTTCCAACTCGGCTACGCGGTCTTCATTCGATTTCTGCGAAGCAGCAAACTGTTGTTGCAACAGTGCTTGATTTTGTTGGAGCAGGGCCGCGATTTCCGGAGTGATGGTCGGTTGCTGGCGTGGTGCTTCGGTTTGCTGTGGCGGGTTTGCCGCAGTACCTACATCAATATTACCATCATCGGCAACGTAATCACTTATATCGTCATAGATTTCATCGTCTGCGGGCAGGATTTGCTCCTGTGCAGGCGCGGGTTGTTGCTCCGGCGCAACGCTTGGCGCAGGATTTTGCTCTACCACTGGGGCGGCTGTGGGGTTGATACCGGCGGAAGCCAACGCTTCTTCGATACCAAAGTATGAATCGGTAGGCATAGGTTATTTGTCTCCAGTTTCTAAAAGGTCAATGACTTTCTTCAACATGACAACCTGCCCACGTTGGTGGTCGTCCGCTGTGCGTGTCTCATACAACTCGCGCTCAATTACCAACTCTTGTTCAAGCAAAGTAATCAAAGCCTCAAAGTCGCGGTTTGAACGCAGGCGAGACAACCCATCACGAGCGGCAGCTTGGTCGTCAGAAAAAATAAGTCCAAGTCGTGTACGATGATTCATATCATTTCTCGCAAGACGAAATGCGGTCGATGTACAGGGACGCTGTATCACTTACCACACCATCAGGATAAATACGGTAATAGCCCGCCATGTCAATCATGACTGGGTTATGGTTCAGGTCGAGTGTGATGACTTTGCCGCATGGAGAGAAAGGAATGTCCTTTGAATCTTCCATAGCGCACTCGCTGTCAATGACGCGGTGGACGATGAATTTATCGCCCTCTTGCAGGTCAACACCGGAGACCACCACGGCACGGCATGGGGTCACTAAAATAGCTTCAGGCTTCTTCATTCTAATTCCACCTTACCCGTGAACAGGGTTTCCAAAATATCCTTAACCGCAGCGACACGCATACGATTTTCTTCGGAGGCAGTCTCGGTCTCGTTGACTACGCGGCTGTCATCCAGCACTTTCAACAAGATTTCTTTAATCGGCGCAGCATACGCCGAACGCTGAAAGCCCATCAAGGTACTGGCTTCTTTACGGCTCAACTGAATCGCACGGCCTGTACTTTCGGGCAGGTTAAGACGGTTCGCACTCATGCTACACCTTACTCAAGTAAATGGAGGCGAAGCTGTCAGTGACAGGTTCTACCATTAATGTTAAGTCAATCACATCGCCTATCGCAAGCGATGCAGCCTCTTGTTTGCACACAGTTATATCATAAGTGCCTGCCGGTAGCAAGTGAGAAGCCCCGCAGCCTAAAGGGAACGGGTACTTAAACTCACTCACATCACAACCGCTAGGGCATTCTACCACGCGTTCTGCTTTAAGTCGGACACAGGGCGTACCCTCGTCCGATGTCGATGTATGCAACATAAACGGCGTAGTCACAGGGCCGATACGCACAGGCATCGACTCCTCGATGTGCGGATACAGTTTCGAGGAAGAACCAACCTCAATCGGTCGGCCCTCCGCCACCATAGTGATAACGGTCGAATCACACTTAGATGTAATCATAATTAGCCTCCGTTGGCGGCAGCAATAGCCGCTTCAGCATTAGGGCTGCGCCCCTGTAAATCAGGAATACCACTGGTGGGGTCTTGGGGCATAGGCTGACCTGTAAGCTCGCCGAACGCTTCTTCACGGTCGAAGTCGGGGAAGATACCATCGGTGGACAAGCCCTTGTTCTTGAACATGGTGTACAAGATACGTTGCACCGCCGTAATCGGCACGACAGGCTGTTGGGTAGCTGGGTCAACCACACCGACCATACTGGAGATGGATTGCAACGCCCATTCGAGGTCGCCGTTCTTACCCTCTTGCTCCATCAAGCCGGACACGCCACGAGCGTACACGCGGATGTCGCCACGGATGTCAGGGTCGTTACTGGTACGAATCTCGTAGTTGATAAACTCTTGGACAACCGGTTCAATCAGCCCCGATTCAATCATACGCAGTGCCTGCTTAATGGCTTTGGTGGACTGGTTCAAAATGATGGACACACCACCAGCGGTACGGCCAAGCGTACCCAAGCCCTGCGGCGAACCAAACGCCACACGGGGGATACCAATCAGCTCGTAGCCGTAACCCATAAACTTATCGAACAGGGCGACAAGCTCGTTGGACAGCGACGGCACAGTATAGAAGCGGTAGGCAGGTGCGCCGCTACCGAACGTATCTTCCTCTACCACACGAATGGTGTGCGGAATAATTGCGTTCGGCGCATGGCCGTCCTTGACCGCGCCCTTGCGTACCTCGCCGATAGGACCACTGGAATACTGCATATTGCGTACCAACGCACGGACTGAAGCCGTACATACGCGCTGGGTATCGCGCAGCTTCATCGCTGGGGAAGCCCCCCAAAACGAACTCGGCACTTTCTCGAAGCAGGCTTTGTAGAACGGACGGCGACCCAACGGGTCAGGATTCAGCAGACACTTAATAACACGCCCACCGACGACCCACACCTCTGCCTCGGATGCGCCGTGCATTTCCTCTTCCGCGAACTGGATACCATACTCGGCGAGCAGGTCGTTGCGGATTCGTCCGTAGTAGCCCAAAGCGTCGAACGCGTCCATGTCGGTCTTATCCCCGATGTCGGTGTCGGAGATGTCGTCATCGTCCACAGAACCATACGGTAGGGGTGCGCCGTTCGGGTTCGCCTCGAACACTTCGGCAATCACATCCTCGTCATAGCCTGCGGCACTACCCAACTGGAGCAGCTCGTTGCGTGTCAGGCGACGGCGTTCAATGACGTAATCCGCAGACTGAATGTCGGTTGCATAAGGGGCGGGGAAGAAGTCGAACGGGGAAATATTCTCGACCTGACGCACGGTCTCGGTTGTAGGCGACACGGTTGTACCATCCCAACGCATGACGGTGCGGGTGTTTACTGCAGGGGCTTTCATAATCGCCGCAGGGTAAATACAGAAGTGGTCGATGAAGTCGATGAACTGCGCCTCCCAATCTGCGTCGTACAGACGGTCGGCAACGATGGTGCGCAGTCGGTCTGCCGCCACGCTCGCCTTGCGGTTCTCTTCAAGTTGGACTGCCGCCCGCATCTCGGACACTTGGGCGCGTACAGCATTCACGTCGCCACCGTTGATGGCGATGAACGTCTCAAGGTCGCGTTCTACTTTCTCAAGCAGGTTCGCTTCCACGTCTTCCGGAAGCTCTACCACAGGTGTGGCGTTGATGGTGTAGGGCTGGGCTGTCGAGCCGACAAAGATGTCGCGTATCAGACCAACAATATTCTTCACGATTGGGGAACTAATATCCATAACGATGTCAGGCCCGTCCCCCGACGGCGCAGATAATGGCTGCCCGTTCATCAACTTGAGGCAGTCCATCATATCGTTATAGTGGGGCATCTTGGCTTCACGAGCCTTACGGAAGCGTGAAACGACCATATCGCCCAGCGTATCAATAAGGCTCTCGTCCATACTTAGCCTCGTGCTGTGCCGTTGGACGCGCAGCCGGTACGTTTACCGTTGCAACGTGCTTTCTTGGTAGTCATGACGACCTCCTTTGGTTGGGGTTAATCAAACAGTGTGAACTCCATGATACCAAAAAATAACCCGACTGGGGAAGTCGGGTCGGAAAAGAAAGGATTTAAATATGAACCATGATAGTACAAAAAAGAAGCCCGCCTGTCAAGGCGAGCGAAGTGTTGATTTTAAAGAATGGATGAATGCGTAGTATAACAAAAAAGAAGCCCACCGTGTCAAGGGTGGGCGCAAGCCGTTGGTTTGCAGATTAGACCGTCAGGGGAGTAAAAAATGAGCGGTTCAGGAAATCACAGTGACTATGCCATAGTGTTACCATACCTGTCAACACCACTCTATCTCTGTCTCGTACTGCGCCACGTCATCGTCGCCGGTGGACATGACGAGCAACACCCCCATTGATAAATACTGTAAACTATCACTCAAGTCACTAACCCAGCCAACGTGCGACTTGGTAGGTGTGTCGGCGGTGCGACCACCGCTGCGGTTCTCGTAGATGTAGTCGGCGGCCAGTGCTTGAATGAGGAAGCGGCAGTTGTCGCGTATGAGCAGGCGCGGCTTACCACCCGTACCGAGGGAGGACATGAAGCTGCGCACCGCAGCCAGTCGAGGCTCCATCTTGTTGCTGCGTGTAGGGGCGACGATAGGCACACCCTCCTTGCGTAGCACGTCGAACGGAGACAGGTTGACGTTCTGCCCGCCGACCATACCGGCAGGGTCGCCGTAGGCCCTGACGCAGATACCGTTGGGGTAGTCGCGCTTGAGCGCAGGCCGCACCGTAGAGCGGTAGAGCTGCTCGACGCTCATATCCTCGCCCATGAACTCGTCCAATACCATGAGCGTACCATCTGACAGTAGTGTACCGACGATGCAGACCGGCGTGCGCCCGAAGTCGAAAGCGAGATAGTAGTCGCGCAGCTCTTTGGTGTTGACCCGCTCTGCGGGGAACGTATGCACGTCCCGATGGAACTCAGGGAATACCACCTTGCCGTGTTTCACGTCGGCGAACTCGCCCAGCACATAGCTCTGAATCTTGCCCATGTCGGGGTCGGCGAGCATGGCGTAGTAGTAACCATAACCTTGCGCGAGGTTCTGAATGTTCTCCGCTTCGGGGTTGGGCAACCACTCGTCGTTGGGGTCGTGGCTGTTTGGGAATCCCGCAGGAGGAATGAGGGCCGGCGGCTGACTGAACATCTCTACCAACTTCCCGACACCCATCTCACGCGCCACTTTCTCGAACTGCGCATCGCGCTCGCCGAGATACCATTTGTGCAACCATGACCCCTTGACCGGACCGTTGAACACACCGATGATACCCGTCCTATCGACCTTACCTTTCGTACCGCTTGGGTAGCGACCGAGACGGCGCACCAAAGCGAAGACCACGCTCTCCGGCATCAAGTTCAACTCGTCACACAGTACCATTGTCGGCTCTGCGCCCAAGAGCTTGTCCTGCGCGTCCTCACTGTCGAGGGCGAGGAACTGCACCTCCATGTCAAGAGCCGTACCATCTTGCAGTCGTGCGCGTACCCGACCGAACGGCTGGCTGCCCTCCGTGACCTGCAACAGCGGACCATACATATTCTTCATTGACGGAATGGTGTTCGATTTGAGCAGCGCGTAAGTGTTGCGCACGACCAACGCACGGAAGTAGCGGGTGTTGTCTAGGGGGGATGGGGTCTGAAGAAGCGCACAGCGCAACAGTTCCATCAAGGCCCAAGAGGTCTTCCCGCTGCCCGCGCTGCCTTTTACCAATCGAATCAATGCCTTAGAGTTCGCCGCACGCATGAGCGTGGGGTACTGGTCAAGTGCGAAACCGATATTAAGGCTGCTCATGTTCTATGACCTCCATAGGGGTTAGCTGGGCGACGGCGGGCGGTGTCATACCACTGCCGAAGTTGACGTTGAGTACCATACCACTGAACTGCTGCTCGTTGCGGGGTTTGATGTCGGCCAGTTCCGCGAGCGCGGCGATGGCCTTGAGCTTGTCGGAGGTCTTGTCCTTGTTGCTTCGCGCAATCTCAAACAGGTCACGCAGGGTGGACTCGGACATCAACTTCGCCTGCGCCCGAAGCATGTCGGTTCTACCATCGCCTATCTTGTCGCGGTGGGCGGAGACCCTCGCGCTGAAGTCGGGGTCGTCGAGAAGTTTTTTGATGTCGGCTGGGGACAGGTCATAACCTGCGGCGACTTCCTCTTCGCTATATAATCTGTTGGCGGTAAGCACCGCGAGGTCGCGGGCCAAGGAGTCTAAATCTATTGTCATTGGGATACCATCATGGACGGAAAAGTTTATCAGGGGGTCACATTCCCACCTTATACCACACATGGGGACGGCTGCGTTTTTACCAACTGTACCTTTCTTGCCCCCAACGATTTCGGTAAGGGGTGTGTCTTTAAAGACTGCAACTTCGAGCGTTGTTGTCCGCCATACTATAATAATAGATGGAGCAAGGTCGGCGAGGCCGATGTCGTGGACGGCGGGTACTGGGACTACGTTACGTTCGGAAAGGATACCACACTCAAGAGCGGAGGGGGAGGTTCGTACAGTATGGAAGAGGGTGTTACCAAAGACGCGGGTGCGAAATCGCGCGGCAGAGGAATTACAGTTAAGGGTTCAGGCCATATCGTTACCGGCGAGTCAGTGCTGAAAATGGGCGACGCTCTGTGCGAGTGCGAAGATGAATGGGACAGACAGATATATGAGAAAGGGTATCTCGGACTGGATGATACCAATACCACGGTTAAGCTTGAGGAGGGTAAATAATGGAAACGTACTTCACGGAAGTAAAGGTACAGGCGGACAGGTATATAGCTGAGTCAGGCGCAGGGAATGTTACCATCATTGTTGAGAATGAAGAGATGACGGAGGAAGAGTTTAATAAACGGAGGGAGGGGGTGCTGGATGGAGACTGCTCGTGTAGGGGGTAGGACGCTGCGCGGTCAGTTCACACAGTCCCGCCGGTGGCGGGCCTTGTTCACTGATACTTGACTACAGCTATCCATGTATATACCATTCCGTTGTCGGCGACCAATGCAGCGGGCGGCACTCGTGTCATTGGGGGAGGTTGCCGATACTACACCGCGCTTCGGCGCGGTGTTTTTATTTCTGCTTCGGCTACGCCGAAGTAGTAACCCGCGTAGTGGACTTAACGGAAGAATCTGCGGCGTATCATACCATCTTCGCCATCTTCGCCATCTGCGTCGGCCTACGGGGGTGTTGCGTATAATGGATGGGTTGGACCATCTTCGCAAATAAGATGGGGTTATACCGTCTTTGCCGAGCTAAACGCGCTGATATATAAGTGGGGGGTTATACCATCTTCGTTATCTAAACCGTTCGTTGCCATTTTTTGTGGGACGTTGTGGATTGTGTGCGACTACCCTTTTCTCTGACGGGGGACACCGCGCCCCTCGTGTTCCAATAGGGGGGATAACGTGCCACTTATTTTCACACCATCCCACAAAATCCCCCCCCC
>FLSK01003037.1_pt1 | contig 40062 bp, 52 predicted proteins | sample 1550541 | NCBI WGS metagenome assembly FLSK01 (sample SAMEA4031773, study PRJEB14383) | metagenome | biome: human; feature: oral; material: saliva | place: Philippines | collected 2014
ACCTATAACCCAAACACGGGTTATAGGCTTTCACAAACCCTGAAAGGACACTACCATGAAGCGAGTTCTCGCATCCCTTGGCCTCGGAGCCGTTATCGTCGGAGGTATGATCCATCCGGCAATTGCTGAGGATTCTCAGCGAATCCATGCAGAGATCACCAAGGTGACCAGTGCATCTCGTCAGACGAGCTCTGAGGTCACTGTTGCCGGCACTTGGTCCGTCGAGAAACTGGCAGTTGGCCAGTTCTTCACGGTTTCTACGGATCCCGTAAACGGAGAACCCCCGTTTGCATGGAATACGTCATTCCCGTTCACCCTCGATGACGGGACGAAGATCGGAGAATGTAACGCCACCGAGATGACCATCACGTGTGAGGTCACCACGGTCCCTCCCGCCTACGCCGATAAGACCGATGTAAAGGGTACCTGGTGGGCTCGTGCACGTCTTAAGGACGCCGCCATCGGTACGACCGAAGGTACGATCGTCCTGAATGGCAAGGCAGACAAGAAGATTGTCTGGGGCGACGCCGACGGAACCGGGGTCTGCACAAATGATTGTGATGGCCCCGTCCATTATGAATACGCCCGCCCGGAAAACCTTAAGTTCGGGTGGACCAACAGTGATGGTACTGTTGGTTGGGGTATTAAATGGATCACTAACGGTGGTACTGAATACACCGTTAAGGACTTCGACACGCGCCTCGGATCGTCGGTAAAGTGTGCCAAGTCCGATACGTGGGACCCGAGCACGACCGAATTCATCACCGCCACCCAGGTAGACGAGAACACGATCAAGTTTGTGGCCCCCGAGGGCTCTAAGGTCTGCATCGTCTTCCCGCCCGATGCGACGGTGGTCCCCGAAGGCCAGACTACTGTCACTAACCACGCCGAGGTTAACGGCATGAAGCTGGAATCCACTGCCACGGTAAAGTCTAGTGGTGGCACCAACGGTGATGGCTCTACGAAGCCTGAGCCTACCCCCACCACGCCTTCTACGCCCGATCCTAAGCCCTCTGAGACCACTCCTGCTCCTAAGCCTTCCGAGACCACCCCGGCCCCGAAGCCTTCGGAGAAGCCCACCCCCGTTCCTTCTACATCTACTCCTACCCCCAAGCCTAGCGTGACTACCCCCGCTCCCAAGCCCAGTGCGACCACTCCGGCTCCGAAGCAGAACGTTACTCCGGCTAACCCCAAGACTAGCGAGCAGCCTAAGCTTGCTAAGACTGGTGCATCGGCTGCTATCACCGGTGCTCTGGCACTCCTGCTGGCGCTTCTCGGCGTCGGTATCTACTCCATTTCCCGAAAGGACACCAAGTAACATGCAGACTATCAAGGTCACCTACGAAAACTTCGACGGCGAAATTGTCGACGAGGAACTCTACTTCCACCTCTCCAAGAGTGAGCTTACTGACATGGAGCTCAAGCGCTTCCCGCTGTCTCTGAAGCTCGCTCGAGTCACCTCCGGCAATGGCACTGCGACTGATGCCTACGAGCTCATGAAGGATTTCATCGAGTGCTCGTACGGTACGCGAAGCGCCGACGGTCGTCGATTCATCAAGGATGAGTCGGAGACTAGGTCTTTCATGATCTCTCCGGCGTTTGACGCCCTTCTGGACCTGCTCATCCACGATGAGAAGTTCGCCTACAAGTTCATGAGTGGTCTCTTCCCGAAGGACATCATGGAGAAGGCTCAGAAGCTTATCGACGAGAACCCCGGCAAGACTCCGGGTGAGCTTCGAGCGATTGTTGAGGCTCAGAATGACTGACGTGGTTCCCATCGAACCTTCGTCCGGCTCCTTCCCTGGAAACTCTGATAAGTCCAGGGAGGGGGCCACCCCGGCCAAGAAGGAAACGAAGGTTATCGCCAAGGCGAAGGTGAGTAAGTCGAGCCCAATCAAGGAGGCTCTCAAGACTTTCTTCGTCAACGATCTCCCTGACATCGCTAACCATCTGGTGATCGATGTCGCGATCCCCGCTGCTAAGAACGCTATCACTGACATGGTGACGCAGGGTATTCAGCAGCTTCTCTACGGTGCCGTCGACGTCAATCGTGGGCGTAGCGGCACCTACACGTCGTATGGGTCATCGTCCCGTACGACCTACACTCGAGGTACTCCCAATAACGTTCGATATTTGGAGCCTCGTGGTGCTGTGCGTCAGAGCAGCGTTCGAGTTGACGATCTCGTCTTCGATACGAAGTCTGACGCAACTGAGGTGATTGAGTATCTGGCTGAGACCATCGAGCGTTATGGCCAGATTTCTGTCGCTGCTCTATATTCTTCTGTCGGTATCCAACCCAAGTACACCGACGAGCGTTGGGGATGGACTACCCTCGACGCATTTGAACTCCGATCCTCCCGTGATGGCTGGATCATCGTTTCGGATTCCCCGGAACCCATCAAGTGACTTATATTTTCGAAAGGAGCCAAGTCTGATGTCTGTCAGCACTCTCTTCTATACCGCTATCGGTCGTGTTTCCAAGCACGCCCCCACAATCCTCAGTGTCAGCGCCTCCATTGGCGTTGTCGCTACGTCTGCTCTGGCATGGCGAGCTGGACGTACCTTCGAGGACGTCGAGTACCGAAATTACGAGCGCGTTAAGGCTTGCCAGGATCGAGCGGATGAGATCCCCGATGAGCAGGTCCCTACTATCGAGCGTAAGAACCGTATTGCGTTCGCTCTCGATGCTGCTCGTCACATCGCCCCCACGGTGATTATCGGCGGTACCACGATCGCTCTCATCTACTTCTCCAACAGCATCTCCCGTAAGCGTCTGGCCGCTCTGAGCGCCGCGTGTGTTACGATCCAGAATGCATTCGACAACTACAAGGCGAAGATGGTGGATACGCTCGGTAAGGAGACCGTCGACAAGATCGTGGCTCCGAAGCTTCCTAATTACGGGAAGACTGCTGAAGAGATCCTCGCGAACGACGACCGTAACGACGCCGCAGACGTCACCGATGCAGTCCTCGCTATGGTCCGAGAGTGCTCTCCGTACGCTCGGGTTATTTCTGAGACATCATCGACTGCGTGGGATCCCAATGAGGACTACACGACGATGAACCTCACCGAGATTCAGGCGTGGGCGAATCGACGTCTGGAGAAGAAGGGACATCTCTTCCTCAACGAGGTCTTCGACCAGCTCGGCCTCTCCCGCATGAAGGAGGGGGCCCTCGTCGGATGGCTCAAGAATGGTGATGGAGACGGCTACGTTTCCTTCGGCGACATCGAGGGTTCGATCTACCGCGTTCCCGATTACGAGCGCAAGTCGATCCACTCTAACGTCGTCATCGACTTCAACGTCGACGGTGTGATCTGGGATAAGATCTGACCATGATGTATCTACCCTGGCTGATCCAGCGAGGGTGTCTTAGCGATTATCGCGGCCTTGCTTCGGTGTGGGACGAGATTGAGTTCGTGTGGTATATTCCTGAGGATGGAGATAAGGCTGAACAAGCCCTCCGTATGCGGGATGAATACGCCTATGAATTCGATCGCGACACTCCGAGGCAGGGCCCGGTGTCTTTCCTTGAGGTATTTGTCTCCCTGACGGATACCTTAACGGCTATGGTGTACCAGGATCGAGCGGACTTCACTCGGTCCATCCTGATGAACTTGGGGGTGTCCGATGCGGTCGACTCCAGGTTCTTCGGTCCTGAGTTGTATGCTCGGGCTCTCGATAGCGCGGAAACCGTGATGTATAGGACGTACCAGCAGAATGGTTCTGGTGGTCTATTCAGGGTACCGGGCGCCGAAATGCTAGAGACACCCCTACGAGACCAGATGATTATTTGGGCAAACCACTACGATCCATATCACTAGAAAGGAGGTGAGTATGGATTTCTATAGCATCGAAACCTCTCCGGTTCGAGGACAAGCCGGACAGCTTGCTGCAGCCCCTGACTTCATTAACGGATATTCTCGAGATATCATGATTAACAGGGGCGAGTTCGTTGCTGTGTGGGATCCCGACACTGAGCTGTGGACTAAGAGAGAGCACAAGATTATTGACTTGATCGACTCTGATGTCCTTGCTTACGTCGAAGACGCTGCGAAGCGTCACATCAACTTGCTTCCTAGACTCTGTCGACGAGACGGAGACGGTGTGTGGAAGAGGTATCGTCTATGGACTAAGAACATGGTCGATACTGATCACCCTCTCGATCGCAAACCTATATTTGCAGACACACCTATTAGACAGGAAGATTACGCGTCGTTCAGACTGCCATATTCTCTGTCTGATAGCGAGCCTGTGAATTGGAACAAGCTCGTAGACACGCTCTACGACCCTGAGGAGCGAGAGAAGATTGAATGGGGTATTGGCGCTATCCTGACCGGTGACTGCCGTAAGATTGACAAATTCCTTGTCTTCTACGGTGAGCCTGGTTCGGGTAAGTCGACGATCCTCAACATCATGCAGTCTCTCTTCGGAGATTACGCTACGGCGTTTGACTCCGAAGCACTGGCTCAGCGTAGCAATGCTTTCGCGTTGTCTGCGTTTGCCGACGATCCTCTGGTTGCAGTAGAGCACGATGGAGACCTGAGTAAGATCGAGACCAACACTCGTCTTAACTCCATCATTTCTCACGAAATCCAGCTGGTTAACGAGAAGTTCAAGAAACCTCGTCCAGTGCGGATCTCTACGATGCTGCTCATGGCATCGAACAACCCCGTCAAGATCACCGATTCGAACTCCGGTATCCCTCGACGACTGATCGATATTTACCCGTCTAATAGGCGTATTCCTATCGGGGAGTATCGTAAGATCATGTCGGGGGTCTCTGGAGAGCTCGGGGGTATCGCCAATCACTGTATTTCTGTCTATCGTAGTCTGGGCCCTGACTACTATAAGGATTACAGGACGCAAGTCATGATGGGCGAGACCAACCCCGTCTACAACTTCATGTTCGAGATGTATGACGATTACTCTACTCGAGAGTTTGTCACGCTTGCATCTGCCTACATGGAGTATAGGAATTATGCTGAGGCTTCCGGCCTTACTTGGGTCATGCCTAAACATAAGTTCCGGACCGAAGTGAAGCATTACTTTAACGAGTTCCACGAACGCTGCAGAGTCAACGGTACTCGTCAAAGGAATGTATATTCTGGGTTCAGGACAGAGCTCTTTGAATCGGGGGCTCTTGTCGCCAATCCGGTTGAGGCTGATACATGGCTTGATCTGAAGCCTATGGATCACACCGCTTTCGATGATATTTTCGAAAACCAGCCGGCGCAATACACATCTGCTCAAGGAACCCCTAAAGAACCTTGGGACTCAGTCACGACTACACTCAAAGACATCGATGTGTCGAAGCAACATTACGTCAGGCTTCCTGAAGAGTATGTTGTCATCGATTTCGATTTGAAAGGAGAGAACGGTGAAAAAGACCTCAATCTTAATCTTCGCGCTGCTAGCACTTGGCCTCCGACGTTTGCGGAAGTCTCGAAGAGTGGTCGAGGAATACACCTCGTCTACAGATACACTGGTACTGGTGATACCGTTGCCGAGTATTCGCCGGGAATCGAGATCAAGCGCTTCCGAGGAAAGTCTGCCCTGCGCAGACGACTTTCGCTCGCGAATGATCTGGCGATCGCAGACTATGTGCAGCAACTGCCCGAGAAAGCAAAGCGAATGATTAACCAACAGCACGTTAAGGATGAGAACCACCTTCGTGCTCTCATTGCGAAAGCGCTCCGTAAGGAAGTGCATTCTGCAACGGCGCCTAGCGTTGACTTCATCAAGCAGGTCCTGGATAATGCATATTCGTCTGGGATCACGTACGATGTGACTGATGCTAAGAACGCTGTGACGTCCTTCGCCGCTAAGTCTACTAATCAGGCTGAGCGGTGTCTGAAGGTTGTGCAGGATATGCACTTCATGTCCGAAGACAAGATGGAAGTACAGGAAGACGGAGACGGACCTATTGCGTTCTTCGACGTCGAGGTATTTCCTAACCTCTTCATTGTCTGCTACAAGTATCCCGGGGAGCCGGTCCGACGTTTCTTCAACCCGTCTGCTGAAGACGTGAAGAAGCTGATGGATCTCCGACTCATCGGGTTCAACAACCGTAAGTACGACAACCACATCATGTACGCTGCGTCGCTCGGATATTCTAATGAAGAACTATTCGAGCAGTCTCAGCGAATCATTGAGAACAAAGCAAACGCTACTTTCCGAGAAGCCTACTCTATGTCCTATACGGATATTTACGACTTCTCGACGAAGAAGCAGTCTCTTAAGAAGTGGGAGATTGAACTTGGGATTCATCACCAGGAGCTTGGTCTTCCTTGGGACAAGCCCGTTCCTGAGGAGCTTTGGGAAACCGCGGGTGATTACTGCGCGAACGATGTCGAGGCGACTGAAGCTGTGTTTAATCACCTTAGTGATGACTGGGGTGCCCGACAGATTCTGGCTGAGCTTTCTGGCCTATCTGTCAATGACACGACCAACCAGCACACATGCGCCTTGGTGTTCGGCAAAGACCGGAGGCCCGACAAGAGCAAGTTCGTCTACACAGACCTATCCACGATCTTCCCAGGATACACCTTCGACAAATTCAAGGGATCTTCCTATCGTGGAGAAGACCCCGGGGAGGGAGGCTACGTATACTCCGAACCCGGTTATTACGAAGATGTTGTGCTCCTAGATGTCGCGTCTATGCACCCGACGTCTATTGAGGAGCTTAACCTCTTCGGACCCTACACCAAGAAGTATAGTGAACTTAAGCAAGCTCGCATTGCGATTAAGCATAAGGACATGGACGCTCTTGGTAAGCTGTTTGACGGTAGGCTCCTTTCTATCGCCGAGCAGCACGATCTGGATAAACTGGGTACTGCGCTCAAGCTTCCTATCAACTCTATGTACGGATTGACGAGCGCCAAGTTCGACAATCCTGCATATGATCCTCGCAACATCGATAACATCGTTGCTAAGCGAGGTGCGCTCTTTATGATCGACCTCAAGCACTATGTGCAGGATGAGCTCGGTCTGACAGTTGCGCACATCAAGACGGACTCGATCAAGATTCCGGGCGCCACACCTGATGATATTCAGAAGGTGATGGACTTCGGTCAGCGATACGGGTATACCTTCGAGCATGAGGCCACCTACGCCAAGATGGTTCTCGTCAACAAGGCCGTCTATATCGCCCAGTATTCGTTCCCCGAAAACGGTAAGTGGTGGACGGCTACTGGCAAGCAGTTCCAGGAGCCCTACGTATTCAAGAAGCTCTTCTCCGGAGAGCCGATTGAATTCGAGGACTACGTCCAGACTAAGCAGGTACAGACCGCCATGTATCTGCGCTTCCCTGATGGGGAGCCTCACTTCGTCGGTAGGGTCGGTGCATTCGTGCCGATCAAGCCAGACAGGGGTGGCGGTGAACTCCTTCGGGAGAACAAGGACGGCGAGATCAAGGACGCCGTTGTAGGTACTAAGGGATATTTCTGGAAGGAAGCAGAGGTAGTCAAGTACCTACACCTGGAGCAGGACGTTGATACGTCTTACTCTGAAGCGCTCGCGGATGAAGCGCGCGCAGCCATTGAACAATTCATCAACTTCGACGAATTCGTCGCATAGAAAGGAAACCAACCATGGCATCTGATATCTGCATCGAGAACGGTAAGCTGTTCTTCCTGAACTTCTCCGGAGCTGCTTCGCGCTACAACAAGGAAGGTCGTCGTGAGTTCTCTGTCGCGATCCCTCTGGATCTCGTGGATGATCTCGTCAATGACGGCTGGAACGTCAAGTACGGTAAGGACAAGGACCGCAACCCGGATCCCGAGAAGCCGTACATCACAGTCAAGGTCCGATTCGACTTCCGTCCGCCGGCGGTCTGGATGATCACTGGTGGTCGAAAGGTCCTGCTGTCTGAAGAGACCGTTGGCTCGCTGGATGGCGTTACGATCAAGACGGCCGATGTCGTGATCTCCCCGCACGTCTACGACTTCAACGGTAATAAGGGTATCTCTGCATACCTCAAGGAGGCCTACATCACGGTCGATGATGAGACCTCGACGTTCGCTGCTAAGTACGCAGATCTGGACGTCTAACATTCCTGACGGGGGTGGGTTGTGTGTGGCCTGCCCCCGTCGTTAGGAGTTGCTGCAATGCTCGATGATGTAGACATTTGGGCACGGGTACCAAACTTCCCACAGTATGAGGCTAATCGTCTGGGGGATGTTCGAAAGATCAACTCTGTCGTAGCGTTACGGCCGTTCACGAGGAATGGTCAGACGCTATATGTCAGACTCTACAAATCTTCCGGGAAGGCGTCTGAAAAGACTGTCGCCTCGGTTGTTTGGGCTGCCTTCTACAAGAGGTGGCCCACTGATTCCTTCGTCTGCCATACCGATGGCGACGTTAGGAACAACGCTCTGGGCAACCTATATTTAGGATCCCGGGCGGATGTCAACAAAACAAGGCGGCGCCTGGATGACACAATCTGGGACCGCCTACAGAAGGAAGGAGAACTAGTTCATGGCTAACTGGTTCGAAACTGTGGTGCCGGACAACCAGGCCTGGCACGATCTTAACCCGGTTAAGGAGAAGCTTTCCTCCGTGGATGCTCTCGGTATCGCGGGTTACCTCGAGGCCGTTCTATCGGATCCGATGAACTCCAAGTTCGACAACGATAACTTCACGGCGATCGTGAATATCAAGAACGGATTCATCCCGATCAACGGAGATTACACGGGCTTCTCGATCGAGATCCATGGTGAGATTGGTGGCGAGCAGGTTAACAAGACTGTGCTCCACACCGACGATCCCAAGGCCGAGGTCTACATGTGGAACGTCAAGAAGCTCGTGTTCGCCGAGAATGGCGCCTCGGCTGTGGATGCGTCTAAGCATACCACGATCGATGCGGGTGGCGACTACGTTATGCGCATCAAGGTTGAGGGTAACGCGAACGAGCCGGGTGCTACTCCTCCGGATGGTCGGGGCAAGTACTGGGCTGAGCACGCTGAGTTCAACCCGAAGATCACGCCGGCTGCCCTGGCATCCATTAAGGCAGCGCTCAACCGCGAGCAAGGAATGGATTCTCTCTGATGACTAAGATCCCCGCAGACGTTAAGAAGGCAATCCTCCAGAACAAGGATTACTTCAAGTTCACGAAGTACGAACAGGACATGCGCAAGATCAACGACAACATCGTTGGTCTCGTGGAGAAGGCAGTCGGCAACAAGATTGCTGACGACCAGCCTTACACCTTCCGGATTAACTTCCGCAATGGTCGCATCGTCGGTGAGACCTTTGATCCTCGATTCTCCGTCGAGAAGCTTGAAGGACGTACGCCCACTACCGAGTTCTCCCTCAAGGAGGATACGGATACGGTGTACTACGAGCTCAAGAAGCTCAGCGCAGGTTACGATGGTCAGATCACCAATGGTGACTCCTGGGTTGCCCGCATCAAGCAGGTTAACTATGTGACCAAGGAAGTCATGGTTAACCCCGACTTCGATGATCCCGAAGAGCGTAAGCTCATTTCTGATGCGCTCATGCGCGGATTCGCAGCTCCTGAGCGAGTCTGAGTTTAGCGCTCGTTGAACTATATTTAGACGAAAGGTATCCTACAAATGCTTGCTGGTGAGTACTTCATTCGCGGATTCGATACAGTCAAGACTTCGTTCTCCACTCCTCTCCGGGAGCAAAACCCTCCCGACTTCAAGAAGGAAATCCTATCAGGTGAGCGTCCTGTCCTCGGGGAAATTCTGATGGTGCCCGGGGACGAGGAAGATGTGAAGGTGATCAAATGGGTCGAGATCACTACACATCGCGGTAAGTGTATCCTTAACGGTACAAACCCTCTGGCGTGGGAATGGATCGCTAAGGTGCGCTACGGGTTGTTCAACTACCCGGTCAAGATCGAGATGTATCCTCATATTCCTAAGGACGCGGCGGAAGTGGTGCTCCGCCTACTGAAGAAGGAGATTCTCTAGAAGTAATGGTAGCGAAACTATATTCGCACCAGGAAGAGGCCTTGGGGCTCCTACAAAGTGGCAAAGTCCTAGTCGGCGGTGTCGGCTCGGGTAAGTCACGAGTAGGAGCCTCTTGGGCCCTTTCTCAAGCGGATGAAAGCAAGATCATTGTAATCACTACTGCGCGGAAGCGAGACTCTCTTGAGTGGGAGAGTGAGTTCGCTGCGCTCGGTGCCGACTTTGAAGAGGTGACGATCGAGAGTTGGAACAACATCTCGAAATTCGACGACTGCTGTCTTAATGTGTTCATATTTGATGAGCAACGTGTAGTCGGGTCTGGAGCCTGGGTTAAGAGCTTCCTCAAGATTGCGGAGAATAACCAGTGGATCCTACTCAGCGCAACACCGGGGGATGTCTGGCTCGACTACGTCCCCCTCTTCATCGCCAATGGGTATTACAAAAACAGAACCGAGTTCGCCGAGCGCCACATCGTCTGGGATAGGTTCGCGAAGTACCCGAAGGTGAAGCGGTATCTTGATACGGGGCTTCTCGAGGCTCGTCGTAGGAAGATACTTGTCCCTATGCCGGCAGAGCGTCATACGAGGCGTAACCGGTCCTATATCCCCATGGAGTATGACAGGGATATGTACGAGTCCATCGCTAAGAAGCGTGTGGACCCATGGACCGGGGAGCCTTATAGGAATGCTGCCGGTGTTTGTTACGGCTTACGTAAGTGTGTTAACTCGGATAGGTCTCGTGTGGATCATATTCGTCTGGTGGCGCGCAAGCGTAAGAAGCTGATTGTGTTCTACAACTTTAACTACGAGCGAGATATTCTGCTAGAGTTGCGGGATGAATTCACCGTAGCTGAGTGGAACGGACACAATCACGAGCCGATCCCGTCTACTGACTCATGGGTATATTTGGTACAGTATACCGCGGGCGCCGAGGGGTGGAACTGTGTAGAGACGGACACAATTGCGTTCTACTCCCTCAACTACTCGTGGAAGATCTTGGAGCAGGCTGAAGGTCGCATCGACCGGATCAACACTCCGTTCACGGATCTCCACTACTTCTATTTTTTCTCGGAGTCTGGAATAGACTCTGCAATCCAGAAGGCCGTCCAAGAGAAGGGCGTCTTCAATGAGCGCATATTTGCGCACAACCTGTAAAGGAGCATGAAATGTCCATGAAGCCCAGTTGTGTTGTTTACAACCCTGCCGAAAACTACTGGTGTGTTCTCGTCGAGAGTCGTAGGAAGGACGGCGAGATTCGTCGCTTTATGTCGTTCCATAGGAGTGAACTCGCGGCTAAGCTTATTAAGAAGGCTCACGAGGATGCGCACGCCGGTGAGTCTGATACCACTGTCTCGATGTTCCAGTACGATTATATTCCGAACGACGAAATGTTGCAGCTTCGTCTGATGATGGAGACTTTCGAGAAGATGTTCGAGAATGGCGACTACGCAGAAGCGGAGAAGACTAATGATTGTAACGACTGATAATGGATACGAGCTCTCGGACTTCTCTGTCGATATTTTCGAAGAGGGGGAGTATATCAAGGTTCGAGTCGAGTGTTTCGCCGACGATCGTATTCACGTGCCTTTCCATCTATACAATCAAGGGGTAATCGACAAGGCCGTTGAAAGTGATTCGAAGTTCTTCTATGCTGTACTGGCTAGGATGGTCACTGAGACGCTAAACGGAATCCTAACTTCGGAGATTACCCCGCCAGACAAGTGCGAGTGCCAGGATCACTACTGGTTCAAGACGCATCCGGACGACAGGCAGGAATACTGTCGTACGAAGAGCGGGCGTATCTATCCGAAGACACACACCATCAAATGCCCAAACAATCCGGCAAATCGAAGGAAGAAGAATGGCTAACAAGACCTATATTTTCGGACAGGACATCAACACCGAGTGGATGGTCCATGTCACGACGGTCGACTCAGAGACCAAGCAGCGCTACGACTACTACGCATTTTTCGAAGATCGTGCTCGGGCCGATACCTATGTCAAGGGGTTGGTCTGCATGATGCCAGAGAAGAATGTCGTCATCCGAATGACCAAGGTTGAGTGCTTCGACGAACTCGACACTCTGCGAATCTTCTGAGAGGGGATGCTGACGTGGAATATTATCTGCTGACTATCCGAGGGTACTATACAGATAACCTTTACTTCGAAGAGAAGCATCGGTTGAAGACCTATAGGGATGCGGTTGCTGTGAGCGCAGATATTCTCATGAAAGAGGATTCCAGCCCTAGGTACGTGCGATACGACGTCAGAATCGAGTTGACTGATGAACGTTGATCAGATCAAGTATGGCGGGTGTTGGTCGCTTGAGATTCGAGGGTACAAGGAGAATCATCTGCGAATGGAGGCGAAACGGTTATTCGAATTCAAGAGCAGCATTCATGAGTACCTCTCGCACTTCTTCAATGCCGAAGCTGACAGGATGCCGTGCGATAGTTATGACATTCGCATAGGTGTTTCTGAGATAGCACCGCCTGTTGCATGATGATTTGTAGGGCGGGGGATCGCCTAAAAACGGTCCCTCGCTCTACAGATACTACTTGGATTCTCATTTTTTGCCGGGACAGGGTGGGACAAAGTGGGCCACTTTTGGGACAGAAACGGGACAAAAGGGTGTTTTAGCGGGCCTCATTACCCACTAGGATGGGGGTCTCATTACCCACTACGGGGCTATTTTTGGCCCATTTTGGGACACTGTCCCACTTTTTTGTCCCACTGTCCCACTTTTGGCCCACTTGGTGATGTCGACTTTTCGTTGCAATTTCAAGGAAAAGTCGCTGCTGTCCCATTTGGCCCACTTATTTTTCTATTAAATTAAATTAAATTAAAATTAAATATATATAATAAGAGCCCTGGGACAGTGGGCCAAACGGGACACTTGCAATTTTCATGCGATTTCTGGCCCAAAATCCTAGTGGGTAACGAACCCATACAAAAACTTTTCCTATAATGGATAGAACGGGGCCCATTAGGGCGTTACCCACTGTCCTTACCCACTGGGGCTTTACCATTTCTTTACCTTTGCGAAAGGAGCAAACATGAGCGCAAAGGAAAACAAGTACCAGCGAGATCTGATTGGGAAGCTATCCCGGCTATTACCCGGATGTCTTATCCTGAAGAACGACCCTAACTATCTACAGGGAGTTCCTGATCTTCTGATCCTTCACGGCGATATGTGGGCCATGCTTGAAGTCAAGGCATCGGACAAGGCGCACGTTCAACCGAACCAGACATATTACGTCAACCGCCTGACGATGATGGGCTTCGCTCGTTTCATCTACCCGGAGAACGAGAAGGAAGTCCTTGGCGAACTTCAGATTTATTTTGGAGTCCGCCAGTGAGATTCGTCGATCATCGCAACCTCGAAGGTAAGCACGCATTCCTCGGGGCGAGTAAAAGCTCATGGCTCCGATACGACGACGATAAAGTCCTCAATACATATCGTAATGCTCGAGCAGCTGCTATTGGTACTCAACTCCATGAGATTGCTGCTGAGCATATTCGTTTGGGGCTCCCCTTCGGTGACACCGCTGATACTGTCGGTATGTTCGTCAATGACGCCATCCGATATTCGATGACCCCGGAGCAGGTTCTATATTTTAGCCCCCATGCTTTCGGAACTGCCGATGCGATTTCATTCGATCCAGACAATGAACTGCTGCGCATTCACGATCTCAAGACCGGACTAGGCCCGACCAAGTTCGAACAGCTCGAGATCTACGCCGCGCTTTTCTGCCTGGAGTATAATATTTCCCCGACGATCAACATGCATCTTCGCATTTATCAAAACGGTGAAGTAAGATCCCACACTCCCGATATAGATGATATTCGGGACATCATGCGCCGAATCGTACATTTCTCGGATATTCTAGACTTGGAGGACCAGTGCTGAACGTAAATACCCCCACCCCTGAAGAATCAGACGATACCCTGGCTCACTATGGTATTCTGCGTAAGTCGGGCCGCTATCCCTGGGGATCTGGTAAGGACCCATATCAGCGTTCCCTTGATTTCCAGGGTCTCGTGAAGGGACTCGAGGGTAAAGGGATGAGCGAAGCTGAGATTGCTCGCGGTCTCGGTATGACAACCACGGAACTCCGAGCAACTAAGTCAATTGCTAAGCGTGAGCGCCAGGCTGTCGAAATTGCAATGGTTCGGAAGCTCGATGCGAAGAACATGAGCCAGGCTGCCATTGCAAACCGACTCGGTATTTCCTCATCCACTGTCCGCAACTACCTGAAGGAAGACGCTGGACGAACTGCGAGCAAGATCGAGGGCACCGCGGATATTCTGAAGCGGGAGGTCGACAAACACAAGTATATTGATATTGGTGCTGGCACCGAGGTGACTCTCGGAACGACCGCTACATCACTTAAGCTGGCAGCCTCTACACTGGAGGCGCAGGGCTACAAGGTCGAGGATATTAAGATCCGTCAGCTCGGTACTGATAAATATACTTCGACCCGTGTTCTTGTTGCCCCGGGGACTGAGAAGCGAGAGGTTGTACAGAATCTTGAAAAGATTCACGTGGTCGGCGTCCGAACCGACCCGGCAGGAAATAAACTGTCCCTCAAACCGCCAGCGCCACTCGACTCGAAGCGAGTCACGATACGATACGCTGAGGACGGCGGTACCAACATGGACGGCGTCATCGAAATTCGTCGAGGTCTTAAAGACGTCAACCTCGGCAAGTCGAACTATGCACAGGTCCGTATTTCGGTGGACGGAACGCACTACCTAAAGGGCATGGCGATGTACGCCGATGATCTTCCGGCCGGAAAAGATATTCGATTTAACACGAATAAACCCAAGTCCGTTCCTATGATGGGCGACGGAGAATCCGTGTTGAAGAAGATGAAATCCGATCCGGATAACCCTTTTGGAGCCGTTATCCGCCGCCAGATGGAATATTTGGATAGGGACGGAAATAAGAAGCTCTCCCCGGTTAACCTTGTTAATGAGGAAGGTTCCTGGGGCGACTGGTCAAAGACTCTTCCTGCCCAGTTTCTTTCGAAGCAGAATCTATCCTTTGCAAAGCAGCAACTTGATATTACCGTTGCGGAGAATAAGGATAAGTTCGAAAAGATTATGTCGCTGACGAATCCTGTTCTTCGCAAGAAAGCATTACAGGAATTTGCAGACTCCTGTGATTCGGACGCTACAAAACTCACGGCGGCTGCTGTACCAAACCAGGCGTATCAGGTTATTCTACCGGTAACCAAACTTAAACCTACAGAAGTCTACGCACCTAATTTTAAGAACGGGTCGACTGTCGCTCTCGTGCGATATCCTCATGGCGGTACATTCGAAATTCCCATATTGACTGTGAACAACGGTAATAAGGATGCTCGACGCACTATTGGCGAAATGGCCGCGGACGCTGTGGGTATTCATCCCAAGGTGGCTCAGCGACTCTCAGGTGCCGATTTCGATGGTGATACCGTCATGGTCATTCCGGTCACTCCTAAGAGCCGTATTCGGTCGACTTCTCCTCTGAAGGGTCTCGAAGGATTCGATCCCTCTGCTGCGTATCCCGGATACCCCGGGATGAAACCCATGCCCGAGGTTACCAAGCAGAGGAAAATGGGGGAGGTCTCCAACCTTATTACGGATATGACAATCAAGGGCGCCACTGAAGCGGAGCTTGCACGAGCAGTCCGCCACTCGATGGTGGTTATCGATGCGGTCAAGCATAAGCTTGACTACAAGACCTCCGAGACCGACAATAATATTGCCGGTCTCAAGAAGAAGTACCAAGACGGTGGCGGTGTATCCACTCTTATTTCTCGCGCAGGATCAGAGGTGGAGATTCCAAAGCGAAAGCTTAGGTCCGCCGCTAAGGGTGGTCCTATCGACCCCCTCACTGGACGAAAGGTATACGAGGATACTGGCGAATCATATACTAAGGTAACGGAGTACAAGACCAAGGCGCCGAAGGTTGAGACCGTACTGCGTACTCAAAAGGTAGCGCGTATGGAATTGGTTGACGACGCGCGTAAGCTTTCATCGGGTACACCCATGGAAGAACTATACGCAGGTTATGCTAACAACATGAAGACCCTAGCAAATAGGGCTAGGAGGGAGATCTTCGATACCCCCACCCTGAAAAGAGACCCCATTGCTGCCAAGGAGTACGCGGATGAAGTGGCCTCACTCAAGGAGAAGGTACGTACGGCCCTCACTAACGCACCCAGGGAACGCCAGGCCCAATTAGTGGCCGGGGGTGTGGTGAAGGCTAAGGTCGACGAGAATCCTTCACTCACGAAGGAAGAGCGGACTCGCCTTGAGTCGCAAGCCCTCAAGGCTGCGCGAGCCCGCACTGGGGCCTCCCGCAAGGAGGTACAATTTGACGTCACCGATGCCGAGTGGAAGGCCATCATGAATGGTGCTGTAAGTAACGCCATGATGGAGTCCATTGCTAGGTATGCGGATCCCCAGCGTTTGAATGAACTATCCATGCCTAAAGACAAACCAGTCCTTTCAACTAGTGTGATTGCTCGCGCTCGCGCCATGGCTCGAAACGGTGCAACCACATCAGAGATTGCAGAGATGCTTGGTATCTCTACGTCCTCTGTACGAGAAGCTGTTAGAGGTTGATAGTCATGACAACACGTTACCTTACAACAACTGACAATCCTTACGATCCTAAAGATGAGTTCGACTTGTGGTTTGCGTTCGACACGAACAATGGTTACAACTCTTGTGCTCTCCTTGATCGTGTGTGTAAGACAAGCTCAAACCTTAGTGATGCGTTGATTGCTGATGATGTGAATGAAGCAATCGATTGGATCATCGCTTGGGACACAACAGGATTGCGAACGTTCGTCGAACGATGAACGTCAGATGGATCGCAAGCCGGCGGATGACCGGTGCCCATCCCTAAGTACCCCGGGGGGCTGGTAGCGCGATTACCACCCCCGCCCAAATCGCGCCCCTCCTCGATTTACCCCCGGAGGGATATTTCGAGATGGGTTTTAGCCTACACGGCCTGGTTCTCTCATCGGCCGGTCTTTCATGCTCCTTTCAACCGGCGGTCGTGTAGGTTAAAACTCGTCTCGAATGAACCAAAAGAGGAGCATGTATGGTTAAAAAGCGTGGAAAACCACCTACTAGCCCAGAAGAAGCGGAGCGATTGGCTATTGCAGGTGCAATGGATCTAGCCGCACAGCAGATTATGGACGGTACAGCATCCAATTCTGTTATCCTACACTTCCTAAAACTCGGTGGGAGTAGGGAAAAGCTGGAACAAGAGCGCATTAAAGCGGACACTCTACTCGCACAGGCTAAAGTTTCGGCTCTTGAGTCGGCAGCCAGAACAGAAGAGCTTGTTTCGGAAGCGTTGGACGCCTTTAGGTTATATTCTGGAGAGCCCGATGCGCAGCTATAGCGAATTGTCCAGGCTGGAGACCTTCGAAGAGCGGCTCGAATACCTTTCCTTGAATGGAGAGTTCTTCGACGAGACCTTCGGCGGATCTAGATGGATGAATCAGGATTTTTACAGATCTGACGTCTGGCGAAAGGCTCGAACAGAGGCGATTGCTAGAGATCTAGGCTGCGATCTAGGTATAGAGGGATATGAGATCTACGATGGTATCGTGGTGCACCATATAAACCCTCTAACACCTCGGCAATGCTCTGATGCAGACCCATGTATGTGGGATCTGAACAACCTTATTTGTGTATCTAGAGATACGCATAACGCTATTCACTACGGAACGTCTCCTTTGGCCTTGGTTGACTTTGAGCCTAGGTCTCCCGGAGACACGACATTATGGGGGAGGAGGATCTCGTGACCATTCTAGAAGAGACGAAACGGTATCTTAACATCGAGAATGAAGACACCGATTTCGATCTCGAGCTAACCGACGCTATTGAGAACTCCCTCATGACTGCTACGCAGTTGACAGAGGATCCAGCTCTTCCTCAATCCGCGTCGGATGACTATCCAACCACGGTACTCGGTAGAATGCTGCGACAGTACGTCAATTACTCCGTTAAGCTAGCATTCGATCCGCCGGCCACATCGTTCACGATCGAGGCCATCAAGCAACTAAGGAGTGAGATCGAGTGGAGACTCACAATTCAGAGGAACTAGCACACTACGGCGTCCTTGGTATGAAGTGGGGCGTCCGTAAGCAGCCCGAAAATAGCACAGGTTCGGCCGTCAAATCCAAGGCAGAAAAGGATAAGATCGCTGCCGATCGAGCAGCTGATCTTCAGGCGAAGATCGACCGAAAGAACGCCGAAAAGGAAGCCAAGAAGGCAGCTAAGAAGGCTGCCAGTGCTGCTAAGAAGGCTGCTAGCGGTGCTAAGAAGGCAGCCAGTGGCGCCAAGAAGGCTGCTAGCGGTGCTAAGAAGGCAGCTAGTGCAGCTCGCCAGAAGCTTTCTAAGGCTAGTGCCGATCACGCTCAAAAGAGGGCCGAAGCAGCCCGCAAGAAGCTTGAAAACCAGAAGCTTCGAGAAGCTCGAAAGGCTGAGCAGGATCGAAAGAAGAAGCAGCGAGACGCGGAGCGTGCACAGAAGAAGCACGAGCGCGATGAGAAGAAGAAGGCTAAGGAAGCAGAAAAGCAAGCTAAGCTTGAGAAGTATGCGACCACGCCAAAGGGCGGTCTTACTCGAGACCAGAGGAAGGCACTCCCCAAGAATCTGACCACTACAGATCTCATCGAACAAAATAAGCGTCTCCAGCTCGAGAAGACCAACTCTGAACTGAAGGCGAAGCTCGCAGAGTATGAGAAGGCCAACCGATCTCAGTTCGCGAAGCTCGCAGACACGTTCGTGAGTGAAGCCAGCTCGAACCTGACCAAGTACGCAGCCAAGAAGGCTAGCGATATGCTAATCGGAGCCATCGATTCCAACCTGTCTACGGGTAGCATCAAGGCTCTGGCTAAAGAAGCTGATCGAGCTACAGGTCTTTCCGAGGTCATAAAGAAGAAGGATAAGAAGTAGTGACGCTGTCTAATACGGCCACACCAAAATACTATGGAGAATTCCGAGATAAAGTCCTAGCTGGAGAAATTCCGGTCTCTCGAACCATTGAAATGGAGATGAACCGTATTGATGATCTTATTGCTAATCCTCGTTACTATTACGACGACCAGGCAATCGAGGGCTTCATCGCTTTCTGCAACAACGAGATGACTCTCACTGACGGAGCAGACCTGACACTACTCGATAGCTTCAAACTTTGGGCTGAGAGTCTACTGTCGTGGTTCTACTTCGAGCGAGTCACCAAGTTCATTCCGGATGAGAACGGTCACGAAGGTAGGTACGTTCAGGTAGACGAGAAGAGACGTCTTGTAAACAAGCAGTATCTTATCGTTGCTCGAGGTGCCGCCAAATCGATGTATATGTCGTTCATTCATGCGTATTTCCTTACGATTGATACGGCGACTACACATCAGATCGCAACGGCGCCAACAATGCCTCAGGCGGAAGAAACACTGAGCCCCTTTAAGACTGCTATTACGCGGTCTAGGGGTCCTCTATTCAAGTTTCTGACCGCCGGTAGTGTACACTCAACGTCGGGAGGGAACCGAAACAAGGCCCTCCTGACACCTACGAAGCGAGGGATTGAGAACTTCTCGACTAAATCGCTACTTGAAGTTCGACCCATGAACGTTGACAAACTTCAGGGTCTCCGAACCAAAGTGAATACCGTAGACGAATGGCTCTCTGGAGACGTTAGGCAGGACGTGATCTCTGCTCTAGAGCAGGGCGCGTCTAAACTTAACGACTGGGTGATCCTTGCCGTTTCTTCGGAGGGCACAGTCCGAAACGGTATCGGCGATTCCATCAAAATGGAGTTACTTAGCATCCTAAAGGGAGACTACTACGATCCGCACACGTCCATCTGGTACTACAGACTGGACGAAGTGGAAGAAGTGGCCGATCCTAATATGTGGATTAAAGCGCAGCCGAACCTTGGCAAAACCGTATCGTACGATACATACCAGCGAGACGTTGCCAGAGCTGAAAACGTGCCTTCAGCCCGTAACGACATCCTCGCTAAAAGGTTTGGGGTACCTATGGAAGGGTATACGTACTTCTTCACATATGAAGAAACGATACCCCATCAGAAGAGGGAATACTGGCAGATGCCATGCGCAATGGGAGCGGACCTGTCACAGGGTGACGACTTCTGTGCCTTTACATTCCTCTTCCCGCTAGGTGACGGTACCTTCGGAGTAAAGACCCGAGCGTACATCACTACCAGAACGTTCGATAAACTACCGGCCGCAGGTCGTGTCAAATACGAATCTTTCATTCGAGAAGGCTCCCTTCAAGTCATGGACGGGACAATTCTCGATATGATCGCAGTCTACAATGATCTGGATGACTTTATCATCCGTTCGGAGTTCGATGTTCGAGCATTTGGTTACGACCCGTACAACGCCAGAGAGTTCGTCGAGCGATGGGTGACTGAAAACGGACCATATGGTGTTCATAAGGTCATCCAGGGAGCTAGGACGGAATCAGTACCGCTTGGCGAATTGAAGAAGCTATCTTCAGATAGACATCTACTATTCGATCAAGAGCTAATGTCCTGGGCGATGGGTAACACCATCACCATCGAGGACACTAACGGCAACCGAAAGATTCTTAAGAAACGAATGGATCTTAAGATCGACAGCGTCGCAGCATTGATGGACGCTTGGGTTGCATACAAACAACAACTAGACGACTTCGCGTAAGGAAAGGAGGTTGTATGGGTATCCGATCGAGACTTACAAAAGCCTGGAATGTGTTCACAAACAACGACTCTCATTCGTTGACTACCCGGACATATAGTGAATACAGACCTAGGTATCGATCTGGCGGAAGTGTTAACCTAGTCCAAACGCTTTATAACAAGATTGCGTTGGACGTCTCTAACACGCCGATTCGTCATGTCCGTGTCGATCAAAATGGCAGGTATGATTCAGAACAACCGTCCAAGCTAAACGAATGCCTTTCGTTGATGGCTAACGTAGACCAGACATCCAATAGTCTGATCTATGAACTCGTGTATACGATGCTTGAATACGGGTCTGCGGTTCTGGTACCAGTCGATACAGACATCCAACTGAACGAAGACGGCTCGTTTGATGTCCTTTCGATGCGTGTAGGTCGTGTTGTAAACTGGTACACTGATTCGGTCGATGTAGATGTCTATAACGACCGTACCGGTAACCGAGAAACGATCACAGTTTCTAAACATTCTGTCTGCGTTGTCCATTCGCCACTGTACGATGTCACTGCGACCAACGGCTCGTTGGCCCAGCGACTCGCACGAAAGCTCGATGCACTAGACGCCATTGATAATAGTGCCTTGGGTAAGAAACTGGATCTTATTATCCAGCTTCCGTATTCGGTACGAGGCGAACTTAGACAGCAACAGGCGGAAAGCCGACGCGAGGCCATTGAATCGCAGCTTCGAAACTCTGAAATCGGCGTAGCCTACGTCGATGGAGCAGAGAAGATCACTCAGTTGAACCGTCCGGTGGAGAACAACCTACTTGAGCAGGTTAAGTATCTGACGGAGCAACTCTACAACGCGCTAGGTTTTACCGAGAGCGTATTCAATGGTACCGCGGATGCTGAGACCAACCTGTCCTACTACAACAGGACCGTGCGTCCGATCTTGGACAGTATCACCAAGTCGGCCACGATGGTCTTCCTGACCAGAACCGCTCGAACTCAGGGTCAGCGTATCATCTACGTTCGTGATCCGTTCTCGTCAGCGTCTCTGGACTCGGTGGCATCGATGGCTCAAACGTTTATCACCAACCTGGTGATGACACCTAACGAGATTCGATCCATTATTGGTCTGCCTCAGGCTACAGATCCTAAGGCTGATCAACTGGCGAACCCGTACACAAGTTCCGCAAACGCGGAAACCAAACAGGAGGTTCAAAATGACAGTGTCGAAGCTTGACACTAGCAAGGCCGACTTCGACGGCTGGGCCACTGTTGCCGGCGTTAAGTGCAGCGATGGTCGAACTATCGGCCACGATGCATTCTCGCAGAACGATGGGGCCGTTGTGCCTCTTGTTTGGCAGCACGGTCACGGCGAAGTCACCAATGTTCTCGGTCATGCAATGCTCGAGAACCGAGGTAATGGCGTCTACGCCTACGGCTTCTTTAATGGGAGCCAGCAGGCTGAACACGCACGCGAACTGATTGAGCATGGCGACATTAACGCTATGTCGATCTTCGCAAACCAGCTCCGACAGAAGGGTCCCGTTGTCGAACACGGAAACATCGTTGAGGTTTCCCTTGTTCTGCGAGGGGCCAATCCTGGAGCTACCATCGAGAACGTCTCTGTGGCTCACAGCGATGATTCTGGATACTCTGCCATCATCCGCGTGACGGAGGATGACGCAACTCATGAAGACTTCGAGGGTGGAGACGAAGAAACCACCAACGAAGAAGATTCCTCTCCCGAGGGGGATCGTACCATCGGTGACATTCTCTCGGATCTCACCGAAGAACAGATGGAGGCCGTCAACTATTTGATCGCCGCCGCAATCGACATGGAATCCGAAGAGGACTCTGACGAGGACTCGGAAGAAACCGACGAAGAAACCGACGAAGAGGAAAACATGAAGCACAACATCTTCGAGAGCACCGATAAGGACGCTCAGAACAACCTGTCCCACTCGGATTTCGCCGCTATTGTTGAGCGCGCGAAGACGAACGGCACCACCCTGTCCGAGGAACTGCGTCACGCAGACTACGGTATCGAGAACATCGGTTACCTGTTCCCCGACGCCAAGTCCATCACCGACGAGCCCATTACCCTCGATCGCGACCAGAGCTGGGTCTCTGTCGTGATGGGCGGTACAAAGCACTCCCCCTTTGCTCGTATTAAGTCCATCTTCGCGGACATCCGCGACGACAAGGCTCGCGCTAAGGGTTACGCGAAGAAGGCGCAGAAGAAGACTGATGAGGTCATCAAGCTGCTCATGCGCACGACTTCCCCCACAACCATTTACAAGAAGCAGCGTCTGGATCGCGACGACATCGTCGACATCACCGACATGAACGTTGTCTCCTGGCTCAAGTCCGAGATGAAGGGCAAGCTCAACGAGGAAATCGCTCGCGCGATCCTCCTGGGTGACGGTCGTACCGAGTCCGATCCGGATAAGGTGAACGAGGAGGCGATTCGCCCTATCATCAAGGAGAACGACCTCTACGCCTTCCACAAGGTTCTCGAGCACGACACGACCGATGAGACCCTGGTCGACGATATCGTCCTGGCGTCTGCGGACCTCGAGGGCTCCGGTTCCCCGACCCTGTTCATCGACAAGAAGCGCCTCGTTTCGCTCCTTCTGCTGAAGGACAAGAACGGTCGTCGCATTTACGAGACCGAGGCTTCCCTCGCCGCCGCCATGGGCGTCTCGAAGATCGTCACCGTCCCGCAGATGAACGGTTTCGAGCACCAGGTCAAGGGTGCCGACACCGAACTCCTCGCTATCGTGGTCGACCTGCGTGACTACACGATCGGCTCTAACGCCGGTGCTGAACTTGGTATGGCTGAAACCTTTGACCTGGATTTCAACCAGTACAAGTACCTCATGGAAACGAGGCTGTCGGGTTCTCTGACAGCCCCGTATTCCGCGCTCACGATTTCTCGCAAGAAGGCCTGAGTGCATGTCGAAGTTTAGCGGTAAGCTAGGCTTCGTAACTACGGTAGAGTCGGAGGAAGGTGTCTATCTGGAGGAACGAAAAGAAGTACCAGCTAAGGGATTCCTTCGCAGGATCTCGAATCGGTACAAGAATTCGGATTCCGTAAACACCAACCTCCGACTCTCCAACGAAGTTAGCGTAATCGCAACTCCGTGGATGAACAACCATTTGATGGACCTTCGATACGTAGTGTGGAAAGGTTCAAAATGGGAGGTACAATCAGTATCTATCGATCCACCACGAGTTACGATCAATCTAGGAGGTCTGTATGCGCACGTATAAGGACCTCCTACATCTTCTCAGGAAGGCTGTAGCCCATAACAGGGTATACTTTCAGCCGCCTGAGAACCTTAAGATGGACTACCCTGCGGTGCTGTTCCATCTGTCCCGTAATAAGTCGACACATGCTTCGGATCGTCGGTATAAGGATAGTCTCGAGTACACAGTGACTCTGATCACCAAAGACCCACAACCCGATGCGATCGACGCTATTCTCGACATACCTTACACAACGCTAGACACGACATATACCTCCGAGGGTATGAATCACTTCGTGTTTACAACCTACCTCTAAGGAGAAATCATGCCCATCAAGTGGGACGAAGAAGGCCAGCACGTTTACCAGACTGGCGTCAACAAGGGTGTTCTGTTCCCTTACGACCTCAAGCAGAACCGTTACGGTAACGGCGTGGCTTGGAACGGCCTCAAGTCGGTTTCCGAGAGTCCGGAAGGCGCCGAGTCTTCGGACGTCTACGCGGACAACATCAAGTACCTGACGCTGATTTCGGCAGAGAACCTGAAGTTCACGATCGAGGCGTACACGTACCCCGACGAGTTCGCAGTGTGCGACGGCACCGCTGCTCTTCTCGCCGGTGTCAACATCGGCCAGCAGCCTCGTTCGCGCTTCGCGTTCTCGTACTGCACCAAGCTCGGCAACGACACCAAGGGCGACCAGTATGGTGAGCTTCTGCACATCATCTACGGCGCTATGGCGGCACCTTCCGAGAAGGCTTACAACACCATCTCGGATTCGCCTGAAGCCATTGCATTCTCGTGGGAATGCTCGACGACTCCGATCAACGTGACGGGCGCTCAGCCCACCTCGCTGATCACGATCGACTCCACCAAGCTCACCCCCGAGAAGTACAAGAAGATCACCGACAAGCTCTACGGAGTTGCCGGCCCCGCTACGCTCCTCACCCCGGATGAGATTAAGACTCTCGTGGCGGCATGATCTCATTAACGCTTGAACTCCCCGGGGAAGAGCGGTTCGACGAGGACTCGTCTACGTTCATAACCATGCCTTCGTACACTTTACATCTAACACACTCACTGGCAGCTGTAAGTAAGTGGGAGTCAGTCTACAAACGCTCGTTTCTAGACAACCCTCCCGCTACTCCGGAAGAAACAGTGTACTATGTAGAATGTATGTCGGAGGAACCTCTCCCCGGGGATTTCATGCGTCGACTTGATCGAAACGTTCAGGTCAAAATAGCAGAATACATCGCCGACGAAGCCTCTGCCACTCATCTATTAGACCCGCCTTCCAGGGGCGGACCTAAAGATTCCATGACCAGTGAACTCATCTACTGGTATATGTCGCAGTTTAACATCCCGTATGAGTGCGACAAGTGGAATTTAAACAGACTACTTACACTGATTAAACTTTCCGCCGCTAAACAGGGCGGCAGTAATGCCAGCGCCAGTGCAACAGCAGCTCAACGAGCAGCTATGAATAAGGCCCGTCGGGCTAAATACAACTCGAAAGGTTAATTGTGGATTTTTCAAATCTCATTGCTGATAAGCAGTACTTCATCAACCGATCGTTTACCCGAGGTCGCGAGGGTAAGGACATCGAGTTCATCGTTCTGCACCACAACGCCGGAGTCCGTCAGTCTACAGAGACTGTAGGTAACTTCTGGGAAGGCGCCGGAACTTCGGCGCACTACCAGGTCGAGGACGATGGCACCATCGGACAGACTGTCCATGATTACGATACTGCATACCATGCCGGTAGCTGGGAAGCTAACACCAAGTCCATCGGTATCGAGCACGCCAACGTCACGGGTCCCAACGACGGAACACCTTGGGATATCTCCGAAGCCACGATCAAGTACGGTGGTTACCTTACCGGTGCTCTCTGCTACGGATACGGTCTTGGTTCGCCCACGTGGGGATGGAACGTGTTCCCGCATTCGGACTTCACTTCGACGGCTTGTCCGTTCCAGCTCCGAGACAAGTACCGCGACGCCTACATGGGCTACGCGGTCGAGATGTACAACCGTCTGTCTGGCGGAGAGGTCACCCCTGCGTATGCACCTCCCGCGGTCACTACGGTTGATCGCCGCGAGCAGCTCGCCAAGGCTCTGCACTGCTCCGCAGACGCTTCCGATCTGAACCTTCGTGCGCTCGTACTCGTCTCTGCGTCTGACTGGGGTGGCAACAACTTCCCGTGCGGAATCGAGTTCGCTCAGGAAGTCGTCGGAACTGAGGTCGATGGTGTCTGGGGTGAGCTCTCGGAAGAGGCTCACGACGATACCGTTGCCGAGGTTCAACGAATCCTCGGTGTGACGACCGATGGTATCGTGGGCCCGATTACCGCGACGGAACTTACTCGCGTGATCAACAATTAACAGAAAGGAGGGCCGTCATGATTGAGATGAGTTTCAAAGGGGACTTCGAAACGTCAAAATGGTTGCAGAAAGTAAAGGATCAGAACCTTCGTTCTGTGCTTAGTGATGCAGCCTCTCGCGGCTTGGCGGCCCTCCAATCTGCAACCCCGGAAAAGACTGGTAAAACAGCCAATTCCTGGGATTACAAGACGGTCAGGACCAAACGAGGCTTTAAGATCGTCTGGTATAATACCCATGTTGTCGATGGGGTGCCGATTGCCATCATCCTGCAATACGGACACGGTACTAGACAGGGCGGATATGTACAGGGTCGAGATTACATCAACCCTGCCATGCGCCCAATTTTCAACGAGATCGATGAAATGGTGAGAAAGGCACTCGAGTAGCATGGCAAAGTCTATTGAAAACAAGGTCGTAAGCCTTGAGCTTGACGACTCCAAGTTCTCGTCCAAGGTCGAGGGTGTTCTTAAGAACGTCACCCGGCTCAAGGAGGGAATGAACTTCAAGACCGCCACTACAGGTCTTGATGGAATTAACCCCGCGGCCCAGAACGCCGCCAAGGGTATGAATGGCCTCGCCACCAGTGTTAAGAATGTAAACACTACCATCAACGGGGCCTCTTCGGGGGCAACTGCGAGTACGGCAAACATCGGTGCAGTCGCGAAGCAGACGTCGACAAACTTTACGATGCTGGGAGGCGCTGCTTCTGTGGCGCTCGGTAACATCGCGTCGAAGGCTATTATGGCCGGCGGCTCGATGCTAACCTCCTTTGCATTCGGACCGATTCTGGATGGTTTTCGGGAATACGAGAACCAACTCAACGCGGTTCAGACTATTCAGGCTAACACCTTCTCCAAGGGTGAGACGGTAGCCACCATCAATGCAGCCCTCGATGAGCTGAACCAGTACGCTGATAAGACGATTTACTCGTTCAGTGAGATGACCAAGAACATTGGTATGTTCACTTCGGCAGGCGTGGGCCTGAAGGAATCGGTCTCCTCGATTAAGGGCCTTTCTAACGTGGCCGCTATGTCTGGTGCATCTTCAGCCCAAGCAGCCACGGCTATGTACCAGCTTTCGCAGGCACTGTCAACAGGTGTCGTGAAGCTGCAGGACTGGAACTCGATCGTCAACGCCGGTATGGGTGGCGAGCAGTTCCAGGAATCGCTTAAGCGAACCGCTCGGACATACGGCGTCGCAGTCGATGAGATTATCGAGGCAAAGGGTTCATTCAGGAACTCTCTGGCTGATGGATGGCTTACGTCTGAGATCATGATCGAGACGCTTGCCCAATACACGGGAGATCTCTCTAAGGAACAGCTTCTTAATGCTGGTTATACCGAAGAGCAGACCGAGCAGATTATGAAGCTCGCCGAGACTGCGAATGACGCTGCTACGAAGGTTAAGACTTTCTCTCAGCTCATGGACACGGTCGCGGAGTCTCTGGGCTCTGGTTGGGCGTCTCTATTCCGAACCTTCTTCGGTGACTTCGAACGAGCTCGTACCCTTTGGACTGGCGTCAGCGACGTCGTCAATGGTGGCATCAGCGCATTTTTCGATGCTATGCAGGGGATCCTGGATCGTTGGGACGAGCTCGGCGGATGGTATGAGTGGTGGTACGCTCTTGGAGATCTTTGGACGGCCGTGTCAAAGCCACTCATTGCAATTGGTAAGGCAGTCAAGGATGTCTTTACCGGTGATGCTGGCGCAGCACTATTCGAATTCTCGAAGTTCCTTCACCACGAAATCGCCAACTGGCTGATCATGTCGGACCAGATGGCTTCGGACATCGGCCGAGTCTTCAAAATGGTAGCCCAAATCATCTGGCCAGTAGTGAAGGCTCTGCTCGGATTCGGAGTAGCGATCGGTCAAGTGGTCGTCGCTGCTATCAAGATCGGTCTGATCCTTGTCGGAGCCCTAGTCAAGCCCCTGCTACAAGTAGGAGGTAAGATCTCCGAGATCATTGATGTCTTCGCCAACTGGTTCGGCCAGATGACCGGGGGCATTGACATTCTCGGAGCTCTCGGGTCTATTCTTAACACGGTAGTCGGTTGGGTTCAGTCTCTTGCGGACTGGTTCGTCCAGCTTACGAGCGTAGCAATCGCCCCGTTCTTCAATGGAATCCGAACAGTTATTGAAGCCGTCCTACCTCCTATCGGAGAATTCTTCGGTGTTCTTAAGGATGCCGCTAAGAATGTATTTGGGCCGCTCATCGGAGGCCTTACCGGACTCGGCGGATCGTTCGAGGCATTCCTAAACGACACGTCTAGCCCGTTCGGTAAGATCACCAGGATCGTGACCGATTGGGGTACCTCCTTCTACAAGTCTATGGAAGGCGTTGCTAAGGAGATCGGACCTAAGTGGTCGGCGAAGGTCAAGGCCTTCGGTGATTCCATCAAGCCGATTACTGAGAACCTCGGTAAGGGACTAGGGACGGCAGTCCAGAACGCGTCCAAGGCTCTCGGAGCCTTCTGGGAAGAATCTAAGCCGGGTCTACTCCTAGCTTGGAATGAAACCATCAAGTCCGTCTCGGAAGCCTTCAAGAGATTCGGCGAAAAGATTAAAGAAGTTGGGGATGTTATCGCTGACTTCTTCGGTCCTCAGATCGACGCTGTCAAGAATTTCGGCCAAGCAGTTGGTGACGGTTTTAAGCGCATCGGCGAGGGACTGACTTTCAGCTCGGCGTTCTCCGGAATCTCTAACGGATTCATGACGATGATCGATTCGTTCGGACCTCTGGGCGATCTTATCGAAATTGTCGTGGATCTATTCGGAAAGCTCGGAAAGACACTGAAGAATATCAAGGATAATATCCTTGAGGGGGTTTCTACATCTGGATCTACGCTTAATAAGGTTCTCGGTGGGTTCGCACAGACGGTTCGAAGCGCATTCGATGCTTTCGGTATTCTAGGCGCCGTCCTAATATCGGTAGCTAAGGGTTTCACAGCTCTAGCTACAGCGGCTATGACTGCGATCTCGACTCTGATTGGCGGACTCACATCAGGTCTCGGTGCGATTAAGGACTTCGCGGCCAGCTCTGATGCATTCGCTTCATTCAAGAAGAACATCGGAACATCCCTAAAAAACGTCGGGGATATGATTTATGGTTTCTGGATCGGCCTAGGCGATAGTCTGAAGAAAATGTCGCTGAGTGACATCCTAAGCGGTGCTCTTCTTGGTGGCGGTCTTGCTATGGGTTTCAAGACTCTTCAGAACCTACTTGGTGGGTTCCAGAGTATTACCGACTCAGCGAGCGGCCTTATGGGTAAGATCAGCGGTGTGTTTGGCGAGCTTAAGACTGCTCTTAGCTCGCTGACTGAAGCCATCAAGGCTAAGACACTTCGAGATATTGCCGTCTCCATCTTGATTCTAGTTGGAGCGCTATTCATCTTGGCTATGCTCCCGGCAGACAAGCTAATTCAAGGCGCAATCGCTATCGGGGTCCTGGCTAAGATTCTTACTACTGCTCTAAATAGCCTGTTTGCGATCAAGACTAACCTTAAGAAGATGAGTGCTCTGTTTGGGGCTCTCTTCATGCTTAGTGGCGCACTACTCGTGCTGTCTATCGCAGTTGCTATCATGGGATCCATGGATGTTAAGACCCTAGGACAGGGTCTTATCGCCATCGGACTCATGGTCGAGGGTATGGCGAAGGTAGTCGATAAGCTGGCCTCCAAAGAGAAGAAGATGGTCTCCGGTGTAGCAGCGCTACTAGGGATGGCAGTCGCAATTAACCTATTGGTCGCACCGGTTGCGCTTCTCGGTCTGCTGCCCACCGGAACCATTATCCAAGGTTTGGTTGCAGTCGGCCTGCTAATGGCCGGTATCGCTGCCTTCGTCAAGTACATTGATGACAGCAAGGACTCCTTGGGGCAGATGGTCGGCACTGCAGTGGTACTGAACCAGCTCGCGGGGGCTATCGCCGTTCTGGCTGGTGTTGTGGCACTACTCGGCACGATTCCAACAGGTACCTTGATTCAAGGTATCCTTGGAATGGCGGCCGTAATGGTCATGATGGTGCTAACCGTGAACAACATCGAGGTGAAATCTCTAACCGGAGTATTTAGCTTGGTTATCATGGCCGGTGCCATGCTTATCGCAGCTAAGGCACTGGAAGAGATTGCCAGCATGTCGTGGGGCGATTATCTTAGTGCTGTATTTAGACTGGGTCTTGTAATTGCAGGCCTCGTCTATGCCGCAAACTCCGCGGAAGCTTCTCTAGAAGGTGTTGGTGCAGTTGCGTTGCTCGCTGGCGCAGTTCTACTCCTAGCTGGTGCGCTTTCCATTATCGGAGGCATGAGTATGGAGCAGATCGGTAATGCACTGATCGGCCTTGCCGGTGGCCTTCTGATTCTGCTAGGCGCAGCTGCAATCGCACAGTTTGTGACTCCAGGGCTTCTTGCTCTCGCGCTTGCTATCGCTGCTATCGGAGCGACCGTAGTCGGAGTTCTCGCTGGTATTACCATTCTGGTGATGGCCTTTACGGCATTTATCAGCGTGATCAGTATGGCGGGACCAGCTATCGGTACTGGTATGGTGGCCATCGCGTCGGGTATCGCAGCAGGTGCAGCCATCATCGCGGCGGCATCTCCTGCAATCGAGGCAGCGTTGGTAGGTGTAGCGAATGCTGTTCGAAACGCGGCCCCCGCTCTTGGTAAGGCTCTGAAGGCCCTAGTTAAGGCTTTCGGTCCGGCTTTGGTCGAGTTTATCAAGGTAGTAGGGGATGGTGTTACACAGCTTGCGACTGAGTTGATTGAATTGATCTGGGCTAAGGGTCCGAGCTTGATTGCTGCTGTTATCGGTATCTTGCTTAATCTACTAAACCAGATCCAGCAAGCCATGCCTACAATTCTCGTAAGGCTCTTTACGATTCTCGACATGGTTCTCACCGCTATCGATGGATATCTGCCTACATTTGCAGCTCACCTGCTCTCCTGGCTAACCTCGATTCTTGATTTCCTCCAGCAATTGACTCCTCTGGTACTCCAATTCGTTCTGAATTTGGTTATCAGCATCATCAATACTCTTGCCGAGAATATCCCACAGATGGTCACAGCCGGAGTTAATCTCATTAACGCATGGTTGACCGGTATGGCTAGTATGGCGGCCGGAATTATCGACGCAGCATTCAACGCTCTTATCACATTTATCAATGCATTCTCGAATGCAATTGATCAGCGTGGTCCCGAGCTAAAGGCAGCGGTGTGGAAGCTGGTCCAGAGTATCGCAAATTTCCTCTTCGGTGATATCGCTAATATCGCTGGAGAAGTTGGGGATAAGGCTTTGAGTATCGGTCAGAACATCATTGATGGTATCAAGAGAGGCATCAACAACGCTAAGGATGCAGTCATCAACACGATGCGCAATCTTGCAAGTAGCTGTCTCGATACCGTCAAGAGCTTCCTCGGCATTCACTCTCCTTCAAGGAAGTTTGCCGAAGTTGCGAAGTTTATGATGCTGGGTATGTCTAAGGGCCTCGGAGATAACGAGGACATGGTTTACCGCGATCTGAAGGATATTTCCGAGAAGATTCTGGACACCATGGACGTCAACATGGATTACGCGCCTGTGATTAAGCCCACAGTCGACACATCTGAGATCCAAGGCCTGCGCGACCTAGAACTAAGCGGCGTTCACGCGTCCGTTATTGGTTCATCGGTTCAAAATGGCAGTCAAATGCAGCAAGAGATCCGAGCGCTTCGCGAGGAACTGAAGAACAACCAGACCCCAACGGTCTTTAACCAGTACAACACGTCGCCTAAGGCGCTCGATTTGAACGAGATCTATCGTCAGACCGAACGCCAGATTGACCGCATGAAAAGGATGTGATCATTATGCCCATCTCACGAATTAAAATCCATTCAAACGCTGATGGTAGGGATCTGATTCTCGATCTTAATGTCATTCAACAGGGATGGGTGGCGCAACTCATTGAGGGTACGTTCGGTGAAACGACTAGTTACAGCTTTACCGACGGTAATCTTACGAGCGTTGAGTCATCGACCATCGATATTAACGTTCGCCTTACGCCGGTAGTAACTTTCACCGAGCGTACCCCCGAGTCGATTATAAGCTTCCTTGGAAGTGCAGCAAGAAACGCTATCGTAACTCTAACCGATACTGATATCCCCGGTTTTAGTATCGGTTACCAGGTAGTTGGAGAGGTGGCGACAGCTGAGCTTTCCGAAAGACCTACGTCTGAATGGACTCAGGACTGCGTCATCCGAGAGATTAAATACAGTTATTCGGAAAACCCGGCAAAGATCGAATTCACTATCTCGACGAAAAAGCCATTTCTAACAGGTCCAACACTTGATTTTTACTACGGTATACGAAACACTTCGTCAAATGATCTTACCAAGCAGTTCTATAAGATCTACAATCGTCTTAGAGAGCTAGATGTTCAAGGTGACATCGAAGGTCTAGCTCTGAGTTTTCCCAAGGTACCCAAAGGTCGGGCTTGGACGATTGACATTCCAAATTTTCCTTATAAGATCTATGTCCAGAACGAAGATCCGAATAAAAATGCCGAAGCATGGCTAACCAAATCTAGTAGCGGGTATAAAAATTTCGATTTTAGAGGCGGGGCGAATAGCGTTACCTCCTACGCGTACATAACCGAAGCGTACCCAATGTTTAGTATTGATAAGGTCAAGCAAATACTAGATACTTACAGCACCTTCGGAGGGCAAGTCTCTACTTATTATGGAATGACTAGAGCGTGGGTCAGATTCGTACAAGTTAAGCGAGGTCTGTAAACAATGCCAACTACAGTACAGGTTCATCGCCCTAGAACTACACAGTTTAACACTTACAATGTGTTCGATCTTCTGATGAACCAGGAGCTCAAGACATCGACTCTGAAATTTAGATCTACTGATTTAAATGCTCCGCCACCCGGAAGTCTAATTACCATTAAGTCGATTATTAACCTGGCTTTCGTGGTCGAGTCTGTGGTTACAGATTTCAACGGAGTTGTGGAAGTTAACTGTATTTCGGCTTGGGAGTTTCTAAAGCGTAGAACATGGTCACATTATAGTAAGAGAGATACTTTCAACGTATTTTACGATCTGAAAGTATATGGTGATTTCTTCGATTGGATGAATCTGACTCCAAACCAAAGAATGGGGTTCGATTGGGTTCCAGTAACACCTTACGGTCAATATAATACCGTAGATGTAGATCCTTCAACGTCTGTATATGACGCTGTCTGTGATTCTATTGCAGGCAAGAACTACGCGTTGACTTCTACAGTCGGTATTAGTCCGTCTAAAACTGGAACCACTCCAGTTCATGTCAACATCGTAAACTTGGACAATAATAACGCGGCTACTTCTATCGGAAGTATTGGTTTTCTTAGGGCTTCTTTCACAAGGAGACTCCCTGAAAATCCAACTCACTGGACTATTAAGAATACCTTGGACTCTGGTTCTTACAAGGTATCGTCTAGGGGTAATATTCGAACATGGAAGCAGAACCATGCGTACATGTTTGACAACCATGAGTACTCGGGACCCTACCGATACGAGACCGGTATTGAAGGTGACTCCAAAAAACAATGGGGTCCTATTACTATCGGAATTAAGACGGGGGAGTTAAAGACGTCGGTTGTTGAAGTCGATAATCTCTCTGGAGAAAATTTTGGGAACCTTACTATCGGTCGACCTGTGTCATTCTCTGCCCTTGGTATGTATGTCACGGGATATATAATCAGTAGGTCCGTTAGCGGTGGCCAGATCACCAATTATTCGGTCAAAATCCAACCAGATCACTTCTACAAAGATGGGAGGGACGTTACGGGAGAATGGATGTAGGAAGACTTATCGAAGTCCTCCTACCTTTAGGTTCGGCGCTTCTTGGCGGCTCGGGCATCTGGGCTTGGCTTCAAGCCAGATCCACCAAACATCATGCCGAGGATGATCTTCTCATTGGAGTAGCTCGTTCACAAATCATAACGCTCGGACGGTATTACATCGAGAGGGGTTATATCCTAATCGATGAGTACGACGACTTTTACAACTACTTGTATAAGCCGTATGTTGAAATGGGCGGCAATGGATTGGGTAGACGGATCTTCGAAGAGGTCGAAGATCTCCCAATGCTACCTAAAGGTAGCGACGGAAGGAAAGAATCATGAAGAACCATCACTACGATGCGCTCAAGAACGTTGCTCTGCTGTGGATTCCCGCGCTGGCGACGTTTGTCAATACCGTTGGTATGGTGTGGGGAATTCCCTATACCAATGAGGTCACGGCCACCATCACGGCGCTGGGTGTTCTCATTGGAGCTGGTCTCAAGGTCAGCTCTAACAACTACACTCCGCCCGTCGACGGCGATCTTGTCGTCACCAAGCACGATGAAGTCTATGCCGATTTCCCGGCAGAGCCTTCTAAGCTGAATGATGGCGATACAATCACCATGAGGGTCACGAAGCCTTCCGGGACTTCAGACTAATAAAAACACGGGCTATAGTGAGATATATTCACTAGAAAGGAGCATCTCATGCCCAACGTCGAACGCCTCTACGAACACGAGGACCTCGAGAACGAAGTTCTTAATTGGCTCGGCGGGGAAGACCCCTCCACAAACGAATACACTACCGCTGTCGGTAACCTCGAAAGGTTGCATCGGCTCGCTAAAGATTCAGATCTTAAGCAGAAGCTGATCCCCTCTTCGGAGACTATCGCAAACGGAGCTGTCTATTTGCTGGGTCTCCTCGCCGTGCTCAATTACGAGCAGACTCACGTCCTCGCCTCGAAGGCTTTCGGAATGCTGAAGTTCCGTCGCTAGAACTCTCAAAACCTATACACCTTACACGGTGTATAGGCTTTTGAGCATTTTTTACAGTTCTTATAATGAGAACTATCAATCTCTATGAAAGGAAAACCATGTTCCCTACGCTGACCGTCGTGTTCGGTATCGTCGCCCTCGTCGCCATTTCGAAGGCCTTCCAGTATAAGACCCAGATCGAAAAGATTCAGAAGTCTACCTGGGGCGTCTTCGATGATATGGATTCGGGCAATACTCCGACCGAAAGTCTCGACAACCTCATGCGTAAGATCTGGCACGCTCTCTACGACTGATCTTACTCTCAAACCTATAACTCCAGAAAAACTGGGGTTATAGGTTTTTCTCGCAAAATCTACAACGAGCATAATGAGAACTAACAACCTCTATGAAAGGACTCATCATGTTTGTTTACATCGCTCTCAGCGTTGCTATCATCGCCCTCGCGATCGTTTCGATCATCCTCTATTTCATGAATGCCCACTGCAAGATGCAGGACGAAGCCATTCACGAGCTCATGGCTCGCAACAATGCGCTTCGCACTCATATCGTGGTCGCTCATGAAATGGTCGTGCGCGAATCCGATTACACTCAGGCGTATCTCAGCAATGCTGTGTACCGACTCAGCATGTCTGAAGACTGATTCAACATACAGCTCTCACCTATAACCCAAACACGGGTTATAGGCTTTATGCACAAAATCTGCACGTCCTATAATGAGAACTACCAACCTCTATGAAAGGACCAAAAATGTTCACCTACTCTCGTCTGCTTGACGTCTACTACATCTCCCCCGAGAACCTCCGTATGCTCGCGGTTGTTGCTGTGGTCGGCGCACTGCTGCTCGCGATCTTTGTCATTTCCGGTATCTGCGATTTCGTTCGTGGTCTCATCAACCTTCCCAAGGAAAAGAAGGCTGCTGAAGAACTCAACGAACTTCGTTCGATCAAGGAGAAGTACAATGACCTGCGCGCGATCGTGCTCTCTGACCCCAACCTTCGCTCTGCGTACGCTGAGCTTCTTGTGGATGGTGAGTGATGTCACCGAGAAGTGACTTCATCCTCAGATTCACAGCTCTCACCTATAACCCAAAACACGGGTTATAGGTTTTTGCGCACTTTTTACAGTTCTTATAATGAGAAGATTACTCTCTACAAGAAAGGAACTACCATGTTCACCCAGACCCTCATCGCCATCGTCGGTATCGCTTTCTTCGCTGTCTCTACCGTGTTCTACTACGCACGCATGTTCAGCTGAAAAGCAACCCTGATCTAATAGGGTCTAAAGGACATCTCTCCACCTTTAGACATCTCTCACCTATACACCTTACGTGGTGTATAGGCTTTTGCGCACTTTTTACAGTTCTTATAATGAGATGATTACTCTCTACAAGAAAGGAACAACCATGTTCAATCAGACCAATATGATCGTCGGATCCATCTACGCTATCTCCCTCGTTACTGGAGGTATCATCGGCCTCGGCATCCTCAAACTCACTCAAGATGAGGACCGCATTGCAAGGGCCGCTGGTAAGAAGGCTAGCGCCTCCGCCAGCGAATACTTGCAGTCGGTCTATCGCAAGCGAGTTGACCGTATGCTCGAGCTCATCGATACCTCGGATATCTCGAATGATACCGCAGATGAGCTCCGCGATCTCGTCGATTGCCCCCTCTGAGATAACTCTCACCTATAACCCAAAACACGGGTTATAGGCTTTTTACTCACAAAAATAACCTACCCTATAATGAGAACCAACCCCTCCTGAAAGGACACTACCATGTCTGTCAAGATCCCTCTCTCTTACGCTGTTGCTGGCGCATTCAGCATCTTTGCGCTCTCCGCCGCCTACGGAATGGAGTGGCAGAAGAAGTACTACAAGAAACTCTTCAAGCTCTCCTTCACCTCCAAGGACGAGATGACGCGCAAGTTTGCTAACCAGCTCATCTTCGAGGATCTTCGCATTCAGCTCGAACCTCCCACAAAGGAAGACTGACCTCTCACCTATACACCTTACACGGTGTATAGGCTTTCACATATTTTACGTAGACTATAATGAGAACCAACCCTATGAAAGGACCCATTATGTCTACCGTCATCACGTTCCTTGTTGGTGTCATCATCGTCATGCCATTTTGGTGTGCGTTCGGTGCTATTCTCCACGCATTTGATATCGATCAGAAGATCATGCTGATCTGGACCGATACCTTTGAGTGGAAGATGGTCCCCGTCTACGCTCTCATCATCATGTTCGCATTGCCGGCCATTGGCGCCTACACCATCGTGAAGGTCGCACTGGACAAAGCGTTCAACCGTTGACCTCAAACCTATAACCCAAACACGGGTTATAGGCTTTCTCGACTCCTACGCAAAAAATACTCCCCCTATAATGAGAACTAACCCCTCAAGAAAGGAACTCTCATGTCCAAGTCTACCGAAATCGAAGAGACCCCCGAAAAGGCCCCTCTCCTGAACCGCATCAGCGATTTCGCTGAGAAGAGTATCCCCGTCGCTAAGGCTGCTGCCCTTGGCTCGGTCGCACTCTTTCTCGGCGGACTCACCGTCCTGTCGTTCACGAGCAAGGGCGATTCGGACTCCGACTCGGAAGAGTGACATCTTCCTCTGAGATCAATCTCACCTATACACCTTACATGGTGTATAGGCTTTTTCATGAAAAGGAGCAATATCATGATCAAGCGTAAGGTCTACAACATCGATGAAGTCGACACGTCTATCCCTCCGGGCGGTATTGTGTCGATTTCTCCATATTGCAGTCACCCCATCCAGGCTAATAAGCTGGAGATGCTCGCTATGGGTATCTTCATCGAGAAGTATATTCAGGGGTACCCGGTCCACATGTATAGTGGACATACGTTCAATCACGACGATGTCAGTTTCAGGAACCCTAACGGGGAGCAGATCGTCATCAATCGTGATTATGCCGATGAGCCTGGTGTCTCATACGCTGTAGTCCCTTACCGCGTGGCTAGCTCGGCGGATAGGACTGCATTCGCTAAGAATTTTGTCATTGTAGATGAGGGTCTTAGCACTATCGATTACATCTACGTCCCGTCCATCGAGGTCGGGGCAGATGCTCGTTTCATCCCGATTCGAGCGGAATCCATCATCGACCGCGATCTCCTCTTCGCAATCAATTCTCTCTGAAAGGCAAATTACAATGGAAACCTTCGGCACCATCATCATGCTCGTCATTATCCTCGCCTTCTTCGCTTTCATGACGATTATCAACGCGATCACCAAGATCCTCGGCGGCGGTACTGGCAAGATTGCTGCTACCGGCTTTGTCGGCTTCCTCCTTTTCAAGGCCTTCGGCCCGAAGCTCGAGAAGTACGTCGAGGAATACCGCAACCGCAACAACCAGAACAAGTGACACATAACTGAACATTTCCCATTGAGAACCTCATCCTTTGAAAGGAAGCATCCAACCATGAATCTCAAGTACATCGCCAAGGGCATCTTCAACTGGTGCAAGGCAAACCCCCAGATCTTCATCACCGGCCTCGGTATCGCCAGCTCTGTGGTTACCGCGATTACGTCTGGTCGATGCCATGCAAAGGCCGTCCAGGTCGACGCTGGTAAGTCGGATAACCTCCTCGATTTCACCAAGCGAAACTGGAAGTGCTACGTTCCGGCCGCCCTCTCCCTCGGTACGACCATTTTCTCGATCGTTGCGCTCCACGGAGCCACTGAGAAGAAGTACCAGGCCCTCGCTGCCGCATATTCTGTCTCTCAGCTCGATTTGTCTGAGCTCCGCTCCAAGTTCACTGAGCAGGTGAAGGTCCTCAAGGATGGGGCTACCGAGAAGGACAAGGAAGTAGCCACCAAGAAGCTTCCTGACAGCACTATGGTCATTTTCGGTGACGAGCAGGTGCTCTGTGTGGACGCTGTCACTGGTCGACGCTTTCGGTCGACCCCTGAGCTTCTTCGAAAGTACTGCAATAACATCTCGGAAGACCTTCTGAACTACGGCGCCTGCCCTCTGAACGACTTCTACTCCCAGATCAATCTGAGCCCTGTCGATGTTGGCGACGAGCTCGGATGGGAAGGAGGCCAGACCATCGAACCTCAGTTCATGCCCGTTATCACAGATAGCGGCTCTCCCGCGATTAAGGTTGCAATCAGTCCTGCTCCGCAACCTAACTGGTTCAAGATCGGTTGAAGAGCTGTGACCAAGAACAACACGGTCACATTCACGGACGAGCCAATAGAGTACACTGACCCACCCGAATCCTGGCCGAGCAAAAATAACGCGTCCTATAATGAGAACTAACCCTCAAGAAAGGACCCCACTATGTTCGCATTCGGATTCATGCTTGGTTTCTTCGGCATGTGCTCTGCCTTAGATCCCAACCGTCTTCGGAAGAAGCAACTCAAGAAATCCAAGAATTGAGACATTCTCCCTCTATACACCTTACATGGTGTATAGGGCTTCAAAAAAATACGCAGGATATAATGAGAACCAACCCCCTCCTGAAAGGACTCATTATGTTCAACCGTGTCACCGGACTTTCTCTCCTTGTTGTCTCCGCTGGATCCATCGCATACCAGTTGGTTAAGCAGCATCGTGAAAACGTCGAAGCCGAACGCCGTGCACGCATTGAAGTTGATCAAATCATAAATCAGCTCAAAGAATTCAATGCAAGCATTGCCGAAGGCCCGTCGATCTACGAAACGCTTGACAAACTCAGCGAAGGATTCAACAACAATGGAAAGCTCTCTCCTGGTCTGAACAGCTGACCTACCATATTCTCACCTATAACCCAAACACGGGTTATAGGCTTTCACAAACCCTGAAAGGACACTACCATGAAGCGAGTTCTCGCATCCCTTGGCCTCGGAGCCGTTATCGTCGGAGGTATGATCCATCCGGCAATTGCTGAGGATTCTCAGCGAATCCATGCAGAGATCACCAAGGTGACCAGTGCATCTCGTCAGACGAGCTCTGAGGTCACTGTTGCCGGCACTTGGTCCGTCGAGAAACTGGCAGTTGGCCAGTTCTTCAC